>SDBT01007216.1_pt1 | contig 18328 bp, 13 predicted proteins | sample 2277101 | NCBI WGS metagenome assembly SDBT01 (sample SAMN10404973, study PRJNA504765) | marine sediment metagenome | isolation source: marine sediment core GS10_PC15, 103 cmbsf | place: Arctic Ocean: Southern Knipovich Ridge | collected 2010
AATGATTAAATTTTGTTTGATTTGAGATTTTTCCTCTTCAAAAAAATATGAAATTAGCTTTTTTGAAATCTCCCGAAATTTAAACATCTGGTTAAAATTTAACGAATCACATTGATTTAAAAAGTTTAGTAAAGAGGTGATGTTTTCTTTGTTTTTTTCTTCTATTTCAAGCGCTTGTAAAATAATGTTACTATATTTGCAAATTGATTTTGGCTCTTCTTTTATAAATTCCTGTAAAAAATAATGAGCATTGTCCCGAACATCATTCGAATTATCAACTATAAAATTTATGAATGCTTCATAATATCTTTCGATAAAATTAGGATTAGAAGTTATAAAAAAGCCAATAATAAGAATTGAGTTAATTTTTAATTTATCATCATCCGATAGAAGAAATTTTTCTATTTTTTTAATCAATCTCTCTGTAATTAAATCAATATCATACTCAGCTATGATGCTTAAAATATAAGTTATTTGTAAAAGAAGATCTTGATCCTCTAGTAAACTTTCCAACTCCTCAATTATTCTAGAAATTTTACTAGTTTTATCCTTATCAATAAGCTTATTTATTCTAATTATTTTCGGAATTAAAATGGGATAATCTTCAAAATCTTCTATATTAAACATGATCACTATATTCTAATACTTAATTTAATAAGAGTTTTACTGAGGGTTTAATTCCTAACAAATTTTCTCTATTCTGGAATATTATTGGGAATATTAAATCCTCTGAAATTTAAAGATAATCTTTTAAGGACATTACTATTTTACAAGAAAGCTGAATTTGTTCATTTCCATTTTCACTAATTCCCATATGCCCTGGGAGAAGATATTTTACATCTAACTCATTCATATTTTTTATTGAATTTTGTAGTTGTTCTAAAGAACTTCCAGGAAAATCATATCGGCCAAAATTTCCTCCAGTAAAGATTAAGTCCCCTGGTATCAATATTTTCTTTGTGGGTTCATAATAACAGACAGAACCAAATGAGTGTCCAGGGGTATGATAAATGTGAAGAGTAAATTCAGAATTGACTTCTATCTCTTTTTCATTAGATATATCATTCACCTCTAAAGGTCCTACTTCTATTCCCATATCTTTAGCAGATATTCCGAGTTGTCTTTGAAGCATGCGAGGGAATATCTTATTTTCATCGCCTTCCTCTAAAATTTTTGCAGTTTGCCCATAGGCGAAAAGTTCTGGAGGATTGTATTTCATAATTTTCAGTAGTGGATATAATCCTATAACATGATCTAAATGCTCATGTGTTAAAAATACTTTAGTAATATTATTGTAATCAAGATCGAGGGCTAATAGACCTTCAAATAATGGTTTTAAGGATATTCCATTACCTGCATCAAAAAGAGCTATCTTTTTCTGATTATCTACAATGCAATAGACGTTGCAATCCATCATAGGAATTTCAGAAAAATAGTAAATATTCTCTATTACTTCAACTCCATTTTTTGAAAAATTTTGTCCTGCTGAACGAAAACTCATGATATTTTGTTAAAAGATATAAAATTTTAATGTTTTACCTTTATAAAATTTAATAAATTCTCGCATCTAGTAATTAATTATTATGGAAACCGACCTCAATATTGAAGAACTAAAATCTAAAATTGGTTTTGGAATAAAATTTTGGTTAGAATTTAAAAATAAAAGCATTATGGGTTCTGGTTGGGCGAATCTACTTGATCATATAGAAAAAAACGAAGGAGGGAGCCTAATGCAAGCAGCTAAAGAATGTAATTATTCCTATAAATATGCATGGAATATTTTAAAGAGAATTGAGAAACGTACAGGAATATCACCGGCAATTACTGGTAAAGGAGGATCGGGGGGAGGAGGTTGGGTTAAATTAAGTGAATGGGGGAGATATCTTCTTACATTCTATACTAGGCTCAAATCAGAAATAGAAATAGTTGAAAGAAAGTTAGAAAAAACTATGAAAATTAAATGATAAGGATGCATTAATCAAATTTTTTAAATTTGACATAGAGCGTTTACCCGTCGTAAATAAGAACGGTGAATTAGTCGGTTTGGTAGTTGAACAAAAAATTTTGAAAAAGCTGTTAGATTACTTAAATATGTAGTTTTTCACTCGTTAAAATAGTAGAAACTATATATTTTGAAATTATAAAAAACAAATTTAATTAAGAATAACCTTATTAATATATAAAAAAAATATTAAAAAAAAAAATTGAATTTAAATGGCATTGCCCCTCCCTGGTACCCCAATAATATTAGATATTGGTAGTGCTTATGTGAAAATTGGTTTTGCTGGTGAACCTGGGCCACGTTTTTCATTTCCTTGCATAATTGGAAAGGAAAAATATAAAACAGTTATGGTTGATATGGAAAGTGCTCGCTCGGTCTATGTTGGTGACGATGCAATGAAAATGCGTGGTGTACTAAAAGTATCTTATCCCATCCAACGTGGAGATATTATGGATTGGGAGGCATATTATGAAATATTAAATCATATTTTTTACAATTTACTCAGATTGGAGCATCTTTCAAATTACCCAATTATATATGCAGAACATCCTTTTGTACCAAAAGAGACTAAACAATACATAGCAAGATTATTATATGAAACTCATGGAGTAAGATCATTAATTATGATGGAATCTCCCTTATTATCCAACTTCTCTGTGGGTCTTATAACGGGTTTGGTTATAGAGAGCGGTGATGGAGTAACATGGATTGCACCAGTCATAAATGGTCAAGTACAGCATCAAGCAGTCCAAAAACTTTTACTATCAGGCATTGATATTAATAATAATTTACATAATCTTTTAATGAGAGATGGCATAAACATACAATCTTCATCAGCTGAAGAAATTATAAAAGAAATAAAGGAGAAGAATTGTTATTTTGTCTTAGATCCTGCTTCTCCCCCCGTATTATCCAGTTCTGATGTATTGACCTATCCAATGCCAGATGGGACGATTAAGGAAATTTCTAACCGTATCTTATATGAAGCCCCAGAAGTAATGTTTCAACCTACTATGCTTGGGTACAATGTTATGAATATCCCTCAAGCGATAATATACAGCTTGCAGTTGATAAGTAATGAATATTGGGCAGAGCTTCTCGGCCATATAGTATTATCAGGGGGAAATGCATCATACAGTGGATTCGAAGAAAGACTAAAACAAGAACTTACATCTCTTTTACCACAGCTAGGACCTATTCCTGAACCAAAAAGTCTATCACCAGTTTTTAGTTCCCCAGCTATCAAACTTGAATCAATCCAAGGAGTAAAAAAAGACCAAGATAATTGCCCTAAATGCGGAGCTTTAGTAGATCTTTCTGATGGTAAAAATACATGTCCATTTTGCGGTGCTGATATGATAACCCCTCAAATGGCTCTAGATTTAGGAGCTGGTCAGCAGAATAGTAATAATCTAAAATCTACAGGAATTTGTCCGTCTTGTAAGAAAGAAGTTAAGGATAAAACCTCAATATTCTGCCCGTATTGTGGACAAAGTTTTGAAACAGCTGATATCTCTGAAGTTCCAGAAAAAATTGCAGATCAATCTCCCATGGCTGGAGAGTTTGTAGAAGTTGGTGATTCAAGTGAGATCATTAAGTTTTTTGTACCTGATAATCTTCAATTTGCTATTTTTAATGGAGCTGCTATATTGGGAAGCCTTCCCAGCTTTCAAGATTTATTTATTACATATGAGCAGTTCCAAGCGAATCCCGACATGATCTTTAGGGATATAAGTGAGGTATTTAAATAAAAGATATTTGTCTCATTTTAATTGATATAATTTTTTAGTTAAATATTAAACATATTCGCTTTATCTAATATTTCGATAATTTTTAATTTCACGTTAAATTAAAAAAAATAAAAATAGTTTAACTGAGGATTTATATTTGAAAACTACGAAAGTTCGCATATTAACAATTTTCATAATAATGTTAACAATTTCATTTAGTATAATTCCTTTTGCCTTAGCTAAACAGAGAAAAACATATTTATCAGATTTCCTATTATCGTGTGAAATTAAAGATGAGGGATTCTCAAATTCTCCAGAAGAAGATGATGATATTTCATATGATGCTACAGCGTATGCAATAGAAATTCTTGATAGTTATGATCTGCTAGTAAAAAGAGATATTTGGGGAGAAGTGGAAAATACTGTTAACACTACTGATCTCATGGAATATCTGGAGGACGAAGGAAAGGATGAGGCTGAGGAGATAAATATAGACATATATGAAACTTATTTTATCTTGAAGGCACTAGATATTTTAGAGTATGAAACAAGCTCAAGTTTAGAAAATTCGGTTGAAACTTATCTTGATTCTTTAAACCAAGGTGGCAATGGATTTGCAGTAATAAGTACTGCTACTTCGGGTAGTATTACTTCAACTTATTTTGCTATGATGACGTATGAATTAATTGATGAATCGATTCCAGACAAAAGTGCTCATAAGGAATGGATTAAATCCTGTCGAAATAGTGATGGGGGTTATGGCGGTAATACTACATTATCATCAAGTATTCTAAATACATTTTACGCTATCTCAATCTTCGAGGTGATTTACGACGTTGATGACCTTTCAGGTCAAGATAGCACTACAGAATATCTTGATTCTTTTTATGTTGACGATGAGGGTGATGATGATAATTTTGGAGGATATTTACCAGATTCAAACGCTGAAAATGCACTACTTAGCAGCACCTATTATTGTGTTCAAGGCATTTCTTTAATTGATAAGGGTGATTTAAAACATGAAGACGAGACTTTAAATTGGGTTTTAAATCGTCAAAATTTTAAAGATGGTGGATTTGTTGATAATACTTATGGAAATGAACAAAGAGAATCCTCACTAATAGCCTCATATTTTGCCTACCAGACGCTAATAATACTCGATGGGAAGGAGCTATCTTCGATGGAGGTAAAAGTGTTTATGCTAGAGTTTATATGGGTCGACTGGTTAATTCTAGTGATTATGTTGACCTTTTTTGGAGCAGCTGTAGTTTATGGTTATTTTGTGTGGCGAAAAAGAAGAATATAAAATTTTAATTTTATATTTACAATAAAGCAATAATAATATTTATTTGTATAAAATTATCTCTTACTAATTATACTAGTTCAACTAAAAGTATAGCTTTGATGATTATGGATAAAATTTTAGATGGTAAAAAATTAGCTGATGAGTTAAATTCAGAATTAAAGAGTAAAATTGAAAAGATAGTGAAGGAAACTGGAATTCATCCAAAATTAACGACGATTCTTGTTGGAAACGACCCAAGTTCTAAAATATATGTAAATATTAAGCATAAGACTTGTGCCCAGGTTGGAATTGACTCTCAATCAATTTTTCTTGATGAAAATATATCTCAAGATAATCTATTGAAAAAAATTGAAGAATTGAACAATAATAAAAGCGTAAATGGAATATTACTTCAAGCACCACTCCCCAATAATCTAATAAACTCTACCCCCCTATTTATAGAAACAATTTCCCCTCATAAAGATGTAGATGGACTTCATCCACTTAATAGAGGTAAACTTTTTGATTACAATGAGGATTTGGTGCCATGCACTCCAAAGGGCATTATTGCTCTCTTAGATTATTATAATATTGAATTGAAGGGTAAGGATGTCACGATTATAAATCGTTCCATCCTTGTAGGAAAACCTCTCATTTTTATGTGTTTAAAAAGAAATGCGACAGTATCAATTTGCCACACTAAGACAAAAGATATAAACAGCTATATAAAACAAGCAGATATTTTAATAGTTGCGGTGGGGCAGCCAAAATTTATTACTAAAGATAAAATAAAAGAGGGTGTGGTTATTATAGATGTAGGGATAAATAGAGTTGATGGTAAATTAGTTGGAGATGTTGATTTTGAAGAAGTTTTAGAAAAATGTAGTAAAATAACTCCCGTGCCGGGAGGAGTTGGGCCATTAACCGTTAGTTTCTTACTCCATAACACATTTTTTGTATATAAAAAGCAATTAAATATTTAAATTATTAAGTTTAATATCACAAATGTAAAATAGCCATGAATAACGTAAAAAAAAACACTATAAAATATAACTAATTACCAAAAAAAGATTATAAGAATGGCCGTTTTAGAAACAGGAATTAACATCGGGAATCGTAATTTAATTGAGATTAAATACTATTCTTCCACAGAAGTATTAGATCCAAATTTAAGAGCCGGATTTCTTTCTGCTTTAGAGAGCTTTAGTTCCGAGGTATTTGGCGATGACATAAACGTTGTCTCTTTATCTTCATTTAAGCTTGTTTGTTTCTGTGAGATGGTTGCATTACCAGGTGAAATAGAAAATAATACTCATCCTTTATTATCATATGCGATTGTTGAAAAAGAAACCGATTCTGAAATTGTTAAACGCCTTCTACAGGAAATTACAGCTAATTTCTTAAACCGTTATTCTCTTAATGATATTTTTGGAAAAAAAGAAAAATACTTTAGAAAATTCAATACAAGGATTGATGAAATTCTGGGAGATTTAAAAATGAAAACAGAAGATCGTTTTAAGTCTTTGTTATAAGTCAATTTAGTAATTATCTATTATTTTTTAATTGGTAAGGAGAATTGAGTTCAAATATAGGGCCAGAGGCAAACGCTGCCTATACAAAATATTTAGATGCTACTTCTATAGATGAAAAAATAAAAAAATTAGAAGAATTTCTTTCATTAGTTCCTAAACATAAAGGCACAGAAAAACTTGTTGCCCTTAACAGGTCACGATTATCTAAATTGAAGCGACAACAAGAAGAGCATAAACAACGATTAAAAAGTACAGGCAAAAAAAGTCCATTTTCAATTAAAAAAGAGGGTATTCAAATTATTTGTATTAGTGATTATCATACACCAGGAGTTGGAAAAACTTCTCTTTTAAATTATATGACAGGGGCTGCGAAAGATAAAATTGGTAAATTCACAGCTATTCCTGAAATTGGAATTTTCAGCTATAAAAAAATCCGTTATCAGATTGTAGATATGCCCTCAATAATGGAGAATGCATCCAAAGGAATAGGAAATGGTAAGGAAATTTTATCTCAGCTCAGGTCTTGTGATCTAATATGTTTATGCTTTGATTTAACCAGAGATGTTAATGAACAAATGAAATTATTGTTAAATGAATTCTCATTGGCAGATATTAGAATAAATGAACCTCCTCCCCCTATTACAATAGAAAAAACAGGTGCTAATAAAGTACAAGTATTTTATCTCACAAAAGAAGCAAAAGATATAGAAGATCTAATAGCTTTCACAGGTAAAGTAAAAGAATTAGTAAATGAGAATGGTATTAGAAATGCTATAGTTAAGATTTATGGAAATGTAACAGTAGACCATATTGTAGACGCTTTAACGCCTTCTATGGTCTATAAGAAAGGAATAATTATTGCAACTAAAGGAGACCTTCCACATACTGAAGAAGAATTTGAAAAGTTAAAATTAAATTATTCAGATAAGTTCCCTGTAATTATAGGAGTATCCGTAAAAACACAACATTTTCCCAATGACTTTGGTGATATAGTCTTAAATTTTTTAAATAAAATAAAGATTTACACTGTTAATGCGGGAATCGTGGCTGAGAGGCCCCTAATACTAGACAGATATTCCACAGTGAGAGACGTGGCTATAAAAATTCATAAAAGCTTTTTTAATCTGTTTGATTATGCTATTATTATTAGAAAATCTGCTCGAGAAGGACGTAAAAGAGTTGGCTTAGAATATGAATTAGAGGATGGAGATTTAATAGAAATTCACACTAGATAAGACTATTCCATGAAAACTGTTTTTCTTTTCGTTCAAGTAAATAATCTCTAAAGATACTCATTAGTTAAAATAAGTATCTATATCGTCATTCATTTTTAATATAAATTTTATGGCCTCAGATATTTCTTCTGGAGGTATCTCATCCTTATTAATTAATCTGTTTCCCATATCTCGATATAATTCCCAACTGTCATCGTTCACTATATTCTTTAATTTGTTACTAAAACTGTATAAGTTTAAATATACATCCTTATAGTCTCCTTCATTAAGAGACTTAGTCCCCAATGAATCAACAGCGAGAGATATAGTAACCTTCGTTCTTTCTAAATAGTAATTTAATTTAATTTTAGTATCTCTTATCTCATCTTTTATTAACTTTATCTGTTCTTGATATTTAACAAAACCTTTAGAATTTTTTAGGTCCTCGGAGATCTTAAGCAATGTTTCGCTAATTACTAATTTTTTTAAGATATTTGAACAAGCTTCAAACTCTGCTATTAAGCTCTGTTTTTCACGGTCTAAACTCTCTTTTTCTGTATTAGAAACGTCAGGTTTATGTAACCACATTGAATTTAAAACGACTTCAGAATTTTCAATCATAGAAATTTTACCGACCAGTTTTTTCTGTGATAACACTAGTTCTGAAATTTCTTGCTTTAATATATCAAAATCTCCTGTTCTTCCTGCCCAATCAAGGAATATGTCTTGGTAATTAGAAAGAATTTTTATAATTTTTGGAATTAATTTACTAATTGCTTTTGAATCTTCTTTATCACCAATAATTACTAAATCCGCCTTAATTTCGTCCAAATTGGTAATTAATACTCTATAATCGCCTAGTTCAATATTTTTTAATTCTTTAGAACCATCTAAAACTATCTCAGATATGAATGATTTTAAAGCTGAAAAGAAAGAAGCAAATAGGTCCATCTTTCCAGAACTTATATCTTGAAGGTTTATGTCTAGTAATGGAAGCCCTGATTCACTGTGATAAAGAAAAAGTGTATAAATCATCTTTTTTGTTTATTAATTCTTCTATATGATTTTTAGAACAATTCCTCTAATTTAATTTATTGTTGTTTGTCCTTAATAAATTATTCCCGATATATAACATATATTATAACTTCTTAATTCTTTATCTTCTCTACTATATTGGGAAAAGCTGAAATTTGATTCTTATAATTTATATCAATATTAATACCTTCTGAAATATTAAAAACACTTTCCAAAGAATAAATTAAATTTTCAAAAAAGTCGATAATGCAATATTTTTATTCAACCTTAATTTTTTTTTTAAATATATTGAAAAAAAACCTATATCATGACAAGGAATATCGATAATTTAAATCAAATTATTAAATTATTTAAAGATTCTTCGATTTCAGAGTATGAAGATGACCCTATTTTTCTTGAGTGGTATTCTATTGAAGGTTTTGAACGAATAAATGAAATCTCAAGGCAGTTGCAAACCTTTCTTAACTATAAAAGCGCTTTAATTCGTTTTAGATTTTCAAGATCTCATAAAGGTAATAACATCGTTAAAAGAGATGAGTTAACTAAGTGGGGAAACGACCTCTTTTTAGCATATTCACGATATTCAACTTACTTGAAAAGAGTTGGAATAGATGAGAGAAAAATAGCAGAAAAAATCCATTTTCTAATCGAAAAAGTAAGAATTCAACCAAATAATCTTGAAGTAAATTTATTAAAAGAAATTAAACTTATGGGTGCGGATTTATGGAAAATTATTCACATTCTTTCAGTTTTCGAATTTAATAATCATTCTCGGGTATTTCACATGGCAATTAAAATTGCTTGTATCTTAAGTAGTGTTGAGGATGAATTCTTTTCTCCTTTTTATAATTTTTATAGCGAGTTGAAACGGAGTTATTTACAATTAGAAAAAGAAACATCTGAATTACTTTATTTAAGTAAAGATAACAAATTTGAAGTAAAGGAAAATAAAAGGAAGGTGAAAATCTTAGAATGATAAAGAGTGAAAAGCAAGTTAGCAGGAAAATGGTGAATGAAGATAGGATAGCTGTATGCTCGCATTTTGGATGCTTGCATCTTGAGAAGGTCAAACCTTTGAAATTTAGATTCCTAGGATTTCGAAAGTATCCAAAATGTTCTAAACACAAGATTCCCTTGGTCTTCGTAGATGAATTCATAGGAAGTTTCATCGATGCAGTAAATGTTTGTTTATTTGATAAATCAAGTCTCCCTTCTAAAAGTTTAATTAATTTAATTAAGAATACAAATTCCGATGAACTAATGACTTTCCTCAATGATTGGGCTTACTGTATTCCAATAGGAAGAGGTGCTCAAAATGTTTCTCAATATATGGATGGATTATCTAGGGGCTATATAAAAATACTAAGTAGGAGGCAAAGGAATGTACTAACAAATGAGAAAAATTCAAGAAATCGTTATAAGATGTTACGTTTAGGATTAAAAAAGATTGCTGATGAATATGCCACTTTTTTGAAAGAACTTCGTGAAAAATCGGAGGAGCTTTATGATCCTAAAAATTTAGGCCCTCTCTCAGATAATATACAAAAGGTTCTTAAAAAATGGTTATATGATCATTTAAAAACAATTAATGGTATAAGGAAAAGTGCCTCACCCAAACAAGAAGAATCTCTTTCAATGCTCAAAGAAGAATTCGATAAAATTCTCCACGCAGGAACTTGCGCTTTATTATTGGGAAAATCTCCTTCAATTGTCACTAAAACAATTAGTGCATTTGAGCTTTTCTCAGCTTATTATGAATTCTTAAAAGCAGGTTTATGTGATATTATAAAAACAGATGACATAGAATTGATAATGGAAGAATTTCAGGAGTTTTTAAATAGCAATGGTAAAAACATATTATATCCTCAAGGATATTTACCTAGTGAATCGGGCAATTTGAGAGATGAAAATAATGAATTTGAAAAAGATGAGAAAGAAATGGTAAAGCTTTCTAACATAAATGTGGCAAATTTTAGACAAAAAATAAGAAATCATATAGAAAATTTGCACAAATCAATCAATGGAATGCAGAAACAAAAAAGAATAATTTGTTCTAAATCCTTCGAGGTACTAGATGAATTTATTTCAAGAGCAATAAATAATGAATTTACTGTACCTGAAAATTCAAATCTTAAGTTAATTGCTAGTACAATTATCTACACCGTTTTGATTTCAAATAAGAATATGCCTAAGATCAATATTACTCAATTATCAAATATACAGCATGATCGCATCACAAAATATTATGTAAGATATTTTAGAGATCTATACCCCCGAATAAAATTTCACTTTGCCTCATATAAAGGATTCAATAATATAAGAAATATCATTTCATTATATTTTTTCAGATTAATTAAAGACTCCAAGGTTAAGAAATCTAAATTAGTTATTTATTTAAGAAATAATATTTTAGAAAAGACAAATCTCCCCAAGAAATTGACAAAAGAAAATAATGATGTATTATTTGAAATGGCGACTCGATATAAGGACACATTCATTAAATATTTTTCCGATTTAGTTGAAGTAGTAGACCAATTAATTATTTCAAGCAATGTTCATAGAAAAATTGGAGCTAATCTAATAATCAGATATTTAGCTGATTTTTTAGAAGAAAATAATACAAATTTACTCCAAAAATCTGATGTTTTTTATCATTCTCTAATAGAGATTTTTGATTACTTAAAAGAATATGACGTAAATTTTTTTCCAACTCGTTCACATACTCAAACAAAACTACCTAATAAGCAGAGATATAAAAGAGATGCAATTTATCGAAAGATCGTTGGATATAAATTAAAATTATTTGTAATAAAAACTATTTATAATGGAAGATATTATAAAAATGGTAAATGTAAATGCCCCAGATGTTTAAAAGAAGGATTGAACATAAATACGGATGAGAAAAGATTAACTGCTTTAGAATTTCATCATTCTACTGATGAAAAAGAAAATTTATTTTCATCAGATAATTTATATAATATATTTGCCGAAAACAGATCAAATCCAAATTTTTTACGAGATTTGATTGAATTAATGGAATCAGAAAAAGTAATTCTAGTATGCAGGAACCATCATCGTTCTTTATTTCATTCTGAATATTATAATTATTTTAAATATATTATCAACAAAGAAGAATTATTTTCATTTTCTGCTGAATTAATTCATATAATAATTAGAACTTGTATAGAAAATTTTTATTTAACTAAAAATCTATCTACAAAAACTAAAAGGGCCATAAGGAGAAGTATTAAAAGATATATAAAAAAAAGATACATTTTAGAGACTTTTTATGGAAAATTTTGTCCTACTTGTGAAGAATTTAATATAAAAGAAAATCATTCCATATTTAGTTTTCATCATAATGACGATAATTCAAAGACAATTGAGGCTATAGATCTATATGATCTACCTTGCTCTGAAATAATTCGAATCCTAGAACAAGAAAAGGGAGGGTACCTATGTGCAAATTGTCACACTATTATACATTATAAACATATACATATATTAGATAAAATCTATGATAACGATGAAATTGTAAAAAGTGTATTTAACGATTACAAAAATGTATGCAACAAATATACTCTCATTCATCGTAAAAGAACAATTAGAGATCCTCTAAAAAAAGATATTATAATAGATGAAAGCATTGAAAGATATCTAACCGCTATTTATGAAATTTCAAAATCGGAGCATGATGTTACTTCAACAGCTCTAATGAATTATATGGGATTAACAAGGACAAGACCTATACTAATTTTTTTTAGAAGAAAAAATAGTTTTATCAAGAATTATGTAAAGGTTGTAGTTGGAAGAGGTAGACATCCTACTAAGTTCGTCTTAACAGAAGAAGGAAAAGATGCTATTAAAATAATCCAACATTTTAAGAATTATTATAGCTCATTACATAAAGAGATATAAACTACTATATAGGTTTTTTTATTTTCTCGATAATTTCAGGAATATCATGTATTTCCTTCTGGTAATTCTCACTTAAAGCTGAAATACCTTCTGTAATATTTTTTATTGATTCAAGAGAATATATTAAATTCTCAAGATAATCCATAATATCTCCTTTAAAAATCTTAATTTCATAATTTGTTTCTAAAAATTCAAAAATCTCGGGTATTGATAATTTTCTTTCACCAATTCTCAAATCAAGTAACATTCTTTCAATATTTAATCTCCCACAATCGCAATATGGATTATCTTTACAAGAACAATTAAAAATCTCCTTAATCCATTTCATCATTAATTCAATGAATGCTCTTGAGTAATTACCACGCTTTTTCTTAACTCGATCTGCATTCATTAAAACGCTTGCGCTAAAAAAATTATTGGAAAAGTATTTCATGTTGATATTTTTAGATAATTCAGCAACTATTTTTTTTGATAAATATACATTTTTTATTGGTTTAAGATTAAGAGCTAAATCTAAAACGTTATCAATCTTTCTATCATTTAGTTTTTCTATAACTTCTAAGCTTTTTTCTATGGTTAAAAAAGATTTAGCAACAGCCTGTCCTAGATGGGTGCGTTTGTGAACAAAATTCTCTTTTATTCTAATCATTTTTACTTTTTGTAATCTAGTAATGTATCGCTTAATCTCATATTCGTTATTAATTAATAAAGAATAATAATTGAAGATTTCCTCTTGATTAATTCCTTCATTAAACATAGAAATAAAAGCTAATAGCTCTGTAAGCGATTTATCCTCATCAGGATTTAATTCAAAATCTTTAATTTTTCCATTTAAAAGCTTAATGGCAATGTTTTCTTCTGTCATCTTCATCTTTGGAGTGTAAATCTTTCCGGGCTCTACAAGAATATAGGCTAAACCTAGAGCGTGTTTTCCCAATCTACCAGCTCTTCCTAACATCTGTTCAAACGAGGCCACAGTAAGCCAATTTATGCCCATTGCTAACGATTCGAAAATAACTTGGCTAGCTGGTAGGTCCACACCTGCTGCTAAAGCAGCTGTGGCGACAACTCCCGCTATATGTTGCTTCAAAAATTTATTCTCAATTATTTTTCTTTCTTCATTTGTTAAACCCGAGTGATATGAAGCTGCTTTAATCCCTTTAGCTTGCAGATAACTTGTTAAAGATTCACATTTCTTTCTAGTATTCGTGAAAATAATTGACTGCCCTTTAAAACCGTATTTACTTTTATTTGAAAATGCTCCACGAACTAATTTTGCTATATTTCTATGTTTTATACTTTCGTTAGGACATAACAATAAATGACGTTCAATCGGAACAGGCCGATTATTATATTGAATTAATATACAATTAAGTTTCTCTGCCAGTGAGGCAGGTTCTCCTATCGTTGCACTGAGGTATAGGTATTGCGAATCTTTAAATAATGACTTTAAACGGCTAATAAAACCATCTAATAAATATCCCCGGTCTGGATCTATTAATGTTTGAATTTCATCAATAATAATTGTGCCTATTTCTCCTATCTCCTCTTTATTTCCACTTCTTAAGAGATAATCTATTGCTTCATATGTAGCAATAATAATATCTGCCTTTTTAAGCTCTTCCTTATTTTTTTCTTCCCTTTTATCAAACAAGGATTCGCCTACTTTCTTAACAATTTTCAATTGCAGCGGTTTGTACTTCTTAGAGAACTCATCTGTCCTTATATTTGCTAAAGCAACAATCGGAACTAAATACAACATTTTAGGGCTTTTACTCTTAAGAATTTTAGAGATTCCTGCTAATTCACCGATTAACGTCTTTCCACCTGAAGTTGGAGCCATAATTAATTGATCATTATATTCTGAAAGTAATCCTTTTTCAATTGACATTACCTGTATTGGTAATAATGTAGAAATTTGTTGACTTTCTAATACTGTTTTAAAGTTATTGGGGATATCAATATCCTTCAAATAATAATTAAGATACTTCTTGCTTATTGATGATTTTTTCTCGACATCGTATAAGGTTATTTCTTTATTGATTGCAGGATTAAAATCTGGTTTAAACGCTGAAAGAACTTTTCTCACATCTTTGAATTTTAAAATCATATGATTAAAGAAATTTTTTAATTTCGGACTTATTCGATCATCGGTTGATATCAACCCTGTAAGCTTCACTTGTTTCAATACTGAATCTAATGCACATTCAGAACAAATTATATCCCTTTTATAAGATTGAATTTGACTACTCTTGTTTAAAAGGGTAAATCTATTTTCATCTAAGCATGATATACAAAAGGTTAATGAACTTATTTTATTCTTATCAATCTGAAAATTCTCAAGCATTTCCATAATTGGTGTAAATTCTTTAACATTGGTCTGCTTTGAGAATGCGACAAATTTATTTTGCTCAGCTAATAAAAATTTTTTGAAAATTTTAGGATTTACCGGTTTAATCATACCATCTTTTTCTATCTTTTCAAACTTTAATGGCCTCATTTTATTTTTTATATCTAAACCAAAGACAACAGTTCCTCTAAAAAATGGTGTGTTCACATATGAAAACTTCGAGCTCTTATCTTTAAATGCTTTCAAATAGAAAAAATTAACATTAAAAAGTAACCCTTTTTTTTTTTCAAGATTCTTATCAAGAACAATAAAGTAGTTTTTTAAGGGGATACTCAAGTAATTACACGGTTAGTTTTTTATTCATTAAAATGAATTAATCATCATAAGTTAAATTTATACTTTACATTTGGTTCATACTAAAAAGAAATGGGAAAATATGAGATAATACACATTTATCTATATTTTTTTAGTTGTTAGGTAATATAGCATGAACTTTTCGCTTGATTATACTAAAAACCAAAGGTTACTTTAATTTTATCATACACTTCTTTAATCTGACGTAATTTAGGCTCATCTCCCGCATCTAAAAAGTGCTGCACCCATTGACTCAAACCTCCCTGTTAAATAGAAGAGAGCGCTTATCTCTCTTATTTTATCCAGTCGAGGAAGTATTGAGTTGCTTGTTTTTCTGCTTCTGACATTTTTTACCAAAATTTTTTTTAAAATAATAATCTTTTAAAAATTTATAAATCCTTATATAACATTATAAAATAATAATTTTTAACTTTTTATAAATTATAAAAAGTCAATTAAGAATATACAAAATTAAATTAAATGATTAACAAAAAGGTGAGAATTAAAAATTACTGATGTACGAATTAAGAGTCCAAACCTAGATAATATCTTCTCTAAATGGAAGGAACGCGCAGCCAAAAAAGACAAGAATACGATGGAACGCCAATTTGGTACAAAAGGCGCAGTATTTACGACAGAAGCTATTTCTGCTGCTGAATATGTTATCCCGCCTGCTCTTAAAGGAGCTGCTATTTATTTTTCCGTAAAACAAACGGTGGTGGCTTCTAATAATAAGGATCAAATTTTAGTAGAAGCACCTCGGGTAAGTAAAGAGACATTTTACTCTTTAAAAGGGAATATAAATAAGGAAAATTGGAAAGGCAATGAGGAAGTCCCAATGTACGAGTCTATACAACCAGTACCGTGTAAAGCTTGTAAAGGTAATGGATATAGTGGTGAAAGCTGTAAAGCTTGTAAAGGAACAGGAAAAATTATTGAAGATTTGATGGTTTTAACAGAGGAAGATCAGAAGAAAGAGAAGAAAGCTTTTGAATACCCCTGTGGTAATTGCTTTGGAACGGGAAAACTGCAGTCACCATGTAAAGAATGTGGAGGTCATAAAAACCTTTATAAGTACGAGATACTTCCAGTCCCATTTAAAACAGTAGTAAGTGGAGTTCCAATTCTTCATAGCAGTTTACAAACTAAGTATGAGAAGGAAATTGGAAAGGATCTCCAAGAGCTTATAGAGAGTGTGGAAGGTATAAAATTTGGCAATTTTAACGATCTTACTGATAAAGCTGAAGCGAGCTTAGGATACTGGGATAAAGGGGTTAAAAAAGTTATTAATGCTGCGGGAAGTGATTATAAGAGATATGAAAAAGATAAAGATGCTAAAATTGAGTCTCAAATCTATTTATTTCCCATGATCCAATTGAATTGCAAGACGAAACGTGGTAAAAAGTTTGATATCTATAGCATCGGTTCAGAGAATAACTTTATAATTTATTCCAACTTTTAATATTTATGTAAACTATTTTTTTTAACATTTTTTTTTACTATACTCTTTAGACCTTGTAAATCATATTGAAAGATTGCTAGTTTTATAATTAAGTTGAATGAAAAGCCTATGTAGTTCCATGTATCATACTTAAATATTCGAGTTACATAAATATAAATGAACTCAAATTTAACAAAAAAGTAAAAATTATATTGAAAATCCAAAAATTATATACTACAAAATAAGATATGAGGTGTAAAATATGGCCGTTGTGAGCATGACATTTACAAAATTAAAGCCCGATGTATCAATAGAGGACGCAAGAAAAATTTATGATGAAAGTGTCATCCCTGCTCTTAAGAGTCAAAAGGGGTTTATTGGGGGTTTTTTAATAGTTTCAGAAGACCAAGTTGAAGGCATAGCTGTTTCAATTTGGGAAAGTAAAGAGGATGCTGAGCAAATTCAAAAAAGTGGCGTATATCAGGAACAAGTAAAAAAGTTTTTAGCGTTTATAAAATCTATGGAAGGTCGTAAATTCTATAATGTTAACAGTGAACTAGTTTTTCTAAAAGAAATGGAAGCAGTTTGAATACGCTTCCAATTTTTTTCTTAAATTATTTTTTTTTAAATTGATTACTCAATTACGAGTTCTTGCATTTGCATTCTTGATTCTTTTATATCCAATAGTGCAGTAGAATTATTAATGCTTAAGATATCAGACCAAAACTTTATCTGTTGAGAATTATATTCTGAGCTCTTTTTAGTTTCCATTAAATCATTATAATAGGTCTCCATTTCTTTAACTTGGATGCGATTAATGGCCCCATTCTTTCTCATATTATTAAAATCTTCTAAATTCATTCCTAATTTATGTTTATAATCATTTTCATTATTTATTGAATCTGTAATAAAACTATTATTCCATAAATTATTATCAATCGGGGGGATAACTATAATTGATAAATTTCCATTTAAATTTCCATAAAGATTCTTTCTGAGATGTTCTCCTACGGTGGCTTCAAAACCAAATAAGGAGATAAAAATAATTTGTGATTCTATCTTGGAATACTGCTTCATCACGTTTTTATGTAATAAGCGAGTAAAATTCTTTACTTCATTAGACAACTTAAGCATTCGCATTAATTTTAATTGTTTTCTTTTCTTATTGGCAAAAACAAAGTTAATTTTAAAAGTACCTTTTTTTTCTGCTTCATCAGAATATTGATCTTCGATTTTTTTATCATAAGACGTCTTAAAAGTATTTACTGACTGATTAGAAACAGGCTTAGAAATCTCTTCTTCTTCTTCAACTTCAAATGTTACTAAGTCAGCAATTCGTTGATAATGAGCACTATTTAATGCAAAATTATAATTTCTAAATGTTCTTAAAGTACCATTTTTTGAGACAATAAGGTTATTCTCTACTAAATCTATGTAAGAACCATAAATATTTTGCCATATTTCCCA
>SDBT01007217.1_pt1 | contig 18327 bp, 14 predicted proteins | sample 2277101 | NCBI WGS metagenome assembly SDBT01 (sample SAMN10404973, study PRJNA504765) | marine sediment metagenome | isolation source: marine sediment core GS10_PC15, 103 cmbsf | place: Arctic Ocean: Southern Knipovich Ridge | collected 2010
GAGCACACAGCTATCCCGACACAGCTGCCGATTGGGTCTTTTTCCTGTGCAGGTCGGGTCTGACCGGTTTGTTTTCCGAGGTACGCTACAACGCCGACAACATCAACGCCATCGGCTCACCGACCCAGATCAAGCTCAATTTCCCCCTCGCCGGGTTTCCCCCCGACCTGGAAAACGGCTTCTACTACCACAACCCGGTCACAGATATCAGCTATATAAGCTACTACGATGAAGAGAAGGAGAAATACCTGAGTTTCTCCTGGCAGCCTGCCGACCCCGCCCCGACCTTGACAGAGCTTACCTCCGTCGGCAAAATCGACGCCGTTCTTTCCAGCGGAGAGCTGTTCAGCCGGGACGGCAATATGGGTGTTATCTACGACAAGGATGGACAAAAGCAGTTCAGCTTTCCCCTGGGAGCGCTCCATTTTGCCTATGAGACCTGGTTCCTTCCGGCCTCGGAGTATCGCCTGGTCTTCACACAGCCTGTCTGGGAAGACCAAAATCAGTTGCTCTTCAAGGTCTATTTTTTGCCCACAGCAGAACTGGCCACGCTCGACTAGCGGACCCAGCCGGCTTCGCCGGCGCTCCAACAGCTCAAACTTTAGTCTTGTTGCCACCCGGGCCTCGGGCACCTGGCCTCCAAGCACTTGGCTCCCGGACACCCGGCTCCCGGGCTCTGCTACTCGAACAGGATCTTGATGTCGTCGAGGAAACGGCCCATCATCTCGTCATCTTTGCGGAGGAGTTTTTCGGTTTCCAGGAAGAGAACCTTGGACTCGTCGCGGTCGCGGAGGGACAGCTCAAAAACAATGTCGTTCATGTTCTGGAGCATGCCATCTCTGCCCGCCTGCTCAAAGGCTTCATCATAGCGCTTGATCCTCTCCCAGAGCCCGGGAAAGGTTTCCTCGGTCGAAGCCAGAAAGCTGTTCAGGTGCAGCTTGCTCTCCATGAGGGCCTGATCCTTACCCAGAGAGCTGATCAACGAGTCCTCTTTCTCCGTGTAGTCCTGGTAATTTTCTTTTATGCCCACATAGTTGTTGTAGCTGTCCAGGATGCTGTAGTAGTTGCTCTCGATAGTCTCCAGGCGATCGATCTTCCGTTGCAGCTCTGCGGCCTGCTCGGTGGTCCGCCCGGCAGCGTCCGCAGATGCGGTCGCCCCGCTCTCCTTCAGTGCGTCAATATCCTGCTTTAAAGAATCGATTTCGCCGGCCAGGACCTGCTTTTCCTGCTGCAGGCTCTTTATCTCGGCCAGCCGCCCTTTCAAGTTCTCCTCCAGCTCGGTCGTCCGCTCTTCCATAGACTTTTGTATATCATCCCGCTCCGCAGTGGCCTCATCGAGGCTCGCCTGCGTTGCCTCCCGCTCAGCAGTAGTTTTATCGAGATTCGTCTGCAAAGTGTCTCGCTCCGCAGTGCGCTCATCAAAACTCGTCTGCAAAGTGTCCCGCTCGCCGGTGCGCTCATCGAGGCTCGTCTGCACCTCGGCCAGAGAATCCTGCCAGCTTATTTCCGATTCCTGGGCCAACCGGTTCTTGGCCTCGACCGCCCGGCTAATCCCTTCCAGGCCGGCGGGCAGACGCGTACTGTATGGATATTTGCCAATTACGTCGATATAGGCCAGAATGGCCTGGTCGTACTGAACTCTGGCTAAAAGATTGTCTGCGGTGGCTAACAATGTTACAGCCTCGCTCGAGTCCCTGCGGATTAGACTACCCAGGCCCAGCTCGAAACCGGCCTGCCGTACCTGGTTTATTATCTGTTCAATGTTCTCGGAATCTTCGGGAAGATACTCCAGGGCGTCGGCGTAATGTTCGAGGGTGGCCGGGTAGTCTTTGCCCCGGAAGGCCGTTTCGGCGCGAAGCAGGTAGTTCCTGAAACGTCTCTGCCGGGCCTGCTCGGCCGCTTCCTGCTGATCGAGAAAAAAGGTGTGACTTTTACCGATCTCCGGTACCAGGTCGAGGGCCTCCTGGTACAGGACTCCGGCCTCGTCGATCCGGCCGCTCCTGCGCAGCTCGTCGGCACTGGCCACTCGCCTGCGAATATCCGTCAGGATTTCGGCCGATGCGATCAGAGAACGGGTGTCCACGGTTTCTTTCTTCATCTCGCCCTGGACCAGGTTGGTAATGGAGTCCACCACGAAAAATTCGACCTGCCGGCGCTCGAACATTCCGGAAAGCGCAACAACACCTTCAGTATTGAGATAGTCGCGTATTCCCTTCAGATTCAGGAGCGCCTGCTCCAGCTCTCCGTTCTGTATACTCCGCTGCACCGAATTATAAAACCCAATGAGCTGGGTGGAGGCCAGCTCCTCTTCTTCTCTTTGAGCCGAGAGTCGCCTGAGTTCCTCCGCGGCCTGCAGCTTCTCGGCCTCCAGGGCCTCGGTTTTCTCGGCCAACTGGCTGCGCAGCTCGGCTTCTCTCTCTCTTGATTCTTCCAGCACGGCCTTTCGTTCCTGTTCCACCAGGGCCAGGTTGGCATTGTACTCCTTCTGCAGGGTCTCCAGGTTCTCCTCTATCCGGCGCCGCTCCTCTTCCGCTTCCCTTTTGTAGGTATCCAGCTGCTGCTGGTACTCTACCGACTTCTGGGACTCGAGCTCACGCAGCTGACGGGTAATGTCCTCCTCGGAGATACCCTGATCTTTCAGGCGCTGCCGTTCCTCTTCCAACTCGGCACTCAGGGCTTCCCGCAGCTGCAGCTCACGCTCCTCGATCTTGGACTCCATATTGGCCTGTAGATCTTCACGCTCCTGCTTTATCTCTTCCAGGCTGCTCTGGATCTGGGAAATTTCCTTATTTTTTTCCAGAAGCTTGGCTTCCGATTCCTTTTTCAGTTCCTTGATCAGCGTACCTTCCGTTGTGGTAATGGCAACACCCTCTTGCATCAAGCTGGTCTCGCCCCTCTGGAACAGGGAGTAGAAGAAGAAGGTGCCGCCGCCGAGCAAGAGCAGGGAAAAAGCCATGATGGTAAAGGGCAGAAAAATACCCCGCTTCAGGGCATGAATCTTGAAGAGCTCGGGCGAAACTGAAATCCTGCTCTCCGCAGTAACCTTCTCAATTTCAGCAAGGACTTCCTTCTGTTCCTCCCTGGAAATGCCCGATTCCTCATCAAAGGTGAACTCCCCTTCTGCGGGAAGGTCACGAGCACGAGATAGAAAGGCTTGGGCACGTTGATACAGTCCGCTCAAAAGCAATTCCCAAGAGAAAAGAGTTGTCTGAAACTACTATCGACGGGGCCTGGTTTAATCTGAAGCTATTCTTCCTGAGGGCTATTTCTCTTTCATGATCTCCACGCCGTCCCATTCCTCCGGTGGTGGATTCTGCTGGTAATCCCGGCAGCGGCCCAGGATCATTTCGGCATTAAAATCTTTGGGAGACAACTGTAGAACACTCTGAAAGAGGGGAATCGCTTTGGTGAACTCCCGTTGGTAGTACAGGTCCATGGCCCGGTTGTGCAGGTCCCACATCTGGCTCTGGTCAGGGACAAGGCGCTTCTCGACGGTGTATATCCTGACGCCACGGGTCTTCCCTTTGACCGCCACCGTGTCCAGGAGGCGGGTCGGAAGATCGTCCTTGACCTTGAGATAGAGGCTCTCGGTAATTAAAAGCGGTTGCTGGTACTTCTTGGTCAGCCCTTCCATGCGCGAGGCCAGGTTGACCATGTCCCCGATAATAGTGTAGTCCATCTTCTTTTCGGTACCGATATTTCCCACGGTAACTACCCCGTAGTTAATGCCTACACCTATTTGAAACTCCGGTTTCTCGATCTCTCGCTGGTGTTTGTTGAAGTTTTTCAGGGCCTCTCCCATCTCAATACCGGCCAGCACAGATTGAAGAGCATCGTCATCGTGTTTGACCGGCGCACCGAAGAAAGCCATGATCGCATCGCCGATGTACTTGTCCACGACTCCTTTACGATTCAGGATGATATCCACCATGAACCCGAAATAGCGGTTGAGCGAGCTGACCAGGTCGTCGGGCATCATGCGCTCAGAGATACTGGTAAAACCGCGGATATCGGAGAAAAGAATCGAAATGACCCGGTTTTCTCCAACGAGCATCGCTTCCGGATTTTTAAAGAACTGGTCGATTACATCCTCGGGCACATACTTCTGGAAAATATTGCGGATCTTGTGCTCCCGTTTCTGGGCCAGGACCGCTTTAAAAGCAAAGCTCTTGATCTGATTGTAGGCACGCTCCAACTCACCAACCATCAGGTTGAAAGTGTGAGCCAGTTTTCCGATCTCATCGTGATACTCCACGACCACTCGTTTGGACATGTCGCTGTAGGTGATGATATCCTGCATGGTACCGACCACTGTTGTCAGGGGATTGGTCAGGTAACGGGCAAAGAGGAGAATCATGATCATGGTCAGGATTGTAGAGGCAATAAGAATGATAATCGTACGCCTGCTGATCTCATTGATCTGGCTGTAGAAGGTGTCCCGTTCCTCCGACACCAGCAGGAACCAGTTAAAGGGAGCAAAGTAGAAGCCCTTGGCAACCCTGGCGACCCCGCCGACCGTTGGTGTAATCAGGTCCCGCTTTCTCTCTGCAACGATCTTCTGAAGTATCTCACGCTCAGCCTCCTCGATGGTAAGGTCGGCCGTCTGCATGGCCAGGTTGGTCTCCCTATCGAGGGCGAAGATAATCTCCGTCTTACTGCGGACAATACTATTGGAGTAGGCTTCGATAGCGGCCTGGGTGGCCGCAATCATGGCCGGGTTTTCGGTAAAGTTGTTCTCGACTAAGAGCAGCCACTGGCTTTCCGCATACTTCTGCAACTCCGCGGCTTTAAAATCCAGGAAATCCCTGGCGATCCCGGTAATGGCGTTGGTCGCTGAGAAATAAGATGAAATTCCAGTCAAGAGCAGGGTGGCGATCATCAGAGGTAATACGATGAGAACGATCTTGAGACGGATACTCATATCACTTTACTTATCGGACAATTTCCAGTTGCCGGATACTCGAAATTTGTGCTTATTCACCGACTGGAAGGCGCTGCTTCTTCGACAACAACTCGTTTAGAGTTTCGGCCGGGACCGGCCTGCTGAAATAGAATCCCTGAAATGTCGGGCAGGATTTTGCAGCCAGGTAGTCGAGCTGGTCCTTGGTTTCTACAACCGCAGGAGACAAAAAAATCCAAATAGGTTGCTTTTTCTGATTTTTCTGATTATACTGATTTTACAGGAGAAGCAAATGAATGATAGCGAAACCTGCTGCCGGATCGAGTCGATAGTCTCTGTCGATGAACGCGGCCAGATGATTCTACCCAAAGAGATACGGGAACGGGCCGGCATCAAGCCCGGAGACAAGCTGGCCATCGTGGGTTGGGAAAAGGAGGGAGAGCTCTGCTGCCTGTCCCTTTTCAAGGTGGAGCAGCTGGGCGGGATGGTAAAAAATCTCCTGGGACCTTTAATGGAGGATCTATAATGAACAATCGTGAATTGAGACAGGGTGTGCGCGATCGCTACGGCAGCATTGCCAGGCAGGACGGGCTCCGCGACGAGCCTCGAAGCGGCTGCTGCGGAAATCAGAGCAGCTGTTGCGGATCAGATCAAGGGATGGTCGAGAGCTCGGCTAAGAGCCAGAGCCTTTCTAACGGCTACTCACCAGAGGAGATGGCCACTGTGCCCACAGGCGCCAACCTGGGGCTGGGCTGCGGGAATCCCGTGGCATTGGCCGCACTCCAGCCGGGAAATACGGTCCTTGACCTGGGTTCCGGGGCCGGGTTCGACTGCTTCCTCGCCGCCAGGAAAGTTGGAGAAACGGGGCAGGTAATCGGCGTGGACATGACCCCGGATATGGTCGAAAAAGCCCGCGAAAACGCCGAGCATGGCGGATACACAAACGTGGAGTTCCGCTTGGGGGAAATAGAAAACCTGCCGGTAGCGGACAGCTCCATAGACCTGATTATCTCCAACTGTGTTATCAATCTCTCGGTAAATAAAGCACGGGTTTTTGCAGAAGCCTTTCGGGTGCTCAAAACGGGGGGGAAGTTGATGATCTCGGACATCGTCCTGCTCCGGGACCTGCCTGAAAAAATTCTCGAGTCTATCGAAGCTTATGCCGCCTGCGTGGCCGGAGCGGCTCTTCGGGAAGATTATCTGGAACTCTTGAGGGCAGCCGGTTTTCACGATATCGAGGTATTGAACGAAAAAGCCTTCGGCAGCGAGCTGCCGGCAGAAGACCCACAGATCCAGATCCTCAAAGAGGAACAGGGCCTGTCCTCCGGCGAGGTCGCGCTGGCGGCCAGCGATGTGGTGAGTATCAGTGTAACAGCGATTAAATAGATTTCCAGAAGGGCCTCTGAACGGCCAGCACCTGGTCGATAACCCGGGAACAAGCTGGATCGACCGTTTCCGCCCCATGGTTATCCAGGTTTGCTTCCTCGACCGGGGCATTATCCAGCAGGGCTCCGAGCACCTCCGACACCCCCTCGGAGAGGGCCTTCAGGCTGTAACCGCCTTCCAGGACCAGCACCAGCCCAGCCCGGCAGCATTCCCCGGCCAGACCTCTTAGGAGTGCGGTCATCGCACCGAAGCATGAGCTGCTCAGGTTCATGTTGGCCAGAGGATCGTCACGGTGAGCATCAAATCCGGCGGAAACGAGAATAAGGTCCGGCCGGTACTCCCGGGCAATGGGCAGGAAGACTCGTTGGAAGATCCTCAAGTACTCGGCATCGCCCTGACCGCCTGGTAAGGGGACGTTCACCGTATACCCCTGACCCTCTTCAACACCGATATCGCCGATCCCCCCTGTACCCGGATAGTGAGGATACTGATGCACGGAAAAATAGAGCACTTGCTTGGAATCGTAAAAGCTGTGCATGGTACCGTTGCCATGGTGAATGTCCCAGTCCAGGATCAGCACTCGCTCCAGACCGTGGACTTCAAGGGCCTGGCAGGCAGCCACAGCCACATTGTTAAATAGGCAGAAACCCATAGCCCTGCCCGCCTCGGCGTGGTGACCGGGCGGGCGGACAAAGGCAAAGGCGCTGTGCCCGCCCTCCAACACACTGCGTACTGCTTCTATTGTGCCGCCTGCTGCCTGGAGCGCCGCAGCGTAAGATTCCGCTGTCGCACCGGTGTCCGGGTCGAGCATAGTAAGCTCATGCCCCTGGGTACCAGCAATGCGCCGAATATAACCTTCTTCATGCACCCGCGCCAGCTCCTCGAAGCTGGCCGGGCGGGCGGCAACGTCTTCGATCCTGTCCCGAAGTGGGAAGGTTTCGAGCAATGCATCGATAGCCTGAAGGCGTTCAGGCCGCTCCGGGTGTCCGGTTCCACCGGAATGCTTCAGATAGAGTGGATCGCGAATAATGGAAAGATTCATGATGGCCCCCCGAGCATGAAGACGAAGATCAACAGAGCAAGCAGGGCTCCGGCCCCGATGCCGGCCAGGGTCTCGGCAGGGGAGTGGCCCACCATCAAATTGAGCTTTGTCTCCCGTTCTTCAGGGAAATTCACCATCATTCGCTGCAGCAGTTGAGCATGGCTCTGAACGGCTCCTCGTAAGCGGAACGAATCGTAGATAATGATGATCGAAAACATTGAGGCTACAGTAAAATGTTCGCTGGCAAAGCCGAGACGCAGGCCGATGGAAAGACTCAAAGCAGTTACAAAGGCGGAATGCGCACTGGGCATGCCGCCGGCACTGAAGAAATAGCGAATCTTCAATTTGCGATCCTTGATCGAATAAAGGACCACTTTGAACAACTGGCAGATTACCTGGACCAGGATGGCAGAGATCAGGGAAGCGCTAAAGGGCATAGGGTTCGAAGATCCTTTAGTTAACTGTCCGTTGGGCGTATACCTGGGAAATATAGCTCGATTCAAAGCCCTTGGTCGCCCTGACCCAGGACAGAAACTTTTTCGCCTCTGCCTGCCGGTTATATGGACCGATGCGCACACGGTAGTAGGTGTTCCCGTCGATATCCCGGGTCATGATCTTGCTTTGGAGGCCCTGATCGCTCAAAACGTGGGACAGGGCTTCGGCTCGGCTTCGACTCCGGTAAGAACCGGCCTGGATCCAGTATTCGGTAACTCTGACCGGTTTTGGCGCCGGAGTCGCAATTTCCGTCACTTTTTGGGGCGCTGGTCTGGAGGGCCGTCTTTTAGCCTGGCTGGAAGACGGCGTGGAAAGCGGAATGGGAAGCCTGGGCTCTATTTCCGCCTCGGGTACAGCAGAACCGCCCTCCTTTTCTCCAACCACGATAACCATTTCTTCCATCTGCCTCTCTTGTTCTTCCACGTCCAGGCCGGGCGGCTCTGAATCTCCCCGAACAAACTCAAACGTGTCGAAAGGCACTGGCCCGCTCTTTACTGCTGTTGCCAGGCTATTGTCCTGGATCGGCTTCAAAAAGTAGAGCCCGCCGGCCAGAACGACTACCAGGAGCAGACTTATCGAAAATATCACCCATAGAATCCTGTGCTTCTCCATTACGTTATGATCCCTTTCTCCCTCAATATGGCTAGCGCCTGTTCCTCTAGACGGCCCAGGCTTTTTGAGTTGCTTACATAGTAAATATCGACGCTATTCTCATTCATCTTAGGACAGATTCTTCTCTGGGATAAAATCCGTCTAAGTGCGCTCAAAGGTCCCAGGCGATCCCGGGACATGATCCGCAAAAGCTGCTTCAATAACGGCGCCCGGACGCAAATGACCAGGTCGCAGAAGCGCTCCAGCCCCATCCGGAAGAGGATAGCGGCGTTGATAACGTACAAACCCGGTTTACCCTGCAAACGAAGCTGAACGGTACGTACCATCTCCGGGTGGACGATATTCTCCAGATCTTGCAAAGCGCGGCGGTTTTTGAACACAATGGCACCCAGCACCCGGCGGTCGATTTTCCCCTGATCCCCCAGTACGCCGGAACCAAAACGCCGGACAATCCGCTCTCTCTGTTCTTCCAGAACAATGTGCCCGACGCGGTCTACATCGATGGCTTGAAAGCCCTGTTCCACAAAAACCCCTGTCAGCGCATTCTTACCGGTACAGTAGCCGCCGGCAATTCCAATGACAAAGTTCCGAACAGGGCTTTTCAGTGGATATCACCCCAACTGTTACCCGTCTCGATGCTCACGCGCAGCGGAGCAGACAGCTTAATCGTGTTCTCCATAGTGGTGCGAATCAATTCCCGGGAATCCTCGATCTCCTCATCCGGAACCTCAAAGATCAGCTCGTCATGAACCTGGAGCAGAAGCCTGGTGCGCAGGTTGTTCTTTCCAAGGGCTTCACTAATCCGGATCATGGCCCTCTTGACGATGTCGGCAGCACTGCCCTGGATGGGTGAGTTAACGGCCACCCGCTCGGCAGCCATCTTCTCGGTTCGATTACGGCTGTTGATCTGCGGTATCTGCCGCTTACGGCCCATAAGGGTTTCTACATAGCCCTTGGCTTCAGCCTTCCTAATCGTTTCCTTCTTAAAGCGGTCAACCTCTGCGTAGCGTTCGAAATAACGCTCGATAAAACTATCCGCCTCCTTACGGCCTATCTTCAAGTCCCGGGCCAGTCGAAAGGCGGACATACCGTAGATGACACCGAAATTGACTGTTTTACCGATCCTTCTCTGATCTGCGGAAACATCTTTCTCCTCGACGCCGAAAAGGATGGCCGCCGTCTGCCGGTGGATATCTCTCTGTTCGTTGAAAGCCTCAATAAGCACGGGATCCTGGGAAAGATGGGCCAGGATAACCAGCTCGATCTGGCCGTAATCGGCGCTTAGGAACTGGAAACCGGGTTCCGGAACGAAGGCACGGCGAATCCTCCGGCCCGATTCCTCGCGCACCGGAATGTTCTGCAAGTTGGGATCCTGGCTGGCCAGGCGCCCGGTGGCGGCCCCGGTCTGCCGGTAGTGGGTGTGCAGACGTCCGGTTTGGGGGTTAATCTGCCTGGGAAGAGCTACCACATAGGTGGATCTCAACTTGGCCAGGACCCGATGCTTGAGTACCAGCTCGGAAACCTTATCCCCATCCACGTGGGCTAATTCCTCCAGGACCTGGGAATCGGTTGAATAACCAGTCTTGATCTTTTTGATCGGCTTGAGTTTACGTTCCTCGAACAGGACCTTCTGCAGCTCCTTGGTGGAACGGATGTTGAAGGGATGCCCGCATTCACTGTAGATCTGCTTCTCCAGATCTAGCAGCTGGATCTGTAGCTCGCTCTCATAGCGAACGAGCTGATTGGGGTCCAGACGAATCCCGGTCAGCTCCATGCCGGCCAGGATCCGCAGCACCGGCATTTCCAGTTCTTCGAAGAGGGACTCAAGGTCTTCCTTTTCAAGGCGGGGAGCGAAATATTGGTAAAGGCGGTAGGTGATGTCGGCGTCTTCAGCCGCGTAGTCGGCAGCTTGGTCTAGATCGATATCGGCCAGGGTTTGCCCTTTGCCGACCACCTCCTTGTAATGGATCGTTCTATAGCTCAAGAATTTCTCGGCCAGGGCGTCCATACCGTAGGAAGCGAGGCTCGAATCCAGCAGCCAGGCGGCGACCATAGTGTCAAAGAGGCGGTTGCGGATGTTAATACCCCAGCGCCTCATCACTTTGTAATCGTATTTGATGTTCTGTCCGATGAGCAGAAGATCGGGGTCTTCCAGCAGGCCCCGCAGAGCATGCCGCACCGTATCCTCCGCCAGGACTTCGGTTCTACCGGCTGAGGCGGCACCGACGCCAGGGTCGCTGCCGTAGTGCGCCAAGCCGGGCAGCTCCCCGGCAACAGAGGAACCACCGGCCCGGATGGGGATATAGCAGGCCTTTTTCTCGGCCGTGGCCAGAGAGAAACCCAGCGGTTCGGCCTCGAGCTCGTTCAGGCTCGTAGTCTCAGTGTCAAAGGCAAAACAGACCGAAGCCCGGATCTCTTTGACCCAACGCTGTAGTGCTTCCTCGTTAAGGACAATTTCATACATTCCTGGCTGGCAGCGTTCCAGCTCGACCTCTTCCTCCATACTGCCGCCCAGCTTCTCCACCAGGCTGCGCATCCCCTGGGCCGCCAACAGCGGAATGGCCCGCTCCGGCGTCAGGCGGAACCGCAGCGACTCGAGGTCGGCATCGAGGGGAACATCTAAAGATAGGGTTACCAGCTCCTGGCTTAGGAATGCATTCTCCCGGCCGGCAGCCAGCTTCTTTCTGAGGCTCTCCGGCTGGATTTCGTCCAGGTGATCGTAGATTTGCTCCAAAGTCGGATAGAGTCCGAGGAGCTTGAGCGCCGTCTTGTCCCCCACGCCGGCCACGCCGGGTACGTTGTCCGCCGAGTCTCCGGCCAGGGACAGGTAGTCGACCACCTGTTCCGGGAAAAAGCCGCGAGCCTCATACACCTTATCCCGGTCCAACTCTTCGAAGATACCGCCTTCACGGTTCCTACCGCCTACACGGCTCCAGCCGCTTCCGGCTAATACATAGACACCCTGCCCTACCAATTGGAGGAGATCTTTGTCTCCAGTCAGGATGGCGCATTCATAGCCTTCTTCCTTGCAGCGGGTAGCCAGTGTAGCGATTATATCGTCTGCTTCGAAACCGTCTCTCCGCAGGACCTCGATTCCCAGAGCTTCCAGGATCTCTTCGATGATCGGGACCTGCGCATGAAGGTCTTCGGGCGCTTTTTCCCTGTTGGCCTTGTACAATGGGTAACGTTTATGCCGGAAAGTGGGCGCACGGGAATCGAGGACAACAGCCAGAAAGGATGGATCGCGATTGTCGATCAGCTGAAATAGAGAACGAAAAAACCCGTATACCGCTGATGAATTCTGCCCCTTGGAATTGAGCAGGGGCTGTCGCATATGGGCGAAGTAGGAACGATAGATCAGGCTGTAGCCGTCGATAAGGTATAAGGCATCTCTCATGAACGTATGTCGACAAGAGTCGGTACACCGATATCGGCGTAGGGGGACCTGGCTTGCCGGCGGGGATGCAGGGATTCTAGGCGCTGTCTCAAGATCTTCTGTCTACTCAAAATCAATTTCCGGACATTCTTATTGTGGGCGAGGGCCTTCTTTTTAATATTTTCCAGGGAGTTTTCCAGGTCCCGGATGCCGGCCTCTTGCTCAGGATAACGCTGCCGGTGCAGATCCCTTAGGGGGTCGATAACTCTCTGCAGATTGTAGATCTCGCTTACAATCGACTGCTCCAACACCAAGTGTTCCAGGATCTTTTCGGTATCCTCGGCGAGCACAGCGTCCTCTTCCCGCGCAAGAATATTGAGGTAGTCGTTGAACTTAGCCCGCTGCCTAAGAAGGTATGCTCGAAGACTAATTAATATTTGGACACGCTCATCTGTTCGTTCCGCTGTTGTCGTCATCCGCTTTCTCCTTACCCGGCGATGTTGACGCCGCCCGGGCTAGTTGACAGCTGATCGAGACCTTTCTTTTCTGACACCTCGACCCAGGCACTCCTCAACTCTATAAGGAGCTTCTTTACCGCATCGAGAGGATGGCTTTCTTTCTTAATATTGGCTTCCAGGAGCTGGCGATTGATGAACATATAGAGACTGAAGAGGCTCTTCGCAATCTCGCCTCCCTTTTCAAAATCCAGAGACACCATCAGCTCGGTCACGATATCCTGAGCTCTAATAATGTAGTTGCTGATTGAATCGTATTTGCTCTTGCCATCCTGCATCGACTCAAGGGCCAGATTTACGAACTTAATGGCCCCGTCGTAGAGCATAACGATCAGCTTTCCCTGGGTTGCTGTTTTGATCTGGGTTTCCCGATAGCTTCGTAGCGGATCTGACATCTTCAATCCTTGCCTTATAATATTTTACTTCGCGTGCTCAATCAAGGTAGTCACCGGCACTATTGAATATCCGAGTTTGAGCAGGCCATCGATCAGAAGATCGAGCTTCTGAAAGAGATAGTCCGCCCGTTTCCCCTTGGGTATGCCCAACAAAATAGGAATAATGGAACCCGGGCGTTTCTGCTCAATAATTCGTTCTACCAGCTTCGCAGAGGGAAGATAAATACCCGGTGTAGTCTGGCTTACTTCTTCTGTAACCCAGTCCAGGCTGTCTACATCCCGACCCACGTAAGTGTAGTTCATTTCCTTGGAAGCGGCAATGATCTCGGAACTTACAAAATAATAGGGTGCATGCCAGAGCAGGGAAAGCTCTCTGGCCGTTGCCTGGTAATAGTCATCCTCGTTTCGGGCCAGCCCCCGTTTAATGAAGTCTTTGTCCAGGTGAAAACGGGAGTCGGTCATGTCGAAATAAGTGTAGAACAGGGAGCCTACTTCATGACCCGACTGGGCAATCTCCAGCACTGCGTCGGAGTAACGGCGGATCACCTCTCCATTGACAAAGAAGGTCGCTCGGAGACCATAGTCACCCAGTGTATTCAGGATCTGGGTGAGCCCGTCGATAGAATCCACGGCGTTAAAGACCAGGGCCACCTCACGCTGCCTGATCCGTGAGCCGTGGACGAAATTGACAAAATCAAGGGGTTCGTCTGAGTCAGGATAAGGTTCGAATTTGAGCTCCCTCTCAGGCACCAGGGGTCTGGTACCGTACTGCCTGATATCCCGGACCATGATCATGTTCCGGTATTGACCTCGAAAAGCCTGTTCCAAGTAGACCCGGAATCTAACTGTTGCTACCTGTTTCTCCCGCAGAACCACTGGCCCGCTCTCCCAGAAGTTCCGTTCAGAAACTGTTGAATAGGACTCACCCTGCACGGTGAGATAAATGTTCTGCTCGTCCGGAGAAAAGCTGAAATCCCCGGCTTGAGATAGGGCAATAATCCGGCTGTCACCTGAATCCGTGTCCCACAGCTCCGTGTAGTGAGCCCCGGCGATAATCAGGTCATCCCCGGATGACCAGAGCACGTGCAGCGGGTTGGAGTGCTTGTGCTCGAGGCTTTTTTTCCAAAGCTCGTAATCGAGCAGAATGACGCGATCTTCCTGGATCAGGGCCAGGCTCTCCTCGTCGGGGGAAAGAATCAGGTCCTGGACCTGCTCCACCTGTTCTTGGGAAAATACGGGGGATTCCGGCAAGGCACCGCCTGGAATCTGCAGGCGGTACACGGAGCTGCGCTTTGTGCCCTGTTCGATTCCCTCGGTCAGGATGGTGATGGTTCCGCTGGTCGGCCAGAGCACCTTTTTGATACGGGTGTTCCTGGGCAGATAGAGGTAGGGCAGTGACTGGGTCTCTCCGAACGAAAGGAAATCCTCCGGGGTTAGCAGGTAGAGAAAGACATTTCTGCCGCCCTTGTTGAGCAGAAGCTGTTTCCCATCGGGAGAGATCCAGAAGCTGTCAAAATTGGGATCAAAGACAAAGGGGATCTTACCGCTTATGCTGCCGATCTGGAGATAACCTGAGTAGAGGGCACGGGTAAAAAGTTCACGGCTGTCCAACCGGAATACGAGGGAGCCGGAAATATAGTAGAGGGAGTTGCCCCTTCCCCAGCGAACACTGCCGATCTGTCCTGTGCCGATCTGTCGATATTCTTCGGAAATGAGCCGCTTTTCCCGGAGTTGGGTTATGGATAGATAGTAGAGCGCGCCGCTCTTGCAGTAGATAACGAACTGTGAGTCCGGAGACCAGATCGTGGGCGGGGCTTTCAAGGAGATCTCAATCCCCGATGAGATCACCGTTTCTTGGGAATCCTGTATATTAAAGAGCACCAGATCACCGAAGCTGGAGCTGTTCTGTTTCATGTAGAGCAGGTACCTGCCGTTGGGTGAAAGCTGCAGGGGATTCAATTTCCCGCTAACCACCCGGTTGTCGGCGATAAAGGAAGGAAACGATTCGATTGCCTCGACACGCTTCAGCTGCGGATCGGTCCGAAACAGGCCGAAGCGGTTCTGGATCTGCAAGCTCCCATCCTCTTCCAGTCTCATGATCCTTTCCGGAAAGAAAGTCAGCTGTTTCAACACGAAGTCGTCGGGAGACAAGTCTGCCCAAAAGAGGGTGTCATAATCGCCATAGATGGGACTCGAGCTCGTGGCCCGGAAAAGGAGCATGTCGTTTTGGGCGAGATCGAGATCCGAAAAACTGACTTCCGCTGGAAGGCTCGATCCCAAGAGAAACAGCAGAATACCTGTGGTAATGCGTCTCAAAAGCTTATCCTCTCTACTCATTTTATATTCGGCATGGTTCCACCTCAGGTTCATAGAAATTTGTCAAGTAAAGCGAGATAAGCAGGCATCGACTTACCAATTTCTACTGCCTTGACCCGAACCTGATTCGGATGCTATTGTCAATTATCGCTTTTACCCGGCTATTCTACAACATGAGCTCGAGAGAGTAGAACCATGATTTACTCGATTCCCGACCAAATCGGCATCCTGGCTTGTCCCGGTGCTCGCGAATTTGCCGGAAAAATTACTAGCGAGTTGGAACACCTTGCCCAGCGAAAGTTCCGTCGAAAGGTGAAGTACCTGTCGGACAAGTACGGCCTCGAGCAAGAAGAGATCCTGCGGCGCATCAATCTGACCATCGACCTGCGGCCGACTACAACTAATCTAAAACACTCGGTTGACCAGTTCCGTAAAAGCAGCTTCACCGTTCCTGCACATTTTACCCGCTTTGCCAACGGCGAATTTAAGACCGATATTCTCTGCACTGTGCGTAATATGGATATCTACATTGTTCAGGATGTAGAGAATCACTACCCCCTGACCATGGACAACCGTCCCGGCGAAGAGCACATACTATCGATCAACGACCACATTTTCTGCCTCCTGGTCACCATCGATGCCGCCCTGCAGGCGGGAGCTAAACGGGTAACGGCGGTCCTGCCCACTTACCCTTACGGCCGGCAGCACAAGAAAAAGGGACGCGAGGGTCTGACCGCAGCCCGGATGGGCCAGATCCTGGAAAACAGCGGAGTGGGGCGCATCATTACCCTGGACGTACATTCCAAGGAAATTGAAAATTGCTTCACCTCCCTGCACCTCGAAAACCTGCATGGGTCCTACCAGATCTTACGGGTGCTCTCCGGCCTGGTCGATCTCAAAGACCCGAACCTGGTGATGATCTCACCGGACACCGGCTCGATAGACAGGAACAAATTCTACGCCACGGCCTTGGGTAAATCCCTTGGTATGATCTACAAAGAGCGGGACTACTCCCGCACCTCTCTAAGCGCGGCAGAAAACAATATAATCAGTATCCACCTGCTGGGCGAGGTCCGCGGGAAAACGGTATTCATGGCCGACGACATGCTGGGCACCGGCGGCACCCTGCTCAATGCAATGAAGGCCCTGAAAGACAGGGGAGCAAAGCGCATCATCGCCGCGGTGAGCCTGCCCTTTTTCAGCGGCCAAGCGATCCAGTTCTTCGATGCGGCCTTCCGGGAGGGGCTTTTTTACCGCCTTATCGGAACCAACTCCGTGTATCACGACAAGACCCTGCTGGACAAGGAGTGGTATCTCTCGACCGATATTACTCACCTTTTTGCCCGGAGTATCTACAGGGTACATGCAAACCGCAGCATCAGCTCCCTCCTGGACAACCGCAAGATTATCCAGGACATGCTTGATCAACATTAGCCTATTCTTATCGCCTCGATCCAGCAAAGCCCGAATCCAACCTACAGTTCGTCAAGATCCTGTCAAGCCCAAAATTTCCTCAATGTGCTCGAGCAGCTTTGTTAGGCCGGCCTGTTTAACGTCGGCCATGTGGGCGATGCGGAAAATCTTTTCTTTGAGGCTGCCGTAGCCGTTAGCGATCATGTAGCCTCGTTCGGCCAGACGGGCGTTCAAATCCTTGACCGAAATATTCAGGATATTGGTGATACAGGTTACCGTGTTGGAGGCGAACTCCTCCCGGGCAAACAGTTCGAAGTGCTTCTTGGCCCAGCTTCGGACCAGCCCGGCCAGTTGGCGATGCCGGTCGAAACGCCGGTCCAGGCCCTCCTCCATTATCCGGTCCAGCTGATAGTCGAGGGCAAAGACATGGGGAATGGACGGGGTAGAGGGATACTGGTAATTACGTTCCTCGACATATTTCAGCAGCAGGAGCAGATCGAAGTAGTAGCCGCGGTTCTCGACCTGGCCGGCCCGGGCCTTGGCCTTTTCCGAAACGGACGCCAGGCTCAAACCGGGAGGCAGGCCCAGGGCCTTCTGGCTGGAAGAAATACAGATATCGATACCCAGCTTATCAACTTCGACCTTGGCACCTCCCAGGGAAGAAACCGTGTCCACGCACCAGACAACGTTTGGATACTTTTCAAAAACAGGCTTTAGTTTCTCCAGGGGATTCATCACCCCGGTGGAGGTTTCGTTGTGGGTGACACAAGCCACGTCGTATCTGCCGCTGGAGAGATACTCTTCCACCACATCCGCTGTGGTTCCGCTGCCCCACTCAGCCTCTACCTTGTCCGCAGGCACACCATTCGCCACCGCAATCTGATGCCAGCGGTTGCCGAAAGCGCCGACAGAAAACACAATGGCCCTCTTGGCAGTGGTACAGCGGATGGCCATCTCCATCAATCCTGTCCCCGAGGAAGCGGAAAGGATGATGGGATTGTTCGTGTACATCAGCTGCTGCAGCTTGCGGCTTACTCGCTCCTGCAGCGCGCTGTATTCGGCCGTGCGGTGACCGATCATCGGCGTAGAGAGCTTCCCTAATACCGCTTCTTCGACTTCTACCGGCCCTGGAATAAAAAGCAATTTGTGAATCATAATCCGATTATAGCGGGAACATTCTCGAGCGGGAATAGGCTGCCCCAGGGGTATTCGAACCCGTACTACCTGCGGGGTGACCTTGAGTGCCAAATGGACGGATGGAAGCTGGAGCGGCAGTTCTGGCTTCCAGCTCGGTTTTCCGAGAGACACTAATCCAGCCTTCATGTTCACGATTATCGAAGACGAGATGTACGAGGAACCGATAGTGGCAGGCTGCTCAAACATGGCTGAAGTCGAGATATTCCTCACCATCGCTGATAAAGCCTTCGAGGCTTGCTAGCGAAGGGAATGGTCGACATCTGGCAGTCAAGGTTGAGAACCTAAATAATTGAGCGTTATAGAGATTTAGGCCTGTTCGAAGGGAGATTTCCTGGCAGTGATACCGGACGTGCAGAAGAAAATCAAAGCGAAAATAAGACGGTACGAACGCAGTCTAAGAAATGAGCAAGCAGAGCACGGATTCATTAGTGACGGATACGGCAAGAGGTATCTGCTTGGGCCGATGTATATGCAACTTGGAAATATTGTAGGGGCCTTAGATTCATTTGAATGGTTCCAACAAACCTTTCCAGATGATGTGGGCGAGCCATTTCAATATCTTTGTTGGGCATTGGTTTTATTCAGAATGGGAAAGCTGGATGCAGCAAAGAAAAAGCTGGCTCAGACAATGCTGATGAACCTTTATCTTGTACCTCATTTACTAAACATTGAAATACCCC
>SDBT01007219.1_pt1 | contig 18320 bp, 25 predicted proteins | sample 2277101 | NCBI WGS metagenome assembly SDBT01 (sample SAMN10404973, study PRJNA504765) | marine sediment metagenome | isolation source: marine sediment core GS10_PC15, 103 cmbsf | place: Arctic Ocean: Southern Knipovich Ridge | collected 2010
ATATAATTAATAAAAAATATATGTCTAAAGTTAAAAATCCAACTATATTAGATGCTGGTTGTGGTGTTGGTAGACATTATCAATATATTAAATATCCAACTATAGGTATTGATTTATCAGATAGTTTATTAAAACACGCTAGAATAAGGAATCCGAGTGGTAAATTTGTTAGAGGTAATTTAGTAAACGATAATAATTTTAAGCCAGGTCAATTTAGTTATATATTATGTTTAATGGATAGTTTATATTATAATGATAGCACAGAAAAGGATAAAATATTATCTAATTTTTATTATTGGTTGAAACCAGATGGTATATTATGCATAGATATATATGATAGATCAAAATTAGATCCAGGTGCCAGAGAATATACACAATATTATAAGGATAAGTTAGGTAATAAACATGGCTTAACATATTTTAATACATTTACACATGATGGATATTGGAAATCTATAGATGACGAGAATATTAAATATATTGAGACAATAGTTTTAGAAGATGGTAGGAAGAAGACAAAGGAAACAAAATTATATATGCCAAAAGATAAGACTAAAATTATATCGAAGATTAATAAGTATGGTTTTAAGTTAATAGATATAATTAATGTTAAAGGAATGGAGGACAGTGAGATATATATATTCAAGAAAATTAAGTATGAAGAGAAGATGATTAAAATATAAAAAATTTGTATGTATAAAGATATAGGATGATACAATTAAATAGTATATTGGATTATTATCCGTGTGGTGCGTATAAGTTAACTAAAAAAGGTGAAGAATCAATATGTTCTCTACATAATAATTTATCTCCTATAGGAGCAAGTAATAAGAGACTAGAACAATTATATAAACATGGATATTTGAGTAATAGTATAATAGGAGATGGGAGTGTTGTTGAGCAGTATATGAATAGGAATATGAGAGAGTATAGGAAAAAATGTGTGGATATATTATTACTAATTTTAATTTTTATTTTTATTTTTATTTATATAGTTTAGAAAAAAAATGTATATATATAATATAAAATGCCTGGATCTGATTATTCTCAGAAGCAATTCAAATCTGATTTGGATGAACTTACTAATTTAATTAGCAACTATTCTCAAGAAGGTGGTAAGAAAAGAAGCAGAAAAAGTTCAAAGAAATCTCATAAGAAAATGAGTCATAAACGTAGTACAAAACAAAGTGGAGGCAAACGTAGCAGTAAACGGAGTACAAAGAAAAGTGGAGGCAAACGTAGCATTAAGAGATCTACCAAGAAAAGCGGTGGATCAACTAAGCGTAGCGCTAGCACAAAGAGAAGTGGTGGAAAGAAAAGAAGAACTAGTCATAAGAAATCCAAGAAAAGTTCCAAGAAAAGTTCAAGAAATGGAGGTGCCAAGAAGAGAGAACGTCATTTAGATGCTGAGGGTGATCCTATTAGAAGTTTCCGTGTTATTAACATTAATGGTCGTGATGTTTCTGGCAGTAAGAACTACGCTATTCGTTATTACCATGGTACCAAGAAAAATAACACTCCAGGAAAAGCTGCTGAACATGCTTTTAGTAAGCTTTGTAGACACACTGGTCAAAAGAATAAGAATGCTTGCAAGGTTACCTTTACTCTTTTAGAAACAACTAAGGGATCAGCTCATAAGACATGGGGACCATACAAGGGTAAATTCTTGAAGCTTCGTGAATCGCGTAGAATCACACGCCGTGATCCAAAGACTGGTAAGAAGTCTAGTTACATGGTATATTTCAAGCCTTATGTAGTTCTTGCCGAAGGTAAGTAAAAAATAGTTAAATAATATAAAAATAACTCAAAATAATATCATATTATAATAATATAATATGATAAGATCATTTACTATAATAGATTATCCAAGAGAAGGAGATACATATGGTAATTATAATGCTAAAACTCCTTTACGTGCAGCAAATAAAGCATTTTCTAGATTAAGTCGCATGATAGATCTTAAAAATTCTAATCATAAAAATTTGTTAGTTTTTTCTATTAAAGATGTAACATCAGATAGAAAATATAAATATGTAGGTACAAGAGTAGAATTAAATCAGCCAATAGTTGTAGATTATTATGATAAATTTGGTAAATCCAAGAAGATTAAGTATAGATATAAGAATATGATAACTCCTTATAATAAATTTTTTGTATAGGTTATAACAGTAAATAAATAATATATATTTATTTAATATATGACAACAAAAATCATTGATACACCAAATACTGAAACTTCCAGTCTAATTGATGAACTAAAAAGTATACACAGTCAAGGTAGAAAATATGCTAAATATGATATACATGCTCCATCTTTTAAGATTGATCTAAATGATCCAGATGATGAAGAAACTATAGAGCAATTTTTTACATTTAAGAAATTTATGTTTGATAAAATAATTATTATCCTTATTATCGGATTATTAGCTATCTTTATCATGAAAGCTATGGAATTTATGTAATTAAAAATTATATAAAGAAATTTAAGATAATAAGTCATATGGATTATTCACAAGAGTTATTACAAAATATAGTTCAGAATATTACAAATAATAATCAAGAAGATGATAATAATACAGATATAGAATTATATAATATTTTTGTAAATAAAATTAAAGATTTATTAATAAAATTAGAATTATTAATGGATGATACAATTGATATACGATCATATAAAGATATGACATTACATTTAGATAAATATATGTATTGTAAGAATAAAATTCATAAAATTATATACGACTATAATGAAAATATTTACTATAAATTATTGAATACACATCATATTTATATAAGAGAAATATCTTATTGCATTAAAGAATTAGAAAAAATGCATGGAATAATTCATACATAATTATTCAAAATATATATCTGTATTTCTCTTGTTATATCTCTGATTTTATTCCAATTATTTAATGTTCCATTACTATCATGTTCATCTCTAATATTAATTTTAGAACTATTATGCCATATTGTTTTTTGAATATCTTCTAAACTTATATCATCATATTTTTTATGTATTTGTTCTATCATATAAGGTGCACAATGAAAATCTAAAGCTTCTAATAACCATTCATTTTTCTTTAATTTAGTTGGAATTTCTAATAATGTTATAGGTTCATTATTACATAATTCATTCTTCTTAAATCTTTTATACCATTTATCTGAAAAATAATTCAACATCCTAATATCACATTTCATTCCTCCATATCCTGCTCTTAATTGTAATGAATATAATAATGAGACATGATCTTCATTATCTAATTTGTCATATCTTATTATATCTTTAATTTTATCTGATAATTTAATATTATCATGTTCATTAATATTACATAAAGTATTAACAACACCTAATAACCATTTAATATGTTCTTCTTGTAAAATAAATTTCTTTTTACAAGATGTTGCAACCATAAACCAGATAATTATTGGAAGAGAATCATGTAAGATAACATCTTCTATCATAATAATTGGTAATCTTCTTAGAAAGTCAGTAGTATCTAATTTGATCATATGATATGCAGTTTTTGTGGCTAATATGTTTAATTTGCGTCTAATACATTTTTGCAGATGAGATTTAAGATAAGACATATTTTGATAATAAGATTCAATAGGAATTTGATATACTTTTTGTACGATATTGCTGCAGATGGTAATGTGAGTATTTTGTTGTCGCCAATTTACTTTAGTTATGAAGCAAGAATCGGAAGGAATATTATCTACCCATAGTGCTTTTTTGTTGTTCCAATTTAGGTAGAATATTTTTTTAATTTTACGAGAGTTGGTTACCCAATTTTCTAAGGTAGTTTGAGACATAAATATTATATAAAGTTGTATAATATTTATATTCAGTTTTTATATACTTTTTTATTCTAAATTTAAATAAATTTAAATAAATTAGTTTAGATAATGTTTTCGACATACAGCTTGATATTTTTCAATTGCACCAACCATCACATTACCTTCTGGTTTCTCTACTGTTAATTTACTAAAATGTGCAGATGTGCCATCACCACAATATTTACAAAGTGCAGATAATTTAGTTATCTTATCAGCATGTGGTATTAATCTTAAAATATCTCCAAATGGATTTCTATTAAAATCTCCACTTAATCCGGCTGCAATTATAATTTTGTGGTCATTATCAGCAGCATATGTTATAAAATCAAATGCATCAGTAAAAAATTGTACTTCTTCAATTATAATAATTTCAGCATCATCATAGATGTTATGAAATGTATCTTGATTTTTGACATCATTTAATTTATCGAGAAGGATACAATTATCAAGAATATTTTTATCATGAGTGCTAATATTTTGTGTTCCATATCTATTGTTGAGAGTATGATTTATGGCTAAAATTCTTTTATTAATACAATTATAACGGTTAGCAATTTTAATAAGTTCAGAACTTTTGCTAGCGTACATAGGACCGATAATTAATTCGATACGACCTGACATATAGTTTTATATAATTTTATATAGTTTTATATGTATAATTTCTTTACATATTTTTATTCAAATTTTTATGATATTTTTATATCTATTGGGCAAAATATTTCCATTCATATGAGTAAGCCAATAATTTATAAAATGTATTAATGATATTTAAATATGCTATCACAAACTTATAGAAAAATATTTTATCTGTATCACTTTTTAAAACAGCAGTTAAAGAATTAGAATTAATTTTGTTAGTAGTTATATTTAGAATTTGGTTTAAATCTTTAGCATATCTGTGAAAATCATCTATCATTTTATTAATATTCTGACTTAATGTAGTTTTATATTCTAGTGTACTCGTTGATGGTTTCTTCTTAAAATTTACAATATCTTTAAATACTGCGAGTAAATTTTTATTATTGTTATTAATCTTATTCTTAAATTTATAAATATTATCTATATAACTAATTATATATTTTATATCTTCATTGGTACTACTATAATATTTATTACCTTTAGATGTTCCTGTCTTGGTCTTACCTGGTAATAACTCTTTAAGTATATTTTGTAAATTATTAGATATGTCTAATTTTTTGATAGATAATTGATTTTTTTTACTTAAAATACCAGATAAATATATTTTAGTAGAAATATCAATGATAAGATCTGATAATTTTATAAATGAGAATGCTTCGGTATTAGGATTTTGTTCTATAATTTGAATGATTTCTTCATAATTTTTATTAACTTTAGTTTTTACAATATCATTCGAAAATTGATTAATAATTTTTAAGCTATTAACTAGACCATAATTTTCCAAATGTTGTGATATAATATCAGAACTATTTTTAGATTCAGGAATTAGTATAAGTTCATTATAAAATAGGATTGAAATTTTAACTAATAAGTTATTAACTTCTCTACGTTTCTTATAAAATTTAATATAACTTTGTAAATCTGATTGCACCTGTGATAAAAGTTTACTGAAGGATGGTGTACTATTTGTTTCTTTCAAGATTCCTGGCTTATTCTGTTTAGATCTATTAATTTGACTCATCTCTATATATATTATAGCAAGATTTTTGATACATTACTTAAAGATATAATAAAAAATACTTATAATATGGAAATTATAAAAGAAGAGAAGAAAAGGGGTCGCAAGCCCAAAATTAAATCGGATAAACTTGAGATCAAAGCCTCACCTAAAAAAAGGGGTAGAAAACCTAAACCTAAATCTGAAGAAGATTTAAAGCCGAAAGTTCCGAGAAAACGTGGTCGAAAGCCAAAAGAAAAAGTATATAGTATTTCTAAACCTATTATTACTAAACAAGATACAATTGATGAAAATAGTATATTACACATCCCAATAACTCAATCTGATTTAAATAAAATTGACAATGATCTAATTCTACCATCAGATACATCTGATATAAAGACTCCAGAACCATATGAGCCTGAAACTAATTTTGAAATGGTAGTATCAAATCCTATTAAAACAGTTTTACCTACAGAGAGCTATAGTAACGAAGAATTAGCACAAATAGATGATTATCAAGAAAAGAGATTAGTTAAGAGAAATGTCTTAAATGTTATGTATGAATTTATTGATAGTAACAATCGCGAAGAATGGCCAAAATCTACGAATATTTATTGTATGTGGTGTTGTCATCCATTTGATATGATGCCATGTGCTATTCCAGAAAAATATGTGAAGGGCAAGTATTATTTAAGTGGATGTTTCTGTAGTTTTAATTGTGCTGCAGCCTATAATTTTAACGAAAAATCATACAATACTTGGGAAAGATATAGTCTTTTAAATCATCTATATAAAGAGCTATATAATACATATTTCATTAAAATCAAGTTAGCTCCACCTAAGAAAACTCTCAAAATATTTGGCGGATTCTTTACTATCGAAGAATTTAGAAAGAATTTCTTAACTAATAATGTATACTCAGTCATTACACCCCCTATGATCTCTCTAGTACCACGTATTGAAGAAAATATTTTTGAATATACTGATAAATCACCTGCATTTATACCTTTAGATGAAAATATGGTACATGATGCGACATTAAAACTCAAGCGTGATAAGCCTTTAACTAATCCTAAGATGACATTAGAGTCGTATATGGATTTGAAGATATTATAAAAAAACTGATAGCTAATCAATCCTAAACTGTAATGCATAACTACCCTACCTCCCCACCATGGACTATATTTCTAGTAAAGGATATCCATCCTCCATTAAGACCTTAGATCCCAATTATGAGAAAAAGAAGAGAGAGAGACAAAAACTTCAAAAATCTTTTGCATCTTTCGTTCTTATGGCTGTTGACAAAAAAACAGCCAACCAAATTATTAAATCTCATCAAAAGCATGCCGATAAAAAAGTCGATCAATACCAAGAAAGTATCATGCTCATCTTCGTACCTGCAGCAGATGTCTTACAAAAAAATCTGTTGAAAGGAAAACTCCAACGTATCTATCAAACATGGTACAATACTTTAACCGAGACACAACTAAAGGAGAACCACATTCCAAATGCCAAACAAATCAAGATACAACATCATATCATGTCCGTTCTGGCAGGCAAATTGATGCGCACATATCTTCAAAATTGTGCAGATCAAGAGCTTTTGGTTCTATTCACTGTCAATTACTGCGGCTTCACCTTGCCAGGAGGAAAAAATGAACCTGATGAAACACCACTTCGAACCGTTATACGAGAATTTGAAGAAGAAGTTTATGATATCTACTCTTCCGATGATGATTCGTTGGATAAATGTGTTATGTGTTTTAAGAAATTGCATTCAAAAAACACTATTACGAAGGCAGGTAAAGAGCGAGGAATTCATTTCTTTGGTTGTATATTTGTTGATTAAATTTGTTATGTTTATAAAAGTTTGAAATGATATAAAAAAATATTACATAATTGATATAATGAAAATAATCTCTTGGGATATTGGAATTAATAATTTAGCATATTGTATCATGGAAGATTATAAGATTATAAAATGGGATAAGATTGATATATTAGAAGACATCAGACCACAAGAATATATATGTGAAGGTTTATTAAAAAATAATACTAACTGTAATAAAAAAGCATCTTATTATATAAATAATAGCATTGATAATACTAATAATAGAATATATTATTGTAAAACACATGGGAAGAAGGTAGAAAACTTATACAAAATATTAAAGCATGAGTTATGTGAATGTTTAAATAAAAATAATAAAAACTGTTCATATAAAGCGTCATATTATTCGGATAATAAAAAATTTTATTGCAATAAACATAAATATTTATCTGAGACTGAGTTAAAAAAATATATTACTGCCGATAATATATCTTTCTTTAATAGAAGCCAATTCTTATTCCAAAAATTATCTAATCTTAATGATATATTAGATGTTGATGAAGTTGTTATCGAAAATCAACCTGTTCACAAAAATCCTGTCATGAAATCTATACAAATACTACTTTATGCTTACTATTCTTTAAATACTAAAAATAGAATAAATGAGATACATTTATTGAATGCTACTCAGAAGATGAAGGTTTATGATGGTCCTAAGATAGATTGTCAGATAAAAGATACACATGAAAGAAATAAATATTTAGCTAAAGAACATTGTAAATATTTTTTGAAAGATGATAATGAAATGCTAGCATACTATAATTCCTATGATAAGAAAGATGATCTTGCTGATACATATTTACAAGGTATATATTTTATAAAAAATCATTCTTGTTAATCATTATGAGGAGCAAATCTACCTCCACATATTTTTCCTTTACATTCTTTAAACCCTAATCCTCTATCATCAACGGGAAAGAATTTAAACGAGAATGGATTATAGCCGGGAACATCTCTAGGTGTTGGATCGAATGGGCTCATTTCATTATCGCCACAATAGTTTAATTTGATAGGTTTGAAGGAGTGATTATAAGTGTAGTGGTCTTTAAGTTTCAACCCGCATTGTGCGCATACGAACCATTGTTGATTGCAAGATTTATCTAAATATTTTGTTGTAGGCATAGATTTAAAATATTTACAATTTTTATCACAGCATTTATAATTATTGTATATAAATGGAGTGGATGTATTATATTTATCTAATAAATTTTGACATTTATCGCAAGTATGTTTATACATAACATTGTAATTAATATTCTGATGAACCTGCATATATAATAATAATATATATTTATTATTATATCTTTTTATAAAATTAAACATCTATATTAATACCCATCTGTCTAGGTCTTCTACCACCTTTTCTCTTATTACTTGAATAATGTTGTGCACTATGTATACTCTCATTATCACTTGCACTTGATAAATAACTTTCATCTATGTTATGACCTCTATTTCTATTACCACCTAATTGGGATAAAATATCATCTACACCTGATGGACCATTCATTTTAGTCTGTTGTCTACTTTGGAATTGATTTTTATTTGCAGCTTTTTCATATTGTTGTGCTTTCATATTTAGACCACCTTTCATCATATCAGAGAATGGATCATTTTCGCTCATATTACTATTCATACCATTATTCATATTATTGACAGCAGCTTTTGTAATATCTCTCATAATATCAGGATTTTGTTTTAAAATTTCATTTAGACTTGGAGTATTAGATTTAAATAAAGTATTTGTCAAATGAAACATAAATCCACTCCCACCAACCATCATCAATAATTTGATCTCTGGTGCAACTTGTATCTTCTCACTATATTTATCATGTAATTCTTCAAATACTTCATCATAATCATCAATATTTTCCATAACACTTTCAGACCATCCATCTAATTTAGCATCAACTGGATCAAATTTATTATTAAGATATTCCATACCACTGATAATAGCCATTAAAGCTTTTCTTTGGAAGGTAACACTTTTATCAACATCTCTTTGTCTTTTTAATTTTTCGTATTCATATTTAATATCTTCAATATTAGATGCCATAGTAAATCTACGTGATAATTTTATTTTCATTGTTTTCTCCATTCTATCTAACTTAAATAACAAAAATTGCTTGTCTCGCTGTATTTCTTCATATGTTTGTGGACGACTTCTCTCTTCATGATCTGAACTAGATGTAGTTGTTGAAGAATCAGAATCATATTTATGTCTATCATCATCATGTCTATCATCATGTCTATCATCATGTCTATCATCATGTCTATTAGAATCATCGTCACGTCTATCATAATCGCTAGCATCATCATCTCTAGGGGATCGTCTATTATCGAAAAGATTTCCACCATAAATATTTTTTACATCACTAGATTCTGAGCTATAATCGCTAACTATAGAATCTCTATCTGAATTAGATTCATTAGCAGAAGATTCATTTATTTTATTTCTAACATTTGATAGGAGATCGAGATCCTCCATAGGTACTGAAAGTTTAGGTCGAGGTTTAGGTATAGATTCTTCGCGAGTTAGTTGTGGTTTAGAGTCACGATTAGATGGATTATTATTGATAGATGATAATTTAATATTTTCATTATTTCTTTGTAGATTAAGATTATCTTGAGTTTTGATATTAACAGAATCATTCATGGCTACAACTTTTGAATTACTTGGTCTTCGAATCTTAAATCCTTTATCAGTCTTATGTCTTTCCATATTTATTATAATTAGTCAGAAACTATTTTATAGAAATATACGCAAGATCCTTTATACTGTTTTATTCTTTGATTGTTTGCCGTATTCACTTAATATTTGTTTAGCTTTCATAACTTCTTCTTGACTTATGATTCCATCTTTATTAAAATCTAAATATTGTTTTGGTAAGATACAAGCTTTACTATTTTCATTAAGAAGTATTCTGAATATAAGGATAAATAATAGAGTAATAAATAAAGAAATTTTAATGTCATGAGTTGCAATAAAAGCTATACAAAAAATAACTATTCTTCTTGCCCAAACATTTTGGAAAATATTATCTAAACTTTTTGGTAAATCTAATGACATATATTTACTCCCAATATTCATAATCATCATGGCACATCCCGTAAATATCTTACTATTATTTAAATAAAATATTGTCGATTCCATATGTATTAAATATATAATAATATAAGATTTATATTTCAATTTCATCTATTATTTTCTGGATCTCTTTATCATTATCTTCTAATATTGGTTCCTCATTTATCATATCTTCTAATAATTTTGCATGATCATTTATATCTTTATCATCTATTTCTCTATCATCTATTTCTCTATCATCTTTAATCTCTTTAGGTTCCGGATAATCTTTAATATCTAAAAATTGTTTAATATATATTTTATATTTATCAATGTGGGTGTGATAACGATTATAGATAATTTTTCTAATATTATCATTAGATAATATAAAACCTATTATTAATAATAGTATAAATATCAGATTAAAATTATTATATAATAGGTATAATACTGATAATATGATTAGAGATTTATTATTAATTAGTTGATTCATAAGATTTTTATCACCGGAGAAAATGAAGATTACTACAATAATTGTGATAATAATAATATAATTATTCATATATTATTATATAAAAAATAATTTATAACATTAGAACTATATTTCTTAAACTATATTTCTTTCTTAAACTATATTTCTTAGAACCAAGTATATATATAACCTAAGACACTCATAATTATAGTGAATCCGAATATAGACATTACAAGTATTTTAAGTTTCTTAATATGTTCTTTAGTTTCTTGATTATAATCTGATTGTTCTAAATGATATATTCTCATATTTATCATAAAACTTGTTGCTAATAATACTACAATAAAAACATTGTAAATTGGATGTAATCTTGTAGTCATCAAAAACCATAAAAATAATCCAATAGCTATCAACACTACTTCTGTAGGATTTGTGAGAGTAGATACATGATAAATAGAGAATAACATAGTAATAAATCCTAATAAGTATTTAACGAATACATTATCTTGAATATATTTTAAATGTTTAGGAGGGAAGAAATTTACTAAAAAGTTAGTAGCTAAAGCTACGTAGAAAAGTAATAAACTATCAGATATTCTGGTCTGCATTGCTAAATCTTTATATACCATTTAACTATAAATTAAGTATATATAATGTTCTAAAGTTTATCTAAAAATTATATAAAAAATTGATATATATATTTCATATAACTTATTCCATTTATAAATGATTGAAGATCTGGAATTAAACGATTGGCAAATTACGTCTACCATGGCAAATCAAGAAAGAAGAACCATGTCTATAGAGTCATATTATTTGAATAGATGGTATTCAAAAGTCGAAGAATACACCTTTCCTACAGTTATCTATGAAATACAAACGACCTTAGATATAGCATGTCCTGTAGAATTACCTTTTAAGAGATGTATGGCTAGATACGAGAACAAATCTCCAAAGGATAGCGAATATTGGGGTCCTATTACTACTAAAGAAGAGTTATTAAAGATTTTTTACACAAGTCTAAGATGTAAGACTAATCAAGGTAAATATCTATGTATTAGAAAATGGCAAGATAATCTATGTATTGGAAAATGGCAAGATAATATAGGAAAAGAATATAGATGTTTTTGGAATACTAGATTAGTAGCTGTAGGCGTAGAGTCATTTGAAGAGGGTGAAATAGATGTTACCACATGCCATAGTATCATAGATTACGTCCAAAGTATAAATATACCTTATGAACGTTGTATAATGGATATTTGTTATATAGACAATAAGTTTATGTTAATAGAGTTTAATAGTTGGGAAACTAATTCAGGAGCATATCCATTTTCATGGAATGAAGATACTGAAATATTGTATCCAGATTTTAGTTTGGGTAGTTATGATATAGAATTTAGACATGGTCAGAATGCTAGGAAGATTAATATGAAAATTGATAATCCATTAACTTATCAAAAAGTAGATGTTAATAAATTAGATAAAATAATTAGACCATATAAAGTATGTAATTATGTGGTTACGGATAAATATTTGTATGTTAGTACAGATATTTGGTTAGGAAGATTTACGCATGATTTGAAGAATATAAATTGGAAACGAGGGGAATATAGATTCTGTAACATAGAATTATGTCAGAAAGATGTATTGAAGGTAGGGGAAGAGTATTTGTATTATGATTTATCAAAATGTAATATAGCTATGGATATTGTAGATAATTATGATAATTTTTATGATATACAGGATGAACCAGGTATGAATAGGTATGGATTTTATGGTATATATGATGAAAAAGTAGAATTTTGTAGATTAGACAACAATGGTGAATTTTATATAGTTTAAAAATTAGTTATAAAAATGGATTAAAATAAAATATATGATAAATATATATGGCTGGTCGGCAGATGTCATTTTGTTCCTTAGAGGAAGCTTGGGGTGAAAATTATGCTAATTTATATAAAAAAAAGGAAGATAGTATGTTAACTGCTATGCCAATGGAAGAAAGTAGTAATGCTCTAGTATTAAAAGATAGAGATTTAACTCAAGTTAGCAAGCCAATAGATAGGAATATGATAGATGAAGATATTGAAAAATATTATATGAACAAGAAGGATGAAATAAAGGAGAATTATAGTTGTGGTAAGTTTTTGGAGCATTTCTTAGATTGTGAGAGTTGTAAGAAGAAGGTTAATCAAATATTGGATGTTAAGAATGATCATTCGGTAGTTGAGAAATTTGGTACATCATTAATGGGTGGTATGGATGATAATTATTTAGATATATTTGTATTAATATTGACAGGAATATTTATAATTTTTATTTTGGATTGTTTTGTTAGATTAGGAAGAAATTTTAAACGATAAACTACTAATTAATATAATATTTTAGAAAAGTATTTAAAAAGATATTACATATAATTTATTGTTAGTTAATTATTATATGAACCTAATATATATATTTTTTAAAAAAGTATTTAAAAAATATCTTAATATGATAAGTAATGAGTGATAATAAGTTATATTATATTAACTTAAATGATTTACAGAATAAATATAATCAAAATAGAATTAATTTAGATAAAAATTTTATTCTAAATAGTAACCCAATAGCAACTAATTATTCAGTAACACAGAATATTAAATCGAAATATGAATTTCCATTTCTATATGTATCTAGGTCTATATCTCATCATTTTGAAAATTTTATTCCAAATAATTTAGCAATTAAATATCATTTATTTTTACCAAATATTACAAACTATGATATACTTGTATTATCTAATAAACAATATGATTCATTTAATCCATGATTTATTAATCCATAATAAAATTACCTGTAGGTTTATAATCATTGACTGATCTATATGACTGATTTACTTTAGGTATTTCTATAATTTTAGAAGTATCATATTTACTTGTATTAGATGTAGGTGGCATTAATAGAGGAGTAGTATCATTATAAGTGATAGTTTTTTTATTATTTTGTATATAATATGGTTCTTGATAGTCCCATTTAACAAATATTACATTAGGATTAAAGAATTTAGAATTAAAACCATTTTTTTTAAGATTATAGATAATAAACGCTGCACAATATACCATATTATATGTAGGCATACCTAATACAAAATCTGGAATAACATACATACAATATGTTTCATCATTATTGGCAGCACCTTTAATACGGTAATAACATTTTTCTAATAATTTATTATATATTTTAGTTCTATTATTACATCTATTTTTATATTTATCTCTAAGATCGTCCACATTAAGTGAAAAATATTTATCCATATTATATAAAATAGATAAAATTTATATAATGTTTACTCATCTTGTTATTAGTGGTGGCGGTATAAAAGGTGCTGCTATCATCGGCGCCTTACAAGCTCTTTATGATAATAATCTATTAAATAATCTACAAGCTTTTATCGGTAGTTCCGCCGGTGCTTTAATTTGTTTCTTATTAAATATTGGATATACATGTGATGAATTAAAAGATATAATTTTAAATATTAATTTTGGTAACTATCGTGAAACAAATTTTAGTGATATTTTTACCAACTGGGGGTTAGATAGTGGCAATGAATTAATGAAACTAATATCTGCTATGGCTAAACATAAGAACATATCTTCTACCATAACATTTGAAGAATTATATCAAAAAACAGATAAATTATTAGTCATGACTGGATCCGAACTTAATAAGAATCAAAGTCTACGGTATAATCATATCGATTATCCTAATATGAAAATATTAGATGCTCTTCGTATTACCATGAGTTACCCTATAATATTTTATCCACAACGTTTAGATGATCAATTATTAGTAGATGGAGCATTATTTGCACCATATCCGATGGATTATTTCAAAGATGTTAAGACGAAGATAGGTATCAATATACATAATAGACATAAAATAGATAAGATAGAGGATGGAGAAGATTTTATGTTATCGATTATACAATGTTTACAAGAAAGATATGAGATATTTCATTTGAAGGAATATCTGGATGATACTATAATTATTGATATTAGAAATATTCATAGTATGGATTTTAATGTTAGTAAAGATAATAAATATAAAATGTATCAAATTGGGATGGAAGAATCTCTAAAATATTTAAATAAATATAATTTAATTAATAATAAAGATTCATCTTCTGAAGAAGAATTACTTATTAACGACGAAAGTTAAGAAAGCTTCACCCTTTCTATCACCTTTATATTCGATTCTATCCATAGGATTATTTAATCCATAAGGTAAGAAATAGATGGTAGGGAAAGATTTAACTCCGTGTTTTTCGGCTAATTGTGGATATTTATCACAATCTATTTTAACTACTCTGATATCAGTCTTATTCATCTTAGAAAATCTATCCCAATCTCCCATTATTTTCGAACAGTGTGGACACCAGGGAGCATAAAACAATGCCATAGTTTTGCCCTTATATTGTTCTTCAAAAGTTTCTAAAGCTTCGAGTTGAATTTTTCCACCGACATTACCAATATGAGCGGATAAGGTAGCGCCTAATAAATCGGCTTCACGTGGCCAAAAGAGAGCAAGAAGGATAATAATAATACCTATAATGCATAGAACTTTATGTTGAGTTTTCATTTTCATAAAGTTTTTGAACATATTTTGTTATATATTATGACAATATTTTTTTAGTTTTGTGTATTTAATTTATACATAAATTCTTTAACATCATTCTTCAAATCTTGTAATTCATCATTATTATCAAATTCTTGAACGAAATCTTTCAACATCTTACCACTCTTTTCTTGTATTTGTAAACCAATTTGTATCGCTCTATGCAAAAATTCTCCTATTTTAATAAATTCTTCCTCTTTGCATCCTCTAGTTGACATCCATGGACTACCGATTCTTACTCCACTAGGATTCATCGCTGATTGATCACCATAAATAGAATTTTTATTTAAAGAAATATTAACAAATTCACATATTTTTTCTACTTTACTTCCTGTTAAACCTGCTTCTCTAACATTAACTAAAATTAAATGTGTATCTGTACCATCTCCACTCAATTTATAACCATAATTCATTAATGTTCTTGCCAAAATTTGAATATTCTTTTTGACTTGTTTTATATATTCCTTAAACTCGTCTGTCATAACTTCTTTCAACTGTGTTGCAACTGCTGCTATCTGATTGTTATAGGATCAACTGATTTAAGCATTTTATAATTAATAATACTATAAAATCTTTATATAAAGTTTAAATTAAAAAAGAATAAACGATCTATAAGCATTGATGGCCAAGTTAGTGACATTCCTATTAATTGTAACAGATACCTACCATCACCTTCTTTTAAATATGTTGGATTAAGTAATGAACTAACAATAAATACTATCAAAGCTATAATTAAATATCCATAAATAATATTTCTTATCATATTTTTTATATATTAATAATATATATTTTTATCTATATATATAAACTATTAATGATATATGCATTAAAAAATCTCTGTTTTTGTATGGAAAAAAATTAAAATAATCTCTTAATCAATAAAAACATTTTATAATATTATAATGCTATCTATCTCTTTCTTAACTCGATTCATTCTCATAACATTATTATATTATCTAAATATTAATGACTTACTTAAAGTAATCCTTATCATTCTAACCGATAATATTGATTGTGTCCTCTTTAAATACTTTAATAATAAAAATTGCAAAAACTTTTCGTATCAAATTAGTGACAAAATTTTAGATCTATATTCTTATTTCCTTATCTATAAATTTCTTAATCTAAATACTATCTATCTGTATATCATCCTTTATCGACTTATTGGCGTTTTATTATTTTCTTTAAGTGCTCAAAGTATATATTTAGTAGTGTTCCCAGATATTTTCAAAGAAGTTTTGTTATATAATTACATCTTTGGAGAATTAAATTATGGAATAATTATAGTAATTATTTTAAAAATAATGTTTGAATATTATTGGCACAGTGTTAAAAATCCAATATCTTATAGATAAAGATAAATTATTATCTAATTATTATCTAATTATTATCTAATTATTATAATATAATTATCATATTATGACTAATTTTATAAATTTAATTATATATATTTAATACCAAAAGTACTTAAAGATATAATCAAAATATTTATATTATAAAGGGTAAATGACAATAATAGGCATAGATTTGGGTACAACATATTCATGTGTTGCTGTTTGGAAGAATAATTCCGTAGAAGTTATTGCAAACGATCAAGGTAATAGGACAACACCTTCTTATGTTGCATTTACAGACACAGAACGTTTGGTAGGAGATGCAGCTAAAAATCAATGTGCTGCTAATCCGAAGAATACGGTATATGATGCGAAGAGATTGATAGGTAGAAAATTTAATGATCAAGGAGTTAAAAATGATTTGAAGATGTTTTCATTCAAAGTTTCTGATAAAAATAATGCACCATCTATAGATGTAGAATATAAAAATGAGAGTAAAAAGTATTCACCAGAAGAGATTTCAGCTATGATTTTGACAAAGATGAAAGAGATTGCAGAATCATATTTGAGTGAAAAGATTACTGAAGCTGTAGTAACAGTTCCAGCTTATTTTAATGATAGTCAACGGCAAGCTACCAAAGATGCTGGAGTTATTGCAGGACTAAATGTTAAGAGAATTATAAATGAACCAACAGCAGCAGCTATGGCTTATGGTTTAGATAAAAAATTTGATGGAGAAAGAAATATTCTAATTTTTGATATGGGGGGTGGGACTTTTGATATTTCTCTTCTTACCATAGAAGATGGTGTATTTGAAGTAAAAGCTACGGGTGGAGATACTAGATTAGGTGGAGAAGATTTAGATCAACTTATGGTAGAATATTTTATTGAAGAATTTAGAAGAAAATATAAAAAAGATATTCAAAATAATGACAAATCTAAGAGAAGATTACGCACTGCATGTGAGAGAGCTAAAAGAACACTTTCATCATCAACTCAAGCATCTGTGGAGATAGATTCATTATATGAGGGTATAGATTTTTATACATCGATTACCAGAGCTAAATTTGAAAATTTATGTGACCATTTATTCAGAAATACTATGAAACCTGTTGAACAAGTTCTGAGGGATGCTAAAGTAACTAAAAATCAAATTCATGACGTAGTCTTAGTCGGCGGATCTACCAGAATTCCTAAAATTCAACAACTACTTAAAGACTTTTTTAATGGGAAAGAGTTATGTCGAAGTATCAATCCAGATGAATGTGTCGCCTATGGTGCAGCCGTTCAAGCTGCTATTTTAGATGGAACTCATAATGAAAAATTAGATAAAATGATCCTCTTAGATGTAACTCCTTTGAGTTTAGGTATTGAGACAGCTGGTGGCGTGATGACTAAATTAATTGAACGGAATACTACTGTTC
>SDBT01007220.1_pt1 | contig 18320 bp, 21 predicted proteins | sample 2277101 | NCBI WGS metagenome assembly SDBT01 (sample SAMN10404973, study PRJNA504765) | marine sediment metagenome | isolation source: marine sediment core GS10_PC15, 103 cmbsf | place: Arctic Ocean: Southern Knipovich Ridge | collected 2010
GGAGATTAGCGCCGTAGAAAAAGCTGATGCGGTTGACAGAGAGGCTAAATTAAAACAGGCAGAAGCAGAAATCAGGGATAAAAAACAAGAAAGCAGAGAGATTTGTAACAGAGAAGAAGCTAAAATTACCGACCCCAGATTTCAGGGAGTGGTGGAAGATGCTTTTGGGGAAACCATTGGTAAAAAAGAGAAACTTTTAAAGAAAAAACAAGTTGGTCCAGAAGCAGAAGGAGAAGGTTTTGTTAATGCAGAAAGCATAGAAAAAGCAGACAGCGCTAGAAAAAAAGCTATGATAAGGGCAACCCTTGACAGGACAAGGGAATTGGAAAAAAGATTTTTAGAAAACCCTCAAGATAGTCAAGCGATTTCTGACATGACAAAACTTAAAGGCTATTTAAGAGAATTAGGAGGAGGAAGAGCTTCTCCTTATGAACTTACCCCCCAAGAATTGTCTCTGATTAAAACAAAAGGCAAGACAGGGGCAGATAGGGTTTTTGAAGACATCCTCAACCGTTTTGGTTTGGATCCGGGCAGGCATTTTCGGGAAGCGGATTTGACCGCTCAATCGCGCTGGATCAGTTTTATGCTGGAGTTAAAAGATGATCCGGATTTGCTGCTTCAGTATACTTTGCGTTTTGGTTTTCAAGAGCAAGCTCATAACCTGGATATTTTTTTGCGGGGGCATACTCATCCCACCAAACTACCGGAGCTTTTAACCAACTTTGAATCACGAATGCTGGACGTGACTTTAAGACAAGAAGGAGTGGCAGCTGCTTTTCGGGCCTATGAGCAGGCTTTTCACCGTTTGATGTTAATTGAGGGTAAGATTAAGCCGAATCTGGTGGGTTTGGATCCGGATAAAGAAGAGACTTGGATTTATCAATGGGTTAAAGGGCAAGTTCAAAAAACTCTAGAATCCTATTGTCGAGAACATGGTATTTCCTATGATGAAACATTTAAAGGAGCGGAAAATTCCATTATTCGCACCGGCTGGAAAGTATTTATTTTTACTTTGCGGGGAGATGAAATTCAGGCTACTTCGCCAGCATCCAGAAGCGGGCCAGACGCGCCTTGGCATGAAGATTTATGGCGTCGCCTAGATCCTTTTGCCATGCCCATGAAATATTGGTTTGAGAGAAAACCAGGCACCAGAGAATTTTTTAACAGCAACGACATTTTTAATGAAGGTCAGGGAGCTAAAACCACGGCCATGCACTTTCTTTTTTCAGACGAAGCAAAACTCAGAGATAGGTTTAAAACCGTGGGTGAATATACAGCGGCGGTTAAAGAACTAGAAGAAAAAGGTGGGCCGCAAATGAACTTTTTTGAAATTGGCGGGATTCTCAGCGTCAGCGACTGGCGGTCGACTTTTGCCATGAAAGATATTCCTCCGGAATGGCACCAATTTATGGGCATAGAAATGGACAGAAAATTACTCCAGCATAAATATGGAGAATTATATGCACCAGATAAAGCTACAGAAAAGCGCGGATCTGCTTGGAAGGCTAAAAAAGGAGAAAGCGGGATTAAAGCTCTTTGGCAAGCCAAACAAGAAGCTTTGCAAAATGCTTTAATCAGAAATCCTATGGCCTTGTTTAGGCTGGCTAATGAAGCGGATCAGGGGACAGTTTTAAAAGCTTGCGGTATTAATCCAGATGATCAAGGGGTCAGAAAGGATTTTTTAGGTTCAGTTTATGATGCTTATGCTCAAGGTTTGCAGCAGCTGGTTTATGGTCAAGAAAAAGAAATGCAGCGCATTCTAAAATTAGAGGGCGACGAAAAAAAGGCAGCGGTGCAAGCTTTTACGGCGGCACAAGAGCACAAAGGAGTAGAAGAGTTTTTAACGGGTGAGCAAGCGGGCGCGACCAAGGACTTTATTAAGCAAATCCGGGGCGTTTTTAAACCAGGTAGTGATGAGTTTGAGCGTTTGGTGAAAAAAGAATACCCTTTTTCCATGGGTACAGAAGATACGCCGATGGCTTTAATGAGGTTTTTGGAAACAGGCGACGTGGGTTTGCAAAGGCGGTTTAGGGATGTGGGCGCCGCGTCCCAGGCCACGGAAACTTTTTGGGCCATGGTCAGCGACCTACCGAAGATTTTACAAAAAGATGACAAAATTGTTGAGTCACTGCAGGCATTAAGAGCGGCTTTTGACCAATATGGGGCGGGTCGTGATATGGAAGGGATTATGTTAACTATGGCCAGCCGGATTTTGGATCTGACCGCTGAGGATGGAGTTCAACATTTGCTGCCTTGGCCTTTTAGTACTTTAAGAGATAAATATGGTTTGACCTCTAAAGCAGAGAAATTATTTGGTCAGTATCATATGAGTATGGGCGGTGATGAGCAAAGGCTTTTGGTAGAAAAAATGATTGCCAGCGGCCTTTTTGAAGGTTTGAAGCCGCAAGATGTGAGGAAAATTTTGTTTAAAAAACACAAGTTGCGGCGGGTTGATATTTGGTTGGACCGGTTTTTAGAATATTGGATGGCCATACCCGTGGGTTTGGTTGCCGCCGCAGGGATAGCTTTATGGGAAGGAACCAAAAAAGATTTAGAAGAAATGGTTAAAGAGTCTTAGCTGGGTTTTTGTTTGCCTCCACCGCCTGGACTCATAAAGTCTACCAGTTTATCTCTTACTTGTGCTTCAGCTTTAGCCCCTTTAATCTGAGTAATATTTTGATACATACCATAGCCGGTTTTGGCCACCGTGCCGATGCCGGCCAACGGACTTAAAAGGCCGCCGGCAATGGCGCCGCCAAAACCGCTAGGCTCCACTTTAAGCATCTTTTTAATCCGAGAGACAATTTGCGGCGTCATCATCACAATGCCAAAAGCAATAAGCCCGGTAAAAGCATTGACTTCGCCGCCCCCACCTTCACTTCTCAAGTTAAGCATCGGCGGCACCCACACCTCCTGATTATTTTCTGCCTGAGGATAAAAGCCAATTCCTTCCTTCACACACCAGGGGTTGTCAAATTCGCCGCAAGCAGCATTTTGCTTAGGGCCGATGAGAATGGCCGCCAGCAAAAACATCCCGGCCACGGCTGGAAAAGGAGCAATATTGGCAAAAAGACCTTTCAGCCAAGAGCTAAAAGAATTAGATCCGGGCAGAGCATTAAAAAGCAGGGAAAAAGGAGCCATAATGACGCTGATAATAATGCCCAAATAAGAAAGAAGCAGGCTGAAAAAAAGTTTGAACAAAGAAAAAAGCAGAGCTACGCCCAAAATTAGTTTAGCCAGGCCGCCAAAACCATCAGAAAGCCAGCTGTCAGCAAACCAATTGCCAAAAAGGCCTTCAATAATATCTTGCAAAGCTTCTGCCGGCCCCTGGATAAAGATATCAGCGCCTTCTTTCAAAAAAACAAAATTAAAAGGGTTTTTAGTCAGTAAAATATTAACCGGTGTAGAAGTCTCTGTCAAAAGGCCGCCCAAATACAAAACGCCCACAACCAAATAAATAGCAATATAAATGAGATCAATCATTAGTCCGGCAATAGCATAAGAAAAAGTAATCAAAAGCAAAGTGATGATGAGTTTGGGTAAGGCCATTTGTAAAGTAACCTCTGTTTGGCCGCCGATTTTGACACGGAACATAATCATAAAACCAATAACCACGAAAATAATCACAAAACCCATATAAGCAATATTGCGAAAAGCTTTCCAAATAGGCAGGATTGGCCGTAAGGCTTCCCAACCCACGCCTTGAGCATAAGCAGATTTAATTGGTAAGCCAATATTAGACCCCAAGTCCGCCAGATACTCACCAGCGCTGACTGGGGGTTGGCCCACCATGTAAGCGATGAGACCGCCCATTTGAGCGACAGCTCCTTTATTTTCAACTTGCCTTAGGGCGTATGTTTCTGGGCCGGTGGTAGCAATATTAAAAGTGGAGATAATATTTTCTACGCCACCTTTTTCTGCGTCTTCTTTGGTATAAGAACTATTGCTGACTGCTTTTTCAAATTCTTTTTGGGAAAGAGATTTATCTGCCAGCGCCCAGTTGCCACGGTTCACAAAAACACAAGCAGAAAGGGAAATTAAAAAGAGGAAAATAAATATTTTTTTAAACCTGGGCATTAAAGACATATTAATTGTTTAACAAATGGATGTCAATAAAAAAATTTGGTTAATTTGGTTAATTATAATTGCGCGTATTTCCACTGCAGCAAAGACTGGCGCAGGTGACAGCGCAATTATCCCAATTATCCCAAGAGCCTTCTTTAACGCAAACATCGGGATTGGCATAAAAACAAGGGCCGTAAGGCGGACCACTGCCATGAGTTCCGGCAATAGCCTCAATGTATGCTGTCAGCCCTCTTTGTTCAGCCAGGTCAGAATGAGACTGATAGTAGTCAACACTGGAGGTAAAATTAAGACCGACACATTGACCATAATCAGTGCAAACCTTGTCATAACCAGGAGTACCCGAATTACAAGGGCCTTGGGGCTGACGGACATCTTTGGCAATATTAAGCATTTGGGGGTGTCCGCATTTAACATATTCACTGCTGGTGTCTTCGCAAAAAGCGACTTCTCCTTCACCGCAGCCGCCGCAAATGCCGCCAGTTTCTACATTTTTTTTGCTGGGGTCAGCGCGATCGTATTGGCAAGTCCAATAATCACAGCCATAAGCCTCGTTCCAATGACAATAAGGAGGAACGCTTGGCGGCTTACCAACAGGCAAGAGCTCATAAGTTTTGTAATCTTCAGGATCGCATGAGGGACAAAAATTACCTCCTCCTACCCAAGCCAGACTATTATCTCCTGTTCTTTCTTCCGAATGAGAACTGCAAAGACTACTGCAGGTAGCCCACCAAGTATCAGCCTGGCCGGCAAAAATAAAAGGCTGAGTGGTATCTTGCCCAGGGCTAAGGCCAGTGACTGCAGTTAGCTTTCCGGAAATTTGTTTGACTTCGCCTTCAAGTTGAAATTCTTGACCTCTTTTTTCTGAAGTTTTACTCAAACTGATTTGCTGGGATTTAGTAATAGCAGTATTACCGCCAGGCAACTTAGTATGAAGCCGCATTTCCACGCCCTTTTTTTCTTTTTTCACAAAAAGACTGCGGATTGCGTTAAAAAATTCTTTAATAAAAGTAAGTAGATTTTTAACATGAAAGGTTTCTTTATTATCTTCAGCTTCTTTAAAATCAGAAGTGGACAGGACTGGGCCAGGGCCAAAACTGGGATGACTGCAACGCCAGTCTTCTTCGCTGAGAAAATATCTAAAATCTTGATATAACGCCAGACTAGAGATAATTGATTCTGGTCTGGTAATTCCAGCAACTCCAGTAAGAGCGCCGACTAAAGGTGCCCATTGAGTTAATGCCAGCGTTTCTTTGGCGACGTCATCGCCTGGCTGGGGGGGGCCGTCAAAGCAGGTAATTTCCGCCTGATTGTTTGGCTGGGGGTTTTCTCCATCATCATCATATTCTAAAGGGAAAGCAAAGGTAACAGATTTCATTTTTACTTGGTTGCTGGGTAAAGAAGCTTTTTGAGCGATTTTATCAGGCAATAAAGCCCAAAAAGCATTTCTAAAATTTGCCAGCATACTGGCAAAATCAGGAAATTTTTGTTTTGTACCGGTGACAGTGGAATTAATAAAAGTGGTGCCGTCTTCTGGGTTTTCACTTATCCTGTTGCTTACAGAACCAGAACTAGAGGATTCTTCGTTTTCTGATTCTACCCGCCAAACTGATCTGGCACTGGTAGGATTATTAAGGTTAATAGGTTCAGTTTTTTCTCCAATAGTAGTTATACCCGGCCAAACAGTTTCTTGATTGAGAATAAGGATAATTTTAATTCCAGCTTGACTATATTCTTGTATGAGGCTATCAAATTTTTGACTAATTAGCGTATCATTTAAATGTGCTTCTTTATAAACCAACCTGACCCAGGCTGCACCCAGACTTTTTAATTGAGAAGCAGAGGGATAATCAGCATGTTGGGGATCAATATTAACTCCTGCTCCATGAGGAAAAACATCAAAAGCTTGTTTATGGCTGCCGCTTTTGGTTATTAAGCCAAAGCCGGGGTTCATGGAGTCAGACCAGCAATACCAAACAGAAACAGGTAGGCTGTGTTTTTGAAAGACATTATAAGCATTGACTAAGAAATTAGCCTGGTCAGTTTGATTGGGCGTTTCCCACCCAAATTCAGTCACCCAAAGCGGTTTACCTCCAGAAGCAAGTTTATATTCTGCAATTTTGCCATCCAAAACAGCCAGATCAAGAAGATAGGGATGGATGCCAATACCATCAGCACTGATAGTTCCCATTTGAGTAAGGTAATTAACATTACCACTGGCTAAGCCGCCAACAATAACTTGAGCAGAACTATTAGCCTTCACAGCTGTATAGGCTGCTTGTAATAACTGGCTATAATCAGCTGGCTCCAAGTAAATAGAGGTAGGACTATGAAGATCTTGTTCATTCCAGATTTCAAAAGCAGCCACTTGTGAACCAAACTTAGTCGCCGCCTCTGCTGCAGTCTGAGTGAATTTTTCAATAAATTCCTGATTAATAATGCCAGCTGTTGGTTCTTCCTGAAAAACTTCTGGCAGTTTTACTGGTTGTAAGACTTGTTGAGACACTTTGTGAGTAAAAACAGCATAAGCAATCAGAAGGAGAATAAAAATACAAAGCAAACCAAGCCAGAAAATGATTTTTTTGGGCAGAAAAGCCTTCATAATGGTATTGTAGCAAATTTAAAGTGGAAGGTTAACTACCAGTCAAGTTCAAACTTGGTCAGCTCCACTCCGGTAAACTGGGAGATGAGATTAAGAATAAACCAGCTGGCAATGAGCAAGACAAAACCAGTAATGGCCCAAGTTAAAGTGCCCTGGGCTTTTTTGGCTTTTTCCGGGTCGCCGCCGGCCGTCAAATAATTAATCCCGCCCACCAAAAGCATGACAAATAAAGTCAGGCCAGCTAAAGAAACAGCTACATTTAAAATTCTTTGGAAAATAAACTCCAAAGATTTAAGTTGAGCGACATCGCCTTCTTTTACCCAGTCGTCCATATTAATTAATAAGCAGTGGGAATGCTAAAAGAGCCGCTGCCAAACATATCCGGCAGACCAAAGAAATAAGTAACTAATTTAATAATTAGCCAGGCTAAAGCAATAATTGCCAAACCAATCAAGGTTGAGGTAATTCTATTTCTAGCTTCTTCATATTTTTCTTTGTTGCCGCCGCTGGTGATCCACTGAATACCGCCCCACAGCAAAAACAAGAAAGTCAAAATGACCGCGGCCACAAACACAATCCGGATAATGCCTTGAATGAGCGGACTGAGTTCGGTAATTTTAACCTCATCAGGTTTACCAATAGCAATATCTTTAAAATCAGCTAAAGCTTTTGGGATAAGAGACATACTTTCACCTCCTTAAAGATGAAACCTTAGTAATTAAATATTAGAGATTAGTTAAATTATGTCTTAAATGGTTTGGTTTTGTCAATATTGATTTCTAATCAGGTGAGCCCAAACGCAAATTAACTTCGCTGTCAGTCAATGTGCCTACGCCCAAAAAATATAAAGCTAGGCGCCAAATGACCCAAACTGTGGCTAAGAGCGCCAGGCCTACCAGGGCATGGGTAATTTTGTTTTTAGCGTTTTTTAGTTTTTCCGTGTCGCCCTCGCTCATGATCCAGTCAAGCGCGCCCCAAATAAGGTAAGCAAAACTAAGAATCGCCCCAGCCACAACCGCCATCCCCAAAAGATTTTTTAAAAACTTGCCAAAGTCAATAATGGGAAAATTTTCTTCTGCGCCAGTTCTAATGTCAGTAATAATTTCTGTGGTAGCCATATTTTGATTTTTGCGTTTTAATTTTTAATTTTTAAGGCGTAGGCCAGCTAATGTTTAAAGGATCAAAGCCAAAAATATACGGTAGCAAGGCGGTGATAGCATAAGAGGCGGCTAAAATACCCATCCCCACCAAAGCATGGATGATTTTGTTTTTAGCGTTTTTCAGCTTTTCCGTGTCGCCTTCGCTCATCAGCCAATCAAGCGCCCCCCAGATAAGAAAAACTAAAAGCACTAAGCCGCCAATAACTACCATGGTATTCCAAAGACGGACAATAAAAGGGCCTAAAGGATTGCCAGCCACAGTATCATAGTCGCCTTCTTTTTTATTAATGACAGGATTACTAATGGTATCAGCTAGAATTTGTTTGATCATATTTTTATCCTTTTGGAGCTGTTACCCCCGAAGGTTTAAGATTTTCCATGATATATTTAGCTGGGTTTAATATGTCTATACCCAAGACTTTGCCCACAATAAAAGCGATTCCATAAGCAGCGACCATAATGATGAGACCGATAACCGCATTAGTCATTTGCTGTTGAGCTTTTTGTATTTTATCCCGTTCGCCGCCAGAGGTGATCCAGCTAATACCGCCGAGGACAAAATAAAGGATAAACATAAGGCCGGCCACCAGAGTAAAAACGCCAAAAGTATTGGAAAAAATGTCGGTGAAAGTTTGGCTGGCAGTACTAATGTCAGTTCCCGGATCATAACTGTTGGGTAAGGGTTGGATATCACCCAGTGGTTTAGTTACGCCGTAGTCAGTTGCTAATAAATTTTTCATTCGACGCCCACTCCTGTAATTTTTGGCTGGATAATCATGGTAGCATCGCCAAAAAAGATCCAGCCAATAATTGCCGCCAAAGTATAAGAAGCGGCAATAATAACCAGGCCAATTAAAGAATGCCAGATTTTATCTTGAGCTTTTTTGATCGAGTCTGCTTCGCCAGAGCTGGCAATAAATTCAAAGCCAGCCAGCATCAGGTTGATTATGGTCCAAAGGCCAGCAGCAATAGTTAAAAGCCGCAAGGCATTGCTGAAAAAATTGATTAAACCAAAGCCACCTGCACCGCCCACCTCAGGAGAGCCATGTTTAGCTACCCAGGCTGGTGGTTCAATATCACCAATAATGTTTTGGGCTAATTTTATATTTGTCATACTCCTGTTGTAAAAATACTAATACCAGTTAAAAATTCAATCAGCTTAATAACCCAAAAACTAGCGAAAATAATAATAAAACCAGTGATGGCTGCAGTCAACGCCTTACTGCCGCTTTTTTGTTTTTCTGGGTTGCCAGCTGAGGTAATCATAACAAATCCACCCACAATAAGTAAAATAAAAAGAATAATGCTGGCAAGGACAAAAACATTAGGCAGCATGGTGGAGATAAATTCACCCAAAGAACCGTAACCCTTGGTATTAGCAATGCCGGCATCATTAGGCCTAAGCTTGAAAGCCTCGCCAATATCAACCTGGGCAAGTAGACTAAGCATTTACGAAAGTATAGCATAAATTGATGATATAATTCATCTATGGATGTAAAAAAATATCTTTTGCATTTCAAAAAACAATTTGATCTTAAGTTAGACCAGTTTTTAACTCAGAAACAAAAGTCAGCAACTCAATTAGCGCCTGGTTTTGAGCAAGCGGTGGGAGAAATCCGCCGGTTAAATAAAGCTGGCGGTAAAAGGATCAGGCCAGCTATGATTTACGCGGGATTTAAAGCCTGCGGCGGGAAGGACAATAAAGCTATCTGGCAGGCATGTATGGCGATGGAACTCATCCAGTCTTTCGCTTTATTGCATGATGATATTATGGATGACGCTCAAGAGAGGCGGGGAGAGATTACTTGTTTTAAAAAGCTAGGTTTGAATAAAGCTATTTTAGCTGGGGATGTAGCTTTGATTTTGGCAGATGAACTAATTCCAACTGGGGCTGAAAAATATTTTGACCTGATGAAATGGGAGCTAACTGCTGGTCAGTGGTTGGATATTGATGAAAATTTAGAATCAAGAGTTCAGAATTCAGAATTCAATTTAGAATCAAGGAGGTTAAAAACCTTAGAGCTGAAAACGGCGATGTATGCCATCGCCAGGCCGCTGCAAATTGGCGCTGCGCTAGGAAGAGCTTCAGTAGGGGTTTTAAAAGCTTTTTTTGAGTATGGTAAAAACGTGGGTATTGCTTTTCAGATGAAAGATGATCTTTTAGACGCGGAAATTAGCAACAATGATTTGGAAAAGTATTTGCAAAAAGCAGTAAACTTTTCCCAAAAAGGGAAAAAGGCAATTAAAGATGTTAAAATAAGACAAAAAGAAAAACAGTTTTTACTGGATTTAACAGAGTATGTAGTAAAGAGGAGTAATTGAGCAACCAGCAATTGGGCAATTAAGGATAAGATAATGAATGAAAAACAACTGGTCAGGCAAATAATAAGGGGTAATAAAAAAGCCGTGTGTCAGTTTTATCACACCTATCAATCCCGGCTTTTAAATTTTATTTTAACTAAAATTGAAAACCCTAAAGACGCAGAAGAAATTTTACAGGATACTTTTCTGTCCAGCCTAGACTCTTTGCCTTTATTTAAATTCAACTCTTCGCTTTATACCTGGCTTTGCAGTATCAGTTATCATGAAATTGTTGATTTTTATCGAAAAAAGAAATTAAAAACTATTATTTTCTCCCGTTTGCCTTGGTTGGAGAAAATCATGGACAAAGCTTTGGGTCCAGAGTTAGCTTTACAAGAAAAAGAAATAAAGATAAAAATCTATCATACTTTCAAAAATCTCTCCGAAGGATATGCTCAGGTTTTACGACTAAAATATATAGAAGGTCTTTCCATGAAGGAAATAGCCCTAAGGCTTAAAACCAGCATTAAGGCAGTCGAATCAAAATTAAGCCGAGCCAGATTGGCCTTTCAAAAACAATATGTCAAAGAAACAGGACAAACTTTTGGCAAAAATCGGCAAATACTCAGTACTACTTTCGATCAAGGAGAGCTATCTTCTTAGCCGTAACCTTTACGGTCTTTGTAACCATCCTTTTAAGACCTTAAGAGCGATTTTCAGAGAAAAAGATTATTCTCAAGTCTTGTTAGTTTTTGGATTACCTTTTTATACCTTTGTTACTGGAGTTATTTTTATCTTTTCTGCCCGGTTTTTAATCGGCGCTCCTGCTGCTTTAGGTTGGCTCGCCAAATCGTTACTGTCTTTACTGGTTTTACTGTCTTTACTGGTTTTTATTTACTTAGTTTATTGGTTAATAAGAATTAGAACGAAGGGGCAATGTCAATAAAAGTAGTCATTGCAAAACCGCATGGTTATTGCGGCAATGAGCATTTTGGTGTTTATAGGGCAATCAAGCTGGCTGAGAAAGCCGCCAAAGAAAATCCTGGGAAAACTTATTTATTAGGAGAAATTGTTCACAATCAACAGGTAGTTAATGAATTGGAAAGAAAATATAAAGTGAAAACAGTTTGCAGTATAAACAAAATTCCTCAAGGATCAACAGTTGTGATCAGGGCCCATGGGACTGTTCCTCAAGTTTTTGATCAAGCCAGGGAAAAAAGGTTGAAAATAATTGATGCCACTTGTCCTTTGGTCAGTCAAGTTCATAAAGATGTTAAGAGTTTAGCTAAAGCAGGCAAAAAGGTTTTATACATTGCTAGTAAAAAAGATCATGATGAAGCCATGGGAGTGGCGGCTGAAGCGCCAGCAACGGTGAAACTGATAACTTTACAAGAATTAGCTCGGGTGAAGATTGATGACCCAAAAAATACTTTTGTTTTAACTCAAACCACCCTTTCTATTTTAGACACGGAAAAGGCTTTGAAAAAGCTAAAAGCTAAATACCCAGGAATAATAGTCAAATCTCATATTTGCATGGCTACCACCCAAAGGCAAAAAGCAGTGATTAAATTAGCCAAGGAGGTGGGTTTTGTGGTAATTGTCGGTCATTCATCCAGCTCAAATGCTAACCGTTTAAAAGAAGTAGCCAGAGCCAGCGGCGCTCAAGCATATCTGGTTGATACAGCTGGAGAACTTGATCCAAGCTGGTTTAAAGGAGTTGGAAAAGTGGCTCTTAGTTCTGGAGCCAGCACTCCAGAAAGGTTATTAAAAAAAGTGATTGAGAAAATCAAGGGGTTTTAATGAAAAAAATCGCCATTTTAGGCTCAACTGGAAAAATCGGCGCTCAAGCCTTAGAAGTAATTAGGCATTATTCAGCTGAATTTAAAGTGGTTGGTTTAGCTTGTGGTCATCAATCTAAAAAGTTTAATCAACAAGTCAAAGAGTTTAAACCCAAAATTACTGCTGTGGCGGAAAAAGACGGAGAGCAAGGAGTTATAAAAACAGCGATCCACCCAGAAGTAGAGCTAGTGATTATGGCGGTGGTGGGGATGGCGGGCTTAAAGCCAACCTTAGCCGCGATTAAAGCAAAGAAAAACATTGCCTTAGCTACCAAAGAAGTATTAGTAATTGCTGGCAGGCTGGTAATGGAAGAGGTTAAAAAGCAACAAGTTAGGCTTATTCCTCTTGATAGCGAACATTCAGCTATTTTTCAATGTCTTCATTCAGGCAGACAAAAGGAAATAAGGAGATTAATAATTACCATGGGCAAAGGCCCAATTGCTCAAATGACCCAGAGGCAGTTAAAAAAAGTAAAACTTAGAGATATTTTTAACCGGCCGGCTTGGCAAATGGGCGAGAAAATTGCGGTTGATAGTGCTACCTGTATGAACAAAGCTTTTGAAATAATTGAAGCCAAATGGCTGTTTAATGTTCGGCCAAGACAAATAAATGTTGTTGTTCATCCGGAATATCTTTGCCATTCTTTAGTTGAATTTATTGATGGTTCAATGATTGCTGAGTTGGGTTCGCCTGACATGAGGCGCTATCTTCAATATGCCCTTTTTTATCCAAACAGAAGAATAGCAGCAGCCCCTTCTTATATTAATTTATTAGGAAAAAAAATCAGTTTTGAAAAGCCGCCAATTAATAAATTTCCTTGTTTAAAGCTGGGCTTTAGGGCCTTAAAAAAGGGCGGTACCATGCCGGCAGTTATGCACGGCGCTGATAAAAGCGGCGTTGATGCTTTTGTTCAAGGAAAAATTCAGTTTACTGAGATTCCAAAAATAATTGCCAAGACTATGGAAAAACACAAAACAATTAAAAAACCAAGTTTAAGTCAATTAATTCAAGCTGAAAAATGGGGACAGGAAAAGGCCAAACAATTAATCGGGGGACTGAAATGATTTCAGCAATTATTACCTGCGCCGGCAACCACTCCCGCTTTGGTAAAAATAAGCTATTAGCTGATTTGGGAGGAAAGCCGGTCTTTATTAGGACCTTAGAGCAATTCAGCCAAGCCAAGAGTATTGATGAAATTATTGTGGTAATCAGGCAAAGCGACTACAAGACATATAAAAAAGCAATCCAAAAAGAAAGAATTAAAGCAAAATTGATTAACGGCGGATTACAACGTTATGTTTCTGCTTTTAATGGTATTCGGGCCTGCCAGGGAAAATATATTTTAGTTCATGATGGGGCCAGGCCATTAACGCCAGTAAAGTTAATTAATAAAATTGCCAGGGAGGTAAAAAAAAATAAAGCGGTAATGGCAGCCATAGAAACTCACACCTGTATTAAACAAGTGAAAAATAATTGTGTGGAAAAATGTTTACCCAGGGAGACAACTTGGTTAGGACAGACACCCCAAGCTTTTAAAAGAGAAATTATATTAGCAGCTTATCAAAAAGCAATTGACAACAAGGAATTAAATGGGATGGATGATTGCGAGCTGGTTAGTAGTTTAGGCATAAGGGTGAAAATTGTTGCCGGGGATATTATGAACCTGAAAATCACTGTTCCTTCCGATTTAATTATTGCCAGGCATTTTTTTAAAAAGCTGAAGAAAGGGAAAAATGTATAGGATTGGTTTAGGTCAGGACAGTCATAGATTAAAACTAAAAATCCAGTCTTCAAAATCAAAAACAAAAAAAAGTTTGATTCTGGGAGGAGAAGAAATCACTAAAAAATATTACCCAATCGCTGATTCTGATGGTGATGTTATTCTTCACTCCCTATGTAATGCTTTGTCAACCGCTGTTGGCGGCGGTTCTCTTGATACATGGGCTGGCCCGATGTTTAAAAAAGGAATTACTGACAGTAAAGAATTTTTAAAAGTAATCTTAAAAAAAACAGCCAGCAAGGGCTATAAAATTGGCAACGTCTCAATAATGCTTGAGTGTCAGAAGCCAAAATTAGAAAAACATCGAGATAAGATTCAAGCTTCTTTGGCTAAACTGCTTGGCGTAGAAAAGGAGGCCATCGGGATTGCTTTTACTACCGGTCAAGATTTAACTGCCTTTGGATTAGGAAAAGGAATTCAGGCTTTTTCTACAATTCTTCTTTATCAATGAAAATTATTAAGACTAGGGCACCAGCAAAAATTAATTTAGGCTTGTCTATTTTAAGAAAATTGCCTCATCAATACCATGAAGTAAAAACAATTTATGCTCAAATATCCTTGTTTGATTTTTTAGAGATTCAAGAAATTAAAGAAAATAAAATTATAATTACCTGTTCTGATAAAAACATTCCCACTAACGAGAAAAATCTGATTTATCAGATGGTTGGACTGATTAAAGAACAAACAGGGATAAAGCAGGGCGTTAATATTAAGTTGATTAAAAATATTCCCGTAGGCGCTGGTTTGGGTGGCGGCAGTAGTGATGCCGCCGCAACTCTTAAAGCCCTTAATCAGCTTTGGCAATTAGACTTGTCTGCTAATAACCTTATCCAATTAGCCAAAAAAATCGGCGCTGATGTTGCTTATCATCTTGTTGACGGGATTCAGTTAGAAATCCAAGGAGGCAGGCAAGGAGGAAGATTCACTGCTTTTCCCAGACTTCCTGATTGCTATATTCTTCTTTGTGTTCCCAAAATAACGATACAGAGCAGAAAAGCCTATGCTCAAGTAGATTATGATAAAATTAGTCAAAACCACCTTGATTTATTAAGGGAAGGAATAAGCAAGAGAAACCTGCAAAGAATAGCGGCTAATTTACATAATGATTTTGAACTTTGGGTTTTAAAAAAATATCCAATGATCAAGAAAATAAAGAAGATAATGGTTAAACAAGGAGCCTTGGGAAGTTTAATGAGCGGTAAAGGTTTATCCACCTTTGCCATTTTTGATAATTTACGGAAAGCAGAATCAGCCTGTAACTATTTTCAAAACAAATTCCAGCAACAATCTTTAAAAGTATTTTTAGTAAAGCCTTTTTATGATTAAAAGAAAAAAAACAAAGAAAATTAAAGTGGGTAATCTTTATATTGGCGGCCAGGCGCCAATTACTGTTCAGACAATGGTAAAGACAGATGCTCATAATGTTAGGGCAGTGGTTAGGCAAATAAAGGAATCAGAAGAAATGGGTGCTGATATTACCAGAATGAATGTTTTAGATATGGAAAGCGTTAAAAATTTTTCCAAAATCAAAAAACAGATAAAAATTCCCATTGTGGCAGATATTCATTTTAATTACCTTTGGGCGATAGAGGCCATCAGGCAAGGAGTAGATAAATTGAGGATCAACCCGGGCAATATTGGCGGGATTGATAAGGTTAAAAAAGTAATTAAAGTTGCTAAACAAAGAAAAGTACCTATTAGAATTGGAGTTAATGCGGGTTCTTTAGAAAGAGATTTGTTGGAAAAGTATGGTCATCCTACTGCCAAAGCTATGGTGCAATCTGCCAGTCGTCATATAAAGATTTTAGAGGATTTGGATTTTGATCAAATAGTTGTTTCTTTAAAAGCTTCAGACATTCAATTAATGACAAAAGCTTACCGCTTGTTTTCAAAAAAATATGACTATCCTTTGCATTTGGGCGTGACAGAAGCAGGACCAATAAAAACAGGCACGATTAAATCGAGTATGGGTATGGGTAGTTTGCTTTTAGACGGGATTGGAGACACGATTAGGGTTTCTTTAAGCGATGACCCCAAAGAAGAAATTATGGTGGGAAAAGAAATTTTAAAGTCTTTGGGATTGAGGAAGGGGCCAATATTAATTTCCTGCCCCACTTGCAGCAGAACTCAGTATAATATGATTCCTTTGGTAAAAAAGGTAGAAAGTTATTTAAACACCATAAAAGATTCAATTAAGGTGGCGGTAATGGGTTGTGTGGTTAATGGGCCGGGGGAGGCTAGAGAAGCAGATGTAGGGATTGCGGGAGGCAAAAATGCGGGCGTTTTGTTTGTAAAAGGCAAAACATTGAAAACAGTTAAAGAAAAAGACATGTTTATGGAATTAAAAAAAATGATTAAAAAGATTTTAAAAGAAAAAAGGGATTAATTTGACTAAAGTAATTGTTGTTAATAAAAAAGACCAGATATTAGACTATCAAGATAGGGAAAAATGTCATCAAAAAAAAGGCGTTCTTCATCGGGCTTTTTCAATAGTGGTAATTAATGGCCACAGAGAGATTTTATTACAGCAAAGGAGCAAATATAAAATGCTCTGGCCGCTTTTTTGGACCAATACTTGTTGTAGTCATCCGAGAAAAGGAGAAACATATGTCCAAGCCGCTAAAAGAAGATTAAAAGAAGAAATGGGCTTTTCTTGCGTTTTCAAACCTCTTTTTCAACATCAATATTGGGTTAAATATAAAGATGTTGGCGTAGAGAATGAATTAACTACAGTTTTACTAGGTAAATACAAAGAGCAAAAAATTAAACCTGATAAAAATGAAGTTGCTGATTATCGCTGGGTAAGCCTGGATAAATTAAACAAAGAGATTAAAAAAAGACCAGAGATTTATACTCCCTGGTTTAAAGAAATTATTAAAAAATTAGATGACAGCAAAAGTTTTACCTGAGCATATAGCCATTATTGTTGATGGTAACAGAAGGTGGGCTAGGAAAAGAGGTCTGCCTGATATTAGCGGTCACAAATATGTGGCTGACAAAATTCTTGAACCGCTCATTTATCACTGTATTGAGTTGAAAATTCCTTATATTACTTTCTGGACTTTTTCTACGGAAAACTGGAAAAGAGGAGAAAAATTTACCTCTGCTTTATTTAGAGTTTTGCGTCATGGTTTGCAAAAAAGTATTGATCAATATGATCAGGCGGGGATTAGGTTAAACACGATTGGTGATCTTTCCAAACTGCCTAAAGACTTAGTTAAATCTATTGAACAATGGAAGAAGAAAAGCGAGAAAAACAAGAAAATCATGGTGACCATAGCCCTCAATTATGGAGGACGTGACGAGATTGTCAGGGCAGTCAACAAGTTTTTAAAAGACCCGGTCTTATGTAAAGACCCGGTCTTTACAGAAAAAGAACTTGAAAACTATCTTGATACTGCGGGAATGCCGGATCCGGACCTGATTATTCGTACCGGCGGATCGCAAAGATTATCTGGTTTTATGCTTTGGCAATCAGAATACGCAGAATTTTACTTTACCGATCTTTTAATGCCGGAGTTTACGGTCAATCAACTTGATAAAGCTATCAAAGAATTTGGTCAAAGAAAAAGAAGGTTTGGGAAGTAGATTAAAGCACTTCAAAGCCAAAGACAAACTGCAGCAATTTCATCAGCCAAAAAGAAACAAAAAGGATGACAAAACCAATAATCGCATTGGTAATCATGGTGGAAGCTTTTTTGGTTTGTTCTTCGTTGCCCGCAGAGGTGAGATATAAAAAGCCGCCGGCAATCAGGAAAAAAAACAAAATAATGCCGGCTAAAGGAAAAAGATACTTGAATACTTCATTAATCACTGAGGCGGGATCAGTGAATTTAAAGCCGGCAGGGTTGTCAAAAGTGACCTGGCCGCCGCCGATTTTGGGTAAAGAGAGTTGAAGTATCATAATTCTTAATTTCTAATTCTTAATTCTTATTGAATTTCTATTTACTAATTTATTAAACATTAAATAATTGAAAATTCATTAAAAATTAAAAATTGTGAATTGAAAATTTCTTTTATGCCCATCCTGGTATTTGCAAAATTGTAACACCTACGTATTTTAAAATAAAGATGGCGAAAACAATAATCAGAATGCCGGTAATCGCGCCAGCTAAAAGCTGTTGACCGGCTTTGAGTTTGTCTGGATCGCCGCTGGAAGTCATGATTTGGAAAGAAGCAAAAAGCATCAGCAAAAAGCCAATGGCGCTAGCAAACATAAGAGCGTATTTTAAAATCCACTCTACAATAGCTTTGGGTTGAGTAGGAAAACAGCCAAGGGCAGTGACAATGCCCTTGAGATCTTCCGGGAGAGCAGGACCAGCAGTAGCATCAAAAGCGTTGCAGGGGACTTGGGCGTTAGTATCAGTTTTACAGCATGCTGGTTGAAGAAGGGTGATGGATTCCTTTCCTTCTGGTTCTGCTTCTACAGGGCAACAGCATTCATATTCAGGAGCGGCATTTCCACCGCTTACATTTCCAGTTAAATAACAGTCTTCTTTTGTGGTGCAATCAGATTGGTTAAAAACCCAGGATTGGGCCTCTCCGCTCTTACAAC
>SDBT01007221.1_pt1 | contig 18320 bp, 15 predicted proteins | sample 2277101 | NCBI WGS metagenome assembly SDBT01 (sample SAMN10404973, study PRJNA504765) | marine sediment metagenome | isolation source: marine sediment core GS10_PC15, 103 cmbsf | place: Arctic Ocean: Southern Knipovich Ridge | collected 2010
ATTGTAGCTTTCCCCGCGCTCTATAGCTACGCGGTCATGTGGCGAAGTAAGAATATCTCCGGCGGCTATCCATTCCGTGCCGCCAACGTCTTTGTCAGTTTGGTATTCAACTGCTAAATAAGTCCCAGATTTAAGATTATTCGCCAGCACTTTTAGGCTATCAAAGAATTTAGAGAGGCTAGGTTCCTTAGGTCGTTTTCCGAAAAGATGAGATGAGTTTCATGCTGAAAAACAACGGTCGAGTCTTTTAGCGTATTAAAACCACGCTGCGGCCATTCCTGGAAACCGGAGACGAAACCCATATCAACCCAAAGGCGCGGATTCGTCATTGGATTGTCCTGCCAAAAGAAATTTCGAATCCTCCACCCCTTCACCGGAGCCCTGAATATCTCATGGTAACCAATAGGATCCGTCCTCACCAGGATTGACGAATACCCGTCGTCGCCGGCATCTACCGCAACCATAAGACCGGCGGGGTGAGTTCCTAGCGCCGAGATATTTCCGGCTCGATCGACCGGCAAGCCGTTGCCCAAATCGGGGCCGGCCTTTGCAGCCTGGGTAATAGAATCGTTTCTCTGCAGTCTTAGCAGCGAGTATTCTCCCCAGGTAATCCATAAAAAGAAGTCTTTTTTAACATTGGCAAGGCCGTTCTTTAGGCTTTTAGTGAAATCTATCCCTGCCTCCCAGGCAACGGCCTCATCACCCACCAAGTCGTAAATATCGTCCTCTTTTATAATAACTAACTTGCCATCGTAATCTGTGAGCGCATTTATCAAGGCCGAGTCGTCGGCAACGTCAAAATCTGACGAGAATGTGGTCGCAGAATTCCATGCAGGTTTGTTGGATCGGCTCACGGTTACATTGGAATTTTGCGCTCGAATAACTTTGTATTTCGTTACCGTTTTCGTATAACCGTGCAATCTATCGGCCTTGTTTGTGCCGTCGTCGTCGAATTGATGTACCGTTGGGGGGCCAGCACCATCATTCCAGCGCATTCTGAAAATGGGCTGATTCGCAGTTTTTGTCCCCCTAGCAAACCAAACTTCATCGTCGAAAATACGCAAGTCTGTTATGGGCTCATCAAATTGATCGCCGGAAGTCGGAGAAATATCTACCCACATGTCCACCGCATAAACTCTATAAAGAGAGGTCGTATCTGGAGTGGTAGTCCAAGTGGCAACTGTCCCCTGGGTTCCTGTGTTCGCCGTGATCTTCCTCACTTGGCCGGCGCCGAGACCCTCGGTAATTTCGACATAGGCTTCTCTGTTTTTTAGTTCGTCGGCGGTAAAGGAGGCATTGGAATCTGTAAAAGTCGTCGCTGTCGCCGCCGTCAATATTCCCCTGTATCCGTTCAAATAAAGCTGGGACGCGACTGATGGATCCGCAGGTATGGTAACTTTATAAAGGCAGTTTCTAAACTCAAATATTTCACAGAACCTATCAACCGATGCCTCGGAGACTCGGAAATAAGGCTGCAGCGATTCGTTATCCCAAGTTGAGCCATTATCGCTAGATGATTTAGCCTGATCTCCGTCGGTCGTTCCCGAGCCAATTTCCCAATGCGACTGCTTCGTAGGAGCCCCAGCATCCCACACAACAAGCCAATAGGTAACGCCCTCAGAAAGAGTAATCGCCGTGATCGCTGCATCCACCATCTGAGAGACGTTGCGCTCGAAATCATCGGCTTCTATTGTTCCCGACTGAAGGAGAGTTCCAGGGGCCGAACTCGTTTGAGAATGTATTGCATAAGATAAGTCCCCAGGCACACCGATCTTTCGGAGCCACATCTGAATCTGCTCTAAGTTCCAAGTGTCTCCGGAGCCGGTTTCTCCGGTAGTAAATTGATGAGACCAGCGCTTTGATTGCAGGGTCGCCCACTTTACGCTATGCCCTAAGTTGTTCAGCGAGGCGCCCATCATTTTATTTATTGCATTGGTATCCCCCTCCGAAAATCGCCACTGAGGAGCCGAGGAGACTCGACCAGAGACCATCGTAAGCGCCATATATCCATCTAGGTATCGAGTGCGATCGTCAAAGAAATTCAGTTGCCCCCGTCCATTGATCCAATCTCTCTGCTTAATTTGTGCGAGAGTCGGATCGCCAACGCTATCCACGCCGGCTATCACTATCGTACTGGCAGTTTCGGGCCGTTCCCCCAAAGAAAAAGTACCGTCCTCGCGACGCTCGACCTTTATTCCGAAAACGTCGTGAGCATCCCTTAGTGCCAAGTGATGAGTGTAATCGTCAAGTCCAGGAGCCACTCTAACTGCCATTTATCGCCCCGATGTTATTCTGCGTCTATTGCTCTTGTAGCCAGGGTAATGATGAATCCCAGCCTTTTTGGGCTTCCGGCGCGGCTTCGCGTCAAGAGATAGCATCCAATCCGCTTTCGCATCGGCCAACGACCGTTCCGCATTAAATAGCCGTTCCTTTTCTTCGATTTGCAAAATGCGAGCATCCTGCAAAATCTGGACAACCCCAGCCCACTTCGCAACCTCAAAATTCAGTGTCTCGCTTACCGGATCGCTGAATACTTCGAGCGCCGGATGATAGTCCTCATACCAAACCTTAACCTCATTGCCAGCCGGATACTGCAGCCTAAAGAGGATCGTCCCTGCTGCTCCCGCAGCTGCAGGTTCGTATTCCCAAAAACCTCTAGGAATCATTTCCCAACGATTATCGTCGGAATCGTCCTTGTTCGTTTCAATGTCTATTCGTGTTGGCCGGCCGCCATGCTGGAGAACGGCCGTAGAGGGATATTCTCTCCGGCTCCCCTCGGTTGTAATCTGAGTCTTGTTCACCAGCTGCAAACGGCCCAGATTCTTTATGGCAATGTTTATCGACGGGATTGATTCCTGGAGCCTATAGCGCTTCCTGGTATAGCCATAGCGATCGCCAGCAGCCGCAAGCGCTGTAAAGGCGGCGTGGGAAAATTGCTTAGTCGTGCGATTGTAGGCCGTTATTCTCTTGAATTCTCCGTTAGGAGCCGCCCCGCCTCCGCCGGCGTCGCGCTGGATAACAATAAAGCCTTCTACAAATGCGTCTGTTTGGTAGGACGCTGGGAGAGTGGAATCCGTTAGAGTTCCGGATCCCGCTGCCGTAACCAGGGAATATCTAATCTGCCCTAGACCAGCATAGACTCCTTGGAGCAGATCAGTAAAAGTTTGGAGAACCATTTATTTCTCGGTCCAAATATAGACTACCCCACCCGCTCCGGTAAGTACGGCAAACATTCCAGTGTCAAAAGGAACTCCGCCTAGTGGAGCAAAGTCATAAAATTTACTGTCCTGGATCAAAGCCTTTCCTTCGACCGCTGCATCCCCCGTATCGGTTAAGGCGTCTTTTATTTCAAGCTGTGTGTTTGCCGTCCCGCCGACAATAAGAAAAGCTATCAAAACAACCGGAACCGCGCTCACCTGCGCGGAGGCTGCTAATCGTGTTGGGGCCGGATACGTTGCTACTGTTATTGCTCTTGCCATGATCTTGCTCCTTAAATATACGATACTCCGACGTGAGGGCAGGCTAGTTCCCAATCAACTAGGATGTCAAAGCCGAGATCGGTTATTTTTTTACAGATTACCATATCTTCGCCGCCCGAGTGCATATTATACGGCCTACTTCCCAAAGCCTCGGCGATTTTTCTACTCATAACAATACAGCCCATTCCAATGGCGCCCACTCGTTTGATGCCCTTTCCTCGATAATCATAGCGACGGAAATATACTGCGCCGTCTTTCTCCTTCGCGCTCCCTTCCCTGTAAACCGTTGGGACCGCAATAAGTTTCCTACCCACTTGCTCTAATCCCTTTTTGTGATACCACCCCCCCACTAAAGCGTTTGGATTCTTTATCGACAAGTCCATCAAATGATCGAAAGCATAGGGCGGATACAAAACGTCGCTATCCACCATAGCCAAGAACTTCCAGTCCGGATGGCTTCCCAAAAATGCGTCGTGAATATCGTTTCGAGCATTGGGGAGATAGGTGCTTTCGGTCGTAGAATAGCTGTCCCAGGGCATTTGATTTACAAGTAGAAACCTGCTAAAGAATTTGAAAAACATAAGTTCGTCCCCAGGTATTCCCCACATAATCGGCTGGGTGCGGATCCGCAAAGCGGCCGTTTCAGTTGTGAGAACTCCACCCTCGCGGCGAACTATCCTTCGATCTGTCGGAACCTTCCCTTTAATGTTTTCGACGACCTTCTTTATCTGCTCCGGCGCGATCGGGGGGAGAGACGCCTGCTCCACATCCGGAGCGGCCTCTGCTAAAGTTCTAGGACGCCTAACTCGTTTGGACTTCTGCATGTGAACAAACCTCGCAAAACTGACAATGGCTTAGAAACGCGGTACTTCGTTTTTTATATTCGTCGTCTACTTCATGCGCTGTAAGGAAACGCATTTCTTTCTGCCCCGTTTCGCAAAAGGCAGCAAACTTATTATACGGAACTGGCCTTATTTTTGCAATAATCCTTCTGAATAATCCTGCCACTTGATGCCGTCCTTTTCAAAAACCGGTATAAGTTTTTTTGCAAAAATAGCGGAGTCAACCCATACCCATTGTGTCGAAAGCCCCTTCCAAATTGTAAATCGCTCGTTGCCAAAAAAATGATCTGCTTCGTATGTCGGATAGTTATACCAATGATGGCGCTTGCCTTTGAAACAAAGGTCATATCCAATCGTATGAATTTCTGAAACTCCCAGGATGCCGGCCAAGTGCATTAGCTGGAGAGCAACCGTTCCAACTCGAATAATCTTTCGCAGTCCTTCACGTTCCATAAGCGGCCCCTTTATTAGCCCGTCGCCGTATTCTCGGAAACTGAACTCGGGCAAATCCTCCACTTCAACAGCCCGTCGCTGGATCCTGTGAACCCCGTTTTGGTTGTTGAGAAGGTCATAGCTTTTTCTGTTTACAAATCGCACCTTTGGGCCAATACGTTGAAACATTCGCATTATCTCTACATAGCGCTGCTCGCCGGCCAAAGCGCGGATGTTTGGATAACTCATGTTCTCGGCGCAAAGCCAGTAATCCAAATCGGGTATTTTTTCGTTTGCTCCATTGGCGCCCATTATGACGTCGGGGGAAATTCTGTCTCTAAGTCTCGCCCAATCTTTAGCGCTTGAACCGCCCAATACAAGCAGAGCCCTCCCGCCCTCGAAGGCGCCGGCGTGATGCTCTACGGCGTGTGGCTCATGGTCCGGAATCATATTCTTTTGAAAACCCTTGCAAAGTAGTGTGTATTCAATCCTGGAATATTGGTCTCCACCTGCAATTGCTCAAACCGAAATTGGGAAAATACATCCTCGTAGTTCCTTGAAAAATGCCGACTCCCTTTACTTGTTTCGTCCTCAACAGTGATTATTGTTTTACCTGCACAATTAGCCAGTTTTTCAAACACCCACTCAGAATCGGTATGCAGATGAACTAAAAAGGCCATCGTAAACACCAAGTCAAATACGGGTAGACTATCAACAGTCAATTCAATTGGTCCCTGATAAATACGAGCGGCCATGTGAGGAAATGTCTTTAGCATCAGAACGCTCGCCCGTTGATTTATTTCCAATCCGCTCAAATCTTTATACCCAGCCCCCCACAAGACGTTTAGGTTTCTTCCGACATTACATCCAGGCTCTAAAATACTTGAATTTTTGGGAGCGTGTTCCCTAACGAGCCCTGCTAAATAATTGCTTCGCTTGATTCCGTTAGGAGATCCAATATATTTTCTGGGACTATTTTCCTTTTCGGGATTTTTCCAATACTCATGTAAGACCTTTCGGGTACTCACAAATAACTCTCCCATATTTCAATAAATTTTGCCGGATCGAATGGTTCGCCAATATATTTTGTGCGCCATTCCTTGATTTTATCGTCGCTCCTTGCAGAATCCCTAATGAGGCTCATGGTGTTTTCGTTTTCCAAAATGTCAAGAGGAAATATGAGCATTTCCTTGTACTTATCCCAGGACTTCACCATCTTTACATTGTGCGGCACGTTTCCGCTAATTGGAATTTGGCCTTCGTCCATAAATAGAGTCGGCTTCCCGCGAGCAACCGCGATATACCCCATGTTTTGATGAGAAACTACCACGTCGGCTTCGTCTATTTCTTTGTGTGATTGGTCCGGCTCACCTTTTACAAAGGTAACCCCTGGCACTTCCCAAAGCCCGTTCCATTCTAATTCGTGCAAATAGCGCACGGTAAGGTCGATCATGCCGGCAGCCACCAGTCTAAGTAGCCGCCTGTAAACCTCAACATTTGTACCCCTCTCCCGATCGGTCATAAAGGCGTTTCCGTTCACATGGATAGGAGCGTACAGGATCCTCCTGGGAGCGCTGTGTGCCTGAAATGGCACGATCTCGCCATAAGTCCACCCTACAGCATGAATCGGAGTCTCCGTAAAGCCGTAAGCCCTGGGGACGTCTATTCCGCCCTGGGCAATAGTGAAAATGGCCGTAACGTGCGAATGGGGAGGATATAACCCGTCCCATTGGAGTACGGGCCTCGCCGTATGAGGATAAATAAATGTAGGTCGGTCTACTTCTCGAAAAAAATCAAAGTAACGTGTTCTTCCCAAAAAATCTACATCGGAGAGCAAAAAATCGGCTTTGTGATAGTCCTCCAGTTCCTTACAGCCGCAGGCATCAAGCGCCTTTTTATATGCCGAAGCCTTCCCTTGGTGATCTATACAGTAGTAAGTCTTTTTCATGGCGTGTAATCTCTCCAGTCTCCTCTGGGCAAGTCATCCGGACTCAACTCCGTTTTAGTGCTAATGTTTATTATCTCCACCGGATCCATTCCTATCCTTAATTCTTTGTAACCGGCAGCCCATTTTTCATTTGCCGATTCCGCCGGCGACGGCATGTTGTCATCCCTTCCCCAGAAATGCTCTTTAGTATGGATTGTGTGATCCATGCCAACACAAAGAAAGCGATCAAACCCCATAAAAAAAGCGATCTGCATTTGAACGTGCATCACGCAGGAATAAGTAATTCCCTGGTCGCTCAACATATCTGTATGCAATAAATCAATGTCTGAGTAGGGCCACAATGCTCCTGGCCGATGGAGCCAGCGCACAATATTCTCCCCCTTCCACAAATCCAGATTAGGATAGGGCAGAAACTTAGGAACGTCCCTATACTTTGTATTTATTTCCTCGGAAAACTCCAGCCTTACGCGAGTATCTACGGCCGTGTAATAGCTGGGAATAAACCCACTCATAAAAATAGTGTTGGAGCCGATTGTCTTATACGCATCGAGGAGCCCCAAGGGAACATCATTTAAGCTAGGGCCATTACCCAACAAAAGGCAAGTCTCCGCTACATGGATATTATGAAAATCCTTTAATTCAAGATCAATCATCTACTAAAATCTCCAGGATTATTTTATATTTTCCGGCCTCGGTAGCCGCTACGCCCGTGTGCCGCACCGCAATAAATCCATTGGCAGCCACCGGCGTATCGCCGGAAACTAACGTCAAATCTGTTATTCCACCAACAGGCTTCGAAGTCTGTAAAGCTGCAGCCGCAACAATATCTCCCCCGCCTATACTTGTCCCCAATCGAACATTTGCAGAGCCGGCGACATCCGAATCGGTCGCCTCTGTGTAGGCCACTCTTGCTGCTATCACGGTAACGCCCACCGAGGGCAGCAGCATAATATTGTCGTCTGTGGATCCGGCGCCATTGTCAATATCAAACTCTTTCGAGACTATTATTCTGCGACGTGCATTCGTTGCCAGCTTTGAGCCGACCACCCCAGCGGCCGCAATAAAATCAGCGTTAGAAACTAGGGCGGCGCCCTGGACGAAAATCCTCTGCCAATCAGAATCCGAGTTATCGTCGTCTATCTTTAGCCAAACGTGAGCAGCGTCATCGAGGGCGCCGTGCTGGGAGTACATAGAGCCTATGTTTGCTGATCGAGCCGGCTCCAAATTGCCTTGCGGAATATCGCTTCCGTGCAGCCAAATAACAGGCGGGAGGATCAATTCTCCCCTGGAGTTTAGAGTCCTTCTCACCTTCCAATTCTCGAAAAATGGGGGGTCTCCCTGAATAACTACACCGCTTACAGAGACCTCCGCGCCGGCAGAAATATTCGCTGCTCCCTCACGAACTAATCCACCACTTATAGATCCGGATATGGTAGCTTCCCCCGATCCACCAATGGCGACCGCAGCCTCTCTAAGCGCCGTTGCGAGCACAGTTATATTCCCCGATCCGGCAATAGCCACGTCGCCGGCCAGGATCATTTGAGCGATAGCCGTAATTTCTGCAGACCCTTGAATTGCTACGGCCCCCGTTCTTCCCCTTACCCCCTGGACGGTAATTTCCCCACTTCCTGAAATAGCCACACCGCCGGCAAGCACCAACCCGCCACTTACCACCACCGCCCCAGAGCCCTCAATCGCAGCTGCAGCCGCATAAAGCATCTGCGCTGCTACAGTTATTTCAGCAGAGCCAGCGATCGCAGCGGCCGCAGTGTAAAGCATTTGAGGCGCGACCGTGATTACTGCGGAGCCGGCTATAGCTACGGCGCCTTCGATGAATCCGGCAGCATCCGGAATCTCTAATACGGCCCAGGAGACTTGTGCTTTCCTGGCCGCTCCGCCCCCCGAAGTGTTACCTCTAAATTCTAGGGATAGATCCGTGTAATCAGTAATTGAGTCGGCCTCTCCGCTCGATAAAGTATTGTCCGCTTGAACGATCGTTTCGCCAATATCAGAGTGTGTCCAGATTGCTATTTGTGTTCCCCCCGCCCCGCCCTGGAGGAGCCTCACCCTTAACTCAATAGTCCTTCCAGCAGCGGCATGTTTTTTGTAGCGATAACGCACAATATGGGTTGAACTAGAAAGAGGATCGCCTAAAGACGTAGTGAGGTCCACTTCGCAAACATCATTAGAAGGATTATTGCCGGTCTCGATTAGATCGGCTTCGCTGGCAGAAACCTCGTCGATTTCCCCAAAGAGATTAGCGCCCCCACTCCAGCCGCCAGTAACGGGGTCAGCGACTGGTCGCCCGAACTGAGTCATTAGTCCACCGTTAGATCAAAGTCGCCCGAAGGAATCTTGAATGTGTCGCCATCGTCCACCTGTTTATTCACGGTAAGCGGCCCCCACAAGAGCAGATTACCGACCGTAGCAGCATCGAATACCCCCACGCTTGTAACCAGCCCCCAATTACCTCCATTAGCCGGAGGAAAAGTAACGTCAGCATTGTTCGACGTGATCCCTGGCGAGGCAGGGGCCGAGAAAACGATAGCCGTCCTAGCATAGTCATTTCCGGATACTTCTGTGCCTCCCCCAGAATCGGAGGGAGTCGACGTAAATAGCGCGAGAAAAATTGCTGTCGGAGGAGTATATGCCTGATTCCGCAGCAACTTATCTATGATTTTATCTTCGAGAAAGTCCGAGAATTTAGTCATGGTATTTCACCCAAAAAGGAGCGGGTTTCCCCGCCCCTTTTTTAGTTGGTTTAGTCGTCCACCACGAATTCGATAACGACCTTGTACTTGCCTCCCTCAGTTGTAGCAATACCAGTATGCCGCACGACCAAAAATCCATTAGCGGCAATCGGAGTATCACCAGAAACGAGAGTAAGAGCCGTTCTTTCGCCAACCGCCTTAGTAACTCCTAGGGCAGTTAAAGCGACAACATCTGCTCCGCCTATGCTGCTGCCTATTCTGACATTGGCCGAGGCCACACCAGACGAGTCAGTTGACTCGGTATAGACCACCTGGGCGGCGATTACAGTAATGCCATCGGAGGGCAAAACGATAATGTCATCTATCGTCGTGCCGGCCCCGTTGTCAATATTGAATTCGACCGAAACCAGGAATTGCCGGCGAGCATTTGTAGCCAGCTTTGAGCCGACTATAGCTGCATTGACCGCAACATCAGCATTGGAGATTAGGGCTTCCCCATCGACAAACATACGCACCCAATCGGCATCATCGTTGGCCTCATCCACTTTTTGCCACATCGCGGCAGTATCATCCGTCGCGTCTAGCTGAGAGTAGAGAGAACCTTTATTCGCCGACTTAAAGGGCTCGCGATTGCCGTCTGGAGTCCCCGTTCCTTGCCACCAGCCTACAGGATCCTCTCCCAACATATCGGGGCGATAAGCCTGCATGACCTCAAAAGCTATTGTGTTAGTAACCATCATTCACCTAGCCTTTAGGATGTGGTGAGGCCAGTAATGCCAGCGTGTGCCTTCTCAAAGGCCAACGCAAAGCCATACTCGCCCACAACTTCGCCGCGTTCGGCGTCGCCATTCTTCGCCAGCTTCTCGTAGAAGAATGCGTCGATAGTTAAGTACCCTGTGTAGCGAGGATCAATGAGCCAAACTTCGGAGGTAATCGCATGGCGATCCACGACAATTTGAATGTCGGGTCCGCCGATGGGATTCTCCAGCCATTGAATCCTGTGGCCTCCAACCCTTTCCTCTCGCTCCGTACGAATCATGTCCTCATAAAGAGAATTGATCCGGCGCTGTTGGAAAGAATTGCAGAAAAGCAGGGTCGGAACCCCGCCAGCATCGAAGGCAGCCTGCAGCTGGACGTCGATATGGCTTCGGTTTAGCGCTACAGATCCAGCAGCAGTAATGTTAGTTGTGATGAAGGTCGAAAAGCCACCGGCTCCTCGGCCCTGGGTGTGTGCGGATGAACCCGCCTGCTTCACGCCTCGATAGGGCAGCTTGTTGAGTTCCTGCACAAGCTCCTTCATCCGCATTTCGATCATGTAATCTTCCGGATCCGCAATTCCATAACTCGGGAATTTTTTGTCGGAACGGGAAATTTCGATTTCACGCTGGAAAATTTGGGAGAAGTTGGACTGGCTGGTTACTTCCGTGCTTGGGGAATTGTCAGAGTCCGCGCCTTCTAGCCGTGCGGTTCCAACGATCGTAACCGTCGCACTATTAGCATGGGTGGCCTGCGTCCCGCCACGATTACGAACAAGAGTCAGCTGGCCGGTCGAGGTATCAACCGCCGAAACCCAAATCTGCTCTGCGTCGATCAGAATCACCATGCCCACCTGATATAGCTTGGGGGTAGTGAAAAGACCTGTCGTGGTTGTGGAGTCGGCCGCCAATCCGCCGGATCCTGTGAGTGTGTCCGTTACCGGAACGAAAGTATCTTCGAGCCACTCATATTGACGTTGCGGCTCATTTACAAACCGAAATTTGCTCTCGTTATTCAAACCGAGAATGTCGATGGTCGTCCGATCAAAAACGTCCGCGAGGATAATTTTGTCGGAGACCATCCGTCTATCAGGAACGATATTGTCGTAAGAGTCTACCCTTCCGTGTAGTGTAGCCATCATGATTTTTTATGCTCCCTGGCGGCCGAGAGCGGTCAGATTATTCGTAAACCCAGTTGATCGCGTCGTGGACTATTCCTTTCTTTATGCCCCACGCTTTGACCCTTTGGATTGCATTCTGATCTCTACTTTCGGCTGCCTTTAAGTAGTCTTTAACATACTTTTTCAAATCGTCGTCGGCCGGTACTTCATCACCGGAAAGTTCGGACGAATTGGAGGCATCGTTAGCCGTTGGCCGTGTAGCCATCAGATTCATTTCAGAAAGTAAGTGTCGAGATAGTGCATCTTTGTCCGGAAAATACAAATTCTCCAGCCTTTTAAGTATTGCTTCCCGACTATCCTTATCTAAATCTGTCGGTAACAATGAACTCGCCTCATCCTGTGCGCTATCGCCACTCAATACGTCATCAAGTTCGCGATTGCTTTGCCGATTGGACTGGTCGTTATTCTGGGGGGTTTGATCCCCAAAAACTACCTCGTCAATTCTTGCTTGGCGCTCGGCCTCTTGCCTGCTTTTGCCTTGCTCCATGTAATCGGCAAACCGCTCCGTGTAACTTCTGTCAGCTTTGGTTACAGCGTCTTTGGCTTGGTCGCCTAAACTCTGTCTAAACTGCCTAGTCCACTCTTTGCCTTTCGACGTTTGAATGAACTCATCCATAGCTTCCGGAGTTATTTGGGCATCTTTCTGAGACTGTGAAGGCTTGTCAGAATTTTTCCCAGAATTGCCGGACGATTGCGATTCGTCCTTCTCCTGGTTAGCATCCTCGCTATCCACTTTGTCGTTCATTTTTTAATGCTCCATTTTACAGTCGTTGATATTAGCACATTTACTGAGGCTGGGCAAGTGCGGCCGCTTCAATAAGGGCGAGGAGTTCGGAGAAAGGCATTCCCAACTGCTCCGCTAAATCTTGCAGCGCCTCTCGAACAGCCTTGCTCATTTCGCCCGTTTCGGCAAATTTCAGTGTTTGATTTAATAGAGTCGCACCTCCAATATCTCTAATTTTATCTTGCGCGGCCAGGGCGACGTCTTGCGCCTGCTGGTCGCTATCTATTTGATCGAACAGATCCACAATAGCCTCTGTCCCTGATGATTTTTCTTCAACGTCCCGTAATTCCGGCTGTATTCCTTCTCTCAATTTGAGACCGAAATCAAGTACCGACTCATCGACTCTTGGCAGCCACGCGTCTCTCAAATCCATATAAATTTGAAACTCCGGATTAGCGTCCCAAAACTCGCCTTTTTCTTTGCTCAGACCAAAGCGATCGAGACGATCGTACTCTGCCCACAACTCTGCCATCGGTCCCGTTTTGGCTTCAATCGCTCCGTACATTTGATTGCGCGTATGGCTCCTGAATAGTTCAATTCCGCCATAGTAGGCCGACAATAAACTGCTTGTAGAAATTTGCTCATCCTTCCACATGCGATAGCCGTCGAGATCCGGATTGTCCTGGAGGTATTGCTTATAACCGTCGCGCCCCGCCTGTGATTGCCAGTCAAATCCGAACAGCGTATCCTCTTTGCGCGCCACGATGGAGCCAAACATTTTTAGCCCCGCGTCCACCATATCGCCGAAGGCTTTACTGGCCGCGTCCCACTCCTGCTTCGTGGCTTCATCCGGAACCTCCAGGGCGGCGCCCAGATCCAGGGCAAAGGCCATTATCCGCTTCTGATCAGTCTCCGACCATTCGGTTATTTGTCCCTTTTCGTCCCAGAATCTAGCGACTAAATCACCGTCGATATTTAGCGCCCTTTGCATTTCCCCGCTCATCCCTGGCGGGATCCGCTGGAAAACATTATAGATATAAGCTATGTCTCGCTCCGGCCCCCCTTTCCTGGAAAGCAATAGCGCGTCCATGAAAGGATATTCCTGGTTTAGCCGAGCCATATTGGCCCTAAATTCATCGCCCGACAAATTGGGATACTGCCCCCAAAGGCGATAATAGTCATTATAGAATCGGTCGATCTCCAGGTCATTTAGAGAGCGCCCCTTGAAAGACGTTCCCAACATATATGATGCCAGCGTACCGATCGCTCGCTCTTTTTGAGACCTTGCGATCGCCTCATCCCAGAACTCGCCTTCCTGGAGTCGGGCCTGTTCGAGTATCTCCGCTTCGCGTTCCGGATTCTCTAATATTTGCGCGGATATTGCTCGCCCTGCTCGGCTTCGCTCCCAGGCATCCAGCCCCCCATAAAGCAGCCCCACAAATGGATCTAATTCGATTCCCTTGCCATCATTGACACCTGCCAGGGCCGTAGCCGCTCTGATTGGGTTCGAGAAGGGCAGAAGTTCCCCGCCCATCTTTTGAGCCGCCTCCTCCTCTCCCTGCTTGTAGAGCGATATGGCGGCTGCCCAGGCATAGGGAGTCCAGGTGGCAGGGCCAAAGCGATTTAGGTCTTGCACAATCGAGGCCATCCAATTATCTTTGTATTCCGCAACCTCAAAGTCCACCCCGATCAAGCCCATAAGCGGATTGATCGTCGACTCCAAATTGAAAAAGAAAGGATGATCCGAGTCAATTCCCAATAATTCGTTTGAGTTTATTTGGTACTTCCACCATTCCGGAGCGCCAGCGTGGAGCCGCTCCATAGCCTCTCGATAATTGGCGTAATGTGAAATCACATCGGGCGACTTTGTAATCCTTTTTGCCCAATTCAAATAAGTGCGAGAATAGAAATATGGATACATATAGGCATAGCCCAGGGCAGCATCAACCCTAGTCTTATCGCCATAGTTGAGCAAAATAAAGTCTCGCATTTCCTCCGAGACCTTGCGCGCCAGCAAGCGAGCCTCTGAAATCCTGGGCGCCATTTCGTCGCCGTAAGTCGCCAGTTCCGCTATAAGTGCCGGCGACATTTCGCCTTCGACAGTACGCCCGAAACCTTCCTCGATTGCGGCTTCGAGACGATCAAACGTCTTTGTTAGATTATCCAAGTGATCCGGACCCTGGAGGGAATCGTAAAGGCGCCTTGCTTCAGTCGGATACTCTGCCGGCGGCGGCGTTAGCGCCTCGCCCAGCTGATCGGCCAAATCCCGCACGTTGGGGAATGGATCCGCCCCTTCTTGGGCAGCCTTCTGTAATTCTTCTAGTTCTAGTCTTACTTCGGTTAGTTGAAAAGCAGTGTCAGAATCTCCACCGCTTGCATCAAAAGCCTTTCGCAGCCTATTTGCTTCTTCGTTCAATTCAGCTATTCGCTCTGCGTTAGCGCCGGCTTGTCCAGCTTCCTCCAAATGGCGCCTTCGCAAAGCGTCCACCGCAACGGGGAACGGAACGTCCTCCAATTTCTTAGGCGGCTCTTTGGACATGAGAAATTCCAGAACGTCGTCGGGCATATTTTTGCCCCCCTGGATTTCCCTTGAAATGCGATCGCGGAGTCGGCGAGTCAAAACATACTTATTCGTATCCTCGCCAAAAACTATGTCCCCTAATGCGGACTCAACAGCCAGCCGGCCACTTAGTTTTTCCCCATCCTTAGTTACATAATAAGCCGACCCCAATTCTTCGGAGTACCAATCTGGGAAGCTGCTTTTTCCGGAGGCTATGATCATTCCATCTGGATCACTATTTGATTTAGCAAACTCCAGGAACCCTTCCTCGGCCGCCTCAATTTGCCGCTTTATATTGTCCGCCTGCATACTTACCCAGGCCGCCGTATTTGGATCCATTTCGCTCGTCGGAATTTCGGAAATATCAAGCGTCTTTAGTTGTTTGGGGACGTCTCCGGCGCCAAAGCCAGCATGTTTTTTGATCGCATTAAATAGATGGTCAGTTTGGGCGCCTGTTTCCGTTTGAGTCTCTATACCAACGCGTTTGCCCAACTCGTTTAGCACGTCCCGCTTGTGATTTACGCCAAAGACTAATCCGGTCTCTGGATTTACTACGCCCTGATCCCACTTCAAAGCCTCTCTGTGTGCGCTGCGAGCCTGATCGAGCAGGTCGTTATTTAAGTCAATTCCGGTTACGCCGGCCTTCTCTATTTCATCGAAGGCAATATGTACAGCAGACGCCGTTTCTTCTCGCTGCTTAATATAAAATTCATTTTGTTTTCTGGGATAAAAGTCGTCCCAAATTAGCCCTCGGAACTCCTTGCCCGTTAGATTTTCCGGATATTCTCCCAGGAGCGAACCCATATCCAACTCATTCCACAAATCCGCCAAACCATCCCTCGACGTGTTTAGCGACCTTTGGCTAATCTCCATTGCAACCTTCTGCAAATCGTCTGATTGCTTGAATGCTACATCGGCGGCGTTCCAGGCGGACTCTTGTGCCGCTCGCACCAAGTCGCCGGCCTGGGCGCCCAACTTCGTCTCCATTGGGAATCCCGATCGGGAAAGCGCAAAGGGCATATCGCTTAGTATTCGCTGATAGCCCCTGATCGTGTCATTGTTCCACTTTATGCGGGAGGCGATTAGGCCGGAAAGATTCTCGGTCGTGTATCCAGCATCGGCCGCAGCCTGGAGAGTAATTACCGCTTCTTTGCCGTGCACCCAATCGGAGTCGTCGAGAACCGCTTGATTCTCGTCGTTCACCATCGGGATAGGAAACTCGCCCTTTGTCTTTTTTGACTCGCTTACAATGTCGTCGTAATATTGGCGCAGCGCCTTTATTGCGGCTTCCTTTCCCTTTTTAGCGGCCTCGCCTACGTCCTTCATAATCAAGTCCGAAAGGCCGGTTCGCAACTTGTCCAGCTTAGCCAAATCGGCGCTATCTGCCCATGTGCCGGCTCGCACCGAATCCATGCCATCCTCGCCAAACTTGGAAACCAATTCCTCGATCGCTTTTTTCCCGTCGCCTTTGTGTTGGAATAGCGATCGGCGTAGCGACAATGCCATATCATCGGATAAGCCGGCCGCTCGGAGATTATCCATAGCAGGCATAGCGCGGCCTTCCATTAGCGCCCGTTTCATCACCTGCTCAATAGCGATCGCCCTAATCCTTACGTCGGCGCCCTTCTCTAGCGCCTGGGCAGCCCGCGTTCCAAGATTTATTACTCCCTTCGTGGGAGCGGATAAACCGGCCGCAGTAATTCCTTTTGGAGCAATTTCGCCGATCCAGGACGCAGCCAATCTCTCGGCATATTTGGCAGACCTCCAGAACGAATACGCGACGGCGCTTTTCCCTAAATCTGTTGTGGCCGTAACCACTCCATTGATCCAGTTCCTTATCGGGAAAGCGAACAAACTAAGCCCCATATAAAGCGGAGTAAATATCGCGTGGAGAGGCTGATAAATAACTCTCTGGACAAACCTATGCCCCGTGTCAATAGCCAGGGCGCCACGATTTACTTCGCCGCCGGCTTCTGCAATATCTTTTGCATCTGGGAACAATTTTTTAAGATTTCCTGTATCCTCGATATGTTCAAGCAGCTGCTTGATCTTGCTCTGCGGAGCCAGTCCCTGGACAGCTGCATTGGCCGCGTTCTCTATTCCGGCTGCAGTCGTGGCGGCCTTTCCTCTTTTTACTGTAGCTAAATCGGTTAGGAATTGATTAAAGTTCAGTATCCCGTCGCCATCCTCTATCATGCGGCGCATTGTGAGCCCCACTTCCAGCGCATCGTCGGATAGCGTGAGCCGGCCACCCAGGCCGAATTTCGGATTCATGGCGATCTGGAGACCTTGCGCTATTTCATCGGCCTTCGTTCCCGTCATTTTTACCAAGCCGTCAAGCATGAGCAACATATCTTCGGGGGAGTCAGCTGTTTCGTGGGCCAGCCAGCGTAAATATTCGGCCACCTTTCGAGACTTCAAATTTCGCAACGTGCCTGCAGTTTTCCCAAAGAAACTGAGATTGGCGGCGTCCTTTAGATTCTTAGCGCTCTGACCGGCGACCCGCTTATTGACGGTAGTAATCATGTCTTGGAATGCAGACGTGGCCGCCACTTCGTCGCCGTTTTTCGTCGCTACGTTCAAAGCATCGTAGGCACGTCCTAAGTCGCTGGCGTCGTCTAAGGTAGCCGTCTTGCGAGCCTGTTCTGTAAGTTTGATCACTCTATTAGTGCGTAATAACTTTCCGAGGAGATTAAGCGGATCAAACAATATTTGGCCGAATAACTCGGCTCCTGGTATAGCCATTTCAAGGGCGACGAGACCTGGATCATCCCCGTTGGCTATTTTGTTAATCGCGTTCGTTTTTGTGGCCGGATCTATCGCCGTTGAGTAGAAAGCCCTTGCTGCCTGAATTCCAATCTCAATGTCCCTTTTTAATACTCTCTCCTCCGGCGTTAATTTCTCTTGATCCGCGAGACCTAAATTAGTAGCCCCTGTGGGAGCGTAATAGATATTGAAAAACTGAGCCATCGTTTCGGGATTAGCCACCGCCCGAACTGTGTTCCAGGCGGATTCAATAGTCGTCGATGTGATAATGTCGATGGCGTCTTTTGCGAGGCGCCAAAATCGCACGTCGTCATCGCGCTGTATTAAGAAATCCGGCTTCTCGATTTCCCCAATGGGCGACCCCTCGGCCAACCGCTCCATAGTATTAGCGTAGCCTCCCAGGGTTTGCTCAATCGCCGGATCCAATATTTCATTGAAAATTCCGAGCGTCCGATCGACCATAAGACCGACCGTATCGCCGAGCATCTTTGCGCTGAAAGGTTCTGCCGCTATATCGAATACCTGCCCTTTAGTGGACTTAAACCAACCGACCATTCCGGTTCCGTAATAAGCACGGCCGTAATGGTCAAAGCCCACCGCTTCGTTAAAGTCTTTAAGAGCGCGCCCTTCCCAATCCTCGGTTGCGGTATTGGCGTCCCATCCAGGCGGGGGACCGTATGGCTCCCTCGGGCCTAAAATTTCGCGGTCCTCGAAATTTTGAGGCTCGAAACTCCGCGAGAAGGGATTATTAATATTCCCTCCAGGAATTTCTCCCGCTCTCTCAAATAAGTCGGATAGGCTTGGTTCTGGATTGAAAGACATTTAACTCCAGGTCATGCGGGAGTCAAGAAAAGAAGATCCGAGATAGCCATAGCCCCGCGCCGAGGTAGAGGTTCCCATTCTGGGCAGGGTAAAGCGAGGA
>SDBT01007222.1_pt1 | contig 18319 bp, 16 predicted proteins | sample 2277101 | NCBI WGS metagenome assembly SDBT01 (sample SAMN10404973, study PRJNA504765) | marine sediment metagenome | isolation source: marine sediment core GS10_PC15, 103 cmbsf | place: Arctic Ocean: Southern Knipovich Ridge | collected 2010
AAAAGAAAAGGCTACTCACAAACAGAGTTAGATTTAGTAAACGACTTTTTTGATAATTTAGATGCGCTTCCATTAGATAGTCCAAGCACATATAAAGCTGCAGAAATATCAGGAAAACTTTCTCAACAAGGATCGATAATAGAACTAAGTGATGTTTTAATTGCAGGAATATGCATTGTGAACAATTGTAAAATTCTCACTAAAGATACAAAACATTTCTCCAGAATAAAAGATTTAAAGGTTGAGACTTACTAGAATATATCTACCAATCGAGGACAACAGAAACATTTAAATACAAGCTCCACTTTCTTTAATTAAAATGACAAGAGTTGGTTATCTTCATTGTCGGTAAGACTTGTTCTGATTTAATTAGTTGTATTTACAAAAAAATTGATTTGAGTTTTATAAGATATAGCTCTTTCTCTGAATTTCATCATCATTAGAGTTCTTTCATTGTTTAGTTTAAACACTATTTAAATTAATTTATGGTGGCAGTAATTTAGTGGTAGAATGCAAGATTGTGGATCTTGATGCGCGAGTTCGATTCTCGCCTGCCGCCCTCATAAACAAAGCTGGCGAGCTTAGTACGTGGAGGAAAGGAAATGAAAACAAAAATAACACGAAAAGATTTAGAAAATCCGCAAAGGTTTATTGGAGAAGGCCTTGGAGCGCCTGAAGTAGGTATTAAACCAAAGGATGATGGATCTAATTTTAAGAATCCATCTCGGAAAACAAAACAATCTCTTCATTGTTAATGGTAATCCTACAAATATTGATTTTCTAGATGTGGGAAATCGATGCAATCTTTCATGTCCTGGCTGTTATTACAATGAAAGACCTAACTTTACAGGTATAAATCCAGAAGAAGAGACAAGCCTTATTGAGAAAATCATTCAGGACTATCCAAATGCCTGGTTTTTTATTTATCCGCCAGAGATTACTACAAGTCCAGCATTATTGGATTCAATAAAAAACGCAAGACAAAAAATCATTCTGTCAAATGGGTATTCCCTCACTAATGATATGGTTGGAAGATTTAAAGAGGCTGGCTTAAAGTATGTTAAAATAACATATTTCGCTACACCAGAAGAACAAAGAAAGTGGCAAGGTGTTAGAGAACCAGCATATAACAGACTAAGAAGAAACATTGAGAATGCTGCAAAACAAGGTCTAACAGTATTTGTTAACAATGTTTTGTGGAAAGGCAATGTTAAATCTATTGAGGAACTTGCACGTCAATGTTATGACATGGGTGTCGAAAGGATTAAGTTTATCCGCTATAGGGAGCCAAAATGGAATGAAGATTTCATTATGGATGGAGGTATGGATGAAGTTGTTGAGAGAATTGAAAAAGCAAAACTTCAAAAGTCTCCAAGACTGCAAATGAGCTTTACCTTCGGCGGACCAAACCTATACGGAAAGACACTTGAAGAAGCAAAGGAGCAATTGCCGCCTCAGAAAGGCGAGTGGGTGAAAAGTCCATATTTTTGTCCAGCAATAAATCAAAATTATTGGGGAATTTCACTCAAGAGAGGAGAAGTATATTGGTGCTACTTTATCACTGATGATCCGATTGCGAAAATTGGAACTGTTGATAAGGATACAGGAAAGGTTTCGATAGCAACTGATATAGACCTCCGCCCAGAAACATTGAAAGAGAAACTAACAGGAAAATGCTCAGAAGATAAGTGCGAATACCAGCCAGTATGTCTAGGTGGATGCAGGTCAACTGCATATACTTTCGCAAAGATGAAGGATGAAAAAAATCCGCTCTATGCAGAAGCAGATATTTGCTTGACAAAAGCTTATGAAAGGGTGTTTAGGAAATGAGTTAAAAACTTAAAGTAATAACAAAAATCCACTGGAAGTCCAGAACTATAGTTAATTATTTAAACAATTATTAAAAGGTATATACTATGGAACTTAAACTACCAAAAGGAACAAGAGATTTCCCGCCAGAAGAGAAAATAATAAGGGATAAGATAGTGGAAACTCTGAAGGAAGTGTTTGAGCTTTACGGCTTTTCGCCATTGGAAACTCCTGCTTTTGAAAGGTATGAGATTCTTGCATCAAAATACGCTGGCGGCTCAGAGATTCTCAAGGAAACTTTTAAGCTTAAAGACCAGGGTAACAGGGAATTAGGCCTCAGATATGATTTAACTGTCCCTTTATCAAGGTTTATTGGCATGAACCCAAACATGAAGATGCCTTTCAAACGCTACCAGATTGGGCCTGTTTTTCGAGATGGCCCCGTAGAAAGCGCACGCTACCGACAATTCCTGCAGTGTGATGTGGATGTTGTTGGCTCAAAATCAATAGCAGCAGATGCTGAGATTGTTGAGCTAACCTTCAAAGCATTTGAAAAGCTTGGCCTTAAAGTCATTATTAAAGTAAACAACAGGAAATTATTGAATGATATTCTGGATTTTTGCAGCATCGACAAAAAAAAGCAGGAATCAGCGATTTTATCAATAGACAAACTGGAAAAATTTGGCTTGAAAACAGTTAAAGCAGAATTAAAGCGGCAAAAAATCGATGAAAAAACAATAAATAAAATAATCAATACAATAAATATCAAAGGATCCAACAATCAGAAATTATCAAAATTGAAAAAATTATTGAAGGATTCTGAAGGCCTTAAAGAGATAGAGCAGCTTCTTGACAATTTAAAAAACCTAAATTGTGAAGTTGACTTTGATGTTTCTCTTGCCCGCGGCTTATCTTATTATACCGGGACAGTAGCTGAAACCTTCCTGAAAAACAACAGCATTAAAACTTCTGTATGCGGCGGAGGAAGATATGACAATATGATTGGCTCTTTTTTAGGCCGAGGAGATTTTCCGGCTGTCGGAGTTAGTTTTGGCGTCGACAGAATTTATGACGCTTTGCTGGAAAAAGAAAAATCTAAGCAAAAAACAAAAACACAGGTTTATGTAATTCCAATCGGAACATTAAAAGAAAGCATGAAAATAGCCCAAAGATTAAGAAAAGAAGGCATAAACGCAGACATTGATTTGATGGGAAGAGGTATTAGCAAAAACCTGAAATACGCAAATTCCATGAACATCCCCTATGTTATCTTCATCGGAGAAGATGAATTAAAGCAGAAAAAGGTTAAGTTGAAGGATATGGAAAGTGGGAAAGAGGAAATGATTGAGATTACGCAAATAATAAAGAAAATGTTGCCTTGATCATCCTGTTGAATATTGTCTAACTCTTGAATCATAAGCTCCAAGCATTTTTTCTATTGGTTTTAAGTCATATTTTTCAGAAGATAACCTTAACTTTTCCTTAAGTTTTGATCTCTTTTTTCTGCTTTTAGGCGTATTAAGGGGTATTCTCTGTAGTTCTTTAATTTCTCCTGTTAATTCCACGATAACTTTTTTTTCAAGTAATAAATGTGCTTTAGAATCATATTCTAATAAAGGTTTTTTAATTTCATCCAAATTATAAAATTTGCCTAATTTTTCTACTCTACATTGTAAGCTTTGCCTTAAGCGTCTGTAGGAATGAATTGTGGGGTCCATATTATGAAGTAATGACATTTCATCCTCAAATTTTTCCCTTTCTGATTCTGGCAAAGGCAGCAAATAATGACCATCCGAATTTGGAACTTTTATTTGTCTTTCACAGTTTTTAGCTATTTTCTCCAATGACAAATCTCTTACCTCTTCAGGTGAAATTCCAAGTCCTCCAAGATGCAAAACACGAACCTTCCCTAAGTAAGAATCTGTTGATGTGTCAGCTGAATAAGAGTCATCTACCATTATTCCACCACTGGTTACTCTACTATCCATTTCCCCTATTCGTTCAATTTCCGAATCATTTAATAAAGGTCCATTTTTAGAATCCATTTTATATTAGATAACAAAGGTTATTTTTTAAAATAATTACAATTCCGTCAAAACCAAAACACTCCCTTCTTCCGTCACCAAAACAGAATGCTCTGCCTGGCTTACAATGCCTTTATTGCTGTCTGCAAGAGGTGCATAAGCCTTGATGATGTCATTCCGCTGTAATTCTCTCAAACCGAAATTTGCTTTTGCGCCAAATTTTTTAATCAGCCAGCGCCTGCAGAATGGCAGGTCATCATAACCTTCAATCTCTTTCAAAACCTGTCTTGTTATTGGGCTTCTTACTGGCTTTTTGTTCAACAGCATGTAAACAGATGCTTCTCCGGAATCCTGTACAATTCCAGAGCCTGTTGAGGCAAAAGGCTCAACTGCAAAGACCATACCCTTCTCAACCTTTGTATTATCACCTGTATCAAAATTTGGGATTGAAGGCTTGTCATGCTGCTTGAATCTGCTTAAACCATGACCTGATAAATTCCTTACAGGACTATAGCCATATTTTGATATTGCATCATGGATTACTTTTCCAATCTCTCCTAAAGTTGTTCCGACTTTTATAATCTTTAAAGCTGCCTCCAAACCCTCCCTGGAAGCTTTGACAAGATCTGTATATTTCCCGGATAAATCAACTGTAACTGCATTATCTCCAATATAGCCATCAACATGCACTCCGACATCCAAACAAACAACTTCATCAGAAAAAACCGTATTATCATCCTGATCAGGGCAGTAATGAGCTGCAACATGATTTAAGGATACTTGCGCAGGAAAAGCAGGCTTTCCGCCTAACTCAAATATTTTATCCTCTGTTTTTTCAACAACCTCAAGCAAAGAAGCATCTTTTTTAATCAAGCCCTCGCCAAATTTCAATGCTTTTGCAGCTATCTCTCCAGCCTGTTTGTATTTTTCTACGGTTTCTTGGTTCATTATGTTAAGAAAAGAGAAAGTAATTTGTATTTAAAGGTTGTTAAAAGAATTTAAAAAAATATTATAAGATTTAAACTTCTGGGGTTGGATTTGGATATTTGGGTGAAATTGTAATATGCAGTGTTTCTCCAATTATTTCATAATTAAGGGTCACTTTCCCATTATATACATTAGCATTTCTTCTTGCCGTTTCTTCAAGGATTAATTTTTTTGATTTAAAAATTGGTTCAAGGGGATTATCTGAATGAATGTAAAAATCACCTGGCAAAGGGAATTCTATACGTACAGTCTCTTTAACAGTTCCATCATTTCTATAGATGAGTATTTCAGCAAGTTTCTCATCAATTACGCTTAGAAATCTAAATTGCTTGTCAGTTAACGGAGGTAGGAGCGGTTCATCTCTTGATAATTCCCCAATATCCGAATCGTCCCTTGTAACAGGCATTAAATAGTATGTCCACAATTCATATTTATACTTTTCTATTTTTAGCTATTTGGCGACTAAAAAGATTTATTTTATAAAAATAGAATTAATAATTACTTGATCCTTACACTCTCCAGGTTCCTTGGTGCAGTTGTTTCTATTCTGAAATTTTTGTGTATTGAAGAAGCCAAATCCAGACACTTGGAATTTTCACCGTGATTCACAATAACTTTTTTAGGTCTTGGCTCGCAGTTCTTGACAAAATTCATCAGCTGGTTTCTGCCAGAATGGCTTGTAAAGCCCTGGATTGTGTGCACTTCCAGATTAATATTTACCATATCGGGTTTTGTTGCGCTTCCTAAATTGAATTCCTTTTGGCCTCTTTGAATTCTTCTTCCCAAACTTCCTTCTCCTAGGTAATTTACAAAAACCAGGCTGTTTTTAGGATTGTCAGCCAAATGCTTTAAGTATTGTACAGAAGGCCCGCCTACAAGCATTCCAGAAGTTGCTATAATGACACAAGATCCAGTCTCTTCAATAACCTGCATCCTTTCATTCTGGCTTCCAACTCTCTTGAAGATTTTGCTTAAAAAGGGATTTTGGTCTTTGTGGAAGATAAGCTTCCTGATATTATTGTTTAAATATTCAGGGTAAGCTGTATGGATAGCAGTTATGTCCCAAACAAGGCCGTCAATAAAAACAGGGACTTCATCTAAAGTTTTATTTCTCACCATATTTTCTATCAAAAGGATAACTTCCTGAGCTCTTCCAGTTCCCAGAACAGGTATTAAAACCTTGCCTCCCCTGCCTATAGTATCCTTGATTATCTTCCTTGTCTGGTCGTCAGGCTCATGCCTTGGCGGCAGCACATTATCCTTGCCGCCATATGTTGCCTCAAGCATTAAAGTCTCAAGTCTCGGAAATTTTGTAACAGCAGGCTCAAGCAGCATTGTCTTTCCATATTTCATGTCACTTCCATACAATAAATTATGAAGTCCATTGCCTATGTGCAAATGCACCATAGAGCTTCCTAAAATATGGCCGGCATTATACAACGTTAATCTCACATCCGGAGTGACATCCGTAACCTCACCATATTCCAAGGTAATAGTATGCTTAACCATTTCCTTGATTTCCTCAGAAGTAAAAACAGGGTCTTTCCCTTCACTTCTCTGGATTTTTATATAATCTAAACCCAATAAAGCGCTTACATCTCTTGTAGGTTCTGTGCAATATACAGGGCCTCTGTAGCCATATTTAAACAAATAAGGGACAAAACCAGAATGGTCAACGTGAGAATGGCTTACAATAACTGCATCAAGCTCGTTAATGTTAAACTCAGGCGCTTCTAAATAAGGATAAGCATTTTCATCGCTAGCAACGTTAATTCCGCAATCAAGCAATATGCGGCTTTCTGGTGTTTGCAGGAATAAGCAGCTTCTTCCAACCTGTCTTGCGCCTCCCAGATAAGAAACCCTTATCCATTCTTCCTTTTTATCTCTGATCCAGCCATCATATATCCTATGGCCAACCTTGTCAAGGAATTTCCTCCTGTAATCAGAATGCTGGTAAAGCACGGCCCTTGTATTATCAACAATTTTTGATTTAATGGCGGGCTTCCTGCTGATTAAAGGGACCCATAAGGTCTTTGCCCTTATATCCCTTAAAATAGAACCCTGCTTTCCAATTGCCAGCCCGGGTTTATCAGCTTCAATTATAACCCTGCTTCTTTGCGGATCAAAATTTATATTATCAATGCCAGCTTCCTCAGGAATGATTTTCTTGATTACTTTCTCTGCTTTTTCCATATCCATAGTTATACTAGGGTCTGGCCTTAACTCTACCCTTTTCTTGATATTATCTACAATTTTCTTAATAACACCGCTGTTATTGAGAAAAAAATCCTTGTCCTTTGTATAAAGGACAATATTTGCAGCCTCAAAATTAGCTTCGCTTATTTTGTTCTCTGGCAAATTGCTTAGTATTTCTTTTATTATATCTGTCATTGTTCAAAAATTCAAGAATTTTTGTTTTTATTTCAATTACACTGAAAAATCCAAAGATTAATAGGAAATTCCTAAAAGCAAACTAAAATCAGTTTCCTATAAAATTGCATTAAATTTGTTTTTAAAATTTTTATAAGAATGCTTAAACCTCAATACCCGTGTCAATTTCTTTTGTTAGGACTTTTTTGACTCCATCCTTTGTTATTGTAACAATATCTATCCCATTGCCTGAAGCAATATCTCTTTGCACAGCTGCATTTATTGCCTTTCCGGCTAATTTTATACCCTCGCTGACTGAAAGGCTTTTGCTATACAAAGTCTCAAAAACACCATAAGCCATTGAGCTTCCGGATCCAGAAGAAACATATTCATCAATTCCAACAATGCTGCCATCAGGGCTTAAATCATAAAGGTGAAATCCGGAATCATCTTTCCCGCCAACTATGAAATGGGAAATGCCAGGTATAAGGCTCATTTTCCTAATATTGTTATAAACCATAGTTGCAAGCAAGTTTGTTGCTTCTTTAACCGTTATTTCCCTGCCTGTCCTGATCTTTTTTAGCCTCAATTCAGCCTTGACATATTTTACCAACAGCTGTACATCAGATACTGTACCAGCCACAGTAACTGTAATATTATCAGTTATACTCAATATCTTTTGAAATTTCTTAAATGAAACCATATACCCCGATGTAACTCTTTTATCTGCAGCTAAAACTAAACCGTCTTTGCAGACTATAGCTACTGTTGTTGTCCCGGTTTTTAATTCCCTCTCTTCAACCATTTTATATCCTAGAATTCCTTTAATTCAGTTGTGCATAGCTTATATTTAAATCTTTTGATTTCCCAATAATTCTGGTATTGAATAAAATTAAAATTACTGACTCAAGCTTCTCTGAAAAAGATCATTATATGCATTAACAAAGAACTCGCTCTCGACCCATATACCGACATCAGATTCCGGATTTTGCTCATCCAGCATAAACATTATCTCCTTGTTGTCAACACTCACAAACCTTATGTCATTTTTCCTGTCATCAAATTCAACACCTGGGATTTTTTTAGCAGCTACTTTATCGACAGGACCCACTATTCTCACTTGAACTCCCCTCCTCCTCAGACTTGGAACATGGTTCTTCAGCAATTTTGACTTTCTTTTAAAGCCCTCTTCGGTTGTCGCTATTACAACAGACTTTTTCGCGCCTTCAACCATCGATTTAATTTGCCTGTTGATAACATCTCTGCCTACTAAAGAATTTGATAATTCTGTAACATCCACATGCTTGATGCCAGTTTTATGCAGCAGCTCCAGCTCCTTAAAAATTTCTGTTTCTCCAACACTTTCCATGATTTCAATTTCTCTCTCAGCATTTTCCTGCAAATCGCTTTTCATGCGCTCTACTATCGCTTCTGGCTGCACTGCTATGTATTTTATGGGCTTCCCTATCTTCATTATGATAAAGCCCTTCTTTTCAAGGCTTTCAAGAACATCATAACATCTGCTTCTAGGAACTCCAGAAATATCAGCAAGCTCGCCAGCAGCTGCAATGCCTCTGCTCAGCAAAGCAGTCCAGATCTTGACTTCATAAATATTAAGCCTGAAATGTTCTTTTAACTCTTCTAAAAAGTGTTTTTGTGCTAGCATTTTATATTTGAATACTGGTAGGTATTTAAATCTTTCGGTAAGTCATTACTTTAAAATAGTAACATAATTAGTTTTTATAAAGGATAAAAATAATAAAAAAGAAAGAAGGTTTTAGCTTTTCCTTCTCATTAAGGTTATTACAAGCAATACTGCAATAACAACAACAAGTATCTCTCCAACAATCAGGGCTGTAATAAAGCCTCCACTTTGGAACAAGGATTTTTCCTCTGTTTCAGTTGGTACTGTAGGTTCTGTTACTATTGGAGTTGTTGGAATTGTTGGTGTTACAACCACAACTTCAGGCTCTTCTTCTTCCTCTTCCTCCGGCTCTTCTTCATTCAAAACCTCACATTCTCCTACAAACAATTCTGCTGTTTCAGTTTTTGTTTTAGAACCGTCATCAAAAGTAACTTTTGATTCTATTGCATGTATTCCTGATGCCACATCATCTGGTACTCTAAATGTAAACGTTTGTGTGAGATCATAATTATCATCATCAGGATCCTCACTCAAATCAAAAGTTTTGCTGAAACTAACTCCTAATTCTGTATTGGTAAATTCAAGCATAACATCTTCTTCCTCATCCCGGCCTAAATTCATGACTGTACTAACCAGTCTTACAGTTCCGCCGCACTTGATTTCTGATGGAGTCAACTCATTTTTTGTAAATATTACCCCATTCTTTTCTTTTTCTACTACTAACTCCAACTCCATTTCAACTTTTTGACTGCCATTACCATCTGTACTTCCGTCTACTTCAATAAAGATAGTGAAATCAGTATCATCAACTTCGAAAGGAACATCAAATTCTATCTTAATTTTCTTATCATCCCCAGGGTCCAAATCAAATTCTTTTGATTCCTCATCTACATCGTCATAATCAAAATCAACCTCCAGAGTTAATACAATATCTTCTATTTCAACACCATCTTCATCAGTAAAATTATTGGCAACCCTAAAAGTAAATTCAACAGTAGAACCTGGCTTTGCATCCCTATCTATTTCTTCACCATCTTTAAGATCCTTATCACTCCTACCATCAACTTTTACATCAACATCTGTTATGATGAGATGACCACCGTTTGTATCTTTGGCTACATTATCACCAACACTTAATACCATAGGTACCATTAAAAGAACTAAAAACATTCCAAGTAAAATTTTCTTCATCATTTTATTAACCACCTTAATAGCAGTAAAAAACACAACTAGTATTTAAAGTTTACTATTTTAGAATAGTATCAAAGTGGCATTATATATGGGGGAGTTTAGAGTAATATATAGAGTAATATATTATAGGTATAATAACGCTAAGGTAACCTTCATGGCCTTAATCTTACTTATCGCAGGCTCCGTTCAAAATCTTCGTCTGTGCCATGAATGCCACTGAATGCCGAAGGCATTCATGGCATGGCCAGGACGGAGCTGACCAAGTCCCTATACGCAGTATAGGGTTTTGGTCAGTGGAGTAGGAGATTTTGAACGGAGCCACTTATCGCAGAAAGTTATATATACTATTTATTTACAATAATTCTGAAAAAGAGGTTGTAAATGATAATAATAGGCTGTTCTGCTGGGAAGCACTTGGCTTCAAAAGTCGCAAAAAAGCTAAAAAAGCCCTATTCTGAGTTAAGGGTAAAGAAGTTCCCGGATAATGAGTTAGGCATAAGGTTTCTTGTTCCGGTAAGAAAAAAGACAGTAGTTTTGATTCAGTCTTTCTATGGCAACATTAATGATCAAATTATTGAAGTTTTGTTTGCAGCATACAACGCAAAAGAATTAGGTGCGAAGAAAATTATCCTGGCTGCTCCTTACTTCCCTTACTTTAGGCAGGACAAAAGGTTCAAGCCGGGTGACTGCATCAGCATTGAAATCATGGGCAAACTGATTGACAACATCTTTGATAAGGTAGTTATAATAGACCCTCATTTGCACAGAGAAAAAGACTTGCATCATATCTTCAACATCAGGCAAAAAAAACTGACTGCAAATCATGAAATAGCAGCTTATATCAAAAAAAATTACAATGCAAAAAATGCATACATAATAGGCCCGGACTGGGAAAGCTACAAATGGGCTGAAAAAGTTGCGCATTTGATTGGTTGTGAAGCGATAATACTAAGGAAAAAAAGGCTAAGCGGCAGGAAAGTTGTTGTAAGCCTAAACAAAAAAATGGATTTAAAGGGAAAGAGCATAATAATAATCGATGATATGGTCTCAACCGGCAACACCTTAATCGAGGCAATGAAAAACCTAAAAAAGCTAGGAGCAAAAAAATTCACAATCATAGCTGTTCATGGGATTTTTGTCGAAAACGCCTTGAAAAAATTAAGAAAAAACAATGCCAAAGTGATAACAACAAATACAATACCCAATCAAGCTGCTAAGATTGATGTCTCCGGCCTTATAGCTGAAGAGCTAAAGAAAAAGAGGTTTTTTGTTTTTCAATAGGCCTTTGCAAAATAAACCTGAAACTCTGCTTCTTTGCCGCACTTAACACATTTTCCTAATTTCTTTGGCTGCTTGAATGGAATAACCCTGGAGGTAACTCCGCCAGTTTCATCCTTGATTATATCCTCACATTCCTCTTTGCCGCAAAAGAATGTTTTAACTAATTTTTTGTTTTTTGTGTGCTTCAAAAATTCTTTCCAGTTATCAGCAGAAACAATATTATCTTCCAAAAATTTCTTAGCCTTTTTGAATAAATTATCCTGGATTTCTTCCAATGTATCTTTAACTTTCTTATCCAAATCTTTTACTTTTACTGCTTCCTTCTTATTATTATCTCTCCTTACCAATACAACCTGCTTTTTCTCAATGTCTTTAGGGCCAATCTCAATCCTCAAAGGCACGCCTTTCAGTTCCCACTCATTGAATTTCCAGCCCGGTGTATAACCATCCCGGTCATCCAAAACAACTGAATATTTTTTTAATTTATTTTTTATTTCCAATGCTTTTTTAATTATTGCTCCTTTTTCCTTAAAAAATATTGGCACGACAACAATCTGCGTTGGAGCGACTTTTGGCGGCAAAACCAGGCCTTTATCATCAGAATGCACCATGACTGCCGCTCCAATCAGCCTCGTAGAAACACCCCAGGAATTTTGCCAAGGCAGCTGCTTCTTCTCATTCCTATCAACAAAATAAATATCAAAAGCCTTTGCAAAATTCTGGCCCAAATTATGCGAAGTCCCCATCTGCAGGCCCTTGCCGTCTGGCATCAAGGATTCTATAGCATAAGTTGTCTTTGCGCCTGCAAACCTTTCCTTAACTGTCTTTTTTCCTTCCAAAACAGGCAATGCAAGCAGCTCTTCACATATCCTTTTGTATTCGTTCAGATAAGTTATTGTCTCTTTTTCACATTCTTCTTCAGTCTCATAAACACAATGGCCTTCCTGCCATAAAAATTCCCTGGAGCGTATAAAAAGCTTTGTCTGCTTTACTTCCCATCTCAAAACGTTGCACCACTGGTTAAGCCTTAAAGGCAAATCCCTCCAGGACCTTATCCAGCTTGAATAAGAATCATAAATTATAGTCTCTGAAGTAGGCCTTAATGCATACCTTTCCTTCTGCTCCTCATCCATAACCCATGCCAGTTCAGGAGCAAAGCCTTCTGCATGCTTCGCTTCCTTCTTAAAAAAAGATTCAGGAATAAGCAACGGAAAATATGCATTTTGTACGCCTAATTTTTTTATTCTCTCATCAAAATAGCCTTGTATCTTCTCCCATATAGCATAACCCCGAGGCTTGATGATCATAAACCCCTTGATAGTAGAATGATCAGCCAATTCGCTTTTGATAACTACCTCATTATACCATTCTGAAAAGTCTTTTTCTTTTTTTACAGTAATTCCTAATTGCTCTTCTTTTTTTGGCATTTTTTAACTTTATTTTCTTATTTTTTTAAATGTTTTTGTTTTTATTGTAAATTTGACAATGGGGCTGCGAAGATTCGAACTCCGGTTGGGCGGCCCCGAACCGCCAGTGATATTGCTCCAAAGCATTGTCCAAGCTACACTACAGCCCCAAGTATAATATAGAAGAATATTAGGTTGCTTTTATTTCTTGCTCTTCTCAACAAACTCCTTAATCCTTTTCATCCCTTCTTTGATGTTCTCTGTTGATGAAGCATATGAAAATCTTATATGCTGGCCTTCTCCTTCAACCCTGGGTCCAAAATGGATATCGCATACACAAGCAACACCTGCTTCATATAACAGTTTTTTTCTGAACTCTTCAGAATTCTTGACACCTATTAAACCGCAAGCCTCTGTTACATTAGGGTAGACATAGAATGCCCCGCCTGGGGTATGACATTTAACACCTTCAATATCATTCAGCAACTTAACTATCAGGTCTCTCCTTTCACGAAAGATTTTTACCATTTTTTCAACTGAATCCTGAGGCCCATTCAATGCTTCAACGCATGCATACTGGGTTGGGTGATTAATGCAGGAATCAGTATTTGTCATCCATGTTGCGACATGCGGCGCTAATTTTTCATTTGACATAAAGCCCAGGCGCCAGCCAGTCATTGCATATGTTTTCGATAAACAATCGACCATTATTGTCCTTTCTTGCATTCCTTTTAAAGCGGCAATGCTTTCAAATTTCCCGTCATAGACTAGCTTGGAATAGACCTCATCAGAATAAACCCATAGATCATCATATTTCCTGACAATGCCTGCAACCTCTTCAAGCTCTTCTCTTGTCAATACACCACCAGTTGGATTTTGAGGTGAATTCAAAATAAGAAGCTTTGAATTTTCATTAACTTTTGATTTTAAATAATCCAGATCAAAGCAAAAGTCTTTTTTTTCTAATAACGGCAATGGAACAGGTTTTGCTCCCTGGGCTGTTACCTGGGATTCGTAGATTGGATATCCCGGATTTGGATATAAAACCTCGTCTCCTTTGCCATAATCAGTGACAGCAGATATGACGTAATGGATGAATGGCTTTCCACCATGGCCTAAAACAATTGATTCGGGTTTTACATCAATGCCCCTTGTCTTTGAAAACCATTTTGCTACTGCTTCCCTTGCTTCAGGAATCCCGGCAGATGCTGTATAGCCAGTCTTTCCATTCCGGATTGCCCTGATTGCCGCATCTTTTATATTTCCCGGTGTATCAAAATCCGGCTGCCCAATGCAAAAATTGGTGATTTTTTTGCCTTCGGATAACAGCTTATTTACCTCAGCTAAAACAACAAAAGCATTCTCAGTCCCCAAACTGGAAGTTCTTTCAGAAATTTTTACCATTCATACCACCCTCACTTTTTAATAAAATCATAAAGCTCTTTTGCCTTTTCAGCAATATGCTCTGCGCTTAACTCAAATTCCTTAATGAGCTCCCATGGCTGTCCTGACTCACCAAACCTGTCTTTGACTCCGATGCTCCCCATAAGCACAGGCAACCTGTAAAGCTCCTGCGAATGGGTTATAACCGATGCCACTTTATCTGCCAAGCCCCCAATTTGATGCTCTTCTGCTGTCAATACAATTGTTGCGTCTTCAGCCGCCCTGATAATTGCTTCCTTATCCAGTGGCTTTATCGTATGCATATTAACAACCCTTGTTTCAATGTCATATTCCTTCTTCAAGATGTAAGCAGCCCTCATAGATTCAGGCACCATAAGCCCGCATGCAATTATTGTCAAATCTTCATTTTCATTTTTATAATCTGATTCAAGAAAAGTTTCAAAAGCATCAATGAACTTTTCGCTTTCTTTCCTGAATCTTATCACATTCGCCCTTCCAAATACAAAAGGAGTTTTATCAGTTGTGACAACAGGAGTTGCTTCCCTGGCAAACCTCAAATATTTAGGCCCCTTTACATTAAACAGCGTTTCTTTTGTTGCTCTTTTTGTTTCAACCGAATCGCATGGAACAACAAGATTCATGTTTGGCAATCCAGCCATCTGGAACATTTCCTCAAGAGCCTGGTGTGTTGCCCCGTCAGCACCAACAGAAACCCCGCCGTGAGCTCCAGCAACCAATACATTAAACTTACCATAGCAGACAGTTGTTCTTAATTGGTCCAGATTCCTTCCGGATGCAAACACCCCATAAGTCCCGAAAACCGGCAGCTTTCCTTCTTTTGCAAGGCCTGCTGCAACACAGGTTCCGCTTTGTTCTGCAATTCCCAGGCTGAAAAAGCGATTTTTTCTGCTCGGGTTATTCTGGTAGAATTGGTCTATTGTTATGGATCCTGAAATATCAAGGCCAAGGCAGACAACCCTTTCGTCATCTCCCTCTTCTTCCAGAGCCTTTCCAAAGCCAATCCTTGTAGGGTCCATCTCAACTTTCATTTTCTCTTGTGAATTCCACCAATAATTCTCCGAGAATTTAGGCATCTTCGCTTCAAGTTTTTTGTCAATCTCTTCCTGGTATTTTTTTGCCTTCACCAGCATCTTATTCACAGGCAGTTTGTCAAGTAAATCAAGCTCTATCAATGCATCAGTCATTTGCTGAAAATCCGGGACCTTGCCATGCCATCCGGCAATATTTTCCATAAACGAGACTCCTTTTCCTTTCACTGTATCAGCCACAATAATTGTAGGCTTCCCTTTAGTCTCCATAGCTTTATCAAAAGCATCCAGGATCTGAGACATATCATGGCCGTTGATCTCAATTACATTCCACTTGAACGATTTGTATTTTTCTGTTAATGGGTAAACATCCATGACATCCTTCACGTTTCCGTCAATCTGGAGCATATTCTTGTCAATAATTCCGATTAAGTTATCAAGCTTGTAATGGGCTGCCTCCATAACAGCCTCCCAGACCTGGCCTTCCTGTTGCTCACCATCGCCCATTATGCAGAAAACTTTATGGTTTTGCTTGTTAAGCTTTGCAGCCATTGCCATGCCAACTGCAACACTCAAACCTTGGCCTAAAGATCCTGAGGATACTTCAATTCCATCAAGCTTCAGCCAGTGCGGATGACCCTGGAAAGGGCTGTCTAATTTTCTCAAAGTTACAATATCCTCAACATCATAGTAGCCTGCCATTCCCAAGGCAACATAGATAGAAGGGGCCTTATGGCCTGCGCTCCAGATAATTCTGTCTCTGTTTTTCCAAAAAGGATTTTTTGGGTCATGCTTTGCAACATTTAAGTATAAAGCTGCGGCAATATCCATTATCGACAAAGTTCCTCCAGAATGCCCTGATTTTGCAGCGCATAGAGAAATAAGGTTATAGCCGCGCATTTCTCTCGCAGCCTCAATCAGCTCTTCTTTTTTTAGCTCTTTTATGACCTCACCGGTTTTAGAATCTACAATTGGCATTAAACACACCCCCCCGTGAATTTAAAAATTAAGCCATTTTTATGACTTCGCAGTCATAGAAATAAAGCTGAAATGCTTTTCTATAAATATTTTGCGGAAATCAGTACCCATACTTGTCAAAAAGCGAAAGATTTAAATATAATTACCACTTACTTGTGGTAATAAACACGAGGTTACAAGAAAATGAATGATCAAGATATTGACCCTGAGGGTTTAATTAAAGCACTAAAAACGGATCCAAAAGGTAAAGCATCGGAAGATGACGCTAGCCAGTATGGCTCACAAGGAGGCCCAAGTGTTGTTGAACGATTTGAAGAGGAAATAGCAAAAGTCAATGGAAGGGAAACCTACCCCACAAGCAAGATATTCACAACAAGTCTTGCAAATTATGTAGCTATTTTTAGATTAAATCCAAACACTATTGAAATAGAAGGAATTCACACAAAACTAGAAGAAGGCAATTTATCACCAGTAGAACAATTGGCAGCTAATGTGTCAATGGATACAATAGCTGTTGTAGATTACAAGTCTCCAGTAACTAGTGGAAAATACGCTGAAGCGTCTGGAACTGTTATAAGGCCAAAAACGCCAAAAACACTATAATCCCAAAAAAAGGCTGATTATTCTAGAATTATTTTTTCTTTTTGAATTTTATTCCTGCGCCTCTAAATACTGCTCAACAATATCCTCAGCAACTTCTTTAACAGAATTGGATTCGATCGCAAAACCCAGGCTTTCAAAGCCTCCAATCTTGAAGTTATTAATTCCAATAATTCTCGAATTTGTATTCACCAAAGGGCCGCCAGAGTTGCCTGGATTTATTGGAACATCAGTCTGTGTGTAAACATTTAAGTCATTAGGGCCTTTTCTGTGGACAGCACTCACAATACCCTCTGTTACAGAAAAACTCAGGCCGGCTGGATTTCCCAGAGCTATAACTTTCTGCCCGACCTTAACATCATCAGAGTCTCCAAACCTCAATCGCATAAAGTCTCCTTCTACCTTGATAACAGCAAGATCAAGCAATTCATTAAACCCAATAAGCTGCGCATCATAAATCTTTCCCTGATAAGTCAAGACTCGAATGATCCTTGCATTTTCAATAACATGGTAGTTTGTTACAATAAAGCCGTCAGAATCAAAAATAGTTCCACTTCCCTGGCCTCTATCAGTCCCTATGCTCACAACCGACTGGATGACATCCTCGACAATAGAGGAAAAGTCGCCGCTTTCAACCTGGATGCTGGAAACTTCCTGCTTTAGCTCTTCAAGCTGCAGATTGCTTTGCTCCTCAATCTGCGAAATTAAATCTCCCAAAGTCAGAACATCCTGCTCGGTCTTGTCCCGAAAGTTGCCCAAGCTTCTCTCAACCAGGTCCAGCTTCAATGTCAGGTTGCTCTGCATCAAAAAAATCTCTTCATCAACATCCTGTCTCAGGGTATTTAGATTCTGAATCAAATTCTCATTTAACAACAACAATTTAGTGTTGTAATCCTTCTGGATCTCATTGAACTGGTAGGTTTGAAAAACAATTATGCTGCCAGCAACAATTATTATAATCGCAACCAGATAATAAAATTGCCTGTGGGGATTGATTTTTTTTATCATCATTTTTTATTTATATTATTTTAAAGGGCTGATTATTGAGTTTTTGTTGATTTTTCATGGTTTTTTATTATTGAAATAGGGATATTTATAATTGATTATTTTCTTAAAACTTTTTATTATTATGATTATTTCCTGTTTTTTAATTATTGTAACTAAACCAATAAGCCTCTGCCCTTTATATTTATAATATTTTGTAATTATCAGGGAGGTATAAGAAAAATATGTTTAAACAACAGAATTCCACTCATCTTTGATGGGTGGTCACAGTGGAATTCTGTGTGCTCAAAAACCACAAATTCGTGGAATTCTGAGCGTCAAAAACCACTAAATAGTCAGCAATAACAAAATCATGCTACCGGTCTGTGACCGGTGGTTTTTGACAGTTTAAAAGAGAAATAGAATGATTCAATCGCTGTATAGCTTATCATACTCTTCTACTGCTTCCAACCATCTTGCAACATCATAGCCCTGTTTTTCATAATTTATCAACACGCCAGGTAATTCTCTCCTTGTTTGCCTAGCCCTATTACTGTGTGGTTCTAACATTAAAATTCTGATAGAATCATC
>SDBT01007223.1_pt1 | contig 18317 bp, 11 predicted proteins | sample 2277101 | NCBI WGS metagenome assembly SDBT01 (sample SAMN10404973, study PRJNA504765) | marine sediment metagenome | isolation source: marine sediment core GS10_PC15, 103 cmbsf | place: Arctic Ocean: Southern Knipovich Ridge | collected 2010
AGCTGTAGGAGACCTAGAGAGTCCCTAACAAAGTCAGCAAAGGATACTCCCCCAAGATCCTCAAGACGTTGCTTCAACAGGGTGTGAGTGTCTTTATCAAGCCAAGCGTATAATCCATGTTATGCGCAGATGACTTCAGACGCTATTGATATCATGTAGAGAAATAGTTTATTGTTCGCATACAAACTGTGCTGAGGAGGAGGTAGGCTAGATGCAAGCGTATTGTGTGAAATGCCGGGCAAAGAAAGAGATGAAAGATCTCAAAGCCATAACCATTAAGAATGGGAGGCCGGCAACGTAGGGAACGTGTCCCACATGCTGGACGAAGATGTTTAGAATCGGGAAGAGTTAAACCGACACTATAACGTCCAGAACTATTGGAAAGACTGGACTGTACGGAAAATCCAGCTTTCCTTTTTGGCTAAGAGGTTCTTTTCAAGCTTTCGCGCAATGGTAAAGGATATCGTATCTCGTAGAACTCATATGTAGAGTTAAATTAGCATTGGAGGTCGGTAACTTGGGAGCTAGGTACTGGATATTCTTCAGTGTTATAATTGAGAGAAGGGGCAGGTAGAAAAGAAGCAATTTGTAATCGGAAAAGCAGATATTGATTGAAAGACATGTCATCAGACGAGACTAAAGCACGATAAAGATAAGATGGAAGTAAGAAGCGACTTAAGACATCACTTGCAATATACTCCCGATGCACATGGCACAGTTAAGGCCTTGGGGATTGAGGAATACCCCGGGGAAATGGTAATCGTCAGGGAGCTAGTGCAAAATGCAGATGATGCCTTTGACAAGAAAACCAAGACCTTCCCAACCTATATAAAATTCACCATTACGGATAAAGAGTTAATAGTTGAGCATGACGGTAAACCTTTTAGTAAACCTCCCAAACGTTTACTAAAGAAGAAAAAGCTGTTGGCTAGAGAACGCCAGGAATTAGAAAGCTGCGATTTCTACAGGATATCCAAGATCGGTTTAGGGAAAACTGACGAGGAAATGACGGGCATTTTTGGTACAGGATTCACTTCCCTCTTCCATGTGACAGATAACCCGCGAATTGAGTCAAATGGATGGGGCTTCGAAATACACATAGGTGATTACCCAGTTATTAACGATATCGCCAAGAGCCGCTTAACATTTATTCACCTCCCTTTTAGGCCAACAAAAACAAAGACCTCCTCTAGAATTGGAGCTGAGGTGTTCAATGATAGTAAGAAGCAGCACTTGGAACAGCAAGTATTACCGGAAGCTTACAAGCTAATATTCTTCCTGAAACACATAAAAAGAATCGAAGTCAGTAAGGGCGAACACCCCCTTTATGAGATAAGAAGAATTGAGCGAACAACCAGGACAAATACAAAAGGCCTTCTATGTAAGAGTGTCACCATATCGGTGAAGAATTTCAAGGATCCCAACTGGCAAGATCCTGAAGAAAAGTGGGCAATCTATTCACTGCGAAATATCCGAATACCCGCTAGGCTAAAGGAACTTGGTATGAAACTGAACCAAGAAGTTTCAATAGCGATAAGTACGAGTAAAACACATTTTGCAGACCAATCCCACGTTCCTAACTACTCGTATTTCACGCTTCCGATAAAGGAAACAGGGTTTCACTTCAAGTACAACGCATCCAAGTTATGGACCACGACTGACCGGACAGACTTTATTAAGAAGGAAGGGTTGAAGAATTGCTGGAATGAATGGCAGATTGATAACATCGTTGAACTGTTACTAAAAGTAACGGCTGAACTGACTAGACATACTAAAAGTCCCGAAAGCATTTATGGCATCCTACCACAACCACACGAGTACCTTGATTCAAACGATGAGTACCTTATCAATCGGTTCAGGGAGAAGGTCATTAAAACGAACGCGAAGATTTTTTTCACCACACGAAAGCGATGGGTCGGGCCAAAGGCTACTTACACTGGTGATAAACGCTTGGAAGCAATTTTGCCGAGTAGCAAAATCCGTAACTTCGCCGATAGAAGGTACTACGTAAAACATCCCAGGTTGTTTATATACTACGGCTTGATTCCTTTGGACCATAAGGATGTAATACGATATCTAGAGGAAAACCAAGGTACCAACCAATTCAAGGAGCGATTTGACAGAGGCCTGAGCCGAGAGAAGTTTGACCGTTCACGTATACTGCTGGAATATTTGAATTCCGCCGATTTGGATCTAGAAGAAAAAAGGCGACTAATAGCCATAGACTTCATATTAACGGAAGAAGGTACTCTCAGAAGCTCGACCTACCGAGTTTACTTTCCTCCTCACAAATCGATGCCATTAATGAGTGGCGATGATATCGTGCACCATTCCATTTATTCGTCAAAGGACTCAAAGTCATTTCTCCAACAGGTCCTCAAGATCACTGAGATAGGATTGCACGATCTTATCGTTGATAGCTTCCTTCGCAGGTTAAGGCATTATAGTGCTCGCCAAGTACTAGATTTCATTTTATATTTAGCTCGCCACAAGAACGAAGTGACTCGGAATGCTGAAACAACCGATGCTCTAAAAGCTCAGCGAATGGAATTCCTCGACATCGAGATTAACGATTCAGACGATCCACTAATATGTTTTAGCAGTGAAAAATTAAAGTATATATTTCATAACCAATTGAATTATCTGTCGCCCCAATATGAGAAGGTTCTGGCTAGGAATGACCCAGACTGGAAGGCCTTCTTCAAGGCAATTGGCGTGAGAGAAATTCCGTCGAGCGAGAAAATCATCGCCACTGCTCAGCATATTAGAAACCAAGGGTTTTCACAAAAAAACGAAACCAGAGCGAAGGAACTGTTTGAGTTAGTTAGTACAAACATAGATGATCTGACGGAACAGGAAAGAAGTAAACTGCGTGAAGAACTTGTTGGTTTGAAATGGATATCAACTACGAGCCGTGTCCTTGAATACCCTGACTGCACGTACATTGATAAGGGAATTAGACATCTTGTTGGAGACAAGGCTCCATTCTTATCATTTAGGGTTAAGAAGAGTGATCCTTTGGTTAAGCTACTAGATATGCCTTCGGAGCCTGACCTGGAGGATATTTGCTCTCACTTGCTTAACCATAGTGCCGATGTCAACAATGAAGCAGACAGGAAAGTGGATTTCAGAATATACGAATACCTAAACAAGAATGCCCATAGGTTGGACAGTGAACTAGGCGAAGAATTAAAGAACAGGCTGCTCACTAGTAGGATTATTTGGCATAGAGGAAAGCTATGGAACCCGACGAAGTTATATTTAAATAGCCACCACCGGCAATTTGGTTCCAACGGCGAAATGAGGGGATACCTTCACAAGAGTAAACTCAGGGAGCTGACCCATTTATGTAACTACTTAGGAATCCAAGAGCATCCTCGCAAACCAGACAGCTACATAGACTTCCTGTTAGACATATCGGAGAACTCAGCCGAAATACGGGTTTCGGACTGGCAAAAGTACATTGAGAACGCCTGTCAAGAGATAATAAATAGCGAGGACTTTCTTACGGCTGACAAGAAGGATGCTCTAGGCAAGGGTAGGATAATAATTTTCGATTCTTACTTATTGCGACCCGATGATTGCTACTTGCTAAGAAGTACCGATATGACATACAAGGATAAACTGGATAGTTCTGGAATAGTGGGTGTTCCATTGATTCTCGAAGATGACCCTCGAAAAACGAGGTTTTACCTATCTGTGGGAATGAAGGAGATTTACCAAGGCTTTATACAGAGTAGAGCGGACGATAACTCAATGTCTACAAGCGCGGAATGGGAGAAGCGAATAAAAGGATTGTTACCCTGGATCCTTGGATGCGTGTACCAGAAAAACGGGGCCATTACCATAGCGAGCCTAGATATGTTCGAGAAGATTAGAGTACAGACGGTACCCGGGTTGATGGTATGTAATGGCATACGGTATCAGGGCGAGGATATACTGGGGAATCCGGTACCAGACATTTGTTGCTTGGAGCTTGGAAATGATGGCGAGAGTTTGTTGTATCTTGATAGATCTTTCGATGTAAATAACGATGCACAGCTATCCTTCCTATCTGAGTTGATGGCTAATCTGATTGGCCCGGACATAGATATAGAAAGGTTTTCATTGGTTTTGCTTGTACTGCAATACCTGAGAAACGGGAAAATTGCGGGTGTAAATCCCTATTACTATCCAACGTCTGTAAGAGAAACCGAAGGGCCCAAGGAGCAAGAAGCTGAAGAGGAAGAAGAGACAGAAGAAACGGAGGTCGGTAAGGAGTCTGAAGAGAAACAGGAGGGGATAGGTGGAGTAGATGAAGGCGGAGTAGCAGAAGACCGAGCCAAAGAAAAATGGCCCGAGTATCCTAAGGAAAAAACTAGCGAGATAATTGGAGAAGGGGAAGCCGATGATGGCTTGGTACAGCCGGAAAAGATGGGAAGAAAAGTGTCACCCAAAAAAGTGGGCAAGTATTCCACACCAAGCTCACGTGGAGGGGGAGCACCAACACCACATGCGAGAAACTACGAGGAAGAAAGAAAATGGGTGTCTAAAGAGGCAGAAGATTTTTGCCAAGTCTGCATTCTGTTCTGTGAAGGCTGCAATGTCAAGAACCACAGCGAGCCATGCCAGTGTGAAATAAGGAAGAACGCCGAAAAGGCACTGATCTTCCATCATCTCGATGCTTATAGGGGAGACCCCACGCGTGACGTTAGGGGAAACCTTGTCATGCTTTGCGCTTACCACCATAAGCAACTTGATGGCATTAACCTAAGGTTAGGTTATATACGTAACAAGGTGATCACAGAAGAGGTTAAGGATGGTACCATCCTTAACGTGTTCCCCAAGGATAAGGACGAAACGGAGATTCGTATTAAGCTTTCCAAAGACCACTTCACTGAGTTCCTAAAATACGTTCGCGAGCGGAGCATCAAGAAGTAGTACGCGTAGAAAGGCCACTCCACTTAAAGAAGTCGCATAATTTGTTTCACATTTTAGGGAACATATGTAAACCAAGGAAACAATAAACTTTATTGGTTTAGCCTAAGACTAGTGTACAGTGCTTGCGTATAAGTAGTGTTATACGTAGGTATGTATATTCGTTTAGAGTCGGGCACTAACCTCATATACTTCACAAACAGGCATATCCCTCCTCCAAAGCTTTATTCTTTTGGTGGCTATCTCATGGCAATGAGTATTATTATAATCCTAAATCCTATGTATGTAGTTGTAAAAGGCTCTATATTCATATAATTCGGCCTATAAACGGTCCCGCTGCATATTCTTGGGGATATCATCTCATATGGACCAAAAGTAGCCCGGAGAAAGTAACCTATATTTAGGTTGTAGCCTTTGCCCTTTCTTCCTGAGACATCTTCGCTAGGCGTTCCACCTCCTTCACATCAAGACCTAGTCCCTCGGCTACGCAGCGGCCATATTCGGTATCAGCTTTGTAGAAGATAGCAGTCTGACGCAATTGAATGCGCTTTTGTGCATTGCACAGATGTGAGGTAATGTTGCCAATGAGATGGTCCCGGTCCTCATCTGTCATCACTCGTCGGTAGAGCTCCCCAGCTTGGAAGAAATCGTCATTGGGGTGGGTATAGGGATAACGTGCCGCCTGGCCCGCTACATCAAACGGAGGCTCAGCAACGTCTGGTTGTGGTTCCGGACCGCCGAAGCTGTTGGGATAGTAGTTCGGGCTGTCGCCACTATTATCACCGAAAGTCATGAAACCATCACGCTGATAATAATTCACTTTAGCAGCCTTAGGTCTGTTTATTGGCAGCAGGTGATAGTTGGGACCCAGACGGTGCAAATGGGCATCATGATAGGCAAACAGCCGCCCCTGAAGCATTTTGTCTGGTGATGCTGCAATCCCGGGCACGAAGTTCGCCGGAGAAAAGGCAGCCTGTTCTACCTCGGCGAAGTAGTTCTTGGGGTTTCGGTTGAGCACCATACGCCCTATGGTGATTGGAGGGAAGTCGGCATGGAACCAGACTTTGGTGATATCGAAGGGATCGAAGCGATATTCGCTGGCTTGTTCAGGAGTCATAATCTGGACTTCCAATCGCCACGAAGGGTAGTCATCTCGTTCGATAGCATCGTGAAGGTCACGCGTTGCATGGTCAGGGTCTTTTCCTTTTAGTTCGGTGGCTTCGTCACGGGTAAGATTCTGAATGCCCTGCTCCGTCTTGAAGTGATACTGCACCCAGTAGTATTCTCCCTTTTCGTTGTACCATTTGAACGTGTGGCTGCTGTAGCCGTTCATGTGCCGGAATGTCCTAGGTATCCCCCGGTCAGAAAACAGGATGGTAACCTGGTGAATAGATTCCGGCGTGAGGGAGAGGAAGTCCCAGAAAATGTCAGCATCCTTTAGATTGGTGCCTGGATGGCGTTTCTGCGTGTGAATGAAATCGGGGAATTTCAAAGGGTCACGAATGAAGAAGACAGGTGTATTGTTCCCGGTCATGTCATAATTGCCTTCCTCGGTGTAAAACTTCACTGCGAATCCGCGGGGGTCGCGTTCCGCGTCTGCCGACCCCTTCTCACCACCAACTGTCGAAAAGCGGGCGAAGATATCAGTACGCTTACCAATCTCAGATAAAAATTTAGCTTTCGTGTATCTGGTTACATTGGCAGTAACCTCAAAGTAGCCGTGAGCACCTGCACCCTTAGCATGGACAACTCGTTCCGGGATGCGTTCACGATTAAAATGCCCGAGCTTTTCCAGCAAATGAGTGTCCTGTATCAGCACCGGGCCGGAGCTACCCGCAGTTTTACTGTTCTGGTCATTGTCAACCGGAGAACCAAAGCCAGTAGTGTAAACTTGTTTTTTTTCATCTTTCTTCATCTGTACCCTCCTTAGCAATAGATAAGATGATATTTGCCCAATTTAAAAAGGGCACCGTCTTACCACTTCTAACAAGTGGTGCCGGTACCCTTAACCGCTCAGCATCTACACCCTCTGGCTTTACATTACGTTTTTTGTTTATCTACGTGCAGGACTTTAATGTTAGTCAGTTTGTGTGAATTTGTCAATACTCCTTGTAAATGGGAGTGACTTAAGCCGATATAGTATTTGGTATGTATGGTAATTGATAATAAAGATTGATGCTCTAGTTTAGGTAAAAGCCATCAATTGTTGTGTTACAAGGTTTTCCAGATGATATACATTACTCATGGCTTCAGCGTTCGTAGGGAGAGGAGATGTATAGAGACACCAATGGCTATTAATATCAAAACTATTTTCACCCAAAGAGCATGAACCGCAAGTGTCGCTGAAAATCCGATTGCAACCCATAGCAAAATAATGGTAATTATCTTTTGCTTTAATAGAAGCCCTTTTCTGTTGCGATAGTTCCTGATGTAATTTCCAAACCACTTATTATTTAAGAGCCAATTGTAAAACCTTGGGGAACTTTTTGCGAAGCATACAGCGGCTAGTAGCAGAAAGGGTGTGGTGGGTAAAATAGGCAAAAATATTCCAAGTATTCCTATGCCAACAAAAAGTGTTCCTACACTTGTTAACAATATACGAACCCACTTGCTCGTTGTAGTGACTTTATTCTTATTCATGATAAAGAAGCAATATATGAAATTGCGATGTGAAATAATGGGGATACTAACGCTCCCATTATTTCTAAATATAGAACTTAACCGTAACTATTGAACGAACATCGGAATATCATCCCCTATGGACAAAAAGTAACCGGCTAAAGAAGACCCACCATTAAGGATTATTGTCTAATGAGCCCGCAAAGTCTTGATTGGCCATGTTTTTCATTATTCAAAAAAGTCTTTATCCAGGTCTCCAGTATCGGAGTATCCTCTACTTTCCCAATAACCTTTGTAGTCAACATCATCAGATAATTCTATCTCAGTTATCCACTTTATCCATTTATAACCCCATTTGCTCTCGGCTACAAGTTGAAATGGATATCCCCTTTCCGGTGGAAGATTAATTTCATTCATCCTGTACGCCATTATTATATCGTTACTCAATATGTAATCGAGGGGTAAGGAAGTTGTATACCCATCGTAGGCATGAAATATGACCATTTTGGCATTGGGTAATGGATTGGATGCTGTTATCAAGTCTCTAACCAGCATACCTTCCCAAAGAATATCTACGCTCCATCCTTCTACACAGTCCAGTGTTACCACTTTTTTGTAATGTTTGTAGCCATCGATCACTTCATCATAAGTATAATTCGTTAGATTCTCAACAAACCCGCTAATCTTAAGCCGATAACTTTCTATATCTATGTGCTGTGGGCCTTTTATGGAGTTCTCTCTAAAATCATCTACTGATGAGAGTTTCTCACCTTCATATTCCATAATTTCCGCAGGTTCGAGTTCTTCTGTTTCACCCATATTCCTACCTCCTCCGCAACCGTTTATGGCTATTATGATCACCGAAAGAACAATATACAAAATGATAGCGCGAATAATCAATTTTCTCATCCTCGCGACTCCTATCCTTATAGCATTAAAGGACAGCCAACTTCTTCTTTAACTCAGATGGCTACCTCAAAGGCGACTAGTATACCCATATTTAGTTATAGCTCTTTCAGTACTTGAATGACCTCTTGGATATCCGGTAGCTCACTCAATGGGTAAACCTTCGAAAACAGGACTTTACCATTTTCATCTATAACTATGTTGGCTCTTTCTGAGAATCCGTCATCTTCTCTGAATATTCCGTAGAGTTTGGCGACGTAGCCATGTGGCCAAAAATCCGATAACAATCGTGTGATCTTTGTGTTCAGATTTTCAGCCCAGGCTTTTTTGGTTGGCACTGAGTCAATACTGATGCCTACTGGAATGGCATTTAAGAAGGCGAAGGTATCTGTGTTTGCTTCCAGGGATTGCATCTGTTTGGCACATAGACCCGTCCATGCCAGCGGGTGAAAAGAAAGCAGTACCCTTTTACCCTTTGCGGCTGACAGCTTGAATTCATCGCCGTTCTGGTCTTTCAGTGTGAAATCTGGCGCCTTTTCGCCTCTTTGTATAGGGCTCTTTCGCTCTGGCATTGTATTTGCCCCCCCTTTGCTGTGTTCTCTTGCTTCTCCCCTTATCGTCACCCTATTAAGGGGTAGCTAGTTTCTTCCTTAAATCAGTTAGCTGCCTCAAGTGCGATTTTTCCTCAGTTATTATCTTATTTACCAGCGGTTGTACTCGCTGGGGTATTATCTCCTTCATCCCATAGTAGAATAGTATGGAATCCTTTTCGGCAACTATAGCTAGTTCTAGAGCCTTGATATCACTATCTGCCTGGGTTGCCATTTCACTGGTCACTGTGTCATCAGTGAAAACAGCACTGTCCACCAGTGCCTGAAGATAAGCAGCATGTTCTCCCGCATAGGTCTCTGGAATCTGGTATTTATCAGCCTCGGCAAGCATGCCCTGGAAAATTTGAATATGTTCTCGTTCCATACTAGCCAGATATTGAAAGACATCACGGGTGGCAGCATTCTCTGTTGACCTAATCATAATATCGTAGAAAGCGATTCCCCTCCTCTCAATACCAATAGCTATGTTTATGAGCTCACTGCCAGAAAAAGAAATAGACATCTCTATAGCACCTCCTTCGCCTTACAAAGCTACGAGATTCTACTTGGACGACTTTATTCCATTGTTATAAAAATGTCAATTACAAAATAAAAGGGAGAGCAGTGATGCTCCTTTATAGCTACCATTGGACGAACATTGGGGTGAATACATGGACGTAAAAACTCAAAGTTAACAATGTGATAATTCTTCCACCTTACACTGTCACGACATGCGTATAATTAATGTTATACGCAGAGTTGTCCCATCTGGGAAGCATTGAACCTTACGCTAAAAAGTGCAATTTTAACGACTTGACATGAACTCTACAGACACTCTACAATAGTCATACGCATATAAGTATCTATGTCTTGGAGGTAATTCATGAGCAGGAAGATGACAGTGGTGTTTCATGACGAAGAACTCTACACTTACTTGAAGGTGGAAGCGGCGAGACGGCACACAGCGGCTAGTGAAATCATTACCGATGCCGTGCGTGCGTGGCTGGAAAGCCGTGAAGATGCCGAGTTGTTACCTGTAATTGAAAGTGCTCGTTCCGAATGGAAGGAGAAGGGCGGACGCCCCTGGCCTGAAGTTGAGCGGGAGTTGGAGGAGACGGTAACGCAGCGGGAACGCACGACCGAGGCCAAGAGTGTTCAGGCTTGAAGTTTCACCGGCTGCCGACCGCGACTTAGAAAAGCTCAAAGGCCGAATCAGAAGGCAGGATTTTGAGCGATTACGAGACGCCGTTAGGAGTTTGGCCGAGGAACCTCGACCCCAAGGGGTCAGGAAGATAAAGGGCGCGGAGAAGGCTTACCGCATCAGGGTGGGCAGTTACCGGGTGGTTTATGAAGTCTATGACAACGACAATTTAGTTTTGATTCTGCAGGTGGCGCGCAGGAGCGAGACAACCTACCGCCAGTAGGACGGGTAATGAGCGATGAGCTAAAGTCCATTCAAAACTACATACACGCCATCGAGAAAAAGCTGGCGCTGGGTGATGCTACCGAGCATACCCACCGTTCTTCGCTGGAAACAATGGTAGAGAGCCTGGCCGAGGGCATCACTGCCACCAACGAGCCCAAACATATTGAGTGCGGCGCTCCTGATTTCATCCTCAGAAAAGGCTCAGTCACCGTTGGCTATATCGAAGCCAAGGACATTGGCAAGAGCCTTGATGAAGCGGAAAAAACGGACCAACTCAAGCGCTACCGTGATTCACTCACTAACCTGATTCTTACCGATTACCTCGAGTACCGCTGGTACGTGGATGGCGAGTGCCGTCTCAGAGCCCGCCTGGGAAGTCCGAGCAAAGACGGCAAAATCAGGCGGGATAAAGACGGCATTCAGGATGTAGCCGAGCTTTTGATCGGTTTTCTCTCCCACAAAGCCGAGGGCGTGGGCACACCCAGGGAGCTTGCCCAGCGTATGGCACGACAGGCACACCTGATTCGGAATCTCATCTTTAACGCCTTTAAGAATGAGCCAGAAGGTGGCAGTCTGCATACCCAGCTGGCTGCTTTCCGGGATAATCTTATTCCTGATTTATCGGTTGAGTATTTTGCCGATATGTATGCCCAGACCATCGCCTACGGTCTGTTTGCCGCTAAGTGTACACACCCCGAGGAAAAGAATTTTACCCGCCAGAATGCCGCTTATCTGCTACCTAAAACCAATCCCTTCTTGGGCAGATTGTTTAACCACATCGCCGGACCTTACCTGGATGATCGTATCGCCTGGCTGGTGGATGATTTGGCACAGGTATTAGCCCAGGCAGATATGGAAGCGGTCCTGAAAGACTTCGGCAAGCACAGCGGCAAGGAAGACCCGGTGGTACATTTCTACGAGACTTTCCTGAAGGAATACGACGAGAAAATACGGGAGATGAGGGGCGTTTACTATACACCGGAGCCGGTGGTCTCCTATATCGTGCGCTCCATTGACCACCTGCTCAAAGAGCGCTTTAACAAACCGCAAGGATTAGCGGATGATAAGACACTTATCCTCGACCCGGCGGTGGGCACAGCAACGTTCCTTTACATGGTGATAATTGAAATTTATCAGGCTATCGCTGGCAAAGGTCAACAGGGCCTGTGGAATAACTATGTGGCTGAGAAGCTCCTGCCACGCATCTTTGGCTTTGAGTTACTTATGGCTCCCTACGCTGTTGCTCACCTTAAACTAGGTCTTCTGCTTCAGGAAACTAGCTACGAGTTCCAGAGCGACCAGCGCCTGGGCATCTACCTTACTAACACCCTTGAGGAAGCATTCAAGAAATCAGAACAGTTGGCCGGCTTCAACGAGTACATTGTTGATGAAGCTAACGCAGCCGCGGAAATCAAGAAGGAAAAGCCCATCATGGTGGTGCTGGGCAATCCGCCATATTCAGGAATTTCAGCTAATGCCAGTGTCCAGATGGTTACAGACCCGAAAACTGGTAAGACCAAGAAGAAGTTAACATGGATTGGCACACTCATTGAAGACTATAAGGTGATAGACGGCCAACCATTGGGCGAACGTAAGCATTGGCTGCAAGATGATTATGTGAAATTCATTCGCTTCGGGCAATGGCGCGTTGAACGCACTGGACAGGGCATACTCGCTTTTATCACCAACCACGGCTATCTCGATAATCCTACATTCCGTGGTATGCGCCAGTCGCTGATGAATACTTTTACCGATATCTACATTCTAAATCTGCACGGGAATGTGAAGAAAAAGGAAGTCGCCCCGGACGGTGGTAAAGATTCCAATGTCTTTGATATACAGCAAGGTGTAGCTATCGGCATTTTTATTAAAGAAGCTAGCAAGGAGCCATCCGGCAGAATACATTACGCTGACCTCTGGGGACTTCGAGAAGGGAAATACCAAGCTCTTTTCGAGACAGACGTTAATGATACCCAGTGGACGAAGCTTACTCCTACGTCTCCATTCTACTTCTTTAATCCCTATGAAGAGAAACTGAAGCCTGAATATGATAAAGGTTGGAAGATAACCGAAATATTCCCGATTAATAGTACCGGTATTGTTACTGCACGGGATAGCATTGTAATAGACTTTAACAGCCAGAGACTTATTAAAAGAATAACTGAATTTGCAGACCTTTCACTAACTGATGATGATTTACGCCATAAGTATTTTGGAAATAAGAAAGAGGGTAAATACCCGCCTGGCGATACACGTGGCTGGAAATTACCTGAGGCTAGGAAAAAGCTGCAAAGCGAACAAAACCTATCCGCATGTATAAAGCCCTGCCTGTATCGCCCCTTTGATATTCGACCTATCTACTATACCAGCTATATGGTGGATTGGTCCCGCCCCGAAGTCATGCGCCACATGCTGAATGAGGGAAATATTGCACTCATTACTTCTCGTATGACTAAAGGTGAGACGTACCAACATACCATTGTTTCTCGGACAATATCCGAAGTCATTTTACTATCACCAAATACATCAAATAACGCATTTGTTTTCCCCCTATACCTCTACCCCGCTGAGGGTGAGATGCAGTTCGATGGTGGTAAGCGGCGCCCTAACCTGAACCCGGAGTTCATCAAGACCGTCTCGGAGAAGGTAGGGCTGAAACTTATTGAAGACGGCAAGGGAGACCTTGAGCAGACTTTCGGCCCGGAGGATATTTTCAACTACGCCTATGCTATTTTCCACTCACCCACCTATCGCACCCGCTACGCTGAGTTCCTCAAGATAGATTTTCCGCGGCTGCCGCTTACTTCGGATAAAGAGCTTTTCAAGACGTTGGCGGAGAAAGGTGCCGAGCTGGTCTCCCTGCACCTGATGGAATCGCTCTCGCTCAACAGCTTCATTACCAGATATCCCGTACGGGGTTCTAATATGGTGGAAAAGGTGGCTCATGATGAAGCCAGCGGGCGGGTCTATATCAACAAGCAGCAGTACTTTGAAGGAGTGCCGCCGGAGGTATGGGACTTTCACATCGGTGGTTACCAGGTAGCCCAAAAGTGGCTCAAGGACCGCAAGAGCAGGACGCTCACCTATGATGATCTGACCCATTACCAGAAGATAGTCGTGGCGCTAAAGGAGACCATCCGGCTGATGGGAGAAATAGACGACCTGATTCCGGGGTGGCCGGTGGAGTAGACTTGCCTAAGGGAAAGAAAGAGCGGAAAAAAATAGAGTATTTTATAGATGAGAAGCCATCCTCCTTACTTGATGTTGTGGAAAACAATCCTGATGACACGGTATGGAAATCATTTCTAGAGCAAAAAGGATTACAGGGCAGTAATTCTGCCAAACGTTACCTTAAAGGGAAAATCGGTGATTACCTAAGTGCAGGAGAAATAAGTAAGCGGACAGATATCAGTACTCGAATTCTCGACAAATGGCGAAAAAATGGGAGCATAGAGGCAGAGATGCTTAAAGGCAGATGGTACTATTCTTTAAAGAGCGTGATAAACGCTATCAAAACCGCTGATATCAAAGATTTACGGTAATCATACCCGGCTATTGCTGGTTATTAAATCGGTCACACAAAACGTCATGTTGTGCAATAGGAGTCGAAAGCCTCTCTGTGATATTAGCTAAACCCTAGCTCACTGCCTTATGATACTAATGGTCATTGGTAAGTGCTTTTCCCATTCGTTAAGAAACTCATGTTGCAGTGCTACACTTTTGGCTTTCGAAAACCTTTGCAAGACGACGGCATACACTATGTCGAAAACCCTGTCTATGGCTGCTAGAAATTCCATTGCCAGACTCTCATTAAATGAGTCCGTCACTAGAGCTGAGAAATCTTCCTCAGCGACCCAATCCATCTGCCTTGCAGACGGATGAGCATACTTGTTCAAATCATCCCATAATGGCTTAAAGCGAGCCTGAATTTCTTGCTCTGCCTTACCTAGTGCTTTACACAGTGCTCTTCTTATAACAATCCACCCGTAAATACGCTTTTCTTCTAGTTCTCTTGCCTCTTCAATTTGCTGATCAAGAGTCAAGGCAGGATACCTTGTGTCTATGTAGTAAGCTTGGGAAATCATCTCCAAAATATAGCGCAGATTTCTGTAAGCGGTTGGGTAGTTTCCCGTATGAAAGAGAAATTGCAGCCAATAAAGTTCCTTAAACAATCTGGAAAACTGAAAAAGCACAAGGTTCGTTTGTTCCGTTCTACCATATCTAGAGGAAATCCATCTCACAATGTCTATCCAGTTATTCGCATGGAAATCTATGATCTTCAGGGATTCTTTACGCCCCAATTGCTCTAGGGTCTCTCTTCTTATCTGCCTCCAGTTCTCGTAGAGGTTGTCCAAAATATCCTCGAGGTAACTAGCACTCTCAGCATCCATTTCTATATGTCGCCCTTCAGACAATTCCAAGTTCGTACTCCCTTGTATGCTCTTAGGGCTATGATACTTGAGCTGAGAGAATTCTACAATGGTGTGACACTCAACCAGACTCTCTTGTTACTTCCACCAAAACTATGAAAATGTTTAGAACATGAATGTCAAATCAGCGCTGTTTAATTGACACCGTTAACCCACTTTCGTTAGAATGACCTCAAGAGAAAATCACAAAGGACAAGGTGGAGGGCGGTTCATGACTAGGCCAGCTAACAAGCCTGAAGAACAATTCCAGGTTGTCGGCGTTACCTGGAAAGGTCATCTAAAGCACCTGCGTTTGGAACCTGGCACTAGGCGGCTCGATGTGCCTCGCTCGGCGTGTGTAAGCACTGGAGATCAAGTAAACATCACCAACAACGGGGCAGAGGTTCTCTGCAAGAACGGGAAATGTCAGTTCCTTCCAACTTATTCTGCCCCAGATGTTCTCCACCTTGGAGGTCTCACCCAACAAGTGCTTGTGAAAGAAATAACTGAACTTGAGGAACATGTTGCATATTGCTCACTCACTGACTATCACTACCGGGGTCAGAGGATTCATGGTAGGACGGCGCGTCTCATTGTTCGAACTTTTCACCCCGGTTACCCCAAAGTTATTGGTTATATCGAATTGGCAACTCCATTCTTCATGAGCAAGGCACGTGCTAAGGTTCTCAACACACCGTTCGAGTACGGTGAAGTTCGCTGGGATCGCTGGGATATGCCTGCCCTGAGGAAATACATTCACCTCATGGTTAGGATTGCCCGGACCGTGGTATCTCCTGAGTTTCGAGGAATCGGTGTTGGACAGTTATTAGTAAAACATGCGGCGCTTTTTGCCGCACAGCGTTGGCAAGTTTCGGGCTATCTACCATATTTTCTTGAAATCTCAGCTGACATGTTGAAGTACGTTCCATTTGCTGAAAAGGCTGGGATGCTTTATATAGGCGACACCGAAGGTAACCTAGCACGCGTTGCTAAGGATATGGAGTACCTCATAGGGAGGTTCGGAGAGGGTGGCGAAGGCAAAAAGCAATTCGAGAAAATATCCGGCATTCTTGACCAGCAAGTCGCTAGAATGGATCGTTCCCTAAAGCTCATGGCACGTGAGGGAATGAGCGTTGCTGACCTTACAAGAAAGCTGAAGCACTTGTCCCAAAAAAAGGTACTGCGAGATTTTGCTCTATTTCACGGGATAGTCTCGCTTCCAAAGCCGAACTACATGATGGGTCTGAATCAAGGAGCTTCGCAATTCTTAGCACGGCAAGTACAAGAATTAGGAATATCCAACAGTAATGCCTATCCATCGGTTAGTATTCCTCCTCTCTCTGCTCCTATAAGCTTCGATAACCTTACGGTAACCTATTTATCACACGTGCGGCGCACCCTTCGAACTCATGCAGTTCAGCAGGCCTTTGACATCTCGCCGGAGGATATTCAGACAACGGTACTTCAAGGGTTGACACTCAACATTCAACCTAGCGACATTGTGCTCGTTGTAGGGCCTTCCGGCTCTGGCAAGACCACTCTCCTTGAAGCAGTGACCGGGGGCATCAAAAAACATCGCGGAATAACAATGACGGGATTAGTAGATATTCCACCTGATTGCAAAGCCGCTACCTTTCAGCCCATTCGCTCCAAGAAACCGCTTGTTGAGTTGCTAGGAACTACCAATGTACGGTTGTCACTTTATCTTCTCGGGCTTGCTGGCCTGTCTGAACCAGCCCTTTATTTGAAGCGCTTCCAAGAACTTAGTAGAGGCCAGCAGTACCGAGTAATGCTAGCGCGACTAATAGCATCGAAGAGTAATACATGGGTTGCTGATGAATTCTGCACCAATCTTGACCCAGTCACAGCAAACGTGGTGACATACAACATCCAAAAGATTGCACGAAAACTAGGAGTAACTCTCATTGCCGCTGCGCCGCACTGTACTGACTTCATCCTCTCGTTGAATCCCGATGTTGTTGTTGTTCTGACAAGCTCATGGGAGCACTACATATTATCGGGTTTAGAGTACAAGCAAGTGATGAGTAGAGCCCAGAGCCAGAATGGTGACCTTCCACACCTTCGTGTCTTTCCTGAGCTATTGGCTACTGTTAAAGAAGGTACTAAGCGGGCAACAGTACAGAGGGGACGAAAATCGGTCGAACTTGGCTTACTCTTGTTATCGAGTGGTAATGATACATTTGCTGTACGGGTTACGTCGACTGTCCAGAAGTCGTTCTCGACACTGACCGACGACGATGCATACGCAGATGGGGTAGCTACTGTCGAGGAGCTAAGAAACGCGCTGCTCTCAATCTATCCAGGACTAGGCGACAGAAGTATCGTCACGGTTATTCACTTTGAGCCACTTTGCGGCGAGGTGCAACATCAAGCCAAAGTTATTACGGCTGTAGAAGGCACAAGATCATGAGCGAGCTACCAACCATTGGTCATATAGGCAATTTGAGAAGAATAGATGTTTCAGAACCACTGGAACGGGCTCCTTATATTGCACGTGGCAAGCATATTCTCCTAGGACAGAGGAAGTGTCGAGGTCAAACTGATGCTCTAGTTCTACTCGGTAAGTGTATTGAGCAGACGCGAGTTTCCAATAAGTACGATGCCAATGTATGGCTGGACATCCGTACGCCCCACGTGATTTATATCTGCGGCAAGAGAGGTAGCGGAAAGAGTTATGACCTCGGCATACTTGCTGAAGGACTGATACTGGGGAGCAACTCAAAGGTTACCACTAAAGACAAGGCCATCACAAGTATAATTTTTGATACTCAGAGTCAATTCTGGGCCCTAGCAGATGCCCCTAAAGACACTTTAACTGAAGATTTGGAGCAGTTGGATCAGCTACGGCAGTGGGCCCTCCCCACCATTGGTCTCTCTGGAGCTCGACTCTTCAAGCCTGCTGGGGAACAGTCTGATCTCCCCAAGGTCGAGGACTTCGCTTTAGACCCGGCCGAACTTGATGTAGATGACTGGTGTGGCTTATTTGGGCTGGAACGCTATTCACCACAAGGTCAGTGTATCCGAACTCTGTTACAGAAAGTACGAGTTGACGGGTATGAGATAGAAGAGACTAGCGGTGGCCAACTACGTCGAGTCCGGGTTCCGGCCACTCCACGATATGCCATTCCTGATCTTGTCCACTGTTTAAGAAAAGATTTGGAGATGATTGACCAATCCCAAAAGCAAACCCGGGACGCTGTTCTGTGGAAACTGGAGAGCCTCCAGGATAGCAATCTCTTCCAGGCCGGAGGCTTAAATATCCGTGAAGTGCTACGCCCTGGCCAGATTAGCGTTTTCCTTCTCAGGAACCTTGACAACTCAACTAAGTCACTTGTAGTTAGCATCTTCGCAAAGAAGATCTTCGGTCTGATGGGTGACTATCATACGAAACGTAAGGTGTCAAGACGATTTGGCCGCGAATTACCAGAG
>SDBT01007224.1_pt1 | contig 18315 bp, 15 predicted proteins | sample 2277101 | NCBI WGS metagenome assembly SDBT01 (sample SAMN10404973, study PRJNA504765) | marine sediment metagenome | isolation source: marine sediment core GS10_PC15, 103 cmbsf | place: Arctic Ocean: Southern Knipovich Ridge | collected 2010
GCATTGTTGAGGTGTTGGTTATGGATACGAAAAGATTGAAGCGGGTGTCGGAATATGAGTGGCGGATTGAACGTACCGGCAAGATGGGGGTCGATGGCGTGATATTTGCCTCGGAGAAGCTTATCCGCCAGATGGATGAGAAGGTCCGTGAGCAGGTGAGCAATGTTGCGGCCCTGCCGGGGATTGTTAAGGCGTCTTTTGCGATGCCTGATGCGCACTGGGGCTACGGCTTTCCGATTGGCGGGGTGGCAGCATTTGACCCGGACAAGGGCGGCGTTATCTCGGCAGGCGGGGTTGGGTTCGATATATCATGCGGCGTGAGGACACTGCATACAGGTCTTAAGCCCGCCGACATCGAGGGCAGGAAAGAAGAGATAGCCGATGCACTTTTTAGAAAGATACCGGCGGGCATTGGCAGCAGGGGCAAAATTCGCCTCAAGCAAAGGGCGATGGATGAGGTGCTGGCTGGTGGTGCGAAATGGGCGGTGGAACATGGGTACGGCACGGCGGAGGACTTGCGGTTCATCGAATACGGCGGGCGGATGGAAGGGGCACAACCGAAAGAGGTGTCCGATCATGCCAAGAAGCGACAGGAAGAACAAGTGGGGACGTTGGGCTCGGGCAATCACTATCTTGAAGTGCAAAAGGTGGTCCAGATTTATGATGCCGAGGCGGCTAAGGCTTTTGGCATCAGGGAAAATGATATTAAGATAAGTATTCACTGCGGCTCGCGCGGGCTCGGGCATCAGATTGGCACGGATTTTTTGAAGAAGATGACCACTTCCGCGAGCCAGCTCGGAATCCAGTTGCCGGAGAGGGAATTGGCCTGTGCGCCTTTGGATTCGAAGATCGGCCAAAGTTATCTCGGTGCGATGCGGTCGGGGATAAATTGTGCGATAGCCAATCGGCAGGTTTTGACCCACCTTGTGCGGCAGGTATTTGAGAGGGTGCTGCCCAAAGCATCTATCAGGCTGCTTTATGATGTTTCGCATAACACTTGTCAGGCCGAAGAGCATGCTATAGGTGGCAAACGCAGGCGAGTCTTTGTTCATCGCAAAGGTGCTACGCGATCGTTCGGGCCGGGGCACGGATTTTTGCCGGCCGAATACCGTCATGTCGGTCAGCCGGTGCTCATCGGCGGCACGATGGGAACCGCATCGTACATATTAGTCGGCACGAGTGAAAGTGAGGAGCGGGCGTTTGGGTCGGCGTGCCACGGTGCAGGCAGAAATATGAGCCGGACAGCGGCGAAGAAACGTTGGCGTGGCACGGAGGTGGCCGGTCAGTTGGCGGCAGGTGGTGTGTTGATACGCAGTAAGAACATGCGCGGTGTTGCTGAGGAGGCGCCGGGGGCATATAAGGACGTAAGCGAGGTGGTGGAGGCAACGGAAAGGGCAGAGCTTGCGAGAAAAGTGGCAAAATTAGTGCCGCTGATTTGCGTCAAAGGTTAGCAGGTATTTCAAGAAATCTTAGAGCGACTAAGACACCGAACTGTATCTGTATACGTTTTTATTGAATTCGGAGCCAAATGAGTTGAGAAATAAAATGTTTGTCAAAATTTGTACGTTTTTGATAATGTTGACGTTTGCGACTCTTGTTGGTTTGGTATGTTATTTTAATAAGGTCGCCGCTTTTTCAAGAGAAGTTAAAAACGTAATCCTGATCAGCATCGACACATGTCGGGCCGATTACCTTAGTTGTTATGGCTATCATCGTAAGACCACACCTAATATTGATGCCGTTGCAAACGAAGGAATTCTTTTTGAAAATGTGATTACCCCCGCTCCCGTGACCCTTCCAGCCCACAGTTCGATGATGACAGGGACTATTCCCCCGAATCACAAAGTCCTGGACAACATGAATTATTCTCTGGGCAAATCAAACATAACCCTCGCCGAAATATTGAAGGACAATGGTTTCACCACTGGTGCCTTTATCAGCTCCTTTGTTCTCGATTCACAGTTTGGTTTAGACCAGGGTTTTGACACATACGGTGATGTCATTGAAAGCAGCGTGCATACTATTTCTATCAGCGAGCGCAAGGGTGGTGAAACTAATCGCCTTGCGCTTCAATGGTTAGATAAGCACGGGAGTGATAAATTCTTCCTTTTCTTACACTATTTTGATCCCCATTCAAAATATAATCCCCCGGAACCATTTGCCTCAAAATTCAGGAGAAACTTGTACGCCGGAGAAATCGCCTACGTTGACCACTGCATCGGGGAGCTTTTGGGAACACTCAAAGAACTGGAACTGTATGATTCGACTCTGATCATTATCACCGGCGACCATGGTGAAATGCTCGGAGAACACGGAGAACAAACCCACACTTATTTTGTTTATCAAAGTGCCATCAGGGTACCGCTGATTTTTCACTTACCGGGACAAATCAAGCCCCAAAGAATAAACCATATTGTCGGCCTAATCGATATCGTACCAACTGTTTGCTCAACACTTGGACTCGAAACACCCCCACAGACTCAGGGCCGGGACCTTTCTGCACACTTTTTTGCCAAAAACACACCCGTCGAAAAAAGGTACATTTACTGCCAAGCTCTTGAGAGCACTAAATATGGAGGCAATTCTCTTCTGAGCGTGGTAACCGACCGTTTCAAATACATCCAGACTACACGACCGGAATTATACGATCTTATTAAAGATCCCCAGGAGTCCGACAATATAGTGCACAAACTGCCGCAGCAAGCCCGCATATTACAGGAACATTTACGACGGACATTGGAGCAATCAGTTCTTAGTAGTCGGACTGATAACAAGGTACAAAAGGTACAATTGGATGATGAAAGCTTTAGAAAACTTGAAAGCTTAGGATATGTGAGTGGCAATGTCAAGGAAGATTTCACGTTTGACCAAAGCAGGGAAGACCCAAAAGATATAATCGGATATCATCGTCAAACTACTTTTGTCTCTCGCCTTATGTCAAACAAAGAGTATGATAAAGCCAAAAACATCTGCCAAAAGCTGATTGCACAACGGCCGCAGGTTTCTGAAAATCACTATAAGATGGCTGCAATGGCTATCATACAGGAAGATTTTGCCGGCGCAATCCCTTATTTGCGCCGCACAATTGAACTTAAACCCGACCATGCACAGGCGCACAATATGCTGGGCGACGCCCTTAAGTCCCAAGATCAATTTGATGAGGCAATTGGTTGCTACCTTAAGGCCTTGCAGATTAAGCCCAACTATCCTGCCGCCCACTACTCTATGGGCCTCGTCCATAACCAGCTGAACAAGCCCGACGTGGCTGCCAAATACTTCAAAGAGGCGCTGAAGGGCAAACCCGAGTTTACCGAGGCGAGAATCAACTTAGCTTATACTTTGCTCGAGCTGAACCAGATTCACGCTGTCCTCGACCAGTGCTACCGAATACTTGAGGTTAAGCCTGATTATCCCGCTGCTCTGAATACTGTAGCTTGGATCAGGGCAACCAATGAAAACGAGCAGTTTCGTGATCCCCAAGAAGCTGTCCAATTGGCCCGGCGGGCTTGTGAGCTTACTAATTACGAACTGCCCGAGTTGCTGGACACGTTAGCTGTGGCGTACGCGGCATTCGGCGATTTTCCAAAGGCGATAGAACATGCTGAAAAGGCGATGCAGATAGCCAAATCCTCGGATCAACCACAATTGACTGACGAAATCAATAGCCATCTGGAACTTTTTAGGGGTGGTGTGCCCTACTATGATTCAGAGCATGCGAGTAAGGATCAAGGCCCTTAGTTGGTAAGTGCAGCGGTTATGTTTGCGGCATTGAACAATGCGTGTATGAAAATCGGCCTAAGAAGCGACCCGCTTTTTTCATAAGCATACCCCATACAGCACGACAGCACAAACAGGGCCGGCAGATGCGTCCACGGGTGTGATACGGCGAAGAACACCGAGGTTATCACTATCGCCTCCCAGGGTCGTGGAGTCAGGCCCCTTATTACGGACTGCAGCATCCCTCGAAAGAGCATTTCCTCAAAAACCGGCGCGATGAGGATGAGAAAAACGAACATGAGTGCCCTCAGTGACGGCTGCGAGTTGCCGATTACAACTGTCAGACCTTCGTTGGCCTGCATATTGAAATCGGGCCCGACAAGCAATCGCCCAAGATATGTCATCAGCCATATTCCTAACAGTACTAATGGTAAAGCCGATATGAGATTGATTACTGCTGCGCCCAAATCCGGGACCATTGTATGGAGATTTAAGCCGAACCCCTTTAATCTGCGGGCAAAGCCCTGCCAGCCAAAACAGACAAGGAAAACTATCAGCACCAGCTCAATGATGCTCAAAGTCAGGTACTTGAACACTTCCTGGCGCCACGAGGGTAATCCGGCAACGGCCCAATCAATTATTACCATCGCATCAGAGACGACGACTACCCAGACGGCCATGTGAATGAACGGCAGATAGACGGGGAGCCGATTTCTTCTGAGGGGGCAGCGGCCCAGGTTGATAGGTCCGGCAAAACCGGTGAGCCAGCACAAAAGGAACACAACACCGAGCGCACAAAGCGCCAGCACAACGATGTCAACCGTGCTCACTCCTGAGACGGCGGCGACGCAGTCGGGAACAAGGATATCCGAAAGATCAGGCATCACCGCCAACCTCGCACAGGGATCGGGCTCAATATAAATAACTTCAATGAATCGACTTTATAATATTGACAAGCTAAACTCTTTAATATTGATTATTCAGTTTTCGAGTTGCGGACCAGGTTGCTTAATTTTCCATTATAAACGGCTAAACGAATATCACAGTCCTTCGCATCGAAGTAATTACGGGGGCCGTAATACATCAGATACAGGTCGTTCGCAACTTTGAGCACTTCGGCATCGTGTCCCTCAAGAAGCTTTTTGTTTCTCGCGCGCCAATGTACGCCATCTGATGAGGTAGCGTAGCGAGTGAAACTGTCGGGGCAGTGTGGTCTTTCAAAATCGCCGTAGAACATGTGCCAACCGTCTGCATCTTTTAAGACATGAGTAAATTTGTACTGCTCGGGGTACGTTTCGCCGGCGATTTTGATCTTTTGGGCGTTTTCGAAATCAAAATCGGTTTCATTTTTCGAGGCAGCGTGGAATAGGGCCATCGGCTCGTAATTTCTGTCCCAATAGTACATATGATACAAACCGGTCGCAGTATCATGGACAACATGATCGTCTTCCACTTCTTTCAAGAAACTGATTCTCCCCTTTTTCTCGAAATGGCTCCCGTCCTTTGAAACTGCAAAGGCCCAGTCACAGGGTTTGCCCCCTCCGCCCCCGCCGTACCACATTTTAAACAGGCCGTCTTCATAAAGCACGAAGGGGTCCCATGTTCCGGTCCGGTCCCATTCGTCAATTGCTCCTCGTTGCAGGACGGGATTGGCTGGGTCTTTTGTCCAATGGACGCCGTCTCTGGAAGTGGCGTGACCAATCTGCAGCGATTCGTACTCTTCGGCGTCCCATTCCTTTTCACTTCTGACTCCCCATGCTTCGTAATACAAGTGATAGATACTGCCGACCTTGAGCACCGTCATCGAGCCCAATGCGCCGGCGTCCCACTGGCCCGGTGTTCCTACAGTCAAGACCGGATTTGCATCGTACACTTTGAATCCTGTTTTGAGCCCTAATTTTCTAACCTCATCAATGCTCAATGCCTGGATATTTTTGGATGTATCCCGCTGGGTTTGGCAGGATGACATGATAACGACAAGAATCGCCATGACTGTGACAACGCTTGGCTTTACAACTCTCCGGGAAATGAAAGAATTCATAAAAACTCCTTGTTTTGTGTGGCAGTTCACTTAAATGACCTTAGAGTCCCGAATAATAAACCTCTGCTGTGAACACAATAACCAAATTTCACCAAAAGTGCAACTCGCCTGCCCATGCGGTTTTCGGATCAACATAATGGCTTTGCGTGGCGGCATATATAGAGAAAATTGGGTTTGTTTGGGTTTGTTTTGCACTTCGCGAGTCATTAGTCGCTGGTCTTTAGTCGTTAGTAATAAAGAAGTTACGTCCATTTGGGCTTCCCACAAATTGGGTTTGTTTTGCATAATTGCCTCATAGTTATGAGGTGCAGAGGACAGAAAACAGATAACAGAGGACAGAAAAAGAGGGAAAGTGAACGTCGAACGCTCAACTTTCAACTTCGAACTTCCAATATGTAATGGCTTCGCCATGAGAGACTCCATTTTCAATTTTCTATTGGTAATTGGCTAATTTGGCCTGCTGGCCTATGACGTGCGGTGCTCCGCTGGGACTTTCGCCTGCTGGCGGTGGTGTCGTTTGCCTGCTTCCGCCGTCGCCATTCTACTTCGCCAAGGCTACGAAGAAACCGGCTATGGCGGACAAGGGCAAATGTGGTCTGCCCTGTACTACGAGAGTACAGGGTGAAAATTATACCCGATTTTTTGCAAATGTCAAGCGGTTTTTTCGGTAATTTGATAATTATTTTTGGCTGTTTTGTAACTATGTAACCATCAAGGGCTTACGAAAGACACTTTTTTCAAAATATGGGAATTTTATTAGACAGGATTTACAGGATTTACAGGATTTTAATTTTGATTCAGCCACGGATGAACACAGGTTCCTACTTCGCTCTTCGAGCTACGAAGGACAAGTAACACGGATTGTTTTTTTGTCTGCTTGGTGTACTTGGCGGGAGCTTGGTTTGATGCGAGCATCACGTAAGCTAACGCCTGCTTCCACAGGCCAACTTGTTGGCCTATTGTGAGCAGACAAAATAGTAGCTTGTTGCTGTTGTTGCCGGAGGCCGCGATGAGGATCCAAATGTTTTGAAAAATAGTCCTCACTGCAGGCAGCAACAGCTTTTGGGGGATTTTTGGGGGGAATTTTCACCACGGAGGACGCAGAGGTACAGGTTTTTTCAACCCCATTAGAAAAAGATAATGCACGTTTTTAGCGGGGTAAACAGCCCCTCTGACATCTTTAATTTTCTTTAATTTTTCTCCGAGTTAATGACATTGTTAGGCATTATTCCCACCATTAAAAATTTTTATTACAAAATAACACATTGATGTAACGAGGTTTCTGCCAAATCTTACAAATTCCTCTTCTGTGAACCCAACTGGGACATGAGAGCCTTCACTTATAAAAGTGTAAGCAGATGATAGGGCAACTTCTTCCTTCTTGGTTATAAATCCATTCGCTTGCAAATAACTGAGAGAGGAACCCCATCCTTTACTCGCTGTATTGATTTGAAATCCCTTATTCTCAGCTATGCTTCTTATGAGGGTTTCGAGGGCTATTCGTGCGTGGGATAGACAACCATTGTAATCTGGCGCTGCCTTGCAAAAAGCGTCAGCAGATAAGGTTATATGATTTTTTATTTCCGTTGATGTTGGCAAACAAGAATGCTCTATCTCGCATGTCAAATTATCCTCAATAGGTTCGCCTACTTCGATGACAGGATCCACCCTGGTAATAGAATTGCCTTCAATCCGGTAGCCATCAAGTAACAAGCACTTTTCTAAATCCTGCCACCGTTCATCAAATCTGTACCGCGGCGACACCCTATTTCTCAAATCCCCTTTCGTTTGTATTATTTCTTCAATAAAACTTCCTATTGAGAGCTGATTTGCGTCAGATAGCGCAAGGCTTACTTCTATCAGGCGATAGCCTCTGCATGATATGTCATACTTGTCAAGAATCACGTGAACAACATCGGCACCAAATAAGTCTAATAATTGACTGAGAGAAAGTTTTGTCCGTTTCGTAAGAACCATAGTCATTTCTTGAGCCCAATAATTATTATTCAGTCTGCATAAAACGCTAAACAAAGCCTGTTTCTTTCTCTATAACAAGTTCCCGTTGCTTCTTCAATACTCGTACAATCTATCCGAAAATAATTTCATAGCCAACCCGCAACAACGGAACATAATCTTGTATTTCTTCTATTTCCATGGCAATATGCCACCAACGTGAGGATTCCTTCTTATGCTTTAGTTTTTGTTTAATATTATTTTTTAGATCAATAGTGTCTGGGTTAAAGTCAGCACCAAGCGGAATACGCAATATGTGATTCTGTCTTTTTCTTACACCAATATAGAAGGCATTTCTACCTCCAGCCACCTGAAATCTAACAGCCCATTTAACAAATCTAAGATTTAATTGCCATTCTTCATCTTTAATTATGTCTTCTATAACATCTATACTCTTCTCAAGTTCTTCCATTCGTTTTGGTCGAATATTTTGAGATTTGAACCATTCCAAGTCATAATCGCCTCTCGGCCTACCAGGGACTGGCCCTGTATTTTCAATATCTAAACTATTTGAAACTGCATAAATTTCACCCTGTTCATCTTTAAACCTCTGGAGTTCTATAAATTCAAAATCAAAAGCTGTAATATATTGACAAAGCTCAGTCAATGATTGAGAAATATTTGGTGCGACTATTAAAACCTTGATATTTTCATTGTCAATTTCCTCCGCATCAACATCTAAATCTTGTTTCTTGATTTGATAACGTACAGTGTCCGGATTATTGCGAATCCAATTGGCATATCTTAATGTCTGAAGTAATACTTTTTCGTCTGCAATTTTATTTTTTAGCTCCACAATTCCTATTTGATTTAGTTCAGTATCATAAACAAGAAAATCAATCCGTCTTGCACTATTGGATGTTCCCACTTGTAGCTCACGACAAACAATTAAAATATCTGTTCCAAGTGTTTCTGGATACTTATTAATGAAATCCGCCATGTCATGAACTTCATCTTTGAATGGAAATTCCTGAACGCTTCCTTTTTTCCCTATTATTATTTGAGCCATGTTTACTTATCCTTTTATTCTATTGCTGCGAACTCATCTATTTCATTATACCCCAAACCCACAATTCCCGCCAAAAGGATTTGTCATGTTCTTAAATCATCAGCATATCGTTCTGCCTCAGCTGAATTTTTTACTCTAACAACGGGCTCAGCTGATTCGTCTTGTTTAGGCTTTACTCGCACAATTATCGCGAAAGGACTTTGTTTTGAATAATCATGGACTTCTTTCCATTTGTGAGCCAAATACCACGCTGCACCTGATGTTCCCCATTCACCAATACCAGCACACACGAGCCAAACTCGTTTTGGAAACTGTGAAGGATGAATTTTTAAAATAAGACCATAATCAAAGCCTGGCTCTCGGCGAAGAATATTTTTTTTAGACTTTGCAGATATAAAATTAGTATTTAGACGGATAAGTTGATTTTCCTCGTTTTGAATCGCATCCTTCGTCTTATAATTTGATGAGGGGCCTCCAAAAGAAATGAATGATATGTTTACCTTTTGCCTTATATCATAATCGGAAGATAAGGTTGGGGTTTGTGTTGATTTAGTCCCTATAATTTCTGCGAGGTATTTAGCCGCTCTAACCTCACAACTACTGACAGCTCTTTCAATTGAGAAACCTGCTCCAGAGGTTTCCTCTCCTGGTTTTATATAGGGATGTGTCACCACTTCCCCTTTTTCATTGTATACTGGTCTAAGGCTCAATTTTGCATATACAAGATGAAAATTCGTTCCCCCCAAAATATCTTTCCCAAAGACTTGGGTAAACTTGCGGCGTCTCAATAAAAAACATAGCTTTCTATATAATTCGAGGATGCCTACTGTTATTAGCCCAGCTATTATGCCACCAAGAACATTAAATAACACTTTTTTAGCCTTTCAATCCCATGATAATATCCACCACTTTATATTTTAGATTTAGTCTATCGTAGATAAAATGTCAACATTCTTGTATTGTTCGAGGCCTGCGGATAGAGACACAATAGAAGCTTTCCGCGCAGGTCTCACTTCAGCTTGGCTCAGTGTAAACTCACCTGAAGAGGCAAAATGGTGCGAAACATCGCACGCTACAATCTATTGTGCAGTTCGAGGCCTGCGGATAGCCCTTCGGCTTCGCTCAGGGTAAAATCACGAGCGAATTTTAGAAGGTTTCCGAACAGGTCTCACTTCACTTCGATTTCACTCAGTGTAAACTCACCTGATGAGTCCTTTGATCAAGTCTTGTTTCTTTTCTTTTGACCATCCCTTAATCTGCCTTTCTCTTTGCGCAGCTTGATGTTTATTTGGAAAAGGCTCTTTATAAAGCAATGGAGGGTTACCATGTTGGTGTAAGCGATTTTTGAGATCGGTGGTTATTCCCGTGTAAAACTTTTCTGTCTGCTTAATAATGTAAAGATGCCACATCAAGCGAAGCTTTCGATTTTTTCCCTGCAGATTTTTTGTCGATTTTCGGCGCTCCGGTTGTCGGTGCCCGCTGTTAGCTGGTTTGTAATTATACTTATTTTTGCGGGAACTGCAAGGGAAAAAGACAGCGTATAGCGGGGATATAAAAGCTTAGACATTTCACGGATTTTCACTACAATCTTGGAATTCTGAGCTTATTAAACCAATTATTTAATAGGGTAAATATGTCATCACTTGTGACCCGAGCACATACTCTCGAGAAACGCCCTGTTATCCGGATACTTATTTAGCAGCTTAAACAAACTCTCCATCGCATCCCGAGTCCCGTAGCTCGACAACACACGCCTAAGTGTAGCAAGCCCCTGGTTATGCTCCGGGCTGTATAGCTTAGCTTCCTTTCGTGTCCCGCTCGCAGGAATATCGATAGCCGGAAATATCCTCGCCTCAGCCAAAGATCTATCGAGCACAACCTCGCTGTTACCAGTCCCCTTGAATTCTTCGAATATCAGCTGGTCCATTCGCGAACCGGTATTGATCAGGCATGTGGCGATGATAGTCACCGACCCTCCGTTCTCTATAGTACGTGCAAGCCCAAATATTCTCCGAGGTATCTCCATTATACCGGATTCCAGCCCGCCGCTCATAGTAGTCCCTCGCCGACCACCTCGGCGATGGCCCCTGTTATTAAATGCTCTTCCAAGCCTTGTAAGACTATCGATCAACACCACAACCTGGCGCCCACATTCCAATTCTACCTGCACATGACAAAGCATCAACTCGGCAAGTTCAACATGTTCATCAACGCTTTGGTCGCTCGTACTGGCTATCACTTCAGCACACGTTGCTGTCCTGCGAAACTGCGTCACTTCTTCGGGCCGCTCATCTATCAACAGCACGATAATGCGACTCTCGGGCGAACATTCATGTATATCAATTGCCATCTGTTCCAAAAGAACCGTCTTACCAGCCTTAGGCGGCGAGACTATCAGCTGACGCGTACCCTTACCTATCGGCGCTATCAAATCTATTATCCGCATACTCTTATTGCCACAAAGTCCAAGTTCAAACCGCTGATGTGGATCGATCACTACCAAATCCGAAAACCGCGGCCTTTCCCCAAAAGCCTTTGGCTCCATCCCGCCAAGCGTTTCTATAGATACCAGCCGAGCCCCGCCTTTCTTTCGCTCAACCTTACCTGTAACAGCTGCCCCTTCACTAAGGGCATATTGCCTGGCTAATTCTGGTGATACCATTATCTCAAGTTGATCTTTGCGATAAGAACGATCAGGAGTCCTGACCACAAATTGCTGCCTGCCCACACGTTTCAGTATTCCGGTAATTGTATCTGACATAAATATTTCCTACTGGTTTTTCTATAAAATAAATAACGGTAAGTTGATCGAATGCATCATACAACATTGATATGTATAAGCAAATCGTCATTATTTGCCTGCCTTGCCCAAATGGACTTGAACTCCCAACCTCCCACCAGGCGATCTGCTCTTTATGGATCGCCACCTGTTTCAGGGCATTTCTTCAAAAAGGAAAAGCCCTGTGAGTTATTAACCACAGAGCTTTAACTAACGAGGCCGAAGGGACTCGAACCCTCAACCTTCGGATCGACAGTCCGATGCTCTAACCAATTGAGCTACGGCCCCAAACGATTCTGAGTATCTGCACAATAACAGTTTTGCCCATTGCCTGTCAAGTCTTTCGGCAACAATAATGTCGAAAATTAGCCAAAAATGTCATTTAGAAGGCGGTAGGCGGCCCTTTTACTATATTTCGTCAATGGATGGCAGGCTTTGCCCCTAACCGGTATCTATATTAAAGTACGCCGCGGCATTGTTAAAACAAATGTCTTCGACCATGCGGGGCCATACTGAATCTTGCCGCCAACTGAGCCATCTTTTTACTTTCTTAATCCACAGTCTTTTTCTTCAATTGCTCGATTATGTAACGGACAATTTCATCCGGCCGTTTCGCAATATCGGCTACCACTGCATCGGCGGGTTCTTCTAATGTTGCAAATTGACTGTCAATCAGAGATAGAGGCATGTAATGGGCCTTCCTGCCTCGCATTCGCTCAACTATCAGGTCCCTGGAACCCTTAAGATATACGAAATAAACGTCGCCCGTCCCTTTCAGGATTTGGCGGTAAGATTCTTTCAGAGCCGAACACGCTAAAACAGCCCCGCCGGCGTGTTCCCATCGGGGCATTTCTTCAGCCATTCGTCTCAGCCAGGGCAGCCGGTCATAGTCGTCAAGGGCAATCCCGGAATTCATTTTCTCGACACTGGCAGCCGAATGAAAATCATCGGCATCATAGAACGCCAGCCCCAACTCTTCGGCGAGCATCTCGCCGATGAGCGTCTTACCACAACTGCAAACTCCCATCACAACGATTGTCATCTCAGGCCTAATCACTTTCCTTCATATGCCGATTGCGCAAACGATACAGAATTTCGCCGGCATTGTGAACAACAAGGATTCCTTCATCTTCTCTGTTTTCATAAGACGAGACATCTATTTGGTCGGGGTCCATGTAACCAAGGTTTACATTTTCGCAACGCTGCCTGTCGATTTTCGCGGCCAATACCACATTGACACGGGGTTCTTCGACGCCGTCGGTATATGTTCCGATGCCTTTAACGTGTGTGGAATGTGCCAGGACAGCCCTTGGAAAATCCTTGAATTTGTCCGGCTGTTTCAAAAAGTAGTCGCGCGTGTGGTAACCGATTTGGTCGAGTATTTCACCGTGCGTATAAGACAACTCGCAAATATGCGGGGCATAGATAATAAGTGTGCCACCCTCGGCAACCACCGACTCGAGCTTATACATGACCTTGCCGGCCGTCCAGATGTCTTCATACATATCCGGCGCTATGCCGAGTATCGTTTTGTAGGGCCTGTCTTCATAGACGATGTGAACCCGGCTCGAAAGGTCGGCGGCCTTTTCCCATGCCTCGAGGACATCTCCAATAAACAGTCCCTTCAATTTCTCCTCCATGGCGACAAGGGCGAAAAGTTTCCGCGGCATATCAATGAATTCAGCGGCTTTTTCAACCACCTTTCTCGTGGGCGTCCACTTTCTGCCGTTTATCTCGGGATTTGTTATGACGGCACCGAGCCAATGAAAGAAATTGATGACCGCCTGCCCCGCGATCCCCGGAAAGATGTATTTATGTCCGCCGGAAAAGCCCACCACTTCATGTGGAAATACAGGCCCTAAAATAAAGAACTCATCATAATCGAAAATCATCTTATTGATTGCTACGTCCACTTCCTCACAAAACAGGCCGTCGCTAAGTTTGCTGATTTCTTCGCTGGATATTGTGCCTATCGAGGTGAACGTCTCGGCTTTGGCCCATTCATGGTTGAAAAGTCCTACTGATGCGTATTTGCCGCGACGGTCCTCAGTGGATAATGAAAGTCTCCTGCAAATTTGTTCTTCCGTCATTGCGGGATGCGTGCCCAGCGCGACCAGACAATCAACTGTCTTTGCCTGCGGGCCCAGGTGGTCATAAATGATTTTGAATATCTCGCCGACAGGACCGGAACGAGTATTATCGGGGATTATCAGCAGGACTCGTTTGTCTTTATAGTCGTTCTGTACAAAGAACCGGCTGACTGCCTCCGCCGCATCGCCGGGCTCGACAAAACCGTCTTTGTTTTCTCGTGATATCAGCATTTATCAAACACCGCTAAAAGCTGAGAATCCTCCGTCAACCGGCACAACAACGCCCGTGACGAATCTGGACGCATCGCTTATCAGCCACAGCACCGTCCCTATTAAATCGCCTGGCTGGCCGAATTTAGCCATGGGGGTATGGTCAACAATCGTTTTGCCTCTGCCCGTAAGTTCTCCGCTTTGTTCATCAGTGAGCAGAAACCGATTTTGCTCGGTCAGGAAGAAACCCGGCGCAATTGCATTGACGCGAATGTCCTTCGAGTAATTTTGGCACATGTGCACCCCAAGCCACTGGGTGAAATTGCTGACCGCAGCCTTTGCCGCTGAATAAGCGGGAATCTTCGTCAAGGGACGAAAGGCATTCATGCTCGAAATATTCAAAATCACGCCATCTCCTCTTTCGGCGATATGTTTTCCAAAAACCTGCGACGGTAGAACCGTTCCAAGAAGATTCAACTCAAATACGTCCTTTAGAGCCTCGGCAGGTATATCAAAAAATGACAGGTCAGCCGAAGTGGTTGCCTCTTTCTTGTTACCACCGGCACCATTGATAAGGATGTCCGCGCGTCCCATGGTCTTTATCGCGGTATCGAAAGCCTGGCGGACCGATTCTTTGTCCAGCACATCTGCCTCTACGGCAAATGCTGAACCTCCGTCCGCCTCGATGTTTTTGCATAGCTCTTTTGCCCGCGAAGCGTCACAGTCCAGGACGCATATTTTCGCCCCGCGACGGGCAAGCTCTGCACCCATGCAGCCGCATAACACCCCGGCGCCGCCTGTAATCACGATACACTTGTCTTTAACTTCAAAAAGCTCTTCCATCATTACCTTTCTTTACTTGTGAACTATTGACAAATCAGCCGAGCTTGACGGCCTTTTTGAATCCGAGGATTCATCGAAATATCCGCTTGTCTTTCGGAGTTGTTTCCCATTTTTTGCGAGCCTTTTATCTGTGAGGTTTCCAAGTGCCGGGCCGCGCTGTTACTAAATGCGAAAACGTGTTCTTCGGACCCTTGGTAGGAAAGATAACATCTCTTTCGGCTTTATTATACGCCTGATTCGGCGCAATAACAACCATTTCGAGCCGAAACCGAACAGGCGAGGGCTTGGGCCATATCTTTGCATCCTGTTACCATCCCCAAACCCGCGCTCAATTAGCCGAACTAACAAAAACAATAACACAATCCTAAATGTCACCCCGGCCTTTGAGCCGGGGCCCAGGTTTTCCGTCATTCCGAATTCGCCTTTAACCCTGCTTGTCCTGTTTATTGTGATCGCACTCGAATGGAGTTTATCGAAGGGAGCGAAAACCGCTTGCTGCGGTGAACTATGGGAGGATTAATCGCTGTTTTCGTGGCCAAAAAAAAGTTGAAATAATCTCTAATATTTCTTTACACTAGAATGGATTTCCATTATCCTGCAGTTTGATGTTGTAAGCGCGGTGTTTGCAATAGGTAGCTGAATGATAGATTTTGGAGAGGTTTCACGGGACGGATTGTTAGTGAGTTCGATGCGAGAAGGTGAGAAACTCTAAAGTACTATGACCGGGGAGATGGCAAAAGTGAGATGTGCCCTTTGGTGAACAGAAAGCACTTTCTACCGTAATCGTGCCTTGAGCGTTCCACGTAAAGAGTATATGCCCTCTTGTATAAAGGCGTATGTTTTCAAAGGAGTTCTCTTGTACTCAAAAAAGTCCCATAATTTCTCCATTTCTGTTGACTCTCTGTGCTTTAGGTGCTAAAATGCAATACTGTCTTAGGAAAACCTTGGAGGAGGTTGTGGTGGCATGGCAGTTGTGACCCGGATGGAAGTTGAATATCACCCGCCGTCGAGGGTGCGTGGCGGTATGTGCATGCTCGAGAGCAATACGTGTGCCTATAGCCACTCACAAATTTTGGCGAAACTGGCGAAATTGTCCGATATAGTATTTGTTGGGTGGGTGCGTTCAATATTGTTCGGACCTGTTAGGTTAAGCGAGCACAGAGTGGGTAGATCAAGTTCATGGAAGAACTGCTGGACGTTCTTAGAGGGCGACAACAGGGGGACAGTCTGCACAGAGCGGTTAAAGGCATCGCTATTTCCAACCACCGACCTCACGATTCCTCTTTCGCCTGGGCCAGGCACGTTCTTAACACACCCCCTTCTTTTAGTGACTCACAGCACGGAAAAATTGGAGGGGATTGTTAAATGATGAAACCTGTCGCCCCAAAGACACCGTTGTCGCAGCCGTTACAATTCTTGCTATACATAGCCGACTTATTATTTACGGCTTTCGTTTTAATCGTTCTTCTTTTAGCCGTATGGGGTTTGCACTATTTTGGCGATTCTCTGCGGATGACAAGGTTTGTGTTTTTCCTGCGAATCTTTGAATTGGCAGTTGTATCTTTTGGAACGTTTTGGTGTGTTCTTTTTCTTCTGAAGACTACTAGCAGATTTATAAAAAACTTAAACCTTCAGCTTCAAAAACCAATTAAGCAAGTTGGTGGTAAACTATTACATTTACATCTTGGCGATATTGTAAAGAGATTTATAGAGCCTGTGAGCAAACAACCGTTCAGTTTTGCCCTATGTTCAATGGTTGTTTATGGTTTCTTGTATGTCGGGATATCTTTTGCTGAGATAACCCGAGACGATTCTGACGATGTATCTATGTTGGCATGTGAGTTGCTCTGCGAAACCGGTCCAGACTTTTCAGAGCCAGTTGATAACCATGTAGTAATATTGGAAGATTATGCTAAATTTATGAAGAATAAACATAAGTACCTTGCAGGTCTTCTTAAGAATTTTTCTGGTCATAGCCCAGAGGAAGTTCTTGAAACTGTGTCGAAAACTCTGACAAGTGCTAAGGGTAGCCAGGAAGAGCTTGCAAATGACATATGGCGAGCAGGAGAGGAAATTATGCTTGGTCGGTTGAAGGCGCCGAAGTTCCTCCCGAGGAGGATTACCTTTCACGAATACAGGAAAGCACCCGAATGGTTGTTGAATGATGCCGCAGAGGCTCTTAAAGAATCTGAAAAAGCATCGATGTTGTTTGATGAAAAACCTACTATGGAAAATGCCGTGAAATCATGCATGGCTAACCGAAGAACCGTACTGCTTCTGTTCCTTGCTCGGTCAAGCTACAATAGACCAGAGTTCGCTTCCCTTTTTACCCGTTTTCGAGAGGTAGTGGAAGCATGCAGAAACAGCAACATAGAGATAGCTAATAGAATCCAAGAAGAAGATGATCCGCAGAAAGAATTCCTCGAAATCATCGCTAAATCCGAGCAACGTCGCTTAGATATCCTGGATTACATAAAGAATCGAAATATGCAGGAAGCTATTGAACGTATGTGGGATGCGATTGAGATAGCATATAGCAGAAAAGATAAACTGCTGAGACTATGCGCTAAGATCCGGAAGATCCGGAGCGACGAAAATTACTCAGAGCAGATTGCTTTTTTGCTTCCCACCCGCTAAAAGACCAGCGAAGATTACTCCGGCTGTTCACTCAAGTTGCTGGTTTCTTTGCGTTTTATTATGGTGAGGTGAGAGGTGGTGTCTGAGTACGCTTTCTTAATGCTAAACTAAGCAGTTTGTTGACAATCCCACCTACAACGCTGAACAATAAACATACAAAAAGTAGAATTAAACCCCACGTTGACTTTTTGTATTCGTTCACCCATGCTGCGCATTTCCCAACAGGTGTCTTCATATATAAAGGCACATCGCCATGATCTTCTTGCACAATCTTAAAACATCCGTCCGGGGTTACCGAACTGATCACCCATGCATTTGCAAAAATTTTCCCATCTTTTTCTAATCGTCCCATTGGGACAACTCTGCATTTATCATCTCGGAAAGATTCCTTTAACGTGCCACTTTTTCCATGGTTCTCGTATTGCACATATTTAGCGTCCATTATTTCCAGTAATATACGATTGCTTTTTGTTTCTCCATTGTTCTGGACCTCGATAGCATACATTGTTTTCAATGACTCAATATTAGATGCCTCGTCTTGCGCTGTTACCTTTAGCTTCTCTACTACATCCAAAGGGGCTTCCCATTTTCCGCCATTTGCAGTAGCCTTCAGATCGGGTTCAGGCGAAATAAATAAAATTATAGTAATTATTGCAATTATTGCGGCCGGAATTGCAATAAGGAATGTCAATAATGGAATTATGCTTCTTTCTTTTTCTTTGCCCATATTATCTCCAGAATCCTAAACATTTCATGTAGCGCCAATTTATCATCTTTATTCGATCCGATCTTAATTATATTGAAGGCCGAAACGGACATGTTTTGCACTTCACTTCCTTCGCCTCTCACTAACAACCACTCTACGCCCTTTTAAAAAAGAGTTTATCTTCTCCAATCCCTTCATGTCTTCCATTCTTATTCAACCTATAGTTCTAATATCTTATACCCAGCATAAGATAATGTCAAACAAATTCTC
>SDBT01007225.1_pt1 | contig 18315 bp, 22 predicted proteins | sample 2277101 | NCBI WGS metagenome assembly SDBT01 (sample SAMN10404973, study PRJNA504765) | marine sediment metagenome | isolation source: marine sediment core GS10_PC15, 103 cmbsf | place: Arctic Ocean: Southern Knipovich Ridge | collected 2010
ATATGCCCGCCGGAAAAGTGACAAATAAAAGGACGACGGCTACGGGAAAATCGCAGCCGCCCTCCTCTAATAACTGCTCCTAAATACACTTTGATTGAAAATTAGGGGGGAATTACCAGTGCATTCAGCCTCAGTTGAGGCTGGGATTTATAAGCCAGTTCCTCTGGATGTGGAAGGATTTGTGTCCTTAACTTTAAATTATCGTTTCTTAAATGCACCCACCCTTAGCAATAAGCTTGATTGATAGATGCCTTTGGGGTAATAATGGGGACGGAACAGGCTATCACCTCCAACAGGGATTGAAAATAAGAGACAAAGGACGGAATGAGCGAAAATGAGAAGGCCTGATTTTTCCAGACTAAGGCAAGCCCTTCTTCTAGAAGGGGAACCGGACTATGTCCCTCTTTTTGACAGCGTAGACAAAGAGGTGAAAGATGCCTTTCTCGGTAAACCGGTAACTGACCTCAAAGGGGAGATAGAATTTGCTACCGCCGCCGGCTACGACTATGTGTTCATCGCGGTAGGATTCCGATACTTCCTCGGCTTAGCCCCCAGTCTGACCAAAGGAAAAAAAATTACAGTATCAACCCCAAAACCCTTGACCAGAGCCGGCACCGCTAAATACAGCGTGTTCACTGATGTTGAATCCGAGCGACCCTGGGCAGAGGAAGGCAAGGGAGTTGTTACCAATTTGGATGAATTTGAAAGCTTCCCCTGGCCAAGCGCTGACGATTTTGATTACTCCCCCTTTGAGGATATCAAGACTTACCTTCCTCAAGGAATGAAGGTTATTGCTCTCATCGATGGTGTCTTTACCCCTACCTGGCTACTGATGGGGGGAGAAACATTCTATCTCTCACTGGTGGACAACCCTAAACTGATAAGGCTAATATTTGAGAAGATTAGGGCGATACAACTCGACTGCATCCGCAAAGTAGTGAGTTTTGATTGTGTCGGTGCTTTTCGGGTTAGTGATGATATTGCCCATAACCAGGGGTTACTAGTCTCACCAAAACATCTCAGAGAATACTTTTTCCCCTGGCTCAAGCAGGTAGGTGATATCTGCAAAGAAAAAGACCTGCCTTTTATCTATCATACTGATGGTAATGTTGTTGAGGTACTAGATGACATTATAGGCGCCGGGGTTAATGGTCTTCACCCCATTCAACCCAATGCCATGAACATTCAGTACGTCAAGAAACAGGTAGGGGATAAACTGTGCCTTTTGGGCAATATTGATATGGATGTATTGGCACGCGGAAGCTCCCAAGAAATTGAAGAACTGGTCAAAAGAAATCTCAAGGAGATAGCACCTGGTGGCGGCTATGTTGTCGGTTCTTCAAACTCGGTGCCTGAGTACATTCCAGTGGAAAACTACAATGCTATGGTCAAGACAACACTAAAGTTAGGCCGCTACCCGATAACCCTCTGATTTGGCTACCTTAAGACATTAATTGTGCGCTACAAACGCTGGCTGGCTATTAGTGCAGGTATAATACTGGGAGCAATTTTTATTGTCTCCGGTGTGGGCAAGCTGCTGGGGCAGGAAGAACTCCTGGCTACAACCTGGCTCTTACCAAGTATAAGCCAAGAACTTGGCGCTGTCATCGCTTACGTGCTTCCCTGGGCTGAACTCATACTGGGTGCATTCCTAATTACGGGAATCTATACCCTGCTTACGGCATCCTTTTCCTATTTGCTGATTACGGCCTTTGCCTCCTACAACAGTTGGATGATCACCAAATGGACTGGGCTACCAACCTTGCCTGTGTTTCGGAATATTTGAAAAGATGCTCCAAGGTGAACTCAGAAACCCTGGATTCCTTGCTTATTGACATGGGGCTGTTTGTACTGGCGGGACTGATAATCTATTTTTCTTCTCCTGGCAAATTTTTTAATCTGCGCCCCTGGTTTATAATAAAGGAGGGCGAAGTTAATTCATCTCCCGACGAGGAAAGATAGCTTCCCGGAGTAAAACTGGATAACCACTCATTATAGAGTTAAACTAATGCTGTCCATTTAAACTGAAGGGAGTTATCAAATGAACTTCATTATCTATGGAGCCGGCGCCATCGGCAGTCTCTTCGGTGCTTACCTGGCCAGAACCGGACAAAATACGGTACTAATCGGACGCAAAGAGCACATAGAGGCGATAAACCGCCGCGGACTAAGGATAATAAGGTCAGATGAGAGCTTTCTTATCTCACTATCAGCGGTAGATAAACCAGCCGACATTGAATACGACTCTGAAGACATAGTCTTTTTAACCACCAAATCCAATGATACCCAAGGGGCTGTTAGCCTCCTGGCAAAATACGCCCCTGCGGACATACCCATCTTTTGTTTCCAAAACGGTGTTCGGAATGAAGAAATTGTCAGCCGGAAATTCAGAAATGTCTACGGAGGGGTAATTTTCTTCAGTGGCACCTATATGGGACCAGGAGAGATAGCTCACACCCGGGTTGACCGGGTCGGGCTTGGGGTTTACCCCGGTGGTATCAATGATACCACCCGAAGGGTCCATGAAACATTAACTTCAGCTGGTTTCCACACCTTCCTGCACCACTCGATAATGGCGGTCAAGTGGTCAAAACTGGTAACCAACCTCCGTATGGCGGTTAACGCCATCGCCGGTCTCTCCGGGCAGGAGGGAGTAGCAAAAAAAGAGTCCCGGGAGTTTATCGCTGATGTAACCGATGAAGGGGTTAGAGTAATGCAGGCTGCCGGAATAACCTTCGAAGATGAGCCGGGGCAACCTCCGGCCGCGGAGAGCGGTTCACGACTCCGTGCCATGAAAGATTTCATCCCTGACCAGTCTATTCCTGAAGCAATGAAACACCGGCCTTCTACCTGGCAGGACCTCACCCTGAAAAGAGGCAAGAGTGAGGTTGGTTTCATTAACGGTGAGATTGTCGAGCTGGGTAAAAAACTGGGCATCAAGACCCCTCTAAATTCCCTGCTCTTGAGGGTGGTTAAAGAGATGACGCAAGAAAAGATACCCGCCGGGAAATATAGTATCGCTGATTTGAAAAAGATGCTGGCTAGAACTGCTTAACCCTGCTTATCCTTCGGTTTAATCGAGCCTTCGACAATTAATTTTCTCAGCTCAACTATCATTTCCGGGGTATCAATACTGACCGGGCACCTCACCTTACACCGCCCGCAGGTGAGACAGGTATAGGCAAGCGCCGCCGCTTTCTCCTCATTATGCCCAATCATCGCCGCCCAGACAGCACCGATACCAGTAAAATATTTATCTCCAAAATGGCCGGCCGTCACCGCAAAGACAGGACACTCGTATAGACAGCCGCCACACCTAAGGCAGTACAGCACCTGACGCAGTATCGGGTGCCTGGCCAGTTCGGTTCGGCCATCATCAAGAAAGATAACATGAAACTCGGCTGGTCCATGGGCGCCATAGGTAGTTATCTTCTCAATATCACCTGTTTTACTTGGACCAGAAATCACGTTTAAGTAACTGGGAATGGAGTAATTAGCATATCTCCAGGTTACCTCAGCCACCTTCCAGGCATCAGCCAGGGTCGGCACCAATTTCTCCATACCGACCAGAGCAATGTGAACCGGTGGCAAACCGGTAGCCAGGCGAATATTTCCCTCATTCTCAATAAGAACCAGTGAGCCGGTATCACAGGCGACCACATTGGCACTACTCATACCAATATCGGCCTCGAAGAATTTCTCCCGAAGCAGTTTCCTGGCCGTAGCTACCAGACCACTAATATCATCGGCCGGTATTAGCTCTCCGGTAATCTTGGAGAAGAGTTCAGCCACATCCTCCTTGGGCACATGGATTGCCGGTGAGAGGATATGCATTGGTCTTGAGTTCAGTTTCTGGATGATGAACTCACCCAAATCAGTTTCGTAAACCTCGTTGCCCCATTCCTCCAGGTGCTCCCTTAAGCCAACCTCCTCCCCGGTCATGCTTTTAGCTTTGACGATCAGTTTGCCACTTCCCACCAGCTCATGGATGATACTGAAAGCATCCTCAGCCGTTTTAGCAATATATGCCTTCCCCTTGTTTTCGGCGATAGCCTCACATGCCTGCCGGGCAAGTGCCTCCATCTGAGTGATTGCCTTCTCTTTTATCTGTCTAACTTCCTCCGCCAATTTTACGGTGTGAGGGAATTTCTTCAGGGCACTATCGGTATTTACCCGGTAGCTCTGAATTGCCCGGGACAAAGCCAGCCTTATCCGCTCATTGTGAGCGGCATCCATTATCTCCTTTTTGTAATCACTAAAAACCGACATCCGTCTATCCCTCAATCGCCATCGCCAGGATTTGAGTTAAATCAAGGACTTCCACATCACTCTTTCCCAGCTCCTTTAAGCCAGCCTCCAGTTGCATCACACACCCCGGACAGTGAGTGACAATAATCTCGGCTTCAGTCGAAATCAACTCTTTAACCCTGTTTGCGGCCAGGATCTGGCTTAATTCAGGGAAGACCGCCTCAAAGCCACCACCGCCGCCACAGCAGGTTGACCACTCGCCACTGGTCAGGTCGGTATCCAAAAGCTCAATACCCTTAATCTTCCTCAGTACCTGACGCGGTTCATCAATAAGCCCCAAGTAACGTGACAGCTGACAGGGGTCATGATAGACAACCCTGACCTGCCTTGGAAACCGGAACCTGTCAGGCTCAATCTGCCCCGAAACCACTTCAATAAAATGCTTAACCTCAAGGTCAAACCCATCAACATAATTGGGGATGAGATTGCGAAGGGTATAGGTGCATGAAGGCACGATACTAATGATTCGCCTGACGCCAAAGGACTTCAGTTTCTGGTATATCCCAGTAGCATGGCTTTTAAACTCTGCCTCCAGCCCGATATGGTGAAGCGGCCCACCACAGCATGGTTCGTCATCAGCCAGATAACCAAACTCAATACCCAGACTTTTTAAGACCCTGACCGCATCCCTCAGGGGCTGACCGTCAGTATCGCTATCCCTGACCGCTAACTTACGATATGCTCCAGCCAGGTCAACACCCATCTTCTTTGATAAGCCAGCCAGTCCCGTTGGCAGTTCAGCACCAATCAGGCTTTTATCCATTTTCCGGATGAAGGAGAGCATTGACTCAAGCCCGCTCGTGTACTGATAACCACAGCCAGCAAAGAAGATGGTCTCCGACTCCTTGGGCAGGTTAAGGTCTTTTGCCCACCTGGCTCCGGCTCCCCTGGGGGCACCCAAGATATTCTGCCTTGAGGTGATGTTATCCGCTATCTGAACCAGTCCGGGGGGAATCAACTCTCTAGCTCTTTTAGCCATCCAATAGCCTTTCCCACGACTAATAGCAAAATTTCCAAATTCAAACTCGCAAAATAAAGCTTACTGTATCAGAAGAAGTTAAGTCAAATATTTTAGCTTCTTATCAAATGGCATTTTACAATTAACCAGCTTTAGTGCTAGACTGATTTAACCCAAACTGACCAGGACCGGAGAAGAATAAAGGAGGTTAATTACAACCTTGGTTCGTAAAATTCAAGAGCCGGTTCCCAACGAGGTATTAAAGCAAGACCTCGAGAAATACCGAAAGAAGGTGCTTACCCTTGGGGCTTCAGATGCCAAGGCCATCACCACCGATATGATAATCTTTGACGAGAGAACCCGGGCCAAATGCCTCTATCCCAGATGTCCAAATTATGGGACCAACGTTAATTGCCCCCCGTTTGCTCCCGATGTTAGCTTTTTTGAAAGGATAACTAAAAAATATCAATACGGGATATTTTTCATGCTCCGGGTACCACCCCAAGAAATCGCCGGTGACGAAGCCCTGAAAAAATCCCTGCCGAGAATCGGCAGTCGGAAGGTCTGTGAAATCGTCGCTAAAATCGAAAGCGAAGCCTTCTATGACGGCTATGAGCTGGCCCTTGGCTTTAGCGGCGGACCCTGTAAACCTGTTTTCTGCCCCGATGTTGAGTGCAGCGCCCTGACCCCGGGACAGCCCTGCCGGCATGCCCTAAAAGCCAGAGCCTCGATGGATGGTGTCGGTATGAATGTTTACCGGATGGCTACCAAGGTAGGCTGGGACATCTACCCAATCGGGCGTTCCACCACACCCTCAGATGTACCCCACGGTACCAGACTGGGACTGGTGCTTATTCAATAAGACATTAAGGGAATATCTCAATGCAACCTGCACAAAAGGTTGAAGTCTTGGGCAAGTCACCGATTTTCACCGAGCTTAATCAGCCAGAACTGGTTGAGCTAGCCAGCCTGGCCACCGAACGGAGTTTCCTGCCCGGAGAATACATCTTCTGGGAAGGTGATTCCCCCGAATGGTTCTACATTATTGCTCAAGGCAAGGTCAAGGTCTTAAAGCACGCTTCAACCGGCAAGGAGTTCATCATCGCCTTCTTTGGCCCCGGTGAGATGTTCGGTGAGGTAGCCGTCTTTGAGGGTAAGTCGTACCCGGCCTCAGCTCAGGCTCTGGCTCAAAGCCTGGTTTTGGGCATCAAGCGGGCTACCTTCCTCGGCTTCCTTACCCGCCATCCCCAAGGGGCCTTTAAGATTATCGGTGTTTTAGGCGGACGACTGAGGGATGCTCAAGAGCGCCTGACCACCATGGCTGGTGAGCGGGTTGAGCAGCGTCTGACCAAGGTATTGCTTATGCTCTCATCCCGGCTTGGGCCGACCCTGCCCTTCACCCGTCAGGATATTGCTGACATGACTGGAACCACCCTTGAAACCACCATCAGGGTCCTTAGCCGCCTGAAAGAAGGAGGGATTATCCACTCCCCACGCGGTAAAATAATCATCACTGATAAAACCAGGCTCCGCCTCCTGGCTGAAGGACCTCCGAAAATATAGAAAAAGGGGGTTGTCTTACCCCTGCTTGGTTTTTTTTACGTAAACCCTAATTTCCCCACCAGCCTCCTCTTCCTCCAAAAACTCATTCCCGGTGGCCTCACACCAGGCCAGCATATCTAGTTTTATCCCCTTGTCATCCGCCACTACCTCCAGAATTTCACCCGGTTTCATCCCCTTAATTCTCTCGGCAGTTTTAACAATTGGCATCGGGCAGTAAAGCCCCATGCAATCCAGACTCTGGTCTGCCTTCATCGTTTCCTCCTTGCCTATCTTTAAACCAAAGGCTTATTAGATAAAGAGAGCTACCTTGGACTTGCGAGCTTCACCCAGAAAATAGGCAGCGCCAGTCAGGCTCGTAACCTCGCTGCGGAAGGCATCTTCAGGTACCCCCATCACCCCACATGAAGTGGTACAGGCAATCAGTTTTACCCCCATCTGGTGAGCCATGATGATAAACTCATCTACCGAGGGCATGTTGACGTCTTTCATCAGCCCTTTCATCATCCAGGTACCCAGTCCAAGCATATTAAACTTAGACAGGGTTAGCCTTTTGGAGCCACCGCGATTGATGAGGTTGAGCATCTTTCTCATCAGTCCCTTGCTTCGAATGCCACCTTCATTCTTCTTAATAATATTCAGCCCCCAGAAGGTAAAGAACATGTTGACTTCCATCCCCATACTGGCACCGGTGGTAGCCAGCATAAAACCGGCTAAAGCACGATCCAAATCGCCGCTGAACATAACTATGGTCAGCTTTTCCTTCTCTTCTGTCATCTAAAACCTCCCTTTTCTAGTTAAACTTCCCCCTTGACTTCAGACCCACAATAAGGACACACCCGGTTCTCCCGGGACAGGGGTTTGCGACACTTGGGACAATAGAACACCGTTACGGCACAAGTATCACAATATGGGAATGATACCTCGGCTATTTCCTCATCACAATAAGGACAAAAGCGGTGCTCTTTTTCCAGTTTTTTCTTCTCTCCCATTACTTTGTCCCTCCTTCCGCTTTCTTTTTGCTCTGGTAATCCTTAATAGCTTTATGTAAAGCCTGGGCACCTAAATTGGAGCAGTGAAACTTATTCTTCGGCAGTCCCTCCAACTCATCAACCACCGAACGGGGGGTGATTTTCATCACCTCATCAATGGTCTTACCCTTGGCCATTTCACTGACCATGCTGGAAACAGCAATGGCGGCCCCGCAGCCGAAGGTTTTGAACTTAACATCATCAAGGCGATTATCTTTAACCTTAATGTAAAAGGTCATCATGTCCCCGCAGACTGGATTACCCACCTCCCCAATCCCGTCAGCATCCTCAATCTCACCCACGTTACGCGGGCTCATAAAGTGCTCCATTACCTTCTCGCTATAAACCGGCATCTTAACTGCCTCCTTTAGTAATTTTAACAAATTTGGCATAGAGTGGCGACATCTGCCGCAGCCTGTCCACAATACCAGGCAAAACCTCAAGGACATACTCAACATCCTCTTCGCTGCTATCAATGCCAAAACTAAATAGCAGAGAACCTTGAGCAATCTCATGGCTTAGCCCCATGGCAATCAGGACATGCGAGGCTTTGAGCGCCCTTGAGGTACAGGCTGAACCAGAAGAGACGGCAATCCCCCGGCTGTCCAAGAGCATCAACATTGATTCACCCTCAATAAACCGGATACAGAAACTGGCATGCCCGGGAAGGCGGGTTTTCAGATGACCAGTAATCACCACGTGGTCAATCTTCTTGGGTAATTCACCAAGCAGACGGTCACGAAGCTTAGCCAGATGCCCCATCCGAACCGTTGTCTTCTCCATAGCCAGTTCCGCCGCCCTGCTCAGGCCAACAATCGCCGGGACATCCTCAGTACCAGCCCGACGTCCACCTTCCTGCACACCACCATCAATCAGTGGTATAATTCTCACCCCTTTGCGCACCCAGAGGGCACCAATACCCTTCGGACCATAAAACTGGTTTCCAGCCAGACTCAAGGCATCAACCCCCAGTTTCTTTATGTCAACTGGAATTGTACCCGCACTGGCGACAGCATCAGTATGGAAAACGACACCCGCTTCCCTAGTTATCCTTGAAATCTCCTCAATCGGCTGAATTGTGCCGACCTCGCCATTGGCATGCATAATTGAAACCAGTATGGTGTCTTTCCTGAGGCTACGGCGCACCTCCTCCGGACTAACCAGACCATACTTATCAACCGGGACAAGCGTCAGTTCAAAGCCCAGCTTCTCCATTGTCCGGGCTGAATTGAGCACCGAGAAGTGTTCAATCGCCGAGATAACGATATGTTTCCCCTTCCCCTGCCCGGCTAGTGCCAGTCCTTTGATGGCAAAATTATTGCTTTCACTGCCGCTTGAGGTAAATATTATCTCCTCAGCCTCCGCTCCAATAAGCCGAGCTACCTTCTCCCGGGCTGACTCAACCGCATCTCGAGCGGTAGCGCCCCATTCATGAAGCGAAGACGGATTGCCATACACCTCTCCCAGATAGGGAAGCATCGCCTGCCTCACCTCGGGGGCAAGGGGCGTCGTCGAGGCATTATCTAAATACACCCTTCTCATCCCTTTATCCCTCAAAAACTAAAATCACTTTTGTTCGATAGACCCTCTGATAATATAATACCATTACCCAAGGCAAATAATAAAATTCCGAGTTTCAAGGATAAACCTGATTTCCCAATCATACCTTTCCAGTCATACTCCAATCAATTTATCGTCGGGGTTACTCAACTCAAGAAGTAAAATTGTTAAAGCCGGTCAAAATCAGGTAAGATTATGATATGGATGAACGCCAAAGCCATCACCAGCTAGTTAAAACGGGCAGCCGCGGACTGAAGCTAGCGCTAGGCATTGTCCTCGTGGTTATGGTAGTTTAAGGTCATCGGTGGGCTTTTAAGTAATAGTCTGGCACTGCTTGGTGACGCTGGACACATGCTGGTCGACGCCTTAGCCCTTGGTTTATCCCTTTTTGCCCTGACCCTGGCCAGAAGACCGGCTACCAAGACCAAGACCTTCGGCTATCACCGGGCTGAAATCATGGCGGCACTGGCTAATGGCACCATTTTAGTTCTGGTCTCAATCTATATTTTCTACGAAGCCTACCAGAGATTCCTCGAGCCGCCTGAAATCTCAACCCCAATAATGATTCTGGTAGCCACCATCGGCCTGGCAGCTAATCTTGCCGGGATACTGCTTTTAAGGAGAGTCAGCACCAAGAGCCTGAACCTCAAAGCCGCCTTCTGGCATATTATCGGCGACACAATATCCTCAGTCGGAGTAATCATTGCCGGCATTATTATCCTGCTCACCGGCTGGTACGTTGCCGACGCTGTAATCGCCGTTTTTATTGGCGGTATCATTCTCCTGGGGTCGGTGCGGATAGTCAGGGAATCGGTAGATATTCTTCTTGAAGCAGTACCGAAACAAATCGAGGTTTCAAAGGTTATTGAGAATATCAAGAAGGTTTCCGGCGTTGAGGATGTACATGACATTCACATCTGGACGATTACCTCAAACATCCATGCCTTGAGTGCCCATCTCTCCATTGAAGACCAGAGAGTCAGCCAAAGTGTAGCAATTGTCGAGGCAGTAAATAAGGACTTGGCCAGACGCTTCAACATAACCCACACTACCCTGCAGCTGGAATGTAAAAGCTGCCCCAGCGGACTTGTTTGCGAGCTAATCCAACCACCTCATCAGGGATAGACCTGAAAACTACACCGGTGCTTTATCAAAAAATGCTGATAAAAAGACTTGATAAAAATGATACTCTATGCTAGTATATAGTGTAATGAAACCAACTGCTTGTTTTTACTTATCGGTAACGGAGGATTAAACCAAGATGGCTACACAGGCAAGACAATACCGACACACTCAGGATAAGCCCTCTCTCCTGGGAAGGATGAAGAAAATCGAGGGTCAGTCCAGAGGTATTCACAGAATGATCGAGGAAGACCGTTACTGCATCGATATTGTCCAGCAGCTAACTGCCCTCCGTGCCGCGGCTGATAGGATTTCACTACTAATCCTCCAGAGTCACATCGAGGGTTGTGTCGCTGATGCCATCGGCAAACAACACGGCGAAGGACATGTCAAGGAATTGATGAAGACACTGCAGAAGGTCATGAAGCGATAGTGCCTGTTTATGGTCAAGGTGAGAGTTGCCAAATTAAGATATAAGATTAAAGAAGGAGTAGACTTGATGAAGAAATTACTGCTAATAGGCTCGGTTATGCTGATAGTACCGCTGGTTCTAGAGGCCTGTACTCCCGGCAGACTACAGCCACAGCAAGGTGGCATGATGGGTCCTTCCGTACAGCCTACCCCTACGGGCCTGGAGGCATGACGGGCAATAACTACGGAACTGGCACGCCCACCGCCGACATGCCGGTAACCGAGGGAGCAGGCTAAGGGGTTTGCACAGCAATTTCTGGATGCCAATCTGCCCGGAGTTACCGTTGGTGAGGCTGATGCCTTCTATAGCTACTACACATTGCATACACTTAGGGACGGTCAGATAGAAGATATGCTGAGTGTTAACGGCTATAATGGTACGGTGTGGTACCATAACCGGCACGGACCCTTTTTTTAGGTGAAGGAATTTGAGCACTGATAAAAGAGGAGGTCATTAAAATGTTCCCTTTCTGGGATATGTCAGGAGGTATGGGGTGGTGGATGCTCTTCGGAGGAGTATTCACCATAATCTTCTGGGGAGGACTTATCGCCCTGATTGTCTGGGGAATCACGAGACTAGCTAAACGAGATAACACCACCAAAGGTGGCCCACTGGACATAGCTAAAGAGCGCTACGCCAAGGGCGAGATAACCAGAGAAGAGTTTGAGCAGTTCAAAAAAGACTTGTTTTAGTTAGTTAAAACAGGTCTTTATCTCCAGCAACTTAAAAAGTTCAAACCAGCTAAAATTGAGCCGATAATTAAAGGGGGTGCCAAAATGGCGATTGACCCCGTTTGCAAGATGCAGCTCGAAGATGACAAGGCAGCAGTCACCTCTGATTACCAGGGAAAGAAATACCACTTCTGTAGTCTGCCTCCCAAGAAAGCCTTTGATGAAAACCCGGAGAAATATCTGGCTGAAGAAAAGAATTAACCTTATTCTTCCGGCGGGATACCATGCTGGGTAATTTCCAGGTTGCAGCTTTGGCGCTCAGAACACCAGAGCTGGCATTTTTCCGCCCACTCCTTTTCCTCATAGGCATAGCCACATTCTTCACAAACATACAAGGTCTTGCCGCTTGTCTTTGTCTCCTTAACCACTGCCCGTCCCTCCCCAACTTTATAAAAGTTTAACTTCATCAGTAAGCTATGTCCCCAGTCGCTGCAGATAGCGATGGGCTTGAAGCACGGCTTTGGCTCCCTCACCGGCGGCGACAATAATCTGCTTCTCCGGAACATTACTCACATCACCAGCGGCAAAAAATCCGGGCACACTGGTCTCACATGTAGGTGTTATTATTATCTCGCCAAATTGATTCAGTTTCACGAGTTCCTTCACCGGCTCAGAGTTAGGCGTCAGACCAATTTCAATGAAAACACCGCCGACTTTGAGTTGCCTTTCTTCGCCGCTCTTAATGTTTTTAATCAGTACTCCTTCAACAAGGTTCTGACCCTCGATTTTCTCCATCTGGTATTCAGTAAAGATGTCCAGATTTTCGGCACCCCTAAGCTGGTCGACTAAAATTTGGTCGCCGGTCAGGGGTGCAAGTGACACCAAAGCTACGTGTTCGGCAATCTTGACCATATCCAGAGCACCCTCAAGTGCCGAGTTACCCCCACCAACCACCACCACCCTTTGCCCGGCAAAAACTGGCCCGTCACAGATGACACAGTAGGTAACCCCCCTGCCAGTCAACTCCGCCTCACCCGGCACATTTAACTTTCTTGGTCTCTTGCCAGCAGCAAAAATCACCGCTTTCGCCCGGTACTTATCACCCGATTCAGCTATGGCTTCAAAGCCGCCATCTATCCTCGTAAGCTCATTGATCTTGTAGCCAATTTGCTGGTCAATAGGAAACTTCTCAATCTGAGTTTGGAACTTGTCTATAAGCTCTGGTGCCTCAATAAACTGATAGCCGAGGTAATTCTCAATACCCAAAGTCTGGTTCATCTGCCCACCAATATCACCACTAACCAACAATACCTTGAGCTGTTTTCTGGCGGCATAGACACTGGCAGCCAAACCAGCCGGACCGGCACCAATTATCATCAACTCATGCATAGGCTATCTCCCAGGCTAAACTGCTTGCCAGTGCTACTGGGAGAGCAGTTTCTCAATCAGGGCCTGATTAAAACCAACAACGATTTCATCATCAATTAAAATCACCGGCACCCCCATTTGCCCCGACTTCTTGATCATCTCCTGGGTCTTCTCTTTATCTGCGGCTACATTGTAATCGGTAAACTCCATCCCCTTCTGCTTAAAATACTCCTTCGCCCTTCGGCAATAAGGACAGGTTGGAGTTGAGTAGATAACCACTTTCTTATCCGCCATCTTAAAAACCTCCGCAGAAGATATTGAAGCAACTTTTAGCTTTTTACGATTTTCAGCCATTTAATACTGTAGTTTAATCTTATAATTCACCTGTCTGGGATGTCAAGTTTCATTACCCAGGCATAGTTCAATTCATAAATAACCGGCTTTGGCTACGATAAACAATATGTTATACTTTTTAAAGAGAAAACTTAATTCAGCCAGCGATATTATCTCATTTCTAGAAGGCGGGATGCGATGACAACCGAGCAGGATAAAACCCTCGAGGGGCTTCGTTTTGCCATCCAGATGGAAATCGACGGGAAGGAATACTACCAGAAGTCAAGCCAGATAAGCACCAGCAGGCTCGGCCAACAGCTTTTCCAGACCCTAGCCACTGAAGAAGACCTTCACCGCTGTAAGTTTGAAGAGATTTACCGTGAAATTCAACAAAAGCAGACCTGGCCTGAAATCCCCCTCAAACTAGATAAGGGCAAGCAATTAAGAACTGTATTTGCCCAAGCCACTGAGGAGTCAGGTTCAAGTATTAAGGCACCTACAACTGAGCTTGAAACGATACAAAAAGCGATGGATATGGAAAACAAAACCTATGATTACTACCACAGCCAAAGCGAGAAAGCTAGCTATAATGCGGAAAGGGACTTTTACCAGACCCTGATGGCTCAGGAGCGGGCACACTTCCTGGTGCTGCTTGACTACTACGAGTACCTCAAAAACCCGGCAGCCTGGTTTACTCAAAAAGAACACCACTCCTTAGATGGCGGTTAATCAAACCTTGATAAATTAAAGATAACAATTGACTGGGCTTATCTGGTATACAGGATAAAAAAGGGTGAATCTGAGAAAACAAAAGAGTAACTACCTTGATACATAGGATAGAGGTCCGGCTGAAGGATTATTTGCCCGACGCCAAAGGACTGAGCTTAGTCAAGGATATTCATGACCTTGGAATCAAGACCGTCTCCGGCATTCGAGTGGTTGACGTCTACTGGCTTGACGGCAAACTCAAGCCAGTAGAGCTAAACTTAATCGCCAAGGGTTTACTCGCTGACCCGATAACTCAAGAGTACAATTTGGGGCGAGATTCCTCAAGCCAAGCCGTCGGCAGTAACTATATTATTGAAGTCGCCTACAATCCCGGTGTTGCCGACCCGGTAGAGGGTACTGTCTTAAAAGCAATCGGAGATTTAGGTATCGAGGCTGTTAAGGCGGTTAAAACGACCAAAAAATACCTCGTCCAGGGTGAGCTTGACGAAGATAAATTAGACAGCATCTCTAGTAGGCTGCTGGTAAACCCAATCATTCAGCACATCGTTAAGGAAGAATCAACCGGGTTTGCTCAAAATCCCAGGTATCAATTCAAATTAGAGCAGGTAGACCTTCTGGGGGCGAATAAGAGTGAGCGAGGAAAAATTCAGCAACAATTCGGTTTTACCGGGGGCGAACTTGAAGCAATCGTCGATTACTTCCGAAAACAAAAGCGTAATCCCACTGATGCCGAGCTTGAGACCTTAGCTCAGACCTGGTCTGAGCACTGCGTTCATAAAACCTTCAAAGCTAAAATCAAGTTTGGTGATAGGATAATTGATAATCTGCTCAAAAGCACCATCATCAAAGTAACCAAGGAACTCGATAAACCCTGGTGCCTTTCCGTTTTTGAAGACAATGCCGGGGTGATTGAGTTTGACGATAACTGGGCTTTGTGCTTTAAGGTGGAAACCCACAATCACCCTTCGGCAATTGAACCCTACGGCGGAGCAGCAACCGGGATTGGCGGTGTAGTGCGTGATGTCCTCGGTACCGGACTCTGCGCCAAGCCAATCTTTAATACCGATGTCTTCTGCTTCGGCCCCCCTGACCTCCCCTACGATGAGTTACCACCGGGGGTTCTGCACCCCAGGCGTACCTTTAAGGGAGTACGAGCCGGGGTAGCTGATTATGCCAACCGTCTTGGTATCCCTACCGTAAACGGCGCCATCCTCTTCGATGAACGATACACAGCCAACCCTCTGGTCTACTGCGGCACCGGCGGACTCGTGCCCAAGAAATTCTCTCTAAGAGGCAGACAAAAACCGGGTGACCTGGTAGTACTGGCCGGGGGTAGAACCGGCCGTGATGGAATTCACGGCGTGACCTTCGCTTCAGAGCAGCTTAGCCACGAGTCAACCGAGCTATCCTACAGTGCTGTCCAGATTGGCAACCCGATTGTGGAGAAGAAACTGATTGACACCCTCCTTAAAGTAAGGGACCGCGGGCTAATCCGCAGGATAACTGATTGTGGCGGTGGTGGGCTTTCTTCAGCCGTCGGTGAAATGGCTGAAGAAACCGGGGTGCGTGTCCATCTAGACAGGGTACCCCTTAAATATGCTGGTCTCTCCTACGCTGAAATCTGGGTTTCCGAATCTCAAGAGCGAATGATACTGGCTGTCCCTTCAGAACGCGCCGAAGAACTGTTAGCGCTTTTTGCCCAGGAAGATGCTGAAGCGACAGTTATCGGCGAGTTTACCGACGACCGGAAGCTCAGGCTACTCTACGAGGGACAGCTAGTCTGTGAGCTGGATATGGAGTTCCTGCACGGCGGCCGGCCGCAACTTAAAATGGAAGCCGCTTGGGAAAAGCCGAAACACGTTGAAGCCGATTTCACCCAGCCTGCAAACCTGACTGAATCCCTAATTCAAATCCTCAGCTCCCTGAACGTATGTAGCAAGGAATGGGTAATCCGCCAGTACGACCATGAGGTGCAGGGAACGAGTATCCTCAAGCCACTGGTAGGCAAGAATAGCGATAGCCCTGGCGATGCCGCTATTATCCGGCCGGTGCTTAATTCCGACCGAGGAGTGATTATCTCCTGTGGCATATGCCCAGGCTATGGGGACATTGACCCCTACTGGATGGCAGCTTCGGCGATTGATGAAGCCTTAAGGCAGATTATAGCCGTTGGTGGCAGTCTTGGACGAGTAGCTTTACTTGACAATTTCAGTTGGGGCAACACTGACCGTCCGGAGATTCTTGGCGCTTTGGTCAGGGCGTCCCAGGCCTGTTATGATATGGCAAAAGTCTACCAGACCCCGTTTATTTCCGGTAAAGACAGCCTAAATAATGAATTTGAATTTGAGGGCAAGATTATATCCATACCCCATACCCTGCTTATCTCGACCATTGCAGTTTTAGAGGATATAAATTCAGCCATATCGATGGATTTTAAACAGGCAGGCAATTTAATCTACATTATTGGCAAGACGTATGATGAGCTTGGCGGTTCAGAGTATTTCAAAATCAATGGCTTTATCGGTAACAGTGTCCCCAATGTGAATCCACATCAAGGGAAGAGGTTAATGGATGCCTTAAGCATGGCCACCAAGAAAGATTTAGTCAGGGCCTGTCACGATTTAAGTGAGGGCGGTATCGGTGTTGCCCTGGCTGAAATGGCTTTTGCCGGCGGGTTAGGAGCCAAAATCCAGCTTGAGTCCGCACCGCTGGGTGAGCCAATAACCAGGGATGACCTCATCCTCTTTTCCCAGTCAAACAGCCGATTTTTAGCGGAAGTAACACCGGAAAACCATGATAGGTTCGAAGAAGTGATGAGGGGAACGAGTCTGGCAGTTATCGGCCAGGTTACCAATTCCGAAGTACTTGAGATTTATGGACTTGGTGGCAACAAAATTTTGTCGGCTAGCCTGGCTGAATTAAAAGAGGCTTGGCAGAGACCAATTCGCTGGTAGGAGAAACTAATGGGCAAGGTAAGAACCTTGATACTGAGGGCACCCGGGACAAACTGCGATGTTGAGACCGCCTTTGCCTTTGAAGAGGCCGGGGCAGTAGTATCACTGGTTCATATAAATGAACTGGTACGTGGTGGGGAAAAGCTTGTTGACTACCAAATAATGGTTATTCCCGGGGGCTTTACCCACAGTGATGATATCGCCGCCGGCAAAGTGCTGGCTAACGAACTCAGGCTAATGTTGGATGAAGATATCAAGGGTTTTATCCAAGATGGCAGGCTAATTCTAGGAATTTGTAATGGCTTTCAGGTGCTGGTTAAAGCCGGTATCCTGCCTGAGCCCCAGGACATCCAGCCATCCCTGACCCTGACTACCAATGACTCCGGCCGGTTTGAATGCCGCTGGGTGTATCTGAATGTCAATCGGGAAAGCCCCTGCGTATTCACCAAGGGAATTAACCAGATGCAGCTACCGGTAGCTCATGGTGAAGGAAAATTAGTTGCTCCCCTTGAGACCTTACCCAACTTAAATATAGCCTTATATTATACTGACGAGAAAGGGAATAATGAAGCTGGTTATCCTTATAATCCCAATGGGTCAGTAGAGAACATTGCCGGTATCTGTGACGGTTCAGGACGCATTTTTGCCCTGATGCCACACCCGGAACGTTATATTCATGCCGCTCAGCACCCTCTCTGGACAAATCAAAAAGATAAGAAACCTGGAGATGGCTTCAGTATTTTCTTAAATGCCGTAAAATGGATTCAAAATTTGTAACTACCGCCCTCCTTGCAACTTACGAGGAAAATTGCTAAAATCTAGCCAACTCCAAAGCCATGTAGAGAATTCCCAAGTTAAATAAAAGATGGGCCGTTAGCTCAGCTGGCAGAGCACCTGACTTTTAATCAGGGTGTCACAGGTTCGAGACCTGTACGGCCTACCACTTTTTGAGGCTAAAAAGCCCCTACTCTTCGTTAAGGAAGTAGGGGCTTTTTCATTTTAGCTAACGGATAGCTAACGCAGGATTTCTTTCGTCTCGTTTTCTGAAACGCCGTGAACTATATCATCAAAGCGGTTAGCGGCAGCTTGCTGCAGACCAGGAGTAACGTGGCTATAGGTATCAAGTGTAATCTGTATACTTGCATGACCCAGTCTCTCCTGTACTATCTTGGGGTGTATGCCTTGCTTCAGCATCAATGAGGCGTGGGTATGCCGGGCATCATGCAGGCGAATACCTTTTAGGCCGGTA
>SDBT01007226.1_pt1 | contig 18310 bp, 10 predicted proteins | sample 2277101 | NCBI WGS metagenome assembly SDBT01 (sample SAMN10404973, study PRJNA504765) | marine sediment metagenome | isolation source: marine sediment core GS10_PC15, 103 cmbsf | place: Arctic Ocean: Southern Knipovich Ridge | collected 2010
CCGAAGAGGGTAAGTTGTTACCAGTTGCTGTGGTCAGCAGGCTTAAAATGGAAGCTTGGCTTGATCAAATCAATTTATTATTAAAAAATCCTAAATGTACAATTAGTGCAATGGTGCCAGATACACTTGCGCTCGCCTTCAAGCCAACTGCGTGGACTGTTTTAGTGAAAGGTCAGTCTGCGCTAGTGCGCAGCGGTGAGTTTAACGGATTTGGCTGTGATATTGAAAACTTACCTGTGCTTATGGCATCACACCTCAATTCAGTTGATGTTAAACCAAAAACAATTGACTGCTATGGCGACAACCAATTGGAACTTGATATAAAGGTCACACATAAGCCTCTGCCTACACACACCTTAAATATACTTGTATCTCAGATAAAAAATACACCATTGAATCTTCTTCAAGATGAATTTCAAGTTCGGCATCAGCCAGAACAAACACAACAACTATTTAGATATGCTGGCGCGCTGGCATTAGCGTGTATCCTGGTTATTACAATGGCAGATATATTCAAAATTAGTTATCTAAGTAGCCAAGAAGCACAGCTCGAAAAACAAATTGCTGTGGTTTATAAGCAAATATTTCCACAGTCGACTTCAGTCGTCAGCCCTAAAAAACGGATTCAGCGCTTATTGGGTACGATGCACACATCACAATCCAGAACTGACTTTCTGAGTCTCGTCTCTGAGGTTAGCCCTATCATCCAAAAAAATAGCAAGCTGACTGTGCGGGAAGCAATCTTTAGTAACAATGAATTGCAATTGCGTGTAGAAGCATCAGACTTTTCGGTTCTAGATCAATTCACACAACAAGTCAAAGCGCTTGGTTTTACAGTCACTCAAAGTAGTGCGAGCAAATCAGGTGATATGATTCAGTCTCGAATTATGATTAAGAGGGAAGTGGCATGAAAGAATGGTGGAAGGCATTAGAAAAAAGAGAACAGCGCATTGTGTTGTGGGGTGGGGTTATTGTGATCTTATTAATTTTGTATTTCGGCTTATTGAGCCCTATGCAAGATAAGGTCGCTACACTACAAAAAAGTGTGAGTAACAATACATCGTTGTTAGTTTGGATGAAGCAAGCAAAGTCTGAAGTTAAGCGTTCTGAAAAAAACCGAGTTAACAGTGCGTCTAATCGTTCAAAGTCATTGCTGACAGTTGTTGATAGTTCAATTAAGCAGAAAAAACTGAGTGCTAGTGTGACTGAAATTAAACAAGTTAATAAGAGCCAAGTTCAAGTCAAGTTGGGTGAGGTTCGGTTTGAAAGTTTAATTGCGTGGCTACAGCAATTGCAGAGTAGAGATGGTGTAAATATCAGCAAAATTACCTTGCGTCGAACTGAAACCGAAGGCATTGTTTCAGCTGATGCGGTGTTGGTGCGTGCTGGCACGTAATGGACAGCTCTTTCGCTGGAATGGCTATCATTGAAGAACTACATCATATCTAATGGGTCTACATCTAGTGTCCAATGCACTGCGCGAGAAACTTTCTGCTCTTCTATCATATGAATCAAATTAGGCAACCACTTTTGTAAGCTGGCGCGGCTTTTTGATTGGATGAGTAGTTGTCCGCGAAAGCGATTTTTTTTCCGCTCAAGTGGTGCAGGAACTGGCCCCAGCAGACTCATCATTGTTGGTAGTGAAATTTCAGCTTTCTCTTTTATGGCATCTAAAAATAGAAACAATTGTTCCTGTTTGACAGATTCGGCCCGTAGCAGTGCATGTGATGTGAAAGGTGGTAATTGTGCTAGACATCTTTCTTTTAATAGTCGTTCGGCAGCTTTATTATAACCATGATTAATTAGCTCTTGAAATAAAGGGTGGTCAGGAAAATGTGTTTGAATATACACATGTCCAGCTTTTTTCTCACGTCCAGCACGGCCAGCAACTTGGATTAGTGTTTGTGCCATACGCTCGCTCGCACGAAAGTCACCACAATACAAACTGCTATCAGCATCAACGATGGCGACTAAAGTCACATTCGGAAAATGGTGGCCTTTAGTTAGCATTTGAGTGCCAATTAGAATCTTACTTTTACCCGATTGAATATCAGCAAGCTTTTCTTGCAAACTACCTTTACGCTTTGTAGTGTCTCGATCTATGCGTACTAAGTTGGTATCAGGGAATGTTTTTTCCAGCATGTGCTCTAGTCTTTCTGTACCAAGACCCATCGGCATAAGTTGGCTACTACCACAATCACCACAGTTAGATTCCGGTTGGCGTATCGATGTGCAGTGATGGCAAACTAGGCGTTTAGGATCTTTATGCAAGGTCATCTTGGTTGAGCATCGTTTACAATCAGCCGTCCAGCCACATTTGTGGCAAATCAAGGAAGGTGCAAACCCGCGCCGATTTAAAAATATTAAAACCTGGTTATCTTGAGCAAGGTGTTTCGAAATTTCAGTTAATAAAGGTTCAGAAATGCCATGTTTTAATTTTTTATTGCGCAAATCAATAATATGAAATGTGGGTGGTTTGGCATTTCCTGCACGTACAGGTAAATGTAGATACTGATAACGATTACGGTGCACGTTATGCAAACTTTCAATCGATGGCGTGGCACTACCTAGAATAATCGGACAATTTTGTAATTGGCTGCGCACTATGGCTAAATCACGTGCAGAATAACGAAATCCGCTGTGTTGTTTAAAAGAGTTATCATGTTCTTCGTCAATGATGATTAAGCCTAAGTGTGGCATTGGCGTAAATATTGCAGAGCGTGTGCCAATCACAATTTTTGCTTCACCAGATTGTGCTTGTAACCAGTGCTTTAAGCGTTTGCTGTCAGTTAAGCCTGAGTGTATTGGTACAATGGCGTCAGTAAAACGTTGCTGAAAACGTACTAAGGTTTGGGGGGTTAAACTAATTTCAGGTACTAAAATTAATACCTGTTGTTTTTTCTTCAATACTTTTTCAGTACACTGTAAATAGACTTCAGTTTTGCCGCTGCCAGTAATACCATCTAATAGAAATGGTTGAAACTCAGTTGATTTAGTAATTTTATCATATGCTAATTGCTGATGCTCATTAAGCGTTAAATGGGCTAGCGGTACTTGCGTTTGTGAAGAAGTGTCAACAGGACTAAGCTTAATTGATTTATCACGGCGTAAATGATTGGGTAGGGCTGAAAAAATCACCTCACCCAGTGGGTGTTGATAGTAGTCACTAGCCCACTGCAGCATTTTCAAAATAACTGAGTCAAGAGCCCAATTCGGATCCAGCAAATTGATGATTGGTTTGAGCTTATCCAGTGGTACGGCACTTTGATTTGCTTGCCCAACAAGCATCCCGACCAGTTGACGGCGTCCAAACGGAACCTGTAATCGTTGCCCTAGGCGAAAGTGTTGAGCATCTGATTCTTCGGGTATCAAATAATCAAAACATTGCCTAATAGGACTTGGGATAGCGACTTTTAGTATGATTCTGTGCAATTTCTGTCCAAATGTACTATAATAGTATATGAGTGTTTTTGTTAGACATTTTGTCCTAGAACCCGTGCATAGAGACAATATAGGGATCTGGTTCCGGGCGCGGTGTGTAAGACTACCACGAGTAGCTAACCTAAAGTGTCTTGACTATTTCCCGCTGTAAGATGGAAAGGCTCTTCGGAGAAAAATACTGACAGAAACACTCACTTATCGTGTGCTCAGTGTAGCAAAACTACTTATCACAGACAAATGATCATAAACTAGTCAATTCTCGCCCTTAATTTGGAAAAACTGCTATTATTCATAGACTAGATATCGAGTAAAGGACATGCAGATGAGATGGACCTCATTGCTAAATTTATGCATTATCAGTGCGAGCCTTGTGGCTTGTGGTGACAAAGCCATGAATAATCCGCATAAGAAGGCCGCGGAGGATCAGCCCAATGTTCGCTATTCGTCATTTTCTGAATCACCAAAAACGTTAGATCCTGCTCGATCCTATTCATCCAACGAAATTCTATTCACTGCACAAATTTATGAACCGATAATTCAGTATCATTACTTAAAAAGACCTTATACATTAATACCGCTAACGGCTAAACAAATACCTAAAGTGACTTATCTTGATAAGCACCATCAACCACTAGCAAAAGATGCGGATGATAGTCAAATTGCCTATAGCGTTTATGATATTCATTTACACTCGAATATCTTATATCAGCCACATCCTGCGTTTGCTAAAAATGATAATGGCGAATATGTCTATCATGAATTAGGTGAAGATGATGCGGATTTATATGATGACTTAAATGACTTTACAGAACTCGGTACACGTGAATTAACCGCGCATGATTATGTCTACCAAATAAAGCGCTTAGCACATCCTGAATTAAATTCACCTATATTTGGTTTGATGGAAAACTATATTTTGGGATTCAGTGATTATAATAAAACCTTAAAAAAGGCCTATGATGTCGCTGTTGGGAAATTTGGCGAGAATTTTTACTTTGATTTGCGTCAATACCCATTACCGGGTACTAAAGTGATTGATGATCATCACTATCAGATTATTCTGAAAGGAAAATACCCGCAATTTATTTATTGGTTAGCCATGCCGTTTTTTGCGCCTGTTCCATGGGAAGCGGATTTGTTCTACTCACAGCCAGATATGGAAGAAGATAATTTAACGTTTGATTGGCACCCTGTGGGCACGGGGCCATATATGCTCACAGAGAACAACCCCAATTTACAAATGATCATGAGCCGAAATCCACATTTTCACGGCGAGACTTACCCGACTAAAGGCAGTGGTGCTGATAAAGAGGCGGGGTACCTTGAGTTGGCAGGGCAGCAGATTCCTTTTATTGATACGTATATTTTTAGTTTAGAGAAAGAATCTATCCCGCGGTGGAATAAATTCCTGCAAGGGTATTATGATCAATCATCCATCGGTTCAGATAGCTTTGATCAAGCAATACGGGTTGATGAAGCCGGCAATCCACAGTTAACGGAAGAAATGGCTAATAAAGGTGTGCGTTTACAAACCAGCATACACCCTAGCATTTATTACATGGGTTTTAATATGATGGATGATGTGGTTGGTGGGAATGGTGAGCGAGCCAGAAAATTACGCCAAGCGATTTCTATTGCGCTGGATTATGAAGAGTATATCAGCATCTTTTTAAATGGACGAGGTATCGCAGCTCAAGGCCCATTACCACCAGGAATTTTTGGTTATGAGCGGGGTGAAGCCGGGATAAACCCAGTTGTGTATAACTGGACAGATGGTAAACCTAAACGTAAAACAATGAAAGATGCAAAAATTCTATTAGCAGAAGCAGGCTACCCCAATGGGCGCGATGTGAAAACGGGTAAGCCGTTAGTGTTAAATTATGATGTGACGTCATCTTCTGGTCCGGATGATAAAGCACGCTTTAACTGGATGCGTAAACAGTTCGATAAACTAGGTATACAGTTGAACGTACGTGCAACACAATATAATCGCTTTCAAGAAAAAATGCGTACCGGTAATGCGCAGATATTTTCTTGGGGGTGGATGGCGGATTATCCAGACGCTGAGAACTTTTTATTTTTATTGTATGGCCCCAACGGCAAAGTAAAGACAGGTGGGGAAAATGCTGCTAATTATCAAAATGCGGAATTTGATCACTTGTTTAATCAAATGAAAAATTTACCTAATGGACCAGCGCGTAAAGCAGTGATACAAGAGATGTTGTCACTCGTGCGTATTGATGCGCCATGGATATGGGGTTTGCACGCTAAAGATTTTACGCTGAGTCATCAATGGAATATACCCGCAAAGAGCAGTGGTATGGCAAATAACGTATTAAAGTATCAACAGCAAGATCCAGGCCTGCGTTCAAGACTAATTGAAGAGTGGAACAAGCCAATATATTGGCCTATCGTTAGCGTTATTATTATATTGTTATTGTTATTGATACCCGCATTTATTAGTTATTGGCGTAGAACGCATCGCCCACAACAAAAACGTATAGGAGATGCTTGATGTTTGCTTATATTGTTAGACGCATTCTATATGCAATTCCCATTTTGATTGGGGTAAATCTGTTGACTTTTAGTTTGTTCTTTATCGTCAATTCACCTGATGATATGGCGCGCCATCAGTTAGGTGAAAAGCATGTTAGTCAAGCGGCGATTGAAAGGTGGAAGGTGTCAAATGGTTATGATAAACCGCTGTTTTATAATGCGGCAGATAAAGGCATTGATAAAGTGTCTGACACCTTGTTTTTTACTAAATCATTAGAGTTATTTACATTTCATTTTGGCCAGTCAGATCAAGGCCGAGATATTAGTGCAGATATTGGCGAGCGGATGTGGCCAAGTCTCGCCATTGCAATCCCTACCTTAATTATTGGTGTGCTGTTTAATATTACATTCGCATTATTTATGGCGTTTTTTCGCGCGAGCTATATTGACATATGGGGTGTGACCCTGTGTGTGGTGCTGATGTCGATATCGAGTTTATTTTATATTATTGGTGGGCAGTTTCTATTTGGAAAAATGCTGCAATTAGTGCCAATTTCAGGTTACCAGGGCGGATGGGACAGCATTAAATTTCTAATTCTGCCCGTATTAATTGGTGTGGTCAGTGGTATTGGTGGTGGCTCAAGGTGGTATCGCACTATATTCTTAGAAGAGATGGGTAAGGATTATGTGCGCACGGCGCGAGCGAAAGGCTTATCCGAACAAATCGTCTTATTTAAACATGTGCTCAAAAATGCAATGATACCCATATTGACGGGCATAGTAGTCATATTGCCTATGTTATTTTTAGGTAGCCTAATTTTAGAATCATTTTTTGGTATACCCGGTTTGGGTAGTTATACCATTGACGCTATTCGCCAGCAGGATTTTGATATTGTGCGTGCCATGGTATTTTTAGGTACGGTGTTGTATATCATTGGTTTGATTTTAACGGATATCGCCTATACCTTGGTTGATCCGCGTGTGAGGTTAGGATGATGTCATTTGAACCCGTTATATTGTGGACCGATGCATTAATTTATGTGCTAATGCTGGTAATTGTTGCTTTTACGATTTATGTAATAAGACATGAGCATCTTCGTGCTCCGTGGCGACAAGTCTTTACGCGACCACTAGCGATGGTGGCGTTTGTATTGCTGTTGAGTTATGTTGTTGTCGGGTTTTTAGATTCAATTCATTACCGGCCAGCATTGGCGCCATCTGAAAACGGGAAACAATTTTACTCAACGCAAGTAAAAAGCGTACTCGATGTGTTGATGAGCCCAGTTGGCGCCAGGATTGAAAAAACCTACTCAGCGCCATTTGCGCTACATTTATATAGTAAAGAGCAAGTGACGCTAGCCAATGGCAAGAGTGTACGGACATATCCTAAACTTAAATATGCGGGACAAAATCTAGCTAGCCCCGCTGATAGAACACTCAATATAGTAAAACTCACCTTGTTGGGAATTGCAGAGGGCGTCGCTCTTTGGCTATTGTTAACAGCGCTAGTCATCTGGGTAGTCGCGAAAACATCAAGGCATCGTTACAGAACAACAGTTAAAAATATCTGTTTAGGCAATACAAAAGTTGCTTGGCGTAGCATTCTGTTATCGGTTGGTTTTGTTTTGTTGTTTATTTATATTGCCATGACGCTGTCCGGTGAATACCATATATTAGGCACAGACAAGATTGGTCAGGATGTGTTCTATGAGGCAATAAAAAGTATTCGCACGGGTTTAATTATTGGGACCTTAACGACTTTATTTATGCTCCCATTTGCAATAATGTTGGGCACCAGCGCAGGATATTTTGGTGGCTTAATTGATGATGTGATCCAGTATATTTACACAACGCTGAGTTCAGTACCCGGTGTATTATTAATCACTGCTGCGATTCTTGCCTTACAGGTATTTATCGCCAATCACCCAGATGCTTTTCCGACGATTGCAATGCGTGCTGATGCACGCTTATTAGCCCTGTGTATGATTTTGGGTGTCACCAGTTGGGTAGGGTTATGCCGGTTATTACGTGCAGAAACACTAAAGCTAAGGGAAATGGATTTTGTTCAAGCAGCTATTGCGATGGGCGTAAGACGATTTAAAATAATCTCTCGTCATGTGTTGCCAAATGTCATGCATATCATATTAATTACCGTGGTATTGGATTTTAGTGGCTTGGTGTTAGCAGAAGCCGTATTGTCCTATGTTGGTGTGGGAGTAGACCCATCGACCATCAGCTGGGGTAATATGATTAACAGCGCTCGGTTAGAGTTAGCGCGTGAGCCAGTTGTTTGGTGGCCAATTTTAGCCGCATTTACATTTATGTTTACGTTGGTTTTGTCGGCTAACTTTTTTGCCGATGCAGTACGCGATGCATTTGATCCACGAATTCGTTTAGTTGAGGCAGCAGCATGAGTGAGGCGATATTAACAATTTCAAACTTAGAAATAAGCTTTTCATCTAAAGCAGAAGCGGCGAAAGCGGTGGATAATATCAGTTTCAGTTTGCAGCGTGGTCAAACGTTAGCGTTGGTTGGCGAATCTGGCAGTGGCAAGTCAATGACGGCATTGGCTGTGATGCAACTATTGCCACTGGGTGCACTTTTGGGGCAGCAAAGTGTGATTGATCTTGAAGGCACTGATTTGTTACTACAACCTGAGACGGTTTTGCGTAAAATTCGTGGTCGACGTGTTGGTATGATTTTTCAAGAAGCACTAACCGCATTAAATTCTGTGTTAACCATTGGGCAGCAAATTAATGAAGTATTGCGTTGCCATTTTACCTACAGTAAAAAACAGTGTAGGCAACGGATGCTGCAATACTTGGAAAAAGTTGGCATTAATGACCCTGAACATTGCGCTGCATCTTACCCACATCAATTATCAGGCGGTATGCGCCAACGCGCAATGATCGCAATGGCATTGTCAGGTGAGCCTGATTTATTAATTGCAGACGAGCCAACGACGGCTTTGGATGTCACCATCCAAGCACAAGTCTTAGAGCTTTTGAAAACCATCCAACAAGAAACGGGTATGAGTTTATTATTTATCACTCATGATTTAGCTATCGTCAGAAAAATGGCAGATTATGTTGTCGTCATGAAAAAAGGCAAAGTGGTTGAAGAAGGTGAAGTGAACGAATTTTTTGCCAATGCACAACATGCTTATACGCAGCAGTTATTTGACGCCATTCCTACATGGGAGATGCGTGGTGATCGAAAATTAATTAATGGCAATGAGAAAATGTTGATTAATGTCGATGGTTTAAAAATTCATTTCCCAATTAAAAAAGGTGTTTTTAAGCGCACGGTTGGGCATATCAAAGCAGTAGATGGGGTAAGTTTTACGCTTAAACATGGCCGCACTTTGGCGCTAGTTGGTGAGTCAGGCTCTGGCAAAACCACAACGGGTCGTGGAATATTACAGCTATTAAAAATAACTGCAGGACATGTGCACTATGAACAACAAGAATTAAATAAATTGTCCAGCATGAAGTTGCGCCCATTAAGACAAGAGCTGCAAATTATTTTCCAAGATCCCTATTCGTCGATGAACCCACGTATGTTAGTGCGAGATATTATTGCTGAAGGTATGTTGGCGCAACGCATTAAAAAAAATGCAGCAGAGCGTCAAGCGCGTATCGATGAGCTCTTGCATTTAGTCGACTTGGATATTGATTGCCAGTGGCGATATCCACATGAATTTTCTGGTGGCCAGCGCCAACGCATTTGTATCGCTAGAACATTAGCGATGGATCCAAAATTTATTATTTGTGATGAGCCAACCAGTGCGTTGGATGTGTCAGTACAAATGCAGATTTTAAAATTATTAATGAAATTACAAGATGAGTTGGGTTTGTCATATTTGTTAATCACCCATAATTTGGGTGTTGTTGCTTATATGGCAGATGAGGTGGCCGTTATGTATCAAGGAAAAATTGTTGAGCAAGGCAGTGCGGAACAGATTCTACATGCGCCGCAGCACGAATACACGCAGCGCTTGTTGGCTTCGGTACCTACGATATGATTTTTAGGGGCTGTGAACAACCAATCCATAGCGTTTATCATATTCATGCGGCATAATATTCACCAGGCTTAGGATAACGGCGATGCCCTTGGATCAATAATAAACCACCATAAGTGCCTAGGTTAGTTAATATTTTTGGCATCGTTAAATGGTGTGGATTTGATGGGTCATCAATAAATGTCTGTAATTGCTGCACGCGCTCCTGCAGTTGAGATTTATTATCCAATGGCGGTGTAACTGCCGCTGTGTCTCTTTGCGTTACAGCTCTTAACACATAATGATCAAAAAACGCCGCATGCATAGTGCGACCTACTTCATAACGATAAGAGACGATGATCGATGCTTCATGCATTTTTAAATCCGTTGCCCGTATCATCTTCCACAACAACCAAACCCCACTTTTTATCATGCTCATGTTGTTCATGTGCTTGTTTTTCACCAACTGAACGTCTGGTGAAATTTGTAACCAATCCCATTTCACCACGCATTAAGCTATGAAGACTATTCTGCATTGATTTGTCTAACTTTATCTGTTTTTCCAACACGATCGCCATTGAGAAATAATGATTGAATAGTTGTCGTCCAATTTGTTGTAAATCTGGCACGTTGTCATGCTGAAATTTTGATAGTTCATCACAAGCCCAAAACAAAAATAAGCTCGTTGATAGAAATGTTTGCCGGTTATCACAGCGAGTAACCGCTTCACCCAAATCTACGATCAACTGCCGCATTGAACGATAAGCGTCTTGTGCGGATATCTTTTCTACCTTATCTAAATCAATTTCACGCACTGTTTCTTCTGCGGTGTTATCAATGCTAGCTACCATCAGATTTGCTAGTTTTTGCAAATCTTCAGGGGTTAACAGTCTGTCCATGCTAGGTTGCTGTAAACTGTTTACCCAGTGGTTCAGCCTTTCTTCTAGGCGCGCAGGCCTCATTTCACGTATACGATTACGTGCCCATTTTCGAATTTCTTCGTGGCTATCATTATATAAAATTAAGTCCAGCGGGCCGTGTTTATCAAACATCATCATCTGAATCAATAATGGGCATAAACGTTGTTGAGTAAGCGTTGCTCCCAAAGGCAAATAATCACCCGACATTTTCAAACTCTCAACCGTTGGCGCACTTGTTGTTATCTCTTTCCATTGTTCTAGCTCTGCGGTTGATAGCTCTTTAACTCTTTGTGGTATTACTTGAGCGCTACAGTCAACATTAGTTAATTCATGTAATTTTACGCCAATCTGACTAGCATTATCTGCTAAGGCCTGAATAAAACCATTATTTGAGCTTGCATCATGATACCCAAATAAATAGCTATTTAAATCACCGGGCTGAGAAAACTGTTTTACATATTGAGGCGCCATAAATTGACCAGGATTATCAGCGGCTCGATGTAATGCAACAATCACACAACTACGCGAGTGCCCCCCTTGGGTTCTATATCGATGATGCACTAGAGAGCCTGCTGCAAAAACTGAAGTTAACGGCTTATTATCATCATGAGCTTCAACGACTACAGGCTTATTCGAACCTAAAACTTGTTTTTGTAGATCAACTAATTTCTCGATAGCTTGTCTGGTAATAAAAATAGAGCCATTTTCAGATGACCAAGCTTGCCCGTTAGTAACCAAACAATTACGCGTGCCTTTATGAGTGCCTGGCAAAAACACAAAATTCTGTCCTTTGGGACCACTCGCTTTTCCTTTTTGCCATTTAACAAGAATCTTATATTCATCATTAAATGGTGTGTTATCAATATGCAGCATATTATCTTGCGCTTGTACGGAAATAGGTTCGGCATTTTTCCCTCGGCCATCAACAATACGAATTGGACCACCAATTCTAAATGACACTAATGCTATCAACAATGGATGTAAAAATGCCCCATTAAATTCAGAATTACTCAAGAATTCAGGATGGTTACCTAAATTTATATATGAGTGAATCCAGCTTTTACTACCGGATTTTTCCAACATCAGATCATAATGATCAACCAGTACCTGGAATGCTGTTTTATTGATTAGATCACCAAAAATCACGGCACCTCTATCATCTAAGGTCTGCGCTAAACGCATAAACTGACCCATCATTTTATCTGTACGACCAACGCTGAATTCTCTACTCCAAGCTTTATTCAGGCCACGAAGCAAGGCTATACGAAAATCCTCTTTCTGATCCAAATGTTGAAAGCGCTTATATGCACCCCTAGCGCGAATATCTGCCGGCATGACTAATTCGGGTTTAATCGTCATCCCACTTGAGCAGCTATGCACAGTCTGGTTGATCGCTGCTACAGAGGTTGGAAAATCGAGTTTAATACTGGACGGGTCATTCATCATGCTACTCTACGGCTTATATAAAGCAAGTAGCCTACATTAGATAGCTTAAGGTAACCTTAAGGCAAGCGAAAAGTCAGTTGCACCATTGCTGAGAGCCAGAGTGTCAAAGGTCAACCTTTCAATTCAGATGGTTTTCTATAACTAAGGCCTGGCCAGAGAAAACATGTCCGCGTTTTGTTGAGGTGAGCTCATTTGGAATTGGGGGGTACAAATGCACATATTATATTGCAAGAAGCTCATGAACAGAAACACGTTTAGAAGAAGGCAGCTGTGTTTTAATTGTGTTATCTGCTAAGACGCGCAGTGCATTAATCCGCAAGCGTAGATCTCTGGCTCAATATCTAACAGACCATCCTAAAGCAAATTTAAAGGAAATGTTTAAACTTGAAAAGGTTTCTTTAGTAGACTTTTTTAGATACCCTACAGTTAGGAAATATGCTAATTTTATTGTAGAGAAATATCCAGAGCTAAGTTCACAGTGAATAGCGGAATAGTCAGCAGAAGCATCATCACCATTGGAGGTGGGTAAATGAAAAATGATCATATATTGGTCGAAAGTGTTGCCGGTAAGTTGGGTGATATTGGGTTAATTACATTAAATCGAGCTAAAACATTAAATGCGTTGACTCAAGAGATGTGCGTTGTTATTGATCAAACATTGGCTGATTGGGCATTTGATGATGCTATTAAAGCGGTTGTTATTCGTGGTGAAGGTGACAAAGCCTTTTGTGCAGGTGGTGATATTCGCGCCTTGTATCAAGCAGGCCCAGAGAATAGTAAAAAATCATTAGAATTTTTTCAGCATGAATATGCCATGAATCGGCGCATCTATCATTTCCCCAAACCCTATATTGCATTGTGTCATGGCATCACTATGGGTGGCGGTATGGGGATTTCAACACATGGTTCACATCGTGTTGCAGCAAATGATTTACGGCTTGCTATGCCAGAAACAGCTATCGGGTTTTTTACTGATATAGGTGCAAGCTTTTTCTTGCCGCGGTGTCCAGGCTATTTAGGCTATTATTTAGGGTTAACTGGAAATACAATTAATATAGCAGATGCTGTTTATTGTGGTTTGGTTGATCATATTGTGCCGAAAGAGAGCTTTGATACGTTAATACAAGCACTGTGTGATGCTGAACTTTCTGACTACGCAGATGTCACTCAGGTCATTAAGCAATTTAGCACAGAACCCGAGGATTCAGCATTAGTAGTACAGCGGAAAATCATAGATGATTGTTTTGCAAAAAATACGGTGGAAGCAATTCGTGATTATTTGCTGACGCAAAATCAAGAGTGGTCCACTCGGCAAGCAGAGGTTTTGAATAAACGCTCCCCAACTAGTCTGAAAATAGTTTTGGCCATGTTACAAAAAGGCAAAGAACTAGTATTCAATCAATGCATGGATATGGAATATAACCTTGTGCAATATATGCTAAAGCAGCCAGACTTATATGAAGGTATACGTGCAGCAGTGATTGATAAAGATCGCAACCCACAATGGAGTCCAGCTGAACTTATACAGGTTAAGATCGAGCCTGTACGTTTCGAGATCTAATTCTAGAGACTCTCTTAATAAAACTTTAAGTATACAGTGCTATGCTTGTAATTCACATATGTCCAAAAATCACTGAAAGAGACCATCGCCTTGCATGACCGGCTTGAACAAATCAAAACTGATGAGACAACTCGCGCTGAATTACTTGAGATATTCGGAGAGTTAGGCATCTCCGATGTATCTGATCAATTTCAGCTACCGGTACTTGCGCAGGCATGGAAAAATAACTTGATAGACAAAGCCTGTTGCTTAAAACTTGGTAGCAATAAACTCATTCAACTCTTCGAATCAGACATTTGTAATCTTATCACCGAGCTAAACATCAATGTAAACAATTTTATTTCAATCAAATATGTTGATGAAAATTTTGCTGAATTCACCTCGGCAGATGTTTCTGAATTAAGAGCGTTTTTTTTATCTACAATGTTTCGAATTCACAGTGAAGAGCTCATGAGTTATGAACAGCTTGAGATGCTGGGTATTATGAGTGAGAGCACCTATCTATCTTTTTTATATGAAGCTCTCAATAAAGGTCTTGTCGATTTTGACTCACTGTATACAGAAAAGTCCGGTGCTGTTTTAGATTGCTACGTAATGGAAAAGCTATTCTGTGCTGAAGGTGTTCGAGCGCTTGAAGAAGATGTGTTTGTCCCAAGTGATTTGGCATGCTTCAACGGGAGCGTCTCTTATGGGACTAAAAATGACGTTTGGCGAGCAAACAGCATACCCGCAATGCTAGGTTTGCGCAGCGTGCTAGATGCTATCAAGCAAGATCGAAGTCTTATCAAATCTCTCGCAGCCCTTAATGCACAAGTGAATCGCAAAGCTATCTATGCAGTATATGTCAGCGATGAATGCCAAGAACTTGTTAAACGTTATCCTCCTTTACGTATTGAGTGGCTAGAGTTGACTAGTGAACAAGATTCATCACCCATTTTAATGACCCAAGATTCCTCTTATCCTAATGTTGATAAATTAAGGCGTGAGGATGGTATCGAAGCGCCTCCTATCATTGAGTTATTATCCACAAAAAATCGTATTTGTGCGCTAGATGAAGACTTGATCCCTATATTAGATCTATTGAAAATAAAGTCAGATGATGTGGCTTACTTGCAGGTATTGCTCTGTGATCCTGAACTGTCTGCATTGCGGGAATATAAATGGCCGCTTGCTAGATGGTTAAGTTTTGATATTCATACTGTGCAGAGTTTGCAAAACCCAATACTCGTTGAGCTCTATAAAGCAGATAAACATCGTTTTGATCAATTTGTTGAAATGGAGTCTAACAACCCAGGCAACTTTGTGTTTGGTTTCTTGCTTGCTTATCCAGAGCTATTTCAAAGAAGGGATGTTCCACAGGCACATTTAATTAGCCTAATTAAAGAAAGTGTAACTGCATCAGATTGTTCGAAAATAGAGGAAACATTGAGTTTGCAAGCAAGTCCTTATTCGCAAAAGATGCAGCAGTTTGAGCAATGGTTGCAAGAGACATTGAGGTCAGGTGAACACAAAAGTCTACCCGACGACTTCGCGGTTCTTAAACGATATTTTTTCGAAGGCTTTATGGGCTGTTCTCCGTTACTATTTAATGATAATTCTGAAAGATTTATCGCTGATTTTAAAGTATTTTATAAGGTTTTAAAAACGCTGTTGTCTGATCTAATGAGTGAGCTGACCTTTAATAAAATATGTCTTGAGTTTCTTATATCATGCATAAAAGATCCAGCAACATTGGTCGATGAGTTATCTAATTTTACAGCGCTACAATCAAGGCTTCTTGATGAAGTTGAGCCTGTTTTGTCAGCAAAAGGTGAAGGCCTTGCAAGATTTATCACAACACTTAATAAAAATCAATATGAGTTGCGAACCATCTTATCAAGCTTAAAGTTAAAATCTACTGAAATAGGAGATGGGGCGCGCTCAACAGAAACATGGTCGGAATTTGTTTTCAAGCTGCTCGGTTTTTTTGATACATCACGCCTTCCTACAGAGAGCGAGTTTTCTCGTGAACTAAAAGATCATCTAGAAGAAGGCATGGTCGCCGAAGAGTCAGAGTATAGTGAATTTGTTGATAAAGACCAATGGACGCCGTATAAAGTATTAGGCAGAACTTTGATATTGCAACATAAAGAGCGGCGCTCATTTATTGCGATTAAGTGTCAAAAAACAGGCGAAAGCCCGCAAGAATTAGTGAAGCAATTTAAAACAGTGCAATATTATAGAAAGCAAAAGCATTATAAATTCGAAGGTAGTTTGCCGACACCCAGGGCCGTCGCCAATATAACAAATCGGGGTGAATTGCTACAATGGTTTAAAGAAGAAGGTGTGCCAGATACGCAAGTCTTCGAATCCTTAACCAGTGATGGCACAACTGCTTATATTTATGAACATCCCAATTATGATTATTTTGAATATGTCTATGCTAATGAAGAAAAATTCTTTTCTGCCTTAGGAGATGCATCTCCTAATATATTTAATTTGCTAAGCCGGGGCTTGGTGCTAGACAGCTTGTCAGATGCTTTCCATAATACTAATACGACACGCGCGGATGGTGGTCGTTATATTGCTTGGGCGAATGGTTTTCTTGCGAATGCTATGAGGTCTGTGCGGTTCAGGGGAGGAGGCGGGCGCGTAGATAACTGGCCACAAGCAGTTCATACCACTGATATCCGGAGCAGTGGTGGCCCAGCAGATGAGAGTGATTCAGAATTTATCAATAATATTGTTGGAAAAGACATCGGTTTTTTTAGCGGGGATCTTAAACACCTAAATACTGCTTTTAACACCGACGGCTTTAATGATAATGTTGATTCAGTAATAATAATGAATTTTATTGTTGAATATTTAATGGTATTTGAGTTGTTGCTTGGTCGACATATGAATGAATTTACCAACAAGGATTGGGAAGAACAAGTCGGTCTGCTAATTCGGGTTTATGCTAAAGCCTATACTGCATTTACAGGCGTAGCTCCGCATAATGCATTGCGATTAATGAAGCAACTATTTGATGTCAAACACTACGCCAGACAAATGAAATACTGGATGACGAAAGAGTATGTTGATGATATTGCAAATAAAAAAATTCCAGCTGATATCCATGGAGCTGCTTCAGTGAGTTTTAAGCCTTTTAGACCGGGCACATTTGATGATCAAATTGGATTTACTGCTGATGGGATCAATCAATCCTTAGGCGCAACAAACGGTCAATACCCTATTAAACATGGTGAGCGCGGCCGCATTTTGTTGGGCTTTTTTATGTTAGCTCACCGACAAGCTCAGCAACAATACCAAGCGCAGTTTGATCAAATCATGGAAGTGTATGTGGGACGATTGGTCACAATACGTCAAATCATTAAGCAGAGTCTTAACAGTGATGACACAGATAGCAACCTTGAAAAATTTTCTGATCTATTGTTTGAGCGAATATGTGATCCATTCAAAGTAAGATTTTTAACAACAAAGCAATTAATCGATCGGCTTGATGCATGTGATACGAAACAGCAAATAGAGAATGAATTGCTTAAAGACCATTCTGAGCTGCTAGAGACAATTACAGGTTTACAATCCACATTCCCAATGCATACAAAATTATTGACATATCTTGAACATGAATTTCAAGAAGGCGACGGCTTAACACTAGAGCATATGCAAGATCGCGCGGCTAATAGTATACAAGACGCTTGTTTGCGTATGATGTGTTGATTATTACGGCTAAATCTTGAGTCAATATTTTAAAAGTAGCCTATAAACAGGAACGACCAGCTCATAATGATCACCAATACGCTCGATAAAGTCTCTTTCAAGTAAAGCAGCAACCGCTGTATGTAACGACCCAGGTGCAATATCCATTTCTTTGGATGACTGGCTGGAAAAAAGCTCGCTCCCGCCATAGTTAGCAAGCCGGTGAGCTTTGGCTGCCCACCTCTAACTCTAATGAAAATGGGCCTGCGCTGATATTAAATTTTGGTTTCAAATGTTTAACCGTATTTTTGATTAGAGCGAATGCCCTAATGCCATGCCTGACCCCGTTACTCTCAGATCATCATGATTTATAAAATTCAATACTTGCTATTTGTCACGTTGTGAACTACACTTCGTGACACAAATCTGTGGGTAAAGACATGACAGCAGTTGACAAAATACGCAGACACCTCGCCAAGCTTCCTGAAGGTGAACCGTTTTCATCCAGGAGTTTGTGGCACCTAACATCGACAGAAAATGTACGGCAAATCTTAAATCGTTTAGTTAAAGCTGGTGAAATTAAACGAGTAGGAAGAGGTCTTTTTGTTAAACCCAAGGATATTCCTCAATTAGGGAAAATCCTTCCATCTATAACAGAAATTGCTGCTAGCTTAGCACAATCGACTGGAGAAACTATTGCAATTCATGGCGCCGAAGCAGCGCGGCAATTGCAGCTAACCACCCAAGTTCCCATGAAGATTGTTC
>SDBT01007227.1_pt1 | contig 18309 bp, 25 predicted proteins | sample 2277101 | NCBI WGS metagenome assembly SDBT01 (sample SAMN10404973, study PRJNA504765) | marine sediment metagenome | isolation source: marine sediment core GS10_PC15, 103 cmbsf | place: Arctic Ocean: Southern Knipovich Ridge | collected 2010
GCTTCATACCCTACAGGTGATGTTTATTATGCAACATTGGTTCGCATATTGATTACAGACGAAAAATCAACAATCGTTCCTGAGTTGATCGCAGCTCATTGCCGCAAATATCCGGAAGGCATGCGTGTAGGAGTTGATACTGCGCAATTTTGGCTTAAGGTTTGTAAGTCTTGGGGATCGAAACTGGCAGAATCTGCTGCATTAACAAAACTTAATTTGATTGCTACAGTGCAACAACAATGTAGCCAAGTAATGGAATAGGAAAGAGTAATGATAAAATATACCGGATTATTACTTGGGTTAATTCCTTGTTTTTCACATGGAATGGCACCAAAGCAAAAAACTAAATTAACAAGTCAGCAAGAAATATTTTTGTTGAAAACTGCTTTATTGAATAGTTCTTGTGAAAATTCTCCTATACATTCTCGCAGTTGTTCTACCACACCCCCACCTGAGATTACTGACATTAAGTTAATGTTTAGCTGTCAGGATCGTATGCATAACTTACTTAACAATGCACACCAGAAGTTAAATTCAACCGATATTAAACAACTGCAACACGCAGGTTTTGGTAAAGCATTGAATTTAACGCTGCTCATTGAATTGGCGCTTGAAGAATGCCAAAAAAATAGTGGCAAGGTTTCTTCTGATGAAAAAAAAGCAAAAATTGTGCAACTCGCTCAGGTGCTCAAATCAAAAGATTAATGACAATCTAGATTAGACTTTTTTTCCAATCTGATACCCAATCCATGATATACCCACACTCGCAACACCAGAGAGTGGGAATGGCCAGATGAGAGAAACCATAAATGCTGCAAATCCGGCGATCATACCGCCAGCTGCAGCGTTTTTATTTAAGTCTTTATAAAAGTAGCTATAGAGCAGCGGCACAAAAAGCGTGCTGACTGAAAGTTCATAACTTCTCACTAAAATATTAATAATATCAGCATTCACTAAATATGATGCACCGAGAATAATAATACCGCCTAGTAGGGTGATAATTTTTGCGGTGGTGAGTGCAGAATAGTTTCTAAATTTTAATGAGAAATCTTGCGCAATATTAGAACTCATTGCACACAAGAGCGAATCAGCTGTTGAGGTGAAGGCTGCTACGAGGCCACAAATTGCTAAAATAAATACAAGCTTGCTGGTGAAAAATTGAAGCGAAGGAATAAGCGGGTTTGCACCTGGAGCAAACGGTAGGCCGAGTAATTTTGTTTGCATACCAAAATAGATTGGCACCAGCGCAAAAACAAGCATAAAGATAGTTGAGCTAATCGCGGCAGATGAGGCAATCCATTTTGAGCGGGATGAGAAAAATCGCTGTGCTAAATCTTGCTCAATGAGTGCAAAAAAAGCTGGCATAAAAAAGGTGGTAGAAATTTGCGTGTAATCAATTGAATAACTATCAAATGATTTTTGTTGCAGGGCAATTGATTTCCATGAAAAATATTCTGGATTACCCATGATGGTGTAGATAAAAATGCCACCAAAAATCACAATGATGAAAAGCACTTGGAAAATATCGGTGATTACCACCGCTTTTAGGCCACCTAGCATTGTGTAGGCAATAATAAATGCCCAAAAAATTATGAAGGCAATCTCGTGGGAAAATCCAAGACCGGTAAGAATTGTTTTTGAGGCAACTACTTGCGCAAGCAAAAGACCGCCAAGAGTTAAAATAGAGAGTAGTGAGGCAACTTTTTTTAATGTTTCGCTCCCATAACGAGTTTGAAACAGTTCTGCAGTGGTTGCCACTTTGAGCGATTGTAAACGTTCTGCAATACCCAGGGATAATAATAAAAATCCAAGCCCGAGCCCGAGCGTATAGGTGATACCATAGAAACCAAACTCATAAGCTTTTTGTGCCGTTCCAAGCATCATACCACCGCCTAGTTGCGTGGCGATGAGGGTGAAGGTAACTGGTGCCCAGCCGAGCTCTCTACCGGCTAAAAAATAATCGGTGGTAGTAGAAATGTTTTTTGATGCTATTGCGCCAAGAATTAAATAGATGACGCCAAAAAGTGTGAAAATAATAAGAAATAATTGATCCATGATTGCCCTACAAAAAAATTATACATATGAAGATAATAAGGAATTATAAAAATTAATTAAAGAGATGATGATGCTGCAGATGCAGAACCTCAAAATGGAGTAGGGATGGATGATGGGTCATAGAAAATATATTCATAATAATTTCAGGTTATATTTTTATTTGTTTTTTGCAACTGGGCAAGATTTTTTTTAAGTTGGTGAGGGGAAATAAAATGAATGGTTTGCATACTAAGTTTAGATGCAGCAGCAATATTTCTTTTATTGTCATCAATGAATAGTGTTTCGCTTGGTGCATGTTTAGAGAGCGCCAATGCTTTTGCAAATGCTCGCTTATCAGGTTTACGAATATAATCATCATCTATCGTGGTGGGGATTAATTGATCAAAGAGCTCCATAATATCTGGCACATTTGAGCAAAGATGTTTGCAGGCTTGTTCACCAATATTTGATAACCCAAAAATTGTATACCCATCGTTTTTAAGTTCTTTGATTAATTCTACAACGATTGTTTGAGGCTTTTGTGCATTGATGATTTCTATCCCGGTTGCCACAAATGGTTGTAGTCTTTTATGCCATTGGGCCATGCGAACTACATACTCTTCACCTACCGCATTCTTTTTGATGAGCGAGAAAAAGTTCCACCAAAATCGTGGGTTGCATGGTACGGTGATTAATGGAAGTTTAGGACTGGTATGCCAAATGATATGAACTACTTTCCTGTAGTCCATACGAAACAGGACATTGTGTAGATCAAAAATAATTAATTTGATTGGCATAGATACTTTCATTAACATACGAGTTGATAAAAAAAGTATACCAAAAATTTTGTATTATTTTTATATCGCTTGAATTTGTTTGAGATCGTATTCGAATTGTTCTGGAGTCCGATAAAGCAGTGCATACATTCTATAAATCGCTGCTTCTTTCACATTTCTTTTTTTATCATCAACAAAAATGATCTTATACTTAGCAGTAGTAATATCATATTTTTCCAGCATGTTTAGTGCGCCAATATAAGCATCTTGATGTGGCTTTGATCTATAATTATCATTTGGCGTGCAGATGCGTTTATCTTCAAAAAGTTCAAAGACCTCTGGAAACATTTCTCTGAGTTGTTCAAATGTTTGTTCTCCAATATTAGAAAAGATAAATAGGCGGAATCCTCGATTTTTTAGTTCGATAAGAAGATCAACAACCGGTTGATTAATTTTTTGCGTGTTACTGATGCCGAGCAAATGCTGCTTAAATTCTTTCATTTTGGGATATTTTTTAATCAAATGCTCCACATACGCTTCAAAGCAGTGCTGATTGTTTCGATAAAATTTATACACATCTTTCATAAACCATGGGTTTAGAAGCAATTTTGCTGCAAGTCCTTTATTTGGGAGCTGCCATAGTTTGTTAAATCGGTCACTTTTTTTTGTTTTAAAAATAACTCTATGGAGATCAAAAAGAAATATCGTATCTTCCGGTGAAACGGATTGGATTTGAGATAAGGTTGGTGCATTATAATTTATTATTTTGGCTGCAAGTGAACATGGCACTACTGCCATGAGTATAAAGAATAAAAAAGCTTTAAATGATTGCATAAGAAAATCCCCTGTATTTTATACAGTGTATTTTATACACAGGGGAGTTTGTTTTGCAATTGTTTTAGATTTTTAGCTTATCTGCTTGAGCTGGCCTCAGGTTGGGATGCGTCCCATAATTTCAGTTCTTTCAGATCCTTTTGGAGCTGTTCTACCGAACTAAACATTAATGAATTCATATTATTGTCGTTTGCAGCGCGCACATTTTTGTAGCCATCATCAATTAAGATTACTGTTTTACCCGGATGTTTTGTTTTCAGGACAGTGAGCACTTCATTAAATGCAGGAGCATGCGGTTTAGAGCTTTTCAAAATTGTTTGGTTTGCTTGAGTTTTACCGCCGCCGATTCCAGATACAATAAAACTATGAGAAAATTTATTCAGGAATTCATAACCAGGTTTTTTGCATATGGCTTGATGCGATTGAGCACCATTATTGGTAAACAGCATATGATCTGCAAATTTCCCAGATGCCTTTATCTTTTTGAAAAACTCGATTGTTTTTAACATCGGCTTTTGTGCATGTATCAAGCTCATCACCATCTCTTCATGATGCTTTAAGTTTGTGTTTTTAATAAAATCTCGGTGCAGGTGTTCATAGCAGCGGTTATTTGATTTTCTAAATTTGTTGATTGCTCCATAAAATCCTGGGCTACACACTGCCTGAATTGCGTGCCAGGTTGCGCCATCATTCCAGACTTGAGATCCAATTTGGGCAAAATCAGGAGCAGAGAACACTCCATGCAGATCCCATAAAAGAACCACATTTGCAGGAGTAAGGTTTTTCAGGGTTTTGAGTTTGTTAAATGCTTTGAGAGCGATACCCTTTTTAAGTTGATTTTTCTTACGCTTTTTCAATGCGATGAGGGTGATCATAGTGAATAATGCACCACAGGTAATGACCGATTTTGGCGCATATTGAAAAGCAGTCGTGGCACAATCACTAATAGTTTTAGCTCCAGCAGAGATCCAATCCATAGCTTGAATTGATGAACTTGCGCAGAATAGAATAAGGCAAAAGCCTATAAAATTTTTCTTCATCAGGTATCCTTAATTTTCAATAGTTATATGTTGTTTAATAGTTGCTAAAAAATCGCTATTTGTCAAAAGCTGGCTCTGGAAGGGGGTATTGGTTTCCAGTTGTATCTTTTTTGAGGAAAAAGTATAATAATAGGATGTAATAGTAGTAAATGAAAGGAAAATTTATGAAAAAAATAGTAGCTTTATTAATAGGTATATCTCTTATGTCTACAGTGAGTGCAAATTCTGAGGCGATTACTTCCCAAAAAGAAGTAAAAAAGATCTTTTTTGATTTGGGTGGTGTTCTTTTTGATCCTCATATTCCAACAGTGCTTGGGTATATGGGTGGTAAAAATATTGCTGCATTTTATACTCAGTTAAAGATCCCAAAAGATATAAAAACATATGTGTTTGAGCAAATAGAACATTTAAGACCCTATTCAGCAAAATCATTACATTCATCATATCGTCCTGCGAAATATCTTGGTAAACCTATGCCTCCAGTTATTGATGATTGGTTGGCAAGTAGGCAATCAAATGAGGCAATTTTAAAAGATATCACTGGTAGAATTGATGCTCTTAAAGATGCATCAGTGGCTGATAAAAATGTGATGAAAACACTGTTGAATTATATGATGGATCCAGTGAAATTTACTAGTTCAATGAAACTGATTCCTGAAGGTTTAGCAATTGTAAAAGCTCTTAAGGAAGAAGGTCATGAGCTTTATGTGATTTCCAACTGGAATGGCCCATCATGGGATCGTTTGCGTAAACGAGAAAATCTTCAAGAACTTTGGGGCATGTTTGATGGGTTTATTATTTCGGGTAAAGAGAATGTAAATAAGCCTGATCCAGAAATTTATAAAATCGCTCGTACGAGAGCTGAGATGGCTGAAGATGAAGAAGGCTTTTTTATTGATGATCAGTCAGAAAATCTAGAAGAAAGCGAGAAGCATAATCTGCGCGGTCTTTTATGTAATCATGCCAATGTTTGGAATGAATTAGAAAAAAGAAAGCTCATTAAACCACGCACATCATTTCAAAAATGTAAAACAAAAACTAAGCGCTTTACGACCGTAGTGGTATTAGCGGCTGCGTTATATTATGGTGTCCCAATGGTTGCTAAAACGAGTTGGGGAAGTTCTCTACTGAATAATGGATTGGTAAGTTGGCTTACTTCAAAAATGAGCTGGGTTACTTCTCGCATAATTGGTTAATCAAATTAATATTGTTGATTTTTTTATATAAGGAGATTTTATAATGAAAGCTGTAAAGAGTAAATTTTTACTTGTTATTAACCATGTGGCGTTTTTTAGTGTGGTTACTGTTTTTTCAGTTACATTCTCTTTACTAGGTGATGATTTGTTAGAACTCATTATTCCTGTCGAGTCCAGTAGTTTGACTCAAATTACCCAATACTCACTTTGTAATTCAAATATTCTAGAAGTGCTTGGTGACTCTGAGGCCGGTTTGAACATTCAGTGCTATAAAAGAGATAATAAGCTTCTTTTTTGTAGAAAAGATAATCTGAAAAAACAGGAAGTTGTTGCATCGTATCAGTATGTGACTGATGAGAGTGGGAATATTAAATTTTCTGTAGGAGATCAGATGGTACAGATTCCTAGTAGTTGTGTTGGTGGATTGAGAGGTGGGCTTTGGGGTACCTCCGCGGGTGATGGTCGGCTTTGCGAAGAAGGAAAAGATCTTGTAAAGTGTTTTTGTCCAAATGGGTTTTTCTGTTTAAGTGTGGATAACAGTGAAAGATGTGCAAATTGTTGTTTTTACGGTGCTTGGGTGGGTGGAGTGGTCTTGTTTGCTCTTTCCCTTACGAACGTAATTTAGCCTAAGATAATACAATAAGATAGTTGATATCACATAAAAAGCAGGTGGTTTGATGGTATTGAGCAAGTTCAAAGACAGCTAGTTTCTAAAAATTTCTTTCTTCTTCAAATCTTATTTTTAATTAATTGGTTAATTGAGCAAGTTAGATAGATTGATTTGCTTGTAGGTATCCACGATTATATCTGCATGCTCAGTTTGGCGTTCATTATTTGATGTGGTGATTCCGATACATTTCATTCCTGCTGCTTGTGCGGCAGCAATACCATGAGCTGAATCTTCAATGGCGATACAATCTTTCGGATCAACATTTAGTTTATTGGCCACATGCAGATAAATTGCTGGATCTGGCTTGCAGATATTTCCAACTTTAGAAATTCCATAAATATGAGAACCAAAAAACTGCTCAAGTTTGAGCGTTTCTTTTGCGATATCAAGCGTGGTATCATCCGCATTGGTAGCTATACCGGTACGTAAATTCAGTTCATTTATCTGTGTATGAAATGTTTGAAAACCATCAATAAAACTGATCTGATCTTTATACATTGTTGCAGCTAGGAAGGTTTTTTCTTCCATAAGATCTTCTACCGATTCAGTTAACTCACATACATTTTTTATAAGTGTACATGCTTTAAACATTCCAAGACCGCAAAGCTTTCCCTGGAGGTCTTTGATGTGATCAGTAGAAAGATGATCACTTTTTTTATGTATTAATAGTTCAGAGGCCTTTTGCCAAATATGCTCGGAATTGATGATTGTGCCGTCTAAATCAAAAATTATGGCTTTAATTTTCATATAGTGCTCCGGGATTTTTCTTTTTTTCTATTATGTGGCCTCTATACAACCCGCACAATAATGTTATTCTAAACCCTATTATGAGTAGTCAAATGATAGAAAGGATATTATGAGTATACTAAAAAAAAATAAATATAATATAGCTACCATGCTATCAGCTTTTGGAGCTGTTGAACTTATGAGTCTGATAAAAATAAATTATTTAGTGGGCTCAAAATTGGCCTTCTTTTCTGGCACAAATATTGCATTGCCCCTAGCTGGATTTTTAGGTGGCACGCCGCTTGCGATAGGGATCACCTTCTTGCGCTCACTATCCAGATGGTTGTTGCTCGGATCTAATCCACTTTCATTTTTATTCTTTCATATTCCAGGGGTGGTGGCAGCTTTTTATTGGCGAACCAGTTCTCGGATTATCAAAATTGGACTGCCGTTGATCTGTATGATTGCGTTTGTAGCTCATACACCGTCAGCTTGGATGTATAGCCTTTATTGGTTGATTCCAATGGGGATACATCTATCCAAACAAGAATCAATGTTTTTCAAAGCATTAGCAGCCACGTTTGTAGCCCATGCAGTCGGTTCGGTAATCTGGGCATATAGCTTTGCGATGGCATCAGCTACTTGGCTGGCACTTATTCCGGTGGTTGCCGTAGAGCGCCTATTATTTGCATCGGCGATGTGTGCCTGCTATGCAGGATTAAAACTTGCAGGGAAAGTTTGGAATGGTCTTAGAGTTCCAACGTTTGGAATGGGGGAAAACTAAATTGTTTTTAGTGAATTGATAGTAGATATATGAATCATTTAGCAGTAATCATGGACGGCAATCGTAGATGGGCGCGTCAGCAGGGTAAATATCCATCCTACGGGCACAAAGCAGGTGTGGAGGCTGTTGGGCGCGTGGTAGAATATTGCCTCAAAAATAAGATACCCTATCTTTCTTTATACACCTTTTCATTAGAAAATTTTAATCGCTCTCCCAAAGAATATACCTATCTTTTTGAGCTTCTTGCGCAAGCGATAAATCAAGAGGCAGATCGAGCAAATAAAGAAAAAATTTGTGTGAGGTTTATTGGAGATCGGTCATTATTCCCTTCTTCGCTTTTACCAGCAATAGAAAAAATTGAACGAGAAACGGCTCAATTTTCTCGGTTACGAGTGAATATTCTTTTTTGTTATGGCGGTCAGCAAGAGATTATCGATGGGGTGCGATCGGTGGTACAGAGCATTAAAGCAGGCACCATGAGTGAGCAGGATCTCACGGTTGATACTTTTAGAAAACATTTATGGCTTGATGATTGCCCGAGCCCAGATTTAGTGGTGCGCACCGGTGGTGCTCATCGATTGAGTAATTTCTTACTATTCCATGCCGCTTACAGCGAGTTGTTTTTTTTGGATTGCATGTGGCCCGATATAGGTGAAAAACAGCTCCAGGATGCATCAGATTATTTTGCCAACTGCCAACGCAGATTTGGGCAATAAAAATCAGTTTAAAGAAAAGCTGGTAGGCAATAAGCCGGATTCTGTACCTCGTTAAAGGTGGCAACTATTTATCTATGCGGCATACCCGCGCGTTCAAACGGAACGAAGAACCATCACACGCTATTTTGCCTTGCTCCGAGTAGGGTTTACCCTACTAGCCCATTGCTGAGCTAGCCCGTGCGCTCTTACCGCACGTTTTCACCCTTACCTTTGCTACCCTTCAATACGATCTCGATGAGATCACTCAGGGCGAGCGGAATATCAAAAACCGTTCGTGGTGAGTGGCGCCGAAGACGTTGTATCGAACCATACGGTTTTGCAAAGGCGGTTATTTTCTGTGGCACTTTCCATGGGATTACTCCCCCCGCAGTTGCTCAAAAAGCTCCTACGGTACTCTCTTCGCTAGGAGTCCGGACTTTCCTCTTTTGGACAATAATTCCAAAAGCAGTTGCCTTGCCTACCAAACAATTTCAGAGAAATAGTATTTGTAATAAATATACTAAAAGATAAAGAATTTGTATAGAAATGATTAATTTGTTGACATCAGGTTCATTTTTAGACATATTTTTGTTCAAAGTTATTTCAAAGGTTTTACGTAGAATCTAATTTTTTTAAGGAGTCCTTTCATGAAAAAGGTTTTTGCTTCATTGGTTTTAGCAAGTCTCGTTTCAGCGCCTGTAGTGGCAGCTGATTTTTCTGAGCAATGTCGCTCAATGGCGTCTACTACTCGTGGCTTGGTGTCTGAAAATCCATTAATATCAGTGGGTGTAGTTGTAGGTGTTATTGGTATTGCATGTTTTGCAGGTCACAAAAAAGGTTATACTAAATTTAACCCAGTTTCTGGTGTTGTAAAATACTGGAACAGTTCAGCAAAATCTGGTGATGATAATGGTGTATTGGATCCAGTCGATTCAACTTCTAATAAATGAGCGAAATAGTTGTTTAATCTTTCCGGATTATCAAAAGTTTAAAAAGGGCCGCTTTAAGCGGTCCTTTTTTTTGTCTTATTAGAGTTTATTCGATAAATTTTTGATTTCTGAAAAAGAGAGTAATAATATATACAATTTTCCTCTCCCGTTCGTGGTGAGCAGCCTTTTTAAGGCGTGTCGAACCATGTAAATTTTTATAAGCTACCCGTATGGATTTCCGACTACGCCAAGCAGTCGTCGCCAAGGCTATGCCGGCCAGGGGCTTCGACGGGCAGGCTGATACAACTTTTTTACTTCTACCCGATCATCCTGCCGTGCCCGGCATAGCCTTGGCGACGCCTGGGAGTGATCCCGAAGGGATTGTATCGAAGGATTACCACGAACGGGTAGATATTGTTTACTCGTTGCCCAATTCCTGCCTACTATTTTTTATCAGGAACAATATCTTTCGCTCTTGTTTCTGTGTACCAAGGCAATAGATCAGGGTTGGTCTTCCAGCATTGAATGGTATACCCATTAAACACGAGCGTGCGGCATAATAGTTGATCATTTGGCTTGCTGTTGGCGGCGCTTAATGGATATGAGATCGTGTTTTTATGAAACTTTGAAAAGGTGATTGAGGCTGGTTGGTCTGGTTGCGTGGGCGGCTCTCCTGCCGGTAATGCTTTGGGTTTAAACCATTCTTGTGATAATGATCCCGTATTGAGCAATGTTGATTTCGCATAGTCTTGCTTGCCATGAGCAGTTATTTTTTTAGGGGCAGCAGGTATTGGCAGTTGTGAGCTGCTTGAAGATTTTTTTCCATCCCGAAGATCGCTTGTGGAAAAGCTTTGGCCATTTAAAAGTGATGAGCCTATGTATCTATCTTCTTTGTGACTTCCGTTAAATGTTGGCCCGTTATTTGTTGAATTAGTTTGTGATGGTTGGCTGATATTAGTAGCTGGATTGAGCATCACCGGTGTCACTTTGATACTTATGATCGATTTATATGGATTTGTATGAAGGCAATCAGTATCACCAGGCAAAAGAGCAAAGCCTTGCGGTTGGCCTGGTTGCGTGGTGAAGGTTACTTCAAAATATCGTGAGGAAAGGGTATTGTTTTTTAAGTAGACCCCATTTTCAGGTGAGCAAAATGGAATTGCTTTACCTGCATAATATGGATGGATTAATAATGGTATGCATATGGTGCACAGTAGAAAAAATGCCTTCTTCATGAAAAACCCCTCCCTTATTTTCACTTATCTTCAATAATATCAATTTTGAGGCGTTTGAAGCAATGATCAGGGATTATAATGTATGAGAGCGTATATTTTCTGAGAGAAAGGTTATTGAGCGCTGTTTGTGTGGCATCGAACTAAAAATTCTTTTAGAGCAGATTTCATTTCTGGATCTTCGATGGCAGTGAGCGTGATTTGCTCTTTTTGGGAGAGTTTCACGGTGGGTTTTTCTTTTTCCCGTTTTGTTTTTGTTGTTTTTTTAATTCGTTTCACCACGGTTTTTAACGTGATTTTTTTTATGCGTGGTTTATCAAGATGCGCATTTATTTTTTTTAAAAGCATTGCAGAAAGCATATGGAGTTCTTGCATCCAGGTGGAATCATACACACCCAAAACAATTGTTTCATTATAAATTTTTACGATAGTTACATGCTGGGCGAGATTTCCCATGATAGAATCCCATTGCTTATAAAGACCAACTTTCCATTGTTGTTCTTCTCTAATTAAATGGGTCAACATATTTTTTATTGCTACCGGCATACTTGTTCCTTTATGATCTGATCACCTAGGTTACTCATCGAACAAGAAAATGTGTAGATTTAATTTTGTTTTTTAAAGGATCGATATGCCAGATTTTATTACGGTTCCCCACACGGCAGATATACAAATTCGGGCGTTTGGTTCTACGCTCCAAGAACTTTATTTTCATGCGCTCCAAGGAATGTTTCATGTGATTGAACCGCGCACAACTGAGTGTAAAACGATTAATGATCGTTTGGTATGCGATACATTCTCGGTGAAACATGAGATACATATCGATGCGCCAGATAAAGAAGCATTACTTGTCGATTTTCTTTCTGATGCATTATTTTTATCTGATCTGCATAATGAAGCATATTTAGATGTAACCTTTTCATTGTTTAATGATACGCAATTACATGCGATGGTGCATGGAGTGAAAATTACTGGGTTTGCAATAGAAATAAAAGCGGTCACCTATCATAACATGCATATCAAGCAGGTTGATGGAGTTTGGCAGACTGATATTGTTTTTGATATTTGATTAAAGGTAACTAATGAAACAAAAACCAATTACTAAAAAAGATATAATAAAACTTTCTGATTATCTTTTTGAAATACCGGCATCATTTCGTGATGATATGCGGGTTCCTGCACGTATTTTTTTAACTGAAGAAATGCTTGATGATATTATGGATGAGCGATCGCTGGAGCAAATTGTGAATGTGGCCACATTGCCGGGCATTCAGAACTATGCAATCGCAATGCCAGACATTCATCAAGGATATGGATTTCCTATCGGTGGTGTAGCTGCTACGGCGATTAATGAAGGCGGCGTGATATCTCCCGGAGGAATTGGGTATGATATTAATTGTGGCGTGCGGCTCATGGCTGCCAATATCACTGCAGAAGAACTAGCACCAAAAATAGATGAATTAGCAACGGCATTATTTAAAACCGTTCCTTCCGGCGTGGGGCGTGGTGGCAAGATTAAAATGAAGCCAGGGGAAATGGATAAGGTGCTTTCGCAAGGTGCAAAATATATGGTGGAAATTGGGTATGGCAATAAGAGGGATTTAGAGTATTGCGAAGATAATGGCTGCATGGAAATTGCTGATCCGCGAGATGTTTCGCTCAAGGCAAAGCAGCGTGGTTCTGATCAGCTTGGTACCTTGGGTTCTGGTAATCATTTCTTAGAAGTGCAACGAGTAGAAAAAATTTATGATGAGGAAATTGCAAAAAAGTTTGGGTTATATGAAAATCAGGTAGTGGTAATGATTCATTGTGGATCGCGTGGTCTTGGGCATCAAGTATGCACTGATTATGTGCGTAGCATGATGAAAAAGCTTCCTGAATGGAATTATACATTGCCTGATCGTGAACTGGTCTGTGCACCATTTACGTCTGATGAGGGGCAGCAGTATTATCGTGCGATGGCAGCAGCAGCAAATTTTGCATGGGCAAATCGGCATACGATTGGCCATTGGGTGCGAGAAGTGTGGCATGAAATTTTGGGTGAGGGTGCAACCTTGGAAACGGTCTATGATGTTTCTCATAATATGGGCAAAAAAGAACAGCATATGATCCATGGGAAGATGACGGATCTTTTGGTTCATCGTAAAGGAGCCACGCGCGCATTTGGGCCGGGCAGCGGAACTATTCCTGAACATTATCGCACGGTTGGTCAACCAGTTTTTATTCCCGGAACGATGGGAACTTCTTCATATATTTTAGCAGGAACACAAGAAGGAATGGATGTGGCATTTGGAAGTTCATGCCATGGTGCAGGCAGAAGATTGTCTCGTACAAAAGCAAAAAAATTAATTGGTGGAAGGGAGCTGGAGGATCAGTTGCGAGCACAAGGAATTGTGATCAAGTGCGATTCATCCCGAGGACTAGCAGAAGAAGCGCCGCTTGCTTATAAAGATGTGGATAATGTGGTTGCGGTTGTGGTGGGTGCTAAGATTGCAAAAAAAGTAGCGCGAGTAAAACCTTTGGCGGTGATAAAGGGTGGCTGATGGTAAAAAAGAAAATTCCCAAAGCTAGATTGTTTGTGAGCATTCCAGTACCAGAATCAATACAACAAACGGTGAGTAAAGTCACGCGCGAAGTAAAAAAACTGAATTTGATTGAAGCAAAATGGGTGCAGGAAAAAAATTACCATATCACACTCCATTTTTTGGGTTATGTGCCAATCGATTTGCTACCAGATATTAAAGAGCAACTTGCTATGATTTCATTTAAACCGTTTTCTGTGGCACTTGATTTACTAGAAGTTAATGATCGAAAAAATCCCCGCGTGCTTTGGATCAGTCTCAAAAGCGAACTTTTGATTCAATTGGCCCACGAAATTATCACTAATCTTTCGTTGTTTATCGAACCCGAAGAGCGAGGATTCCATCCACATCTCACGCTTGCGCGCATCAAAAAGGTGCACAATCAGGAGGGCGTCGATGAGCTGCTTGATGATTATGATGGGCCGCAAGATAATTGGATGGTTAATTCATTTAGTTTAATGGAATCGGAATTGTCTAAAGCGGGCTCTGAATACTTAGCAGTATTAAAAGTATTAGCTATTAACCCGTAGATAGATATCTCGCCAAAATAGCTTACTACTTCCTGGCATAGGCGGAGAGTCTAACCTTTTTGTGAGCAGATCAGTTATATTTTTCGCTCGTTGGGCTGTTTCATCATCATTATTCATAACAGCAGCTTTATATTTTGTTCCCCAAAACGCAATAAGGCTATCGAGAAGTTCCAAACTTTCAGTTGCCGTAATTTTAGAAACATCTAAATCTTTTAAAAATTGAGATGGTTCTTGGCGAATAGTTCCGGTGAAATAATTATAAAGCGTTTGGTGAGGTATCCTGGTTGATTCATCATAAAATATTTTTGTGATACATCGGGATTGAATCGTGGGAAGAATATGTTCTTTGCGGCTGGCAAGAAATACAAAATGATATCCAATCGGAGGTTCTTCAATCGGTTTGAGAAGCTTGTTTGATCCAGCTAGATTCAAGCAATCTGCTTTATCAATGATAAAGAAAAATGGATCATCGGCAGTGCGCGCGAAGGTGAGCGTATGAAAAATTGGTTCCAGATTTTTTACTGCATATAAATTTTCTGGAGAGAGCCATAAAATGGAATGGTGCTGTTGCTGCCGAATGGATTGGCAGTTGGTGCAGGTGCCGCATGTTGATTTTTGGCATAGTTTTTTTTGTAAGTAGACAATCAGATCATCATGCAAATTTTCCTGAGCACCGATCCATAATTGTGCAGGTGGAGTAGGTTGTTTCATACAGGTCAGTTTAGGGCATTTTTGATTGAAACGCTACTTCTAAAACTTCATGTGAGACATAATATCAGGTTGAGCTTCTCTGTTTTGGACAAACTATTGAGTTTGTATCACGCACGTGGTACAATAGTCTTATTGTTCAATGTAAGGTTTTGAGGAAGTCTAAATGGCAAAGAAGTTTATAGCTTATCAAGGTGATGAATTAACCATCGAATGGTACTTTGATGCTCAAGGTAAAAGTGCTTCTTTGCAATATTATAGAAAGTTATCTTCGGAAAACAAAAAGAAACTTATACATTTATTTTATGTGCTTGGTGACATTGGAAAAATTTTCAATAAAGAGAAGTTTCGTTATGAAGGAAATAAAATTTATGCGATTAAGTCATCGCCAAACAGATTTTTATGTTTTTTCTACGACGGGGCAAAAATTATTATTACAAATGCATATGAGAAAAAGTCTCAAAAAATGCTGCTAAGAGAAAAACAAAAAGCCGTTAAAGCAAGAATAGAATATATAAAAAGATGTAAAAAGGATGATTATTATGAGTAAAAAAATAAAATCAACAACTGATGAGTTTGTTGAATCATTGAATAAAACTGAGCGTAAACAATTTGATGCGCAATATAGGGAGCTACTTCTCTCAGAGTTGATGCTTGCTGCTATGGAGCAAGATGATCTTTCAGTTAGAAAGTTGGCTAAGCTCGCTGGTCTTTCACCTACGGTTATTCAGGCAATGAAATCAGGATCAAAAAAAGATTTTACTCTTCAAAGTTTTTTTAAGGTTCTTAAGGGTATTGGTTGTAGTAAACTGATAGTTGAGTTAAATGGCGAACAGATTCCATTATCTATCAATTAATTCCAGAAGTTTTTCATACACCATAGTTGCCAGCTCATCTTCAGGTAGAGTTCCATCAGTCCAAATCACATCATTTCGATTTTTATACATTGCGCGATAGGCATCTAGCACTCGTTGCAAAAACTCCCGTTTTTCAAAAGCGGTGATCGTATCTCGATTACTATGGATGCGGGAAAGCGCGGTATCAAGATCAAGATCCACATAAATTGTGATATCAGGTTTTCGATTCGCCATTGCCCATGCATTAATTTGTTCAATGATCTCTGGTCCAAGTTGGCGACCATACCCTTGATAGGCTACTGATGAATCTCCCATGCGATCACAAAGAACTAATTTTCCTTCTTGTAATGCAGGTAAAATTATATCGTGCATATGCTGTGCGCGATCTGCTGCAAATAATAAATATTCAGCTACAGGAGTGATAGGCTGTGGTTGATTTTGAAGCAATGGGCGCACATGTTTGCCGATCCAGCTTCCACCAGGTTCTCGCGTTTGCACTACGCTCACTTGTTTGTTTTCAAGTAGACGAGCAACATTTTTTATAAGAGTGCTTTTTCCAGAACCATCGATGCCTTCAACGGCAATTAGAGTTCCTCGTTTTGGATGAGTCATTTTTGGTATAAATATGATTTAAAACTGTTTTTATGATACAATTGTAAGTATACATGTATTAGGTCAAAAAGGCAGTCCCGATGAAAAAACTATCTATTAATCCTGGGTGCACCACATGCGGTTTGTGCGAATTTATTGCACCGGATGTATTTGAGGTTACGGATATTTCTCATATAAAAAAAAGTGCCCCGATTGATCGAGATACAGAGTTAATTAAGCAAGCAGTGCAGTTGTGTCCCGTAGCAGTAATCCATTTTAATGAGGAAACTCAATAATATGAGTAAAACCCGAATCGTCCACATTATTTCTAGTTTAAAAGTTGGTGGGGCAGAAGCAATGCTCTGCGATTTAATATCCCATTTAGATGTTGAGCAGTTTGATAATCATGTGATCTACTTTTATGAAGGTCCTCATGTTGTCCGTTTGCAAAGAATGGGTGTGCCTACTTATCATGTTCAAGGGCTTTTTAGTTTGTATGATCCCTTCTTTTGTTTTCGTTTATTTTGGTTAGTCTTTCGGCTTAAGCCTCATTGCTTACACACATCCTTATGGTCAGCTAATGTGCTTGGTGGGCTGATAGCTCGCTTGCTTCGTATTCCCTATATCAATGCAGTTCATTTGGCTAGCAACAATGAAGCAGATGATGTGAATAGTAAATTTCGCACGCTGTGTGATCAGATGACATTTAGAGGTGCTCATAAAATTGTGACTGTTTCAGAGGATGTGGCAGCTCAAATGAGAAAAAATTATACACGAATCGAACCTGCCCGCTTGAGTGTGATCAAAAATGGTCTGGATCATGAGTATGTGCGTAATCAAGCAAAAAAAGCTGGTTTAAGCAGAGAATCAATTGGGCTTTCAGACAGACATTTTGTGATAGGGACTGTTGGGCGACTTATACCACGAAAAAATCATAGCTGGCTCATTGATTCTTTTGCCTCATTTGCAAAAGAATTTACCTATGCACGTTTGGTGATTGTTGGTGATGGGCCATTAGAAGCTCAATTGCGTTCTCATGTATCCTCATTGCGGATCAAGGATAAGGTGGTTTTTGTGAACGGCCAATCAGCATATGGATATTATCCATTATTCGATACGTTTGTGTTGCCATCCTTTAGCGAAGGTCTTTCAATTGCCCTTTTAGAAGCTATGAGTTTTGGCATTCCCAGCATAGTTGCAAATAGAGAAAAAATTCATGAAGTGATTAAAGAAGGTAAAACTGGGTTTATCGTGGGACCTATGGAAACCTTCGATCTACTAGATGTTTTCGGGCGATTAAAAACAGATAAAAAATTCCGCCAAAAAATTGGTGAGCAAGCTCAGCAGCATGTGATGCAAGAATTTAATGTGGATAAAATGGTGCAAGGCTACACGGCTGCTTTTAGTCAAGCGTGCAAGTTGCTCTAGCTTTGATATAAATTTGATTTTTTATTAGTGGGATGGTACTATAAAAATGCTTATATATGAGCAATTTAGATCAGATAACCTCCATTTCCCCTGTCCTGGCTTTCTGTCTGGATGGGGGATACTTTATTAAAGATATGACTAAAAAAAAGTTGTTTTCTCACTTTACTCCTTTTCGCAAAGATGGACGGTTTTATAACCATTCAGATGAGCAAGCAGGCTCTTTTTTATCAAATGTATATCATCTCGTTTCTGATAGTCTCGTCAACCGGATGCGGTTTTTGAGTCATGATGATACCCATTGGCATATCGAGGCAAAACCTCCCAAACGAAGCAAAGAATTACTTATCACATGGATTGGCCATTCAACTTTTTTGATTCAAGTTGCCGGGTGTAATATTCTCACCGATCCAATATTTGGAACCCCTTCATTTTTCTTTCCACGCCTTGCAAAACCAGGAGTGATGTTTGATCAGTTACCGCCAATCGATCTGGTGATGGTTTCTCATAATCATATAGATCATATGCATCTGCCTAGCCTAAAACTTTTAGAAAAACATCATAAACCAGTATTTTTGGTGCCTCATGGAGATAAGAAATGGTTTGATTATCATGGATTTGCTCAATGCACTGAAAATATGTGGGGTGATCAGGTGAGTGTAAATGGAGTGAATTAAACCTTCTTGCCGGCTCACTATGA
>SDBT01007228.1_pt1 | contig 18307 bp, 16 predicted proteins | sample 2277101 | NCBI WGS metagenome assembly SDBT01 (sample SAMN10404973, study PRJNA504765) | marine sediment metagenome | isolation source: marine sediment core GS10_PC15, 103 cmbsf | place: Arctic Ocean: Southern Knipovich Ridge | collected 2010
AATCCAGATGCCGCCGAGTGGACTGGAAGCGGCATAGGCAACGAACAAGTAGTATCAATTACATTTACACCTAATCATGCCGGCCCTATCTTTTTCAGGGCATGTTTAGCATTGGCAAGCGTAACAGTTCATATTGACCCCAAAATTATCGTGACATAATGGCCAGAGAAATTTTTGTTAATGGTGTACAGTTTACCGAAGAGGGTGAAGAGGAATACTTCATCTGGGGATTGCAGGTTAATGAAGACCAGCCTGCGGCTGGTGACGGAATTTTCCCCGGCCCAATTAGTTTAAAGATGTTTCAATCTTTAATTATAACCGGCACTAAGTTTAATATATTTGACGTATCTGTGATAGGTAAATATTAATATGGAACATGTAAAAACAGATGATGTCGTACGATTTGGTGCGGTAACACATAACCCATCTGGGGGTGCATTAATAAATGCCGACGAAGTCCCCAGATGGAGAGTATTTGAAGAAGCGTCGGACACATCTATACTGAGTGGACTTTTTACTCAGCGTACTGGATTTATAGGTACGTACAGAGCAACCATTACCGCTTCCGAAGCCAACGGCTTCGACCCGAATTCATTTTATGAAATTCACGCAAGTGGCAAGGTTAACGGAATTGTAGGAAGAGCTATCATTAAGACCTTCGTCCTAGACGATATCTTTAACTCAAACTTAATGCATATACAAAGTGGTGGTCCTGCGGGCTTCAACTTTGGCCTAATGTATGATGGCTCAGGTTATAATGACGGAACCGCTCCCTCATCTAGAAATCAGGTTGATGGTATTGGTGCCTCTTCAGGTGGCTCATTAAACTTTGCTATATCAGAAGATAACACCGGTGGAGCAATTAAGTCAATTTCCTTTGTAGGTAGTCAAACTAATACCTTTGCGGACATTGAAGCTGAAAATGGAACCCTACATATCATTGATGATACAGGCAACGCAATCGATATTGTGTATGGAGCAAGCGTTGGTGGTGGTCGAGTAGCATCAGAAATAGTATTTAAGGGTTTCTTAACTAGTGCTAATGACACTCTTAATATTCTGGTCTATGATTTTGTTGGGTCCGATTGGGAAGTAAGGGCTATCCTTTCAGGGCAAGGTGGAACAACCAATATTACTCAAACAATTTCTTTGCTTGCTAAACATACTGGAAGCGATGCTGATATAGGAAAGGTCTTTGTTAGATTCCAGAACACAGGTCAAACAAATCCGCAACTTAATGTTGACGAATTGTTAATAGAAGCTGTAAGTATTGGCCAATCAGTTGGATATGCCAATGGTCAAATCTGGATTAATACAAATGTCAGCAATACCAACACAGAATCATTTGTTGATGGTGTAGCTGATAATCCCGTAAGCACAATCGCGGCCGCAAAGACAATTGCAACAGCAGTAGGTTTAAGTGACTTTCATGTTATCAATGGCTCAACTATTGTTCTAGGAGAAACAACAGATGGTGAGTCTTACTTCGGAGATAACTGGACCTTAGACTTAAGCGATGAAAGTTGTGGAGGTGCCCACTTCGCCGGTTCTACTATTTCAGGAACACAACTGGGTACTGGAATGGGTGTTCTTGGTGGAGAAGCGAGTAATATTGTTCTAGGAGATGATGCCCACTTCGATGAAGTAGGCTTAGGTGGTACTATTAGTCTGCCAGTAGGCAGCGTTGAGTTCTTTAACTGTCACCACGATGGAGTATCTCTTCCTATATTAGATTTTAAGGTTGGAAGTGGCAATACCACAGTCCATATGCATCATTATAATGGCGGTATTGAACTTCAGAACTTTGGAGATACTGGTACAGACATTCTTCACTTAGATGGAAATGGTAGGTTAGACTTAAATGCTAACTGTGATGGAGGAACAGTAAACCTTAAAGGCCATTGGACAGTTAATGATTCTTCCGGTGGCAATGTATCGATTATTTATGATGATATAACCATTGATGCTAATCAAATATCTACAATTCCTAGTGGAGTATGGAATCAAGTTCGTTCTGAGCATACTGTAGCAGATAGCTTTGGAGAGTACGTTGACGCAAATGTTGTAAAAGTAAGCGGTCACGACTTAGTAACAAACACTCTTACAAGCTTCCATGCTCCTCCATCTGGAATTTCAAACGCAGTATGGAACGATGACATAACAAATTACACGGCCAATAATACATTCGGTTCTGGTATAAACAGGCTCCTTGAAGATATCTACTTCGCAAACATTAAGTTCCTTAAAGATAGAATTACTCCACGGGATGAATATGCAATAACTTGGTACAAGAATGCCAGCTTAGTTCAGAGTGGAGACATAACAGACCCGGCTCTATCAGTCTTCAAGACAGACGATGGAACATCATTGTTCGCGAACCAGAGTTTAAATTACGCAAGTAATACTTTGGGTATCTTAAGACACGATGAGGCTTCTAATGTTACTGTCTCTGGTGAGCCGTATATTGTTTATACCAGCGGAATTATTGATTCAGTTAATCGCGAATGGAAACTAGCTATAGGAATAGACTTGTTATAATGAAATGGAAAATATTTTACGATGATGGCTCTACATTTTCCAATGAGGATGGAGAACCTCACGAGGCACCGGCTTTAGGTGTCCAATGCATAGTGCAATCTAATGAGGATATAGGTAGATATATTTTAGATGGTGAAAACTATTACTATTATGAAAATACGGATTGGGAACGATGTGACCTCTTTGGGCTATGGGACTATCTTTGTAGGCCACACCCCAACAAGGTAGTTCGTTTTGGCCGAAACATGACCACTCCCGCATGGCGAGCGATTCATAAACTAGCAGCCGATGACCCTGACTTTCCAAGAAAGAGTGCGTCTTATAGGGATGAGCGTAAAAAATAAGCCATGATATATCCAGACTTAAAAAATACAAATTATTTTGATTATAATAAAAATGATATTGTTTGGATTGATAATAGACTTGCGGCGATTAAGGCTCATAATGCCGCCTCATTAGACCAAGACTCTTTTCGTTTTAGAACTGATGGTGGTAGTGAATCTGCTGCTTCGTGGGTTGCTCTAATTAATGTTGATATTACTGGTGGCCCTGGTGAAGACGTTGAAGCTGATACCAATTTTCGGATTAGATTTTTAATTAAAGATACTAATACCGGTGCAGAAAATAACGTTGCTCTTCAACTTCAGTATAATCTAAATTCAGATAGTTGGAATGATGTTAATGCATCATCAAGTGTTATAAGGTCTTTTGCATCTACTCAATTCGCAGACGGTGATGATACCACACAACAATTGGGCTCCGGAACTTTTATTACTCCTAACAGCGGAATGGATGAAGTTGAAGGATTGGCTGGGGGTGGAGATATAGACTTTGTAGACCTTACAGCAGATGAAGTTGAAGTAGAATATTGTATACAGATTCGCAGTGCGGATGTAATTAATACGGACACCATTGATTTAAGAGTTATTAGAGGAAGCACAACGGTATTAGAAAATTATACTGAAATGCCAAGAATTGATATTAACAGTTTTTCATCAACTGTTACATCTGATGCATTAATAATGTCTGAGAGCATGACAGTTAATGATGGTGAACTCAGTATGTTAGAACCGGCCATTTTGAAGTCGGAAACGCAAGCGGGAGCCTTGGGACAAATTCAGATGCAGGGAGTATCTGAATTACTATCTCAATCTTTAATCAATACAGATGCTAATATAAGTATATCCGCTTCTGTAATATTATCGGCGGAAAGTTTGTTAGCTGCCATTGGTAGCATTCAGATACTAGGAGAATCAGAATTTCATTCTGAATCATTGTTGATAACCAATTCTCAAATGACAATGAACGGTATTATATCAATACTGGCCGAGAGTTTGTTAGACAGTGATGCTGCTGTGGACATGATTGGTTCATCAATACTTCAATTAGACTCTATGATATCTGCGGGTGGAATCAAAAAGGTTGTTTCCGGAATACAAATATTTGCCGCAAGCTTACTGTCGGGCCTAGACAACACAACTATTCGTAGCGTATCTAGCTTATTGGCTAGTTCTCAGGTTGATATTAGTTCTCAAATCTCTATGCAGGGAGCCTCTATATTAAAGAGTGAATCCCTAGTTAAGTTGCTCAGTCAAATTAGCATATCAGGTATTGCCGAGATTAAAGGTAAGGGTTTGCTAATTATTGGAAGTTCTGTTACTTCTCCTACACCATCAGTTAGTGCAGGAAATCATATAATATTAGTTAACGTTCTCAATGAAGTTTTAATTTTATCTACTTAATAAGGATAATAAAATGCATTTTAGTAATTATATGGAAAGTGGTGTGTTAAACCATATTTTCCGAACATCTACATTCGCAAAGCCAGCTACTATGTCCGTTGCTTTAACTGGTCACGTATCTGTTGATGCTGACACGGGAGCTACTATCGATGAAGTTTCCGGTGGTTCTTATGCACGGGTTGACTTAGGTGCTCCCGCTGATGCTGACTGGAACTCTGTACTGCTAGACAGCACAGGCGGTTCTGGTTTGATGGATAATGTAGCGGCTGTTACATTCCCACAGGCTACAGCAAACTGGGGCAACGTTAGTGGTATCGCATTGTTAGACAGCGCCACACCGGGTGCTGGTAACCTAATTATGTACGGTCCACTGACAACTCCTCGTGATATTCTTAACAACGACACATTTGAAATTCCAGCGGGTTCATTGGACATTTATCTATCTTAAGGTTAGGTTATGTTAAATAAACAACTCCCATCAGTATATAGTGTTCTAATTGATGAACACTCATATAAAAGGATAGATGCGGCTCCTACAGACGGTGTTGTCCGTCAGAGTGCCGTAACTATACTTGCAGAGTCATTATTAAGGTCCGTTGGACAAATGGCTATGCAAGGGGGTGTGGAGTTGTTGAGTGAGTCTTTGGTTATACCTGTTGGTCAGATATCAATACAGGGTAGTACCTCAATTTTATCAGAGTCTCTTGTACAAACTATTGGACAAATAGGCATACAAGGTTTTTCTGAAATATTGGGGGAGTCTAAGATTATATCTAATGGTCAAATGACCATGAGAAATGCCGTATCTATTTTAGCCAATTCGTTAATAAGCACTATTGGTCAGATAGGTATAGCTGGTACAGTTGAGTTGCAGGCGGTTTCATTAGTTAGTACCAACGCCCAGATTAAAATGTTGAGCGCAACATCAATTTTGGCGGAAGCTCTTATAATAGCCGCCGGTAATAAAACTTCGGCTGGTAGCAGTGGTGCAATTCTACAAGCTACATCTCAACTAATAGTTTCGGCTTTATTGTTGAGAAAATCAGCAGTTCAGTTAGAGAGCAATTCTCTAATGAACACTGTTGGTCAAATTAGTATGGCTGGTATAGTTGAATTACAGGCCAACTCATTGGTTGAAACTGATGCTCAAATTAAGATGTTGAGTTCAGCATTGGTTTTGTCGGAAGCTCTTCTTATAGCTGACGGCAGTGTAACCACCAGTGTTATTGGTGCCGCTATTTTACAAGCTGCATCTAAGTTGATAGTTTCGGCAACATTATTAAGAAGGTCTGCGGTACAACTACAGAGCAACGCTCTTGTTATACCCGTGGGTCAACTAACAATATTGAACAGCGCGACCCTATTAGCAGAGAGTCTTGTAAAATCTATTGGCCAAGTTAACATTCAGGGTTTATCTACATTGCTTGCCGAATCTCAATTGGCAACTAATGAAATTAGAAGTATGGTTGGTGGTGTAGAATTGTTTGTGGATAGCAAATTAATCACTAATAATATACGTATAGTCAAAGGTTCCATTGAGATATTTAGTGAGTCATTGATAAGTAGCAACGGAATTGTTTCTATGAGGGGTGCCGCTATCCTTCAGGGAAATGCGGAGCTTCAATCACTAGCTAGTATTAGTATGAAAGCCGTTGCTGAGTTATTAGCCAGCGGTATGACCATTACCAACTTGTCTAAAGTTCTTGGCATTGAAGCCAATGACGTTGTTAACTTTATTCTGTTTATCAATCAGGTAACAGATTGTACCGTGTTTATTGACCAAACATTATCTAATGACCTTTTCATAAATCAAATAAGTCCGCTTACATTGGAGCGATAAATGCCAGCAGATGAAATTCATAAAGGCGACATAGGCACATTGCTCAAGATAACCGTTAAAGATGGGACTGCCCCCGTTGATGTTTCTTCAGCCACCACTAAAAACGTTGTTCTTAAAAGACCGGCGGGAAGTGTGTTAGAAAAACCGGCAGCCTTTTTTACAGACGGCACAGACGGTATTGTAACTTATACAACCGTCAGTGGAGATATGAGCGAGATTGGAACTTGGGAAATACAAGCGTTTCTGATAATAGGCACTAGTCAGTTTAATTCCGATATCAAAAAATTCAAAGTACATAGGAACGTTCGATAATGGCATGGCAAAATGAAATGTGCAGAATAGTACAGTTTCTAGTCGATGATATAGATGCTGCAACCTATTCCACCTCCAGAATTGAAGAGACAATAATTGTCTCGGCCCAACTTACTCAGTTTGATATATCATTTGATAAAACTTATTCCATAGATGTTGATTCCGCTAGTATAACTCCTGACCCAACAGCCCCTACACGAGATGACGCCTTTATTACTTTGGTGTCTTTGAAGGCAGCTTGTATTATTGTTAATGCAGAAGCAAAAGCTAAAGCTGGCCAAGCTGTGAGGGTGAGAGATGGCTCAAGCGAAATTGATATGGGTAATTCATATAAGGCTGTTGCCGAGAGAGCTAAGACACTATGTGACGAATATACAATGGCGAAAATGCAATACAATGCCGGCACTAGTCGGGCAGGACATGCAGTTATGACACCATATACAGTAGAAAATATTTCCGCCCGATGGGGCAATTTTGCATAAAGGAGAATTAGATGCCTGACGTAGTAACCCAAGTCAGACCAGATACACAGACAGCGACTCTAATTGGAGGCTTTGCCGAAACAAGAGAGTTTGGTGCTGCTTCATGGTCTAATGTTGGAAGTGCTTTAGCTTCCGATAATGTAAGTGCCATATCAGCTATGGCTTCTGGTGTATTTACCGATGTATTATTGGCCCGTGAATTTAATTTCAACGTTCCGAATTCAGCTAATATATTAGGAATTAGATTTACTGTAGAGAAATCTGGTCAAGTTGGTATTGAAGATAATGTTGTTCATCTATATGAGAACAGTGTTGTTAAGAGTGGTGCAAATGACGTAAATAGAGCAGCGACAGGAAGTTGGACAATTGATGGTGCTTCTATTGATTATGGTGGAGCCACTGATAATTGGGGTCAAGCTTTGACTCCTGCTATTGTTAATAGTCCAAACTTTGGTGTAGTTATTGGGGCAATCAACAATACCGTTGATGCTGCCCAAACAGCATATGTAGATAATATTACCGGCTTTGTTAGATACGGATTTCCTACCAATGATGCCGTAGCTATTACTACAGTGCAGAATAACGCTAATTATCAACGAGTTGTTCGCAACCCGACTTTACCAACCGTTAATCTTAGTGGTTTAGTTACTAAGTATGAAAATAGATTTGACGACCCAACCTACTATACGGCATAATCATGGTTAGTATTCCCGACGAAGTATTTTCAGTATATGAAGAATTCATGGACGATTTTATCAATGATAATTTCGGAGTGGCTTGTACATTGATTTATCCCTCACGCAGAACAGCGTGTGCTAATTGTATTTTTGATAATATTGGAAATAAATCTGCCAATAGATATAAGCATGGTGGACCAATGCCTTTTAATTTTGGAACTTGCCCCCTTTGCTCAGGCAAAGGTTTCTCGGAAGAAGAGGCTACGGATACAATTACTCTACGAGTATATTATAATCCTAGAGAATGGATTAAGATTAATAATGTGGATTCATCAAACGCAACGGCTCAAGTCATAGGTTTTCTAAGCGATATGCCTAAGTTTTTGAGAGCTAACGAGATTATAGTAAACGCCCCACAAGAAAATTATAAGACATGGAAGTTTGTTAAGATGGGAGATAGTTTACCCCACGGCTTTAAACAACGTAGATATTTTGTATGTTTTCTACAAAGGATTGATTAATGTCAAAGTTTGGTATATCTCTAAAGATTATTACGCCTACGGCGGAAATTCAAAAGAGGGTCAATAAGGCAATCGCTGAAGAGTTGACTAAGAGATTAGGAAAGGTTTCGGAATTAGTAGCGAAAGACTTTCCACGGATTAAGAGCATTTTTGTTAAGACTGATACCTATAATTCTTTGACACAGGGGCCACTTGATGCTCACTTTGGTTTCCCCAAGGGTACAGCATTATCTAGATTAGATGCAATTATTGATACTTTGGTTAGTAGTGTGATTGTTACTCCTATTAAGGTAATCTCAAGGGCCGGCAAACTAACTGGAGGTTTAAGGATTCAGGCTTTTCGTGCAGATTTTGCCGATATATTTTCCTTGGCTGAAGCAAAGGTTATTACGGAAAAAGACCAAGAGTTACCTTGGCTTGAGTGGTTATTGACTAGGGGAGATGAAGTAATTATTTTTGATTACAAGATTGATTTTGGCCCATTCGGTCGTAGTGGTGCTGCCATAATGGTTAAAGATTCTGCTTCTATTTGGCGTGTCCCGCCGGGTGTATCCGGAACGATTAGGAAAAACTGGATTACTAAAGCTGTAGACGATGCTATTAAATTTATTGAAAAGTTTTTATCCAACTCAATCGAGAAGAATATAGATAAGGTATTTTAATGGCTACATTTACAACCTTGAAAGGATTTTCCCAAATTGGGGACTCTAGCTTGAGTGAGGTAATTTCGACCAACCTTATTCATTTTTTAAATTGGGGCTTTCTTGATAAGGGAGCATACTTCAATGTTAACATTCCACAATCAGGTTCGTATGGTGGAGATGAATCAAGATTAAGGCCGGTTACCAATCCCTATTATACAGACGGCCAAGTTTGGGAAGGATTTCGTAAAAGTTGGGTATGGGAGAGTGGAGTAGCGCAAACTCCTAATCCTATTCAGGTTTCAGGAGTATTTATTGACAATGTATTTCAAGCTATTGGTGCAGGACACCATGTTGATTATATTAACGGCCAAATTGTATTTGACACAGCTATAGCCACAACATCTGTTGTTAGGGCCGAATATAGTTATCGTTGGATACAGACTTATGATGGAGATTCAATTCCGTGGTTTAGACAGACACAGTTTGAATCTCAGAGAATAGACACTGATAAGTTCTTTAATATGGGTTCCGGTGATTTATCAACTATGGCTCAAACAAGAGTTCAGTTACCCGCTATTATAATAGAACTTGTAGATGGTAGCTATGCCCCTCGCGATATTGGTTCTAGTTTGGGGCAGTATGCAATTAATGATGTAATATTTCATATTATGGCGGAAGATGGTGGAACAGCTAATAAGTTGGCCGACTATTTGTCTCAGCAAACCGAAAAGACAATATATCTTTTTAGTCCTGATTCGATTGCTGCTTCTGGTATGTTTCCCCTTAATTTTCAGGGGTCAATTGCTTCCGGAGCTATGATTTATCCTGATATGGTCAGACTTCCCGAAAATGGGGGTTTTAGAACCAACAAACTGAGATTTTTTGATGGAATCAAGCAGCGTACAAACAAAGTTCACAATAATTTATACATCAAACCCGTCCGTATGAGCACAGAAGTCATCATCACCGGCGTTTAACACATTTTGTCAGATAATGGTGTATAATAGATTGAATACGGTATATAATTACCAAGGAGAAAAATAAATGGCTTTTACAAATAATAGAGTATATTGGGCTATTCAAGCCGTGGGTATGGCATCTTTAGGCAGTACCACCTATACGGCCATTCATGGTTTGCAGACAGTTGGTTTAACTACCACTTTCAATCTTGAACAGGTGTTCGAGATTGGCCAGCTTGCCATCTATGAAAACATTGAAGGCCAGCCCGACATTGAGGTTACTCTAGAGAAAGTTCTTGATGGTTACCCATTGATTTACCACTTGGCAACTCGTGGTTACGCAGCCAATACTTTATCTGGTCGTTCAAATCAGAAAAGCATGGTAGCGTTGTCAATCTTTGGTGACGTTCAGGATTCCGCATCTGGTGTACCTCTAACCCAAGCTACTATGTCCGGTATGTTTATATCGGCCGTATCTTACACATTCCCCGTTGAAGGAAGCGCTACAGAATCCGTTACTCTTGTCGGAAACGACAAGGTTTGGAAAGCTATGGCTTTTGATTTCACCGGTTCTATTTTCGACAACACCGATGAACCTCTTGCCCTATTATTGAGTGGTGGTGTTCAGCGTCGTGAAAACATGGTATTCAATACCAATGAAGTGCCTCTTGATACTAACCTTCAAGTTATTACAAGTGACGCGACAATTCTACCTCCAGATATTGATGGAATTTCATCTTCTGGAACAAACTTCCCGAACGCTCTAGGTGTTCATGGAGCCCACATTCAGAATATCTCAGTAAGTACAGACTTTGGACGAGACGGATTGAATGAACTTGGTAAGAAGAGTCCATATTTCCGATTCATTAACTTCCCAGTAGAAGTTACTTGTGAAATCGAAGTATTGACAACCAAGGGTGACCAAGTTACAGCTTTGGAAGAAGCAGAAAACTTGTCGAACAGAAGTATTCGTATTAAGATGGATGAAGGTTTCTTCGCTAATCTTGGTACTAAGAATAAATTGGCTACCGTTACTTACGGTGGAGCCGACGCTGGTGGTGGTAATGGTACTGTTACTTATAGTTATACTACCAACAACGACTTTACTATTACTCACCCACAAGACCCTGTAGTAGTATAATATGACTGATGCCTGGGGAGGTTACCTCCCCAGTTTCGGTCAGCTTAGGATTGCGATAGCCAGTCGGGGCAAGTAAATAGGCTGACCTTTTTGGATTTATTAGGATGGTATTATGGTAAGAAAGAGTTCTCGGTTATATAGCCCTATTGGAGATACCAATGGAGCATTATGAGCGGGAATTTTTCGTATCTAGAATTGATGCCGGATATTTTAAGTATCGTTGTGATGATGTGATATTACATTTACAGTCTCCATCTAGAGAAGTTATGTATGACGCACATGAAATCTATAGAGATACTTTTAGACATGCATCATTTGCCGGTGCTCCTGCGTTTGTAGATATAATTGATATCTTATCAACAGAGGGATTCTGGACTGAGCAAATGGAATCCGACTTTAAAGTTTTGCCGAAAAATATAGACAAGCTTAAGGTTGAGTTATACAACGCGGTATACAAAAGTAACCTTCGTCAAAAAATCCGGGAATATTTGCGAGTAAGTAAGGGAGAGTTTGACAGACTTAATGAAGTACAACACGAGTTTGACTATCTGACCTGTGAGGGCATTGCTTCCTTTTCCCGCTGGCAATTTATTGTTGAGAATTCCGTAACATATCAGGATGGTACTCCATACAAATGGGATACACATTCTTTATCAGAGGTTATGGGATTCTATCAGGATGCTGGTTTAGATGAGGAAATGATTCGGGAGTTAGCAAGAACAGACCCGTGGTCAAGTTTGTGGGCAGTCCGTAAGAAAAACGGTCTTATTTTTCCCTCTCCTATGACCTTGGAACAACGTGCTATAGTCATGTGGTCCAATATGTATGACAATATTCATGAGTCTGCAGATTGTCCTCATGATAATATTCTGGCCGATAATGATATGCTTGATGGTTGGTTAATTTTACAGCGTCAGAACCGCGAAAAAGAACAGATGAAGAAACGCGGTGAAGAAACCGTATTAAATCCAAAGATTGCTGCCGCACAAGAAGTCTTTATTCCTGCTGACACAATGGAAGATGCGGAACTTATTGCGAGCATGAATGAAACTTATGGAAGTGTTGTCCGGCGTAGCCGGTTAAACAAGGTCCAAAAAGAGAAAGAAGTTAAATTCGGTGACTTTGGGGACGTAAGAAGAAGAATACAGAGTGAGGCAATAGCCAAAAATAGAGATACTATGAAAGGGAAATAATGGAAAGAGAATTAGATTATACAAGCCTTATTAAGGCAAAAATGACTAGAACTGCGGACAGAGAAGAGAAGTATAAGGTAGATTCTAGAGACAGACTAAAAAAGATTTCGGTTACTAAAGTGAAGACCACAATGATAGGAGCTCTTAGTGCAATCGAAAAACATTTAGGATTTTTATGGGGGTTGGACGAGGATGGCAATGAGCCTAGAACTCTATCTCCTGAAGAACAGCAATTGAAGGATGTCTATGAAGAGCTTCGTTCTGAGATATTAGATATTGGCAATCAACAAATTCGCAATTTATCTACTGAATTAGAACAATATGAAGTCTCGTGGAATAGATATCATATGACACTTCCAGTAATTCCAGAAGGACCAAGAGGATTAAGAAATGAATAAGAAAAATGTAGCTACAGTTAACGGTAAAGACAACGATGACAATGATGTAATGGTTGTTGTTAAGAGACCTACCCCACAACAGATGACTGAGGGGCAAATTGTTGCCAGCAAAGCCTTTAACGAGGCTGTGAAAAAGAAGGTTATCTTCCGGGCCGGATTGATTAAATCTCTCAAGGAACAAGGTCTATGGAGTGATTCACAGCAAAAGGAGCTTGAGTCGTTTGGTAGAAAAATCAACGCGGGCGAACGACAGTTAAAAGCCGGTGGTAGAACTCCTGATGGAAAGCCCTTTACTAAAACAGACGCTAGGAAGCTTGCAATCAGCATGCGGGAATGGCGTACTGAACAGCTATTACTTTTGGCTAGAACCAGAGCCAACGATGAATACACAGTTGAAGGTAAGTCTGAGAATGCCAAGTTTGAGTATTTCATGACTAACTGCATACTGAATGAAGATGAGGGGCAACATTTTGAAAGCGAATCACATTATCAACTTATGGCCAATGAAGAGCATCCATATATTTTTGATGCTGCTTCAGAACTGGCAAATATGGTGTCTAACTTTGATGTTGATTACGAGAAAAAACTTCCGGAAAATAAGTTCCTTTGTGAATACGGATTCGCAAGAGAAGACGGAAGGTTAATTAATGCCGATGAGAAGCTCATTGATGAAGACGGAAATATCATTGATGAAGAAGGTCGTTACTTAAATGCCGATGGAGACTTTGTTGACATTGAAGGTAGCAGAGTAGACGATGAAGGCAATCCTGTAGAAGAGTTTACACCTTTTGCAGAGGAACCTGCCAAGGCAGGGAAGAAAAAGAAATCGCCTGCGATAGCAGGAAAATAACTGGATAGTTAATGGATGTGCCGATAGCTTACGCTACCGGTATATCCTTTTTTTCTAGAACGAGATGAATAATGGCAAAGTTTGTACTTACGGCACAATTACAATTACAGGCTCCAACTAATTTGAGGTCTGTAGTTGAAAAGATTGAGAGAGGACTTAAGGGTATTAAAACCACCGTTAATATTACTATTAATCAACAGGGTCTTAAGGATTTAGAGAAAGCAAATAACACCCTAAGAAAAACAACAAAAACGGCCAAATCAGCAGCGGGTAGTTTAGAGAATTTTGGTAAATCAGCGGCTCTTGCTATCAAGCGTTTTGGTGCGTTTGTTGCGGCTACCTTTGCGTTTAGACGTTTTATTGCTGCTATAAATACTGGCCTATCAGATGCCATCAAATTTGAACGTGAGTTGATTAAGATTGCTCAAGTTACAGATAGAAGCATATCAAGCCTTAGTGGTCTTACTCGTGAGATTACAAGACTATCAACCAAATTTGGTGTTAGTTCAGCTCAGCTATTAAAGACTTCTCGTGTATTGTCTCAGACAGGATTAAGTGCCAAACAAACACAGATAGCTTTGTCAGCTTTGGCTAAGTCAGATTTAGCTCCAACATTTGCAAATATTGCTCAAACTACCGAAGTTGCCATTGCTGTTTTCAGACAGTTTAATGTAGCCGCACAAGACTTAGAGTCTGTGTTAGGTTCAATTAATGCTGTTGCGGGTAAGTTTGCTGTTGAGGCTGCCGACATTGGTACAGCTATTCGTCGAACTGGTGGAGCGTTTAAGGCTGCTGGTGGCACGCTTAATGAGTTGATTGCCCTATTCACATCTGTTCGTGCTACTACTCGTGAGTCAGCAGAGAGTATTGCTACCGGTTTCCGTACAATCTTCACGCGTTTACAACGCGCCAGCACAATTAGTTTCCTTAAGAGTTTGGGAATTGAACTTCGTAAAGCCAGTGGAGAGTTTGTTGGGCCATTTGAAGCAGTTCGTAGATTGAATATAGCTCTTACTCAGTTAAGAAGTACAGACCCAAGATTTGCCCAAATCGTTGAAGAGCTTGGTGGTTTTCGCCAAGTCTCTAAGGTTATTCCATTGATTCAACAGTTTGGAACTGCTCAGAAGGCTCTTAATGTAGCTCAGGCCGGAGGAACATCTTTATCTAGAGATGCCGCTAAAGCTCAGAGTGCATTAGCTGTACAATTGACAAAAGTTAGAGAAGAGTTTACGGCGCTTATTCGTAAGTTTTCTAGCAGTTCATCGTTTAAGACATTTGCCACTGCAGCACTTAGGGTAGCTAGTGCATTGGTTAAGGTTGCGGAAGCTATTGAACCATTGCTTGGATTAATTTCGGCCTTAGCTTTACCTCTTGCTGCTTCCGGATTTACGAAGTTTCTTGGTCGTCCCAAAGGTGCAGGATTTCTTGGTACACTTAGAGGTTTTGCCAGCGGTGGTTTAGTTCCCGGTTCAGGCAACAGGGATACGGTTCCAGCTATGCTGCAGCCGGGTGAGTTTGTTCTTACTAAGAACGCTGTTAAGTCAGCAGGTATTGGTAATGTTCAGAAATTCGCCAGTGGTGGTTTGGTAAGTGACCCACGAGTTGGTGGAGCTATTCTTGAAGAGAAGCGCGGACAAAATGATTTCAGAGACTTTAATGTTCAAGGACGTAGGTTTACTGTGGTCAGAGAAGGTCTATCTCCTACAGTATCAAAAGAATTTAATGCGTCTCTTAATAAAGGAATTATTGCGGCCGTAAATTCTGCGTCAGCAGACTTGGGTGGTTCTAGTATTGGTTCTGGTCAAGGACAGGGTTTTCTTAAGACAATCAACACTGCTACAAGAGGTATTCTGTTTGAAGATGTGTTAAGAAATATTTCCAGAAAGGGTGTATTTTCTAAGGCTGGAGATATTACCGGAAGACCATTTGATTTTACTAGTGGTTTATCTGGACGTTTGTCTGATGATTTTCCTCGTTTGGGTGGAATTAAATTTGTCGATGCTAAAGCAAGCTTTGGTGAAGCAAGTAGAGCGGCGTTTGAAAGAAAGATTTCGGCCCAATTAGCAATTGAAGGAGTAACAAGCAGTAGGGTTGCAGGCGATGAAAAAACCAAGCGTGCCGCTGCTGCGTTTTCCGCATTGGATTCTACACAACAAGGTAAAATTAGAAGTCTATTAGAGAGCCGTAGATTCGGTTCTAGTGGTAGCCAGCTTACACAATTGGGTCTTGGTGGAATTAAGCAAGCGGACCTAAGAAAGATAGCGGGAGTACCAGTTAAAAAGGCTGCCGGTGGTTCTATTACGGATTCAGTTCCGGCATTACTTACCCCCGGAGAATTTGTAGTTAATAAAAGAGCTGCAGACCGTATAGGTGTCGACAATCTTAATAGATTGAATAAGGTACAGAAGTTCCAGCGTGGCGGTTTGGTTGGTGGTGGACAAGGTGGTGGAGGCTTTGATGTAACCAAACTGTTTATTCTGTCTGCTGTTGTTGGTCAGTTTGCTAGTACCTTTGCAGACGCAGATAGCAAGGTTGGTAAAACTGTTAATACTATTGTTCAGCTAGGTACTCAATTTCTTATTCTGTCTACGCTATTGAAGAGCGTTAGTGGTAACAAAGTATTTAAAGCTTTGGGTTCTAATATTCCCGGCACCGAAGGTAATTTTAGCAAGAAGATTATTGCCGAACGTAATAGAATTGCAAAAGATACATTAGCTATTGAGAAAGCACGTATTCCTATTGTTGAACGTAGCAAGAAAATAGCTACTGCTAAAGTTAAGTTTGAAGAAAAAGAGTCTGTTTTAAAAGGTCAAAGTGCAAGATTTTCACAAAGAGTTGCCGATGATACTAAGAAAAACGTTGCTATTAGTAGTAATATAAATAAGCTTTCTAGAGAAGAAGCTCTAATTGTTAAGAAGAAAACTGCAATTACTAGACTGGCTGGTTTTGACCCTTCTGAGAGGGTTAGAGGCTTAAGAAAGACTCAAGAGAGACTAAGTCAACCGGGTGGTGGTGGCAGATTTGGTGCATCTTTTGAAGCCCAAAGGCAACAGCAATTAGCACGAGTTAATAAGCAAATAACAGACATTGAAGGAGGACGAGGCTTTCAGAGACAACAAGCATTAATACAAGAACAGAGTAGGGTTAGTCAACAAAGAGGCGCAGCTATTGAGCAGCAACGCCGTTCTGAACAACGTGTTCGCGTGAGTACAGTTCAGAAACAAGAAATAGATAGACTAAGACGACAAAATAAAAAAGTTGTATCATTAGCAAAAAAAGATGAGCGTACTGCTGGTAGACAATTACGACAGAGTAACGTTGAACGTAGTGGCATTGGTGAAAGAAGGGCTGGATTAAGAAGGAGTATTAGAAGAGGTCCGGGATTCCTTACAAGAAATGCGGCAATAATTGGTGCTGGGGCTGGGGTTGTTGGCGGTCTTACTGGAGATTTAGTTTCAGATAGCGCTAGAGAAAAAATTGCTAAAGGTCAAGATGCGACACTACAGGCTGCGGCTGGTGGTGCGTTGTCTGGTGCTGGACAGGGTGCTGCTATAGGTGGTATATTTGGGCCTGCTGGTCTTGTTGCTGGTGCTGCTACGGGAGCAGTAATTGGATTTATTAAAAGTCTTAAGGACGCTGAGAATAGTTTAAATAGAGTCAATTTTCAAAGAAGTGTTGAGAGTATCAATGATGCGCTAAACGCTATTAATACGGGTAGAGCAACGCCGGGAACTCAAAGAGGTGACATTGCTCGCGGTTTAAGGGGAATTGAAGGCAGGTTTGCTACAGTTAGTAACACCGGAGATTTAGAGAATCTACAAGGAGAGGTCCGCAAGGTTTCTTCTGGATTATCAGAACTCTTTCAAAAAGTTAGTAGCACAGCTACTAGCATGTCACAATTTAAGGCTATCGTTGGAGAAGATACTCTTAGAATTTTTAGTGAACTTAATGGTATACCTATTGACGACCTTCTTAAATCTTTTCAAAAAGATATTGATTTAAGAAATAAGTTAAACACAATTAATAACAAAGCAATTATTGTTGAAAGACTAACGGCTCAAAGAAATGCAAATATACGAGGCTTGACTTCTGCTCTACAAGATGCTAGTTTTGCAGCAAAACAGTTTGGAAGCATTTTAACAGATTTGGGTGGTGGTCCACTAAGTCGTATAGAAGACTTAAGTTCGATAATTCAGAGACCCGGAAACGTTGCAAATGAACAACTTTTCCGTGGAGTGATACAAAGAGTTCAAGGTTTTCTAGGCGGAAGAGGACAGTCTCTTGGAACGGAAGCTATTAATTCCCAGCGTATTTTAGCTCAGCTACCAGATATTCTACAACGAGTTGTAGCTCAAGACCCATTAGGTGCTGGAGGAGATTTTGGTCGTAGATTTAGTGATGAAGTTAAGAAGGTTGTTGGTAATGGCCCAGAGGGGGATATATTAAGAAACCTACTTGAAACACGGGTAGACAGAATTCTTGGTGGAGACCAAAAATCCGCTAATATTATTAAGAAATTTAATGAAGACCCACAAAAACTAGCTGATACCATTGGTTCAGGGCTATCTACTATTTTTAATGTTTTTTCACAGGCCGAGAAAATAGTTGTCGGTAAGCTAAATGAAGTTGTTGCTTTTACAGAAGCTCGTAGAAAAATTGAGTTTCAAATTGTTAAAGAAACCGGCAAATTAATTGATATTAGACAAGCGGGAGTAAACTTTTTTGACAGCTTTGATAATCTTCCAACCAATGTCGGGAGAGCTAGAGCTTTTGATAGACAGCGTCAGGGTAACATTCTAGGAAGAGATAGTAACCTATTAGGAAGACCCGGAGCTATTGGTGCCCAGCTTAATCAATCACAACAAAGAGTATTAGCTCTTACTAAGGAATCAAATGATTTAGGCAATAAAGAATTAGGACAAAGAAAGAGTTTGTTAGAAGCTAGAGACCTTGAACAAGAAAGGGTTCAGAGGTTAAGAAACGCTGTGAAATACGTAAGCAACAAAGCAC
>SDBT01007229.1_pt1 | contig 18305 bp, 14 predicted proteins | sample 2277101 | NCBI WGS metagenome assembly SDBT01 (sample SAMN10404973, study PRJNA504765) | marine sediment metagenome | isolation source: marine sediment core GS10_PC15, 103 cmbsf | place: Arctic Ocean: Southern Knipovich Ridge | collected 2010
CGTTGCGCCCGGTATCCCCGCGTTGACACCGGCCGCAGGGCACTGGTAGAATGCCATGATATAGGAACCTGCATCCGGGCACTGCGGGCAAGCGTGTATGCCCGACCCCGGAAGGCCCGCGAGATGCTGCCGCGGGGAAGAAAGGCGCACTTGATAAGGACCGCCGGGAAGAAAGGCACGACGCAACACACCGACATCGTAGGCAAGAGCTCCGCCATGGAGTCCGTCCACACCCTCATCCGCAAGGTTGCGGGGTCAACGGCCACCATCCTCCTCGTAGGCGAGACCGGGACCGGCAAGGAACTTGTCGCACAGGCCATACACGACTGCAGCAAGAGGAAGACCGCCCCGTTCATCGCAGTCAACTGCAGCGCCCTGGCCGAGACACTACTCGAGAGCGAGCTCTTCGGTCATGAAAAGGGCGCCTTCACGGACGCCGTAAAGAGCAAGCCGGGCCGGTTCGAGCTGGCGGATACCGGCACTCTCTTCCTGGACGAGATAGGCGACCTCAGCCCCGCAATACAGGTGAAGTTGTTGAGGGTCCTCCAGGAAGGGGAATTCCAGAGGGTGGGAGGCGAACATCCTCTCCGCACCGACACGCGCATCATCTCGGCGACCAACCGTGACCTGGAGCTAGAGGTACAGGAAGGGCGCTTCCGCCAGGACCTCTATTACCGGATACACGTCATCCGGATAGAGCTGCCCCCCCTGAGAGAGCGCAAGGAAGACATCCCGGAACTGGCAAGATATTTCCTCAAGAAACTCAAGCAGTCCGGCCGCTGCAAGGTAGACTCCATATCCCCGTCCGCCATCAAGGTCCTCACCGAGTACCCGTGGCCGGGAAACGTACGGGAACTGGAAAACGCGGTAGAGCGAGCAGTCATCCTCTCCGAAAGCGCCTCGCTGAAGGCCGAGTCGTTCGCATCGCTCAAGACCGGAAGCCCCGGGCTCACAACCCGCCTGCTGGTGCGGGATCTGCGCAAGCTCGTCACGCCCGACATGCCGCTGGGGAAGCTGATCGATGCGATGGGAGAACTAACGCAGCTGGAAGTGCGGGCTGCACTCAAGCGGACCCGCGGCGATAAGGAAAAGGCAGCCAGGCTGCTGGGGATCTCGCCGCAAGAACTCCAGGCGCCCGGCAAGAAGCAGTAGCAGGAGATCTACCCCTTGCGTTTCCGGCGCACCTTCCGGGCAAGATCGAGCAGGAGCGCAGTCTCGTCGCAATCAGGGAAGCGCGCACAACGCACACAGTCGCGCCAGATCTTGTGCGGGAGTTCCGCCTTGTCTGTCTTCTCGAAGCCCCTCTCCTCGAAAAAACCAGGCATGTAGGTCAGCACCATCACCCTGTTCAGTCCCAGTGAGCGCGCATCTTTCAAGCAGGCATCCAGAAGAGCCTGCCCGATACCGCGCTTCAGGTATCCTCTTGCGACGACCAGCGACCGGACCTCCCCGAGGTCTTCCCAGTCCACGTGGATGGCAGCACAGCCTACGATACGCCCGGATTCTTCGTAGACCCAGAAGTCCCTGATCTGCTCGTAGAGCTCGTTCAACGAGCGCGCCAGGACTTTCTCCTTGCCCGCCCAGTAGTCTATGAGCTCCTTGATACGCTTGACGTCCTTGACGTTGGCCCGTCTCAACGGTCTAGCCATGATATCGATCACACCCCCTGCCGCCGTGAAGAGAACGCCCCGGGTACCGCGGCACTCCGGATACTACTGGAAGTCCGACGCCGCACGGGTGATCCGCCAGTGCTTTCCTTCCCTGGCAAAGGCCAGTTCCACCGACGAACTGTCCCAGCCGCGGCTCTCCATGCCGCTTCCCCCGCGCGCCTCCACAGTCATGTCCATCCAGACATCCGCACCGTCGCCTTCGACCTCGATCCTCAGGTCCGAGATCGTCACCGACAGACCAGAGTACTGCTTGAACTGCTCGCTGCAAAACCACTTGAGCCTCACGTAGTCCAAGCCCATGTTGTCGGAGTAGTTGTGGGAAAACGCGGACATGAAAGTCTTTATCTCCTCCGACTCCACGCCCCGCTCTGCACGGACAAGCACCTGCTTTATCAGTTCCTCATCTGAAGGCGCGCGCAGGGCCACCACGGCGATCACACAACCCGCCGCCACGACCGCTGCCGCGATGATGATCCACTTCAAGCGCATCAAGCACCTCCCCTGCCGGCCAACCAATGAAGTTCACAGCAACGTTGCGCCCGGTAGCACAATTCTATGTCATAGCGCCCCGCTTTGCAAATGGTTTTTCGGAAGACGGCAGCCCATAAGTTTTTCAGCAGTGATGCGCCAGGTTCCAGGCAACGTTGCGCCCAACGCTTGACAGGGGTGTGCGCTACGTGGAAAATACCTTCCCATCATGCAAACCGGCAAGAAGAAACGGAGGGCGGCCCGACGTGCTGCCGCAGGAGCACTCCTGAGGCTGGCTGCCCTCTCCGTACTCGCCGCAGGGGCAGGATGCAAGCCATCGGAGGAGCCGCTGGTCGACCTGGCCCTCATCGACCCTACGATAGCTGTTGAACTGCGCTACGGCGGCACCGACAACTTCGCCGGCAAGGCCTTCTACGGCACGCAGCACTGCTACCTGAGGCTTTCCGTCGCCCACAGGCTGGCGCTCGCCCAGGAGGAACTGCGCTCCCGGGGAGTGGGCCTCAAGGTATGGGATGCATACAGGCCGCTCTCAGTCCAGAAGGCCCTGTGGCGGGCCGCGCCGGACCGGGAGTATTTTGCAAGGCCCGGATTCCGGGCACGGCACCCTCGCGGCGCTGCCGTGGATGTCACCCTGGTGTACGCAGACGGGACCGCGGTGGCGATGCCTACAGATTTCGACGACTTCTCGCCTGCCGCAAGCAGGACTCACCGGCGGCATTCCCTGAAAGCCCGCCAGAACCTCGACATACTGGAGAGAGCGATGCGAAGCGCCGGCTTCCTTCCATTGAGCTCGGAATGGTGGCACTACGACGACCCTGACTGGGCCAGATACCCCCTCATGGACATCGCACTCAAGGACGTGGCGCAAGCCTTCCCGCCGGCCGAGCTGCCCTGACCTCCTGCAGTTGCCGTACAGCTACCTTGACCGGAACTCACCCTACGTCGTGTCAACACCTGCGGCCTTGCTACCGGTGCTTGTAGTCAGGGCACCGCGTGGCATTGGGGCGCTCTCTGCGCTTGCAGGCATCGCCCCAGTCGTACCGGCACGAGTCGCAGAGGAACTCTTCTCCCCTCGCATGCGCCTTCAGGATGTTGAGCCAACTCTTCAGCCAGGTACCCAGATTCATATCTTCTTCTTTCCTTTTCCGGCGCCTGGCGCAACGCAGCTGAGAACCTTATGGGTTGCGCTTTGAGTTTGCTTCGCAAACTCGGGCATGTGGCTCCGCCACGCGTGCGATCTCATCGCGCCCGAACACCGGCAACTTCCCAACGCGGCCGCCGGCTCTCATCCTGAGCCCGGCGGACCTTCTCGTCACGGTACCTATCCTGCAGGCGGGGATCCCGCGCCGTCGGAGTGCGGCCAGCACCCGGCCGCTGTCGCGCGGACTTGTCACGATGAGAAGCGCCCCCGACGCTATAAGACCCATGGGATCAAGCCCGAGCACCCCGCACAGAGCAGTGCACTCCGGGTACACCGTAACCGCTTCCTTCTCAACAAGTACGCCGACATCCGACGCCCGGGCTAGTTCAGCGAGCGCGGTGGCCAGGCCCCCCTCCGTGGGATCGTGCATCGCGTGCACGCGAGCCGCCCGCACCGCTGCAATCGCGTCTGGCACCACGCTGAGCCCGGGAGAGCGCGTGAAACCCCTGGCTCGCTGCAAGAGACGCCCGGAGACCCTGTGCGCCAGCTTCCGCCCGTGCGTCCTGGCAAGTATGGACGTGCCCTCGATGGCTATGCCTTTTGTCAGCAGTATGTCGTCACCCACCCGGGCTCCGTCCGAGGTGACAAGCCCTCCCCGCGGTACTTCCCCGAGCATCAACCCTACGACTATCGTCCTGTCGAGCCCCGATGTGACCTCCGTGTGTCCACCGCAAAGGGTGACACCTGCAGTGCGGCACGCCCCGGCAAGAGACCGAAACGTCCTTTCCACAAGCTTGCGGTCGGTCTTCCCTTCCGGCAGAAGCACGGTGGCCAAAAACCAGCGCGGCCGGGCCCCCATGGCCGCGATATCGTTCGCGTTGACCGATACCGAGTAGAAACCTATTTCGTCGCTCAGGAACGTTATCGGATCGGTCTTGACGACCAGGCAGTCCTTGCCAAAACTGATGACCGCGGCATCCTCCCCAAGCCTCGGGCCCACCAGGACACGCCTGTCATGCACCTCGCAGCGGGAAAGAAGCCTCGCCATCTGGTCAAGCGGCAGTTTGCCGACGGGGAAGACCCGCGCTTCCTTTATCGCCATGCGGCTTCCTTTCTACCAGAGGCGGCGTTCATGGATAGGCAGGATGAAGGAGAAGGTCGTGCCCTGTCCGGGCTCCGACTCCGCCCATATCTTCCCGCGGTGCCTCCTGATGATCTCGCGCGAGATGGCAAGCCCCAGGCCCGTGCTCCCGGGCTTTCTCGAGCCCAGCTGTTCGAACTCCTGGAACAGCCTCGGCATATCCTCCTTGCTGATGCCCCGGCCGGTGTCCCGGATGGAGACCTTGATTATGTTGCCGGCCCGCGACGACATAAGCGTTACACTGCCCTTCTCGGTGAACTTGATCGCATTGCCCACGACATTGGCCAGGACCTGGACAATGCCGTCCCTGTCGAAGCTCACCAGCGGGAGCGTCTCGTCGAGGTCCGTCACCAACTTCAGCCCGCCGTCCCTTGCAAGCGGCAGCATCATGTCATACACCTCTCGCACTACGCTGTTCATATCCTGTGCCTGCAGGGCAGGCTCCACCGCATCCGACTCGAGCTTCTGGAAGTCGAGCACGTCATTTATCAGTCTCGCCAGCCGGTCCACGTTCGTCTTGGCTATGCCCAGAAACTCCTTCTGTTGCACATTGATGGGACCAGCCGAGGCGTCCTCCACGATATCTATGCCCTCCTTGATGGCGGTCAGCGGGGTCCTGAGCTCGTGAGAGACCATCGAGATGAACCTGGACTTCGTCGCCACTGCTTCGTTCATCTCGTCTTCCGCCTTCTTCCGCTCGGTGATATTCCTGAATATCCCGCGCGTCTGCGCAAGCTTCCCCTCTATAAAGAGAGCGTTGATAGTCCCCTCCACGGGTATCTCTTTCCCTGTCCTGGAGACGAACACCGTCTCTATCCTGTCGATGCTGTCTCCGCCGCAGACCCTCTTCAGGACCTCCGTGCAATGGGTCACCTGGTCTTCGCGCAGGACATCCCACACTGTCAGCCCCCCGACTTCTTCGGGGCCGTACTCGAGTTCCTCCAGCCACTTCTTGTTGACATAGACGAACCGGCCTTCCTCGTCCACGCTCTGTATCAGATCGTTGGCGTTCTCGATGAGATCCCGGTACAGGTCCTCGTTTCTCCGCAGCGCATCTTCGGCCTTCTGCCGGGAGTTTCTCTCTTCCTCCAGCCTTCGTGCGGGCGCGGTCGACTTCTTCAGGCCCTCAGTCATCCTGTCAAGCGCCACAGACAACTGGCCTATCTCGTCGCTCCCGTGCGCCCCCACCTTGTGGTCCAGGTCGCCCTTGCCTATCTGCTCGGTATCACTGCAAAGCCGGCATATCCGGCCGGTGATGGCACGCGAGAACACGATGCCCAGGAGCCAGGCGACAAGCGGGACGACGGCCACGACACCGACGACCAGCCGCCTTATCGCACCCAGCGAGGCAAACGCCTCATTCGCGTCCATCTCGGCGAGCAGGCACCAGCCGGGCCCGGGCAGGTAGGAATGCACGCCCGCGACATCCACTTGCCTGTAGTCTGGATAAGTCTTTCGATTGCAAGCGCAGACCCGTTCCGGTTCTTCACCATGACCCAGGCACTCCATCACTCCCACGGTCCCGACCGTCTTGCCCTCGAAGCCGGCACCGTCCGGTCGCAGCGGGCTGATTATCCGTCCTTCACCGTTCACCAGGTAGACCACCCCGGTCTTGCCCAGGCCCGTCCTCCCGGACAGGATCCCGAATATCTCCTCCGCAAGATGATGCCCCACTATGACACCGGCTGCGCCCCGGCCGATGACCGGAGCGGAGATGTCGATGATCCCGGCCCCGGAGGAGATGTCCCCGCGAGGTTCCCCGATGTGAACGCCATCTCTTCCCCTCAGGAACGCTTCGGTATGGCTCCAGTCGGAGCCGACAGCAGCAGCATCTGTCGAGACCATGACCATCCCGCCCGCATCAAGCACGCTCACATCCACCACGTTGGGGCAGACTGCAGACTTGTTAGCTATCACGGCGCCTGCTGCACGCTGCAGCTCTTCATCCACGGGGAAAGCCACCAACTCCGGCAGCGGCTCATACGATGCCATCGCCTTGAAAGCCCTCATGTCCGCATCCAGGACCGACCGGACATGCTCCGCCCTTGATCCGGCCACGGTGGCGAGGTGTGAGAATATCTCATCTTGCAGGCTGGACTTTACCTCGAAGTACAGTACGCTGGAAGTAACGGCGGTGAGCACCGCCGCTATCAAAAGGAAGGAAAGGCTTATCCTGGCGCCTATTCTCATCCGACTCTCCTGCACGCGCCGCTGCCGCTCGTGTACGAGCCTTCAGCCCGCCAGGAGCTTCTGGACCTTGCCCAGCAGTTCATCCCGGCTGAACGGCTTCACGATGAAATCATCAGCGCTCACCTCGTTGCGCATCTCGGCGATCCTGTAGCTCTCCGATGCACTGAACAGGATGACCGGTATGTTCTTCAACGCCTCATCGGCCTTCACGCGCTTGCAGACTTCCGCCCCGCCCATGCCGGGAAGGCGCAGGTCGATCAGCACGAGGTCGGGCTTCTGCTCCTGTATCATCGCCAGAGCCACCGCGCCGTCAGACGCCGTCAGCACTTCATAGCCCTGCTTTTCCAGCCTGAACGCCGTGACTGCAAGTATGTGCTCCTCATCATCGACTACCAATACCCTCTGCGGCATCTCGATCCCTCCTTCTGCATTCAGGATAACTGCATGACTGCCCGTCTGTCAACAATGCACTGTCCGGCTCGTCCGCAACGCCTGAAGCTAACCGGCTTCGCCCCCTTCACCTCTGCAAGACTCGCCGGCCTTGCAGTTTCACCTGCGGCGAAACTGCACCTCCATTCTATGAGTGTGGCATCGGTAATTGCCTTGCCGTCTACGCGCAACAGGTGCTAGAATCAGCACGGTCAGACGCGCTCACCGACCGGAACTGGAGGCAGGATATGCGGGGTTTCATCGGAATAGACGTCGGGACTACCGGGGTGAAGGCCCTCCTCGTCGATGAGAAAGGCACCATACTCAGCAGGGCTACCGAGGAGTACCCGCTCTCGACGCCCCAGCCCCTCTGGGCGGAACAAGACCCCGAGGACTGGTGGCGTGCCACGACCGCTGCGGTGCGCGCCCTCACCGGCGGATCGGATACAGAAAGCAGCGACATCCTCGGAATCGGGCTGAGCGGCCAGATGCACGGGGCGGTGCTGCTGGACAGGACCGGGAAAGTGCTCAGGCCTTGCATCCTGTGGTGCGACCAGCGTACGGCCAAACAGTGCGAGACGATAACCGGGAGGATAGGAAAAGAGCGGCTGGTGGAGCTCACCTGCAATCCCGCCCTGACTGGCTTCACCGCACCCAAGATACTCTGGGTGCAGGAAAACGAGCCCGCAGTATTCGAGAAGACCGCCAAAATACTCCTCCCGAAGGACTACATAAGATACCGCCTGACCGGTACCTTCGCAAGCGAGGTGTCTGATGCTTCCGGCACCCTGCTCTTCGACGTCAGGCAGCGGACGTGGTCAAAGGAAGTCCTGCAGGCCCTCGACATAGACAGCGGGCTGCTGCCGGATGTGTTCGAATCGCCCGTGCCGAGCGCCGAGATCTCGAAGACGGCAGCCCGGGAGACCGGGCTCTCTCCGGGCACTCCCGTCGTAGGGGGAGGCGGGGACCAGGCGGCGGGAGCGGTGGGCAACGGGATAGTCCGCTCCGGTGTGATCTCCTCCACGCTGGGGACATCGGGCGTCGTCTTTGCATCGACTGACGAGGTGAAGATGGACCCGGACCTGAGAGCACACACTTTCTGCCACGCGGTCCCGGGCAAGTGGCACATAATGGGAGTCATGCTCTCGGCGGGAGGATCATTCCGGTGGCTGAGGGACACCATCTGCCTCGACGAGGCGACGAAGGCGCGAGAAGCCGGCAAAGACCCTTATGAACTTATCACCCGGCTGGCGGGATCCGCCCCGGCGGGTTCGGAAGGGCTCCTGTTCCTGCCCTACCTGACAGGAGAGCGGACACCGCACGCGGATCCCGATGCCAGGGGCGTCCTCTTCGGCCTGACACTTCGCCACACAAGGGCACATGTCATCCGGGCGGTGATGGAAGGCATTGCATACGGCCTGCGCGATTCGCTCGAGATACTCAGGGCGCTGGACATACCCATAGAGGAAGTCAGGGCATCCGGCGGGGGAGCACGCAGCCGGCTCTGGCGGCAGATACAGGCGGACGTCAACGGGGCAAAGATGACCACCATCAACGTGGACGAGGGCCCTGCCTTCGGAGCAGCCCTGCTGGCGGGAGTGGGCGCAAAGTCTTTCGATTCCGTGGAGGATGCATGCGACAGGACCATCCAGAGGGCAAGCGAGACCGAGCCGCAGGCCGCGAACGTTCCGCTCTACGACCGCTATTATCGGCTGTACCGCGCGCTCTATCCTTCGCTCAAGGGACATTTCAAGACAGTCTCGGAAGCTGTCCTCTCGGCCGAAGGAGACCAGGGGACCTCCGGCTAAGGAGACAAAAATAGCACCGGCACGCAGGCATTACATCGCGGCAGCGGGCATCTTTGTCGCGCTGTCGATTGTGCTCCTCTACGAAGGATTCATCCCGGGACGGGCACTCTACGGAAGCGACATCTACCTGCAGTTCCACGCCTGGCGCCACTACGGCTTCACCGCACTTGCCCGCGGGACCATCCCGCTCTGGAACCCCTATGTCTTCTGCGGCACACCGTTTGTCGCCGGCATGCAGTCCGCCATCTTCTACCCGCTGAACGTGGTATTCCTTTTCCTTCCCACCGCCCAGGCAACAGATGTCAGCCTCGCGCTCCACCTGGCTGTCGCCGGCTTCTTCATGTACGCATGGCTGCGGCGCCTGAAGCTCGGTTTTTCTCCCGCGGTGACAGGGGCCGCAGTCTTCGCATTCAGTGGTTTCCCGCTGACGCATATTTTCGGCGGGCACCTGCCGCACCTGAACACCTGGGCATGGATGCCCGCCGTGTTCCTGGCCGTGGAGCATCTCGTCTCCGCCAGGAGCCTGCGAAGCTCCGCCTGGCTTGGGCTCGTCCTCGCAGTACAGGCGACCGCGGGACACCCCCAGTTTCTCTTCCTCACACTGCTGGCCGCCTTCGCGTACGGAGCTGCAAGGACCGTTCAACTTGCACGGCCCGCGAGCACGAGAGGGTCTGCAGGCACGAGAGGGTCTGCAGGCACGGGAGGTCTGCATGGAGCAAGCAAGGTGGCGGGATTCGCCCTCCTCTCCCTGGTGATAGCTTCCTGCCTTGCCGCTGTTCAGCTCGTGCCCTTTCTCGAGTTCCTGCCGCATGCGAACAGATCCGTGGGCGCATCGTCTTCCAGCTTTGCGACTATGGCCTCGCTCCCGCCCGAGAACCTTGCAACGCTGTTCATCCCCGGACTCTTCGGACTCCACGATTTCGTGCCGGGCCTGGACCCGCTCGTCCGGCCGGAACTGCTGGAGCGGGTCTACTGGGGACGCTGGATATACTGGGAGCTCTGCCCGTTCATAGGCATCATCCCGCTGCTCCTGGTCGCGATGGCGCCTTCGCGCGCGCGCAGGTTCAGTGCCCTCTTCTTCATCATCCTGTCCGCCGCGGCGCTGGCACTTGCACTGGGACGCTACAACCCGCTGTACCCTGCCCTGATGAAGGTGGTCCCCGGCCTCGCCGGCCTGCGCACGCCGGGCAGGTTCCTCTGCGTATTTGCCTTCGGTCTCGCAACGCTGGCCGGGATGGGCTGCGAGGCGCTTCTCCATGACCGCGGCCGACTGCGCACCCGGGCAAGGGCCGTTGCGATCGCCGCCGCCGGGGCCGCACTTGCAGTGACGATCGTCCTGGCCTTCGCGCGGGCACCCGGGGGAAGTGCACAGGCCCGGTGGGAGAGATTCGTCACCCGGAAGATGGCCCTTGGCGAAAGATGGGGCCGCCTGCCCCCGCCGTCGGATCCCGAGTTCCAGCGCCTCTCGCTCGAAGGCGCACTGCAGGGGACAGCCCATCTGGCTGCGGCGCTGGCGGCGGGCAGCGTTCTGCTCCTGGCCGGGGCCGCACAGCGCGGGGCCTCCTCCCGGAGACGGATCCTTGCACTGCTGGTGCCCGCAGCGGTCTTCGTGGAACTCTGGAGTTTCGGGAAGGACTTCGTCCACACGGTGGACGAAGCGCAGCTGCGCTGGGAAGAGGGACTCGTGGACTTCCTGAAGCAGGAGCCACGGCCGGTGCGCCTTCTCACGCTGACCGGCACCGCATCCCTGAACAGGGGTATGCTCCATCACATCTCCAATGCCGCTGGGAGCGATTCCGCAATCCTGGCAAACTCCAGCCGCCTGGCGAACCTGAACGAGGGCGCCCCCGCCGATGCGCCGCTTTCGATAGTCCGCCTGAGAAGGCCCACCCCCGTTCTGGAGTTCATGGGGATAACACATGTCCTTGTCTCCCGGGGAAGGGCGCCGCCCCTCGACGGATTCGAACTGGCATTCGAGGGAGAGGAGGCGGACCTCTACAGGAACGGCAGTCCCGCGCCATTTGCCTTCACGGTCCACGACTGGAAGACTGTCCGTGACAGCGGTCAGATAGCCCGGGAGCTGGCTTCGGGCAGAGTCAATACTCTGCGCACCGTCATCCTGGACTCCCCCGCACCGGCCGGCTTCCGGGCCCGGCCGGACCTCGAGGGGAGAGAAGCGTTGGTCCGAGACTTCTCACCCGGGCACGTAGTACTGGATGCGGAACTGGAAGCCGACGGCTTCCTCGTCGTGCGGGAGGCGATGTACCCGGGATGGGAGGCCCGCTCGTGGTCGGAAGCTGCCGGCTGGAATCGCCCGCAGATCCTGCTCGCCGGCAGCCTGTTCAAGGCGGTGCCCCTGCCTGCCGGCTCGCACAGGGTGGAACTCACTTACCGGCCCGCGAGTTTTCGCGCCGGGGCATGGATTTCTCTGGTATCGTGCGCCGGATTGTGTATGATGTGGGCGTTTGCAGCACGAAGGCGAGGCGATGCCGGGGAGCAGAGATGAAGTGGAAGCGGGATGAAGTCCTGAAGATCATCGCCGTCATCGTCCTCCTCTATTTCTTCATGGTGGCCATCAAGCTGGTAGGTACCTCTTTCAAGATGTTCGGGGGCGACTTCGCCGCGCGGCTGGTGACTTCCTGCTCCAACCCGTTAGTGGGCCTCTTCATCGGGATACTGGCCACGAGCATCGTACAGAGCTCCTCCACCACGACATCCCTCGTCGTAGGCCTCGTGGGCGGGGGCATTCTCCCGCTGGAAGTGGCCATCCCGATGATCATGGGGGCAAATGTCGGGACCACGATAACCAACGTGCTCGTATCCCTCACCTTTGTCACGAGGAGGGAGGATTTCAAGCGGGCGTTCGCCGGGGCCACTGTGCACGATTTCTTCAACTTCTTTGCCGTTGCGCTCTTCTTCCCGCTGGAACTCAAGTTCGGATTCATCCAGCGTTCGGCCCTGTTCCTGACAAGGATGTTCGAGGGTGTGAGAGGCGCAGAACTCTTCAACCCGCTGGCAAAAGTCATAGATCCGGCGGTCCACTCTCTCAAGCACCTGCTCCTGGAGATGATGGAGCTTCCCCGGGTCGCTGCCGCCATCGTCATGGTGGTGATAGCTTTCGCGGTACTCATCGTCTCCCTGCTCTACCTCGTAAGAGCGATGCGTTCCCTCATCATGGGCAGGGCGGAAGCTATCATACACCGGTACCTTTTCAGGAACGCGGCTTCGTCGCTGCTGCTGGGGATGTGCCTGACTGCCGCAGTGCAGTCCAGCTCCATAACGACTTCACTCATCGTGCCCCTTGTGGCAGCGGGGATCATAACCCTGGAACGCTGCTACCCGTTCACGCTGGGGGCTAACATAGGGACGACCTGCACCGCCCTGCTCGCCTCGCTCGCCACCCTGGGCGCTGCGGGAGAGGCGGGCGCCACTACACTGGGTGTGACCGCGGCCTTTGCTCACCTGATATTCAACGCATGCGGCATCGCGGTCTTCTACCCGCTGAAGAAGCTCCCCATCTGGTGCGCAAGGCGCCTGGCCGAGCGAGCGGCCCGGAACAAGCTGTGGGCAGTCCTTTTCGTAGCGGGGGTCTTCTTCGGTCTACCACTGGTGATGATACTGGTCGCCAGATCGCTTAACTCTTGATACAGGGGTGGGCCCGGCGCCGCGTAAACCGGGCTGGAGAGTCCTTCGGGGACTGTCCTTTGCCGCCCAGGCGTTTACAGTCACGCGGGGAGGAAATAGGCCATGCTTAGACCGTTCATAGCCCTGTGGAAGGCCCACAGCTTCATGAAAAGGATCGTCGGGGAGTTTGAAGGGATGCTCACCGATGCCGAGTACGTCTTCACGAACGCGTGGAACGTGCTGACCGGCGAGGTCCCGGTAAAGCAGGTACAGCAGTCGCTCTACGCGCGTGACCGCGCGGTCAACAGGCACGAGCGGGAGCTGCGCCGCATAGTGCTGGAACACCTGTCGTTCAACCCGGGGCAGGACGTGTCCGGCTGCCTGGCGATGATGAGCCTGGTAAAGGATGCCGAGAGGATAGGGGATTACTCGAAGAACATCTTTGACCTTGCGGTGATGCTGAAGGGCGAGGTCGCGGACATCAAGTACCTCGACCGGCTCTCAGCGACCCGCAAGAAGATAGCCGACCACTTCCCCGAGCTGAAGGAAGCGTTCCTCGAATCGGACGAGCAGAAGGCACGGCATATCCTGCTAGAGTACCTGTCCATCAAGGAGGAGTGCAACGAGATACTGCGCGACCTCCTGTCGGAAGATATGCCGCCGCGCCAGGCCGTAGCCACGGCACTGCTCTCGAGGTACCTGAAGCGCATAAACTCCCACATGAGCAACATCGCCTCGGGTATCGTCTATCCCCTGGACCAGATAGACTTCGTGAGGGGAGACTTACTGGAGTAACAGCACCCGGCGAGCGTGTTCAGGACCTGCGGCCCAGGCGGGCTCCCTCGACTAGAGCCTTACGGTTCACCTCGAGAAGATCGTGCCTGCGGGCCGGGAGGATCTCGGGAAGAAGCTCGCAGGTCCTCTCTATGGAAGCCACCGGGCGCCGTGCCAGGTACGCACCGAGAACGACCATGTTGGCCACGCGCTCGCTGCCGGCTGCCTCCGCAGCCTCGTTGGCGGCGAGAGTGACCACCTCCAGATCCCCCCTGGACGCGCTTCCCACCAGCAGGGAAGAGTTCAAGACCATCAAGCCCCCCACCCTGACACGCGGCTCGAACCTCTCCAGGGACGGCTGGTTCATCACGATCACCGAGGAAGGATGAATGCTCAGGGGAGAGGCGATCGGCTCCGAGGAGATGATGACCGTGCAGTTGGCAGTGCCGCCCCTCACCTCGGCGCCGTAGGAAGGGATATAAGTGACATGGTGCCCTTCCTTCATGCCAAGGTAGGTAAGGAGCTTTCCCATGAAGATGACGCCCTGCCCCCCGAACCCGGCTATCACTGTCTCTTCGTGCATCCCGTCACTCCTCCTGCTGCCCGTTGCCGGGCGAGGAGTCCTTGAACACTCCCAGGGGGAACGTCTTGGTCATCTCTTCCCTCAGCCAGCGCAGCGATTCCAGCGGCCCCATCCGCCAGTAACTGGGACAGGTGGCCAGTACTTCGACCAGTGCGAAGCCGTCCCCCGCGAGCTGGACTTCGAATGCTTTCCGGATGGAACGCTTCGCCTCCAGTATGTCCCGGGGCGACCCCGTGGAAACGCGCGCGATGTAACGGACCCCGTCAAGCCCGCTCAGCAGCTCAGCGACCTTCAGCGGGTATCCCGCGAGGAGAGGGTCGCGACCATGCGGCGTGGTGGAAGTCTTCTGCCCGAGGAGTGAGGTCGGCGCCATCTGGCCGCCGGTCATCCCGTAGACAGCGTTATTGACGAACACCACCGTGATGCATTCACCGCGGTTCGCCGCGTGGACGATCTCCGCCGTCCCTATGGCTGCGAGATCCCCATCTCCCTGGTAAGTAAAGACCACGCGGTCGGGCAGCACCCGCTTGATGCCCGTCGCCACCGCAGGGGTCCGCCCGTGCGGCGCTTCAGTGATGTCCATGTTGAAGTAATCGTAGGCCAGCACAGCGCACCCGACAGGCGCCACGCCCACGGTGCGCTCCCGGACGCCGAGCTCGTCTATCACCTCGGCCACAAGCCGGTGGACCACCCCGTGACCGCAGCCGGCGCAGTAGTGCGTCTCTGAGTCTTTGAGGGATTCCGGCTTCTCGTGCAGCACCTGCATCAGGGCTACTCCCCCCTTTCGAGTTCCTGTTCCACCCGGGCTTCCAACTCGCCGACTTCCGGCACAGCGCCCCCGGTGCGCCCGTAGAAGGCAACAGGGCGGCTCCGGCCGACTGCAAGCCTGACATCCTCCACCATCTGGCCGGCACTCATCTCGACTACCAGGAAGGAACGCGCAGAGCCGGAAGCCTCAGTTATGCGCTCGTACGGGAACGGCCACAGTGTTATGGGCCGGATGAGACCGACCCTGCGTCCCCTTTTTCTCATTGCATCCACGACCGCGCGCCCTATCCTGGCGCACGTGCCGTAGGCGACCAGCAGGAGGTCCGCATCCGCGGTCTTCCAATCCTCCCACCGCACCTCTTCCTGCTCGACCCGCCGGTACTTTGCCTGGAGCTTCTCGTTGAGCTCCTCCAATGCGCCCGGCTTGAGCAAGAGCGAGCGTATCAGGCGCGGCTCGCGCCCCCTGGCCCCATCAAGGACCCACGGCCTCTCGCGCTCGCTCCCCGGGACGGTGCCGCCGGGCTCAGGCGCGGCCGCTGCGAAAGTGACCGGCTCCATCATCTGCCCCAGCATGCCGTCACCGAGTATCATGACCGGGGTACGGTACTCGTCCGCAAGCTCGAAGGCCCTCCCGGTCAGCTCGATGAGCTCCTGCACGGTGTGGGGAGCAAGGACTATTGTGTGGTAGTCTCCATGTCCCCCGCCCTTGGTGGCCTGAAAATAGTCCGCCTGTGACGGGGCTATATTTCCGAGCCCGGGCCCTCCCCGCATCATGTTCACGATGACAACGGGCAGCTCGCAGGCGGCCATGTACGATATCCCCTCCTGCTTCAGGCTTATACCCGGACTGGAGGAGGACGTCATCGCCCTGCAACCCGCCACGGAAGCCCCGAACACGGTCGCGATCGCCGCCAACTCGCTCTCGCACTGCAGGAAAGCTCCTCCCCCCTCCGGGACCCGCCATGACATGTAAGCCGTCAGCTCGTTCTGCGGAGTTATCGGGTACCCTGCGTAGAAGCGGCAGCCTGCACGGACTGATGCTTCCCCGGTAGCATCGTTCCCGCACATCAGCACTTCAGGCATACGGCTGCCTTTCAGGAGGATATCACTGCCCTGCCGTCACGAAGAAGACCTGCACTGCAACATCCCTATAATACCGCAAAGAGCCTCACGGGGCCAACCTCAAAAAGCAGCTTCATGTAAAGGCCCTCTTCAAAGAGTCCGATGAAGAGCCCGCGTGACCGCGGGTTACTCCAGCCCAATGAGCCCACCGTCCGCTCGGTCCGGGAAAGCTCAGAAAGGTTGACCAGCACGTGAGTGAAGCCCTCCTGCCGGAGCCACACGGCCAGGTCTCCGGGGACCTGCGACCGGTTTGCGGCAGTGACTATCGGGTTGGTGTCGAACGGGCTCGCCCCTGCGAAGTCCCGGTCGCAGTAATAGCCCTGGTTCTCCCCGACAAACAGTATCCTTGCATCCGCAGGCAGCGCCCGGTTGATGTAGTCGAACACCGGGTACTGGTACAGCCGGCCGTCGTGGCGCTCTGCGAAAGAGAGGAGATACTCCTCTCTCTCCGTAGTCCCCCCAAGCAGCCCCAGGACACCCAGGCCCCCGGCGTTAGTGACAGCCCAGAAGAGGTTCAGGACACACACCGCTGCAAGCGCACCGGCAGCGAGATAGCGCCCGGGGCGCAGGTCCGAGAGCCTCGTGAACCCCCGACCTGCCGCGAGGCATACAAGAGGCAGGGCGCCTAGCAGAAAACGCGGCTCCTGGTACGTGGCGCACGCCCACACGATGAACGATGCGGCGCCGTAGCCAAGTATCGCCTTCACCTGCGGGCGCAGGCCACGGAAGAAGACAAGCATCGGGAGGAACAGCAGCAGAGCGGCGCCTATCTCCTTCCCGGCGGAAAGCTCCCAGAGAAGCCCGACCACGCGCGCCGGGGACCTGTCACCGGGCAGATGAGCCGCCATGAAACGCTGCGCGTCGAAGTGGACCTGCCCCGCCCGGTCGGCGAACGGCTCGAACCACCGGGCCAGGAAAGGATAAACCGGGTTGCCCGTGTAGACGGCGCTCTTCACAAGCCACGGAAGCGCGGCAAGCAGGCACAGGGACATAAACACCGCCAGCTCCCGTACAATGGCCCGCACGGGTCTCCTGCGCGCAAGCCCCGCCGAGAGGAGTACCCCCACAAGCACCAGGCACGACAGCGGGCCCGCCGAGAGCTTCACCCCCAGCGACAGGCCGGCAAGAATGCCGGAGAGCTTGAGCCAGCCCGGCTCCGCCCGTCCGCCCTGCGGGTAAAGGTACGCAAAAAGCGCCGCGGCCGAGAGAAATTGGAAGAGGACGAGGCCAAGATCGTTGTAGAGCCACCCGGATAGAAACCCCACGAGCGGCATAGTGTAAAACATCACTGCCGCCGCCAGGCCCGCTTTCATGCCCCCGGAGCCGAAGTGCCGCAGCGAAAAAGCCACGATCCCGAGCGCCGCAAGCCCTCCCGCAGAGAAGTGGATGAACTTCGCCAGGATATCCCCGCGCAGCAGGAGAGCCAGCGCGTAAAGCATCTCCATGCCGGCCGGAAACTGCGCGTAGACGTTATCGGGGACGTTGAACACGCGGTGATGGTAGACAAAGAGCTTCGGGATACCGATGTGATACGTGAGAGAATCGTAATTGAGCGGGGGCGAGAAGACAGCCGGCAGGTAGATGAACGCCGCAATCCCGAGCACACAGGCCAGGCCAATGCTCACAGGATCCCAGGCGGCTCGTTCGCGACCCTCGAAGCTGGTCGGCTTCGCCCGACCGACCTCTGCAAGACTCGCCGGCCTAGCAGTTCCGCCAGGGGCGGAACTGCTAGCTCTGCGAGTGAGCCGCGAAGCGGCGAACAAGCTGCGCAGGGACCCCGGCACCAGGACGATCACGCCGAGAGCCAGCAGGCCGTATGCGGCGGCGGTGTAGAGCCCGCCGGACAGCCCCACCACAAGCATGATGATGGACAGCGCCCCGAGGCCGAGCGCGATGGCGAAGACCGCTTCCTCCAGGGATGAGCAAGCCTGCACCCGCAGGCAGCCGAGTATCCTGCGCCCCGCGAGAAGCGAGATAAAGAGGATCACACCGAGCATGACCAGCGGGGCCGCAAGCTCGAGGATACGTCTTGCCGCCAGCGACTGCCCCACAAGCAGGGGATCGAGCGCTACCGTTGCGATCAGGCAGACAAACCACACGGCTGCAAGCACGGCCGCGACCCTGCTGCGTACCCTCCACCCTGTCTCTTCCACTGCCTCTTCCATCTGGTCCGCCCCGTTCATCACCTGTACGCCCAACGAACAATACCCCGCATGTTGATTCTAGCACGCCCCCGGGAGCATGACCACCGGAAGCATCGCGGTGCAGGCTAACCGCCGGCCACCCGCCGGGCGCAGCATTGCTATAAACCGCACTAGCTGCGCTCTGAGTTTGCTTCGCAAACTCGTGTACGGGGCACTGGTACCAAGGTTATGGGTTGCGCGTGGAGTTTGCGTAGCAACCTCCGGAGTTCGCACAGCGAACTCCATGCTGCGCAAACTCGGGTCTGTGATTGCTGCAAAGAACCTTGACGGCTATCAGGATTAACCCTCGACCACTCGCCGTATGAGAGCTTCCAGCGCATCGACCTCACCCGGACAAGTGCCCCTGCACAGATACAAAAAGA
>SDBT01007230.1_pt1 | contig 18303 bp, 9 predicted proteins | sample 2277101 | NCBI WGS metagenome assembly SDBT01 (sample SAMN10404973, study PRJNA504765) | marine sediment metagenome | isolation source: marine sediment core GS10_PC15, 103 cmbsf | place: Arctic Ocean: Southern Knipovich Ridge | collected 2010
CGTGCGGTTTCGAGCGGTCAAACTTCTGATCTGCCATATACAATTGGGGAAAAGAAAATTGAGAAAAATAGATTCTATAGATAAGAGAAAAACCTCTTATTGCCGAACGAGTCTACGGAGATGACGAAAGAGAGTCAACAGATTTGAGCGGAAAGAATGCGGTTTTTTCTAAAAACTTCATATGTTGCATTATGTAACATTGTCTTTCAAATTTGAAACGGTTATTAGACTAGTGTATATTAACAGTATTATAGAGAGGTTAATAATAATGAGTCTTATTTCAAATAATAAAAAGGCAATTTTTGTTCGTATACCAAAAACAGGAAGTACATCAATGTACGAATATCTATGTTCAGAATCCAGATATGGTTTTGTGGAAATAATGAATGACATGGAAAATATCAATATTAGTTTAGCTTCCAGAATCAAAGAATTTGTACCAATTCATTCTTTGGATACATATTTTAAATTTTGTTTTGTGCGCAATCCATGGGACAGATATGTTTCTGCATGGAAATATCTTTTGAAAAGAAGAATTATTCGTCATTCCTTCTCTTCTTTTGTAAAAGAACAAACAAAAAATATACGTATTGATAAATTTAAAAAAAACATATTTTGGCATTCAGAAATAAGTAATATATTCCAGATTACAGATGATAAAGGTGAAATATTGGTAGATTTTGTAGGTAAATTTGAAAACTTAGAAGAAGATTTTGCTTTTGTGTGCAAAAAACTATGTATTCCATTTACCGGATTGCCACATATAAATAGAACGAACACAAGACACTACAGTGATTATTATACCGAAGAAACAAAATGGATTATTGCAGAGAAATTCAAGGATGATATTTCCGCGTTTGGTTATGAGTTTGAAGGTGATGTATGGACTAAACATGACAAAAGTAGTTTTGCATTGCAACCTGGTAATATGAATATGTATTTAATTCAAAACAATGTATTAAGTTATATTCCAAAAAAGCTTCGTACGTTTGTACGAAACTTTTTGAGGAACATAGAATAATTTAAGTCGCTGTTTCTGCAATTCTTCTATCCCGAATCACGTTAACCTTAATAACACCCGGATAGGTGAGTTCGTCTTCAATCTTCTTGGTGATGTCCTTGGCTAGTTTCTGTTGTTTCAAGTCATCTATCTTTTCCGTATCCACGTAGACGCGGATTTCTCGCCCTGCGGAAATGGCGAATGCGCGCTGAACGCCTTCAAAGCTCTTTGCAACTTCTTCTAGCTCCTTCAAGCGCTTGATATATGCCTCCATAGATTCTTTGCGTGAGCCGGGACGTGCACCGGAGATTGCATCCACAGCAGCGACAATAAATGCTTCAGGCGTCTCCATCGGTACATCTTCGTGGTGTGCTTCCACGCAGTGGATAACTTCCGGTCGTACTTTGAAGCGCTTGCAGATTTCCACACCAATTTCTACGTGTGTGCCGGCAACTTCATGGTCGAGTGCCTTTCCAATGTCGTGGAGGAGACAAGCTTCTACGACAGTCTTTACGTCAGCACCAACTTCTTCGGCAAGCATACGTCCAATGTTTGCCATCTCTACTGAATGCTTGAGAATATTTTGTCCATAGCTTGTGCGGAATCGGAGGCGTCCGATGATCTTAAGGAGATCCTGCGGATAACCGGTAATACCAAGCTCTGTTACTGCTCGTTTGCCGAATTCCATCATCATTTTGCCAACCTCTTCCTTCATCTTCTCGACTACTTCTTCAATGCGTGCAGGCTGGATGCGGCCATCCTTAATAAGTTTCTCAATAGCAAGTTTTGCAACATAGCGACGTGCAAGATCAAATCCGGAGATAATAATGGCTCCCGGCGTGTCATCAATAATAATGTCGACGCCGGTCATTTGCTCGAATGCGGTGATATTTCGCCCCTCCTTACCAATAATCTTTCCTTTTACATCATCAGAAGGAAGTTGCACGATGGTCGCAGTTGATTCGCTGGCGACTTCCGATGCATAGCGGTGCATTGCCTCAACCATCAAATTCTTAGCTTCCTCTTCATATTCTTCTTTTTTCTCTTCTTTTATGTGCTTTATTTGCCCTGCAAAGAATTCGGAGAACTCAGTTTCCAGTTCGGATTTTAGTTGCTCCTTTGCTTCTTCCTGACTTAGCTTAGAAACACTCTCAAGCGCTTGACGATGATCCTGGGCAGCAACGGAGAGCTCCTCTTTTAATTCAGTTACTTCCTCTTGTTGCTTGTCGACAGTGCCACGCTGGCGTTCAATCTCTTTTACTTTCTCATCCAATCCTTTTTCTTTTTCTTCCAGGCGAGCGTTCTCAGCTTCGAGCTTTGATGTAATTTCGTTCGCCTGCATTTTCGCTTCGCTTATGATTTCTTTTGCGTTCGCACGTGCTTCGTGCTCGGCAGCTTTTACAGTCGATTCTGCTTCTTTTATTTTCTGTTCCAGTTTTGCAAGTTCATTCTCTTGGTCGCGTATTTGCGACTGAAGAGTCAGGCTAATCTTCTTACCCTTGGAGAACCAGAAGTATCCGGAAAGTAATCCGATACCGGCTCCTGCAAGAAGGGCAAGGAAGACGATTATGTATTCTAAATTCATGACAAACGTTGGTAAGACGAAATAAAAATTCGCCTTACTCTGCAGTCTCTCTTTCTATGCGCCTATATGGGTGACATGGCGGTTAATCATTGAGGTTTTCGGCTTCCTTTCGGAAGGTAATTGCAGAGTAAAAGGTGAAATGTGAACTAAGTATACCATGGATTTTTCCGAAGGGCGAGACGGTGAAAATGGCTTGTAAAAGCCATTTCACAGAAGGATGCCCCTAAAGAGAGGTTGCTAGTTTTCCACAGTTGTGGTGAGGGACGTTCTGAGGGTGGGTGGAACACGGATTTTCCTTTCTATACAGTCAAAAAGGGGAGTGGTGATTATCATCCTTTTTAGTCCGCATGTATAAGGAGGGGATATATGTTTTGATGGTGTGCTATGAAACATGCACGCTTTTTGCTGTTGATTGTTTTAGTATGCCTGGCCGCCTGGGTTCAAAAGGCATTTGCCAGCATTGTGATCAATGAAGTGATGTGGATGGGATCAGATCTCAGTACGGCAGATGAGTGGGTGGAACTCGTAGGAGTGGGGGATGGGAGTGGGAGTGGGGATTCCATTATTGATATGAGTGGATGGCAATTGACAACGCGTGCGAGTAGCGGAGAAGAAAAGGTGATTATCAAATTTGCAAGTGGTACCACAATTGGATCAGGTGAATATCTTCTTATTAGCAATTACGGTGCAGATCAATCACGCCTTTCAATTGCTCCAGATCTGGTCACTACGGCAATGAGTTTATCTAATACCAAGTTACTTCTTCGATTGTATGATGGAAGTGGAACACTCATTGATGAAGTTGATGATGGAATTGGTGTTCCATTTGCCGGAATCAATGCATCGGGCACTGGAATGCGTGCAAGTATGGAGCGAATCAGTTTTAAAATGCCCGGAAACCAGAAAGATAACTGGCGAACAGCAGAAACATATCAAGGATTTGATGACGGTGCTCCACTTCTTGGTACGCCATCATTTCCAAATGGAACAGGATCAAGTCGTATTGTTACTGGCTCTGGATCTACTTCTTCTGGTTCTACTGGGTCAGGTGCAACAATCGATCCATCCACAGGTTCTGGTTCTACAGGATCAGGTTCCACGGAAACAGGTTCCGGTTCAGGCATCGATCCCAATCCAAATCCCACTTCTATTTTCATCACAGAAGTACTCGCAAATCCTATCGGTAAAGATGATCATGAGTGGATTGAGATCGGTAATTTAGGATCAGGCAGTGTAAACATTGCAGGTTGGATTCTCGATGAAGGGAATTCGCCGGATAATTTTCTTATCCTGCCAGAATCAGCCTCTGGATTTATTTTGGAGGCAGGGGAACACGTTTCATTCCGAAAATCTGTTACAGGTCTTCCTCTGGATAACAAAGGGGAGCAACTTTCACTTTTTAGCGGAAGCATTCTGATTGATTCCTGGGAATATCCGGAGACATCAGAGCACGTGAGTTACGGCAGAAGTATGAGTGGATCAACTTTCCAGCCTTTTTGCGTACCAACAGAGGGGGCACAAAATCAAGACCATCCGCTTGATGTTACTATTCGCATCCAATCCCACAATGGAGCCGATTCTGGATCGGGAAGAGTCGTTGGGGAGGGGAAGCTCAGTTTGAATCTGGAAGCGGTGAGTGCATCAGGATCACTTGCATCAGCTGTGTGTCATTGGGAGTACAGCGATGGATTTACGAGCGGGAGTTGCAATCCTCCATCACATTCTTTCAAGGATGTGGGTACACATCAAATCGTACTCACAGTCGATACGTACTGTGAACGCATCATTTCGCAATCATTGGAAGTTGAGGTATTGCCAAAATCCACGAGTGCCGGCGGAGGCGGAGGTGGCGGTAGCAGAATTCAACCGGAAGTCTTATGTGTACCGACAGATTTTTTAGGTGTGAAGATATCGGAGTTTCTTCCAAATCCTTATGGTGAGGAAAAAGAAGGAGAGTGGATAGAGCTCTTTAATGAGACAAGTCAGACGATCGGGTTATGCGGATGGTCTATTGATGATTCGGAAGATGGAAGTAAGCCGTATTCTTTGGATGGTGAAAGCATTCTTCCGAACGAATATCTTCTCCTTCCAAGGTTCCAAACAAATATTGCACTTAATAATAATGAGGATCATGTGAGGTTGTTTGCACCGTCTGAGCAGATTCTCGAGGATGTTTTTTATCAGAAATCTATTGAAGGTGAATCATACGCATTGCGATCCGATGGCAATTTTGTATGGACTCCGTTTATCACTCCAGAGAGGCAAAATGAATTTCGCAGTGCAGAGCGTCGTTTTCCGACAGACAGAGCAGTTGTATCAGCTGCACTTCCAAATCCAGTCGGAAAGGACACCGACGGTGAGTGGATCGAAATTGCAAATGTAAGCGACGAAGTGATGAATCTCACTGGATGGTCGATTGATAACAAAGAAGGCGGAAGCCCTCCGTTTCTATTGAATGGAGTCATTATTATTCCAAACGAGGTTCGGAGATTCCCAATTGGGGAAACTGGTATCAATCTTGTAAATACACAGGATACAGTTCGTTTGCTTGATCCTGATAAATACACAGTATCAATTTTCGGTTGGACGGAAGCAGTGGAAGGGCGCATATATCGTCGCCCGGTAATTGTCACAGATCGTGCCAAGGCAAAAGTGGTTAACGTCGTCGATGGTGATACCGTTGACATAATTCTCACGGATCCGGATCAGTTCGCACGCATACCCCCATCGCTCAAGCGTCGATGGTTGGGTCTGCAAGTGCGAGATGATCCTTCTATCCGTGTACGTATGCTTGGAATCGACACGCCGGAATCGGTGCATCCAAGTAAAGCAGTTGAGGCGTTTGGTATTCAGGCATCCGAGTTCTCAAAAGCCCTTCTAGACGGGAAAAACGTTGAATTGGAATTCGATCATGAGATCTGGGACAAGTACGATCGACTCCTCGCGTACGTGTATATAGAGGGAGGCGAATCAGCTCAATCAGCTCTCTTGAGAAACGGCCTCGCGTATGCATACTTGAGATTCCCATTTCTCCGTCGTGAAGAATTCATAGCACTGGAGGCAGAAGCTCGATCAGCCAAACTAGGAATGTGGAGTGACGGAGAAGTGGAAGAGTTGATCGATGACGAGAAAGATGAATTGGAGGAAGAGAAACTGCTCGAGGAAGAGGGGCTAACACTCAGCGTAGACCCGCCTTCCGGTCTGGTGGCTTCCGGAACACTCATCACATTCACTCCGTCTGTATCTGCAGATTTGTTTCTGTCAGTAAATTCAGGAACATTCGTTTCATTCTCCGGAAGTTATCTTGTTACCGAAAATGTGAGGTTGAATGTTTATGCTGAGCGCATTCCTAATCCCAATCCTAATCCAAATCCAGTGGGAACAGGGTCCCTTCTTCGCTCAAAAGCCCTAGAAGTAGCCTACATTCTTGAACAAAAAAGTTATTCAAACAGTGTCATAATTAGTGAGGTTTATCCATCTCCACAGAGTGGAGAAGAGGAATGGATAGAACTTTTCAACTTTTCTTCGGAAGACATCCCGCTCGCTGGTTGGATACTGGATGATATCCGCGAAGGCGGTAGTAAACCGTGGGTAATTCCTGGCGATAAGATCATTCCCGGGTCCGGATATCTTCTGCTTACACAAGCCGAAACTGGCATCAGCTTCAATAATGATGGAGATGAGGTATGGCTAGTTTCTCCTGGTGAAAGCATTCAGGTGGGTGAAGCGTATGGGAAGGTTAAAAAGGGAAAAAGTCTTGTCACCATGACAGATGATTTTTGTATCACCGACGTCCCAACTCCATCCAAGAAAAATATATGCATTGAGTTTCTTCCAGCGAAGGATGCGCCGGATGAAGACAGGGATTTTCTTCCCGATGATCGTGAACAAATTTTGTATTCAACTAATACAACTAATCCGGACTCAGACGGTGACAGATTCTTCGATGGATTTGAGGTAAAAATGGGCATGAATCCAATGGTTCCGGACGAGGAAAGTAGGGAAATACTGCTTGAATATAAAGACTTCATTCTTGGCTCTATGAAGCCAAAGTGGACGCTTTATAAACGCAAAGGATTGGTGATAAAAGGGAAAGAATTTCCTGTGGAATCAGTCGGACTTGCTATCAATCCGATTGGGGTGTCATACCAAGCGTCAATCGACGAAAATGGTGCGTGGGAAATCATCATTCCGCCACCGCTTGATGCAGGATCATATCGTATTGATATTATGATTAAAGATATAGTCGGACGGGAGATGATTCTTGGGAATGCGCTTAAAATAGGGCTTGAGGAGAGGTACGAAAAGAAAAGTACGAAGAAACGCGCAAGTAAAAAGATTTCTAAGTTGAGGGTGAAGTACAAAAATCTCATTCCGTGGCTGGTTGATGGGACGGGGTCAATTATGCAGATTCCGGATTCTCATTCGTATCTTGCCTCATTCCTTGAAGTCGATAGTTCGAAAATTTTCAGTAAAAATCCTAGTGGCAACGAAGGTAATTTACCTCTTGAAGTGGGACTCTTTTTCCTGTTTTGCTTTTCCTGTGTCCTACTGCTATTACGTCCTATATTTTTCTATAAAGCCTTCCCCTCCCGACGGGAGGGGATAAAGGGGAGGGGGTCAACATTTCATTATGATTGATCGCCCCCATTTTTCTATTTGTGATTATGCTTCGTAATTCTTCTCATAACCTTTGTTCGCCAAAGATGGCATTTGCCCGTCGTTTACGTGCTAATCAAACTCCTGGCGAAAAAGTTTTCTGGAGAAGGATTCGTGCTAAACGGTTCCATGGATATAAATTTCGTCGCCAAGTACCCATTGGACCGTATATTGTTGATTTTCTGTGCATAGAACGAAAACTTATTGTAGAAATTGATGGAGATTCTCATTGCAGACCTGGGGCAAAAGAACGTGATGTAAAAAGGGAACATTATCTTCGTTTGCAAGGGTTTGACGTTCTTCGGTTTGGTGAGTGTCAGGTTATGCAGGATCTTGATTCAGTTCTTGAAAAGTTGGGAAGGGTGCTCAGTTTTTCTGCAAACTGACCCCCTCTCCCACAGGGAGAGGGAGGTTTGCATAGCCTCCCAATTACCCCATTGAAGAAATCGCTCTAATAAGGTATAATATTTAGAAAACTTTATGAAAAATACACACAAACACTTTTGGACTATAGCCCTATCGCATGCCGAGAGGAGGTTGATTGGTAAAGCCGAAAAACCAGCTGCTGCACCAGCGGGAGCACCGGAACCTATGCCGGGGGAAAAGGAAGGACCCGAAGCAGAAGCGGAAAGAAGGGAAAGTGCACGCAAAAATCGTGAGAAGAATCGCCATTGCTGGGAGGAAGTAGAAGATAGACTTGGTCAGGTTGTTCACAGGGTTGCCCGAGGCAATAAGAAGCGCGAGGATCTGCTCCGTGACCCATTAATTCGTCGTTTGATCATGGCGCAGGTACGCCTGGAAGCCGGTAATAATGTACGTTGGTTGCCGGATACATTGCTGGAAACAGCTAAGTATTGGCATCCTGCATTCGAGAATGCAGATGAAGAACTAGATGAACTTAAGGGCGATATGCATGATGAGGTTATCGATCTTTTCGATTCTATGGAGAGTATAGTCAAGTGGCTTGATGCTGCCCTTAAGGATTACGAAGTAAGGATAGATGAGAACAGAGAATTGGTTCGGAAGATAAAAGAAGAACTTAAGGAGAATCCAGACTTAGATGAGGAGATCAAAAAAGCCAAAGAAACGGAAAAAGAGATTCTACTTGAGAGAATTAAAGTTCAGGAGAATGCACGGAATATCGTGAAAAATGCACGGGATGTCCTGGAAAGGAGAATTAAGAGTCAGGAGGAAACGATCAGACATCAGGAAACATTGCTTGATGAAGCACGTGATGTTATTGATACTCCTGATGATGAACTTAGTCCTGCAAAAAAGAAAAAGGCCCTAGATGACATCAGAAAGAGGGCAAAACTTGGTTTTACGGAAGCAGAACCAAAGAAAAGAAAAAAAGTAGAAGCAGCTCTTAAAGAAATTACGGATAGGATTGCTGCTCTCGATTTGGCTCAAGATCTTCTTTTGAAAGATAATTTCCATGAGCGTAGGGAATACCTACTTCGTTTTGGTGGTTTTACTGCTGAGCTATTGCTTGCACAAGCGCAGGTTACAGATGGTGTGTACGATCCAGATCTTCTCGCAATAGATTTAAAAATACTTGGTTATGATTTCGACATAGACGAGTTGGAGAGATACAAAAACAATAAGGAGGAATTGCTTAAGTATCTCACCTCTAAGAGGTCTGAAACCTCAGTTTATAAGAATGGTGGAGTTGAAGTTAAAGGCAATTCGGCAGGAATTCCGTTGAGAGATATATACCTTAATTCACAGTTGCCTCAGGATGTTCTGGAAGCACTCGAGGACGGAAACTTTAAGAAAGACATAGACGTCAGCGTTTTATTTGCAATGGCCAAAGTGGAAGATACTCGTGATTTAGAAGATACATTTAAGAGGTTCTTTGAAACAGATGTATTTACAAAGAAGGAGGATATTGCTTCTGGTGCGACTGAAATACGACTCGATAAGAAAGAGTTTATCGACACATTGGCTTTCATGTTTTTTGAAGGAAATGCCGAAGAAGCAAGAAAGAAAGCTGAAGATGTATTTACAAAACTTAAAACTAAAGGTGAATTATTCACTGTTACAGGAGCAGGAAGGATAGTGCTAAAAGATGCAATAGATGCAAATGCATTTATTGTTGCTATACAAGCAGAAAGTCCTGGCTTTGGATTTAGTGAAGGATCTGAAAAACTTATACAGAGTATGCGTGCTGCAAATGTGCACGAGAAAACAATACCAAGTAAGGTAAAGGATTTTGGCGCTCAGACTGTAAGAGAGGTTGCAGGGGCAACCCCTATTTGGTGGGAATGGATTACTTCCTTGCCGCGTAATGTTTGGGCACCGGGACTGGATGAAGAGCTTCTTAAGATTCTCAACCAACGTAGGGCGCTAAGTCATATGCAGAAAGCTATTATTAGCGGAACAACTGTAATGCAGGATTCGGAGACGTTCTTTACAGAAGCACTCAGACGTTTAGAAGACAACCAGGCTTCCGTTAGGGCAGCCACAGGATCACTCGGTATAGCTACCGATGCAAGGCGTCACCTGGAAGGTGCTCGTCATCTTTCTGAGGCAAACGTGCACTTTATAGAACGCTTGAGCAATGAGTATGATTGGGAAAGTCAGCCATTAGTCGTTCGTCAGATTTCTCTATGGCTTGTTGCGTTTAAAGGCAAGGGAGGATACGCCCTTGCCGGTGAATTTATAAGTGGAGCAGCTTCTAAAAGTGGTAAGGCCATGAATGATTACATTACTGAATACGTGAATGATAGAGATAGATTGAGTGAAGAAGACCAGAAAGCATTGCTGACGTACATAGATTCCATGAACGAGGTGGAGGTGATACAGGGGCAAGATATTTTATTGGAGGCAAAGAACCGGGGAATTCGTCTAAAGCCAATGGCTTTGGATATTCTCGTTCATAAAGATCTTGCCGGTACCATTGGCCGTTGGACCATTGATGACCCAAATAAAGTTGCAAGACCTGCTCTTACAGCGATTCTTACAGGTCCTGGTGCTGCAAAAATGATCGAAGCATTTGTAACTAAAAAAGATCAGACCTATGACTTGAATGGTGTTACACAGACTATTACACCAGCGGATGCCACCATGTACGTAAAAGATATTGAAGAGCGCTTAAAGTACTTAAGTCGACAGCAGGAAGCCGCACAGGAACAAATGGGTAAAGATGAACTGATGAAAGATCCCATCGGTCGTGCATTGCGCTCAGGCGCAGATGCACTGCGCGATATGTGGAGTGGCGACTGGGTAAATAAAGGTGCTGTTATTGCCGCCGTTCTGGTTGGTGTATGGGCACTCTGGAAAGCATGGAAAGAAGGTGGTAAGGAAGATACATCACTTTGGAAAAAGCTTACAAGATTCGGAATGATTGCAGCTCCACTCGCGCTGGTCGGTAATCACATGTACAAAAAGTCCACAGGTAAAGACTTCCTGGGAGAAAAGCTTTCCTGGATGTCTGGTGCCAAGAGGGGAACAGCAATAGAACAAGCTCGTCGTGCAGGTGCTGAGGGTCACGAAAAATTCCGAAAGTTTGGTGCCAATGCGCAGCACGCAGCTATGCGGCAAATGATGGATCGTGAAAGTCCAATCTCTATCCAGGAATTACTTGCATGGAGGAATACGGTTAAGGGCAAAGGACATGTGGACTTTTCCGAAGGAGCACCGGATGCAATCAATACGTTCGATATCATGGATTCACTTGGCGAAGATGCCGAGGAATCAGATGCATACGAAGTTGTGTACTACGCGTTCGAGGCACTATGTGTAACCGTTGCCAGTCTTAAGAAAATCGGTGGCAGCACAGATTCCAAGGTGGAAGCAGGTCTGGATATCATCAAGCGTAAGTATGTTGATTTAGAAGACCTGACGCCTGAGCAGAAGAAAGATTTTGCAGGTCGCAAAATAACCATGATGGATGTGATCATTTATGAATCACGCACACCGGAAATCGGTCAGCAGATTCTCCAAGATCGCTCATTCCTGGAATGGTTAGGTAGTGCCACTGGTCTTGGTTACGAAAAGGTACGTTCACTCGTCGCTCGTGGATGGACAACTGTAGAGATTTGGGGAGAGAAGGTAGGAGAGAAGGTGCCTGATTACTACGAAACTGGAAAAGAGTGGACACTGGATACGGCTGATAGTATCTGGAATTGGGGACGTGTTACGTATGCTAAGCTTGGCAAAGAAGTGCCGGAAAACTTTGTGGCAACGTGGAAGTTTGTGGTGGATACAGGAAAAGAGATTGGTATGCAGGTTGTAACGCATGGACCTGGTGCAGTTGAGTTTGTATTCAAGAAAGGATTTGCAATTGGCGCACGTGGATACAAAGAGATAAAGGATATTCATGATTACATGCTTACCAATCCAACGCTTCATGCATATGTGAAGTCATTTGAAGATGCAATATGGCGCGTGTTTGGCATTGAGATTGGCGAGCTTGCTGAGGAACAGGCAGGGTCTCAGTTTCAGCATGAGCTCGAAGCAATTGTCAGTTTCTATAGTGGTGGCAATTATCCAATTATGGATGTTCGTAGAAAGGGGTCGACACTTAGTGCATATATGCCACTGAAACGAACGGAAAAGTTATCATTTGCTGATCCTGATACAGGAAAAGAAATTTTACCGGAAGATGCACGCACTCAAATTATAGAGTGGGCCGATGATTTTCTTTCTGAACGTAAACCATTTGAAGGAGGCGAACATGCCGGAAAGACATTCCTAGATCTGCCACCTGCTTTACGGAGATATGTGCTTGAAGTAGTAAATGCAAATATCTATGCAAATATTGTTAGTAATTCTGAGTTTAAAAATAAAATTGATGATTATAAAACGAGTCTGGCAGATTTAAAAAAGGAAGTATCCGATTCCGAAATAGAATTACAGAGCAAACAAGATGCACTGGATGATCTTAATACAGATTTAAATGAATGGAATAGGATAGAAGAGAGACTAGAAAAAATTCCAACAGAGAAAGCACAGTTGCAAATTGATCGAAATAGAGAAACCGATCCTGATAAACAATTAGAACTTGATGCTAAAATTCAGGCAAAAAGACTTGAGGAAAGTAATATTTTAGATGCAATTGATGAATTTGTTGCAGATTACAATACGATTGCACAACTTAAGGCTCAGATCCAAACTGCCGAATTAGCTCGCGATGCTGCGCAAACAAATTTGTCTGACAAAACAAATGAATATAATTTAGCCAAAAGAAAGGGCCCAGGTGAGGCTTCTGTACAGTTTGGAGATGATTTGATAGATGTATCTGAGACAGATAAAACAAAGCCAAATTACTTTGATGGTCAGATTTTGACAGCTGCCGCCAGTGAACGCATAAAAGATCTGTTTGATAATCCAGATGCAAGTGTTGTCTTCGAAAATCGTACATGGCTGTTAAGGTGGGCACTTTCGACGACACGAGCAATAGGAGAATCTGGATTACAAGATTGGAAAGAAGATAGGATTAACAACGATCCTGAATATAAAAATCTGCAATCGAAAGAAAAGAAAACAACAGAAGAAATCGCAGCACTTGGAGCGTACGAGCGATATCTCGATGGCATTGCATACACAGAAGTATTCCATCGAACAATGATGGCAAGTCTTAATCCAGATAGCACAGAAGAAAATGAAGCAATTCTTCATCTATCTGTTGATGAGGCAAAATATGTCATTCAGTACCTCGAAGAAAGAGAGGGGCTAGTGACATTTAAAAAGTTCTACGAAACCTACAAGGCATTAGCACCTGCTTATCGTCCTTAATCTCTTAGTATGCCTACAATGACTACACCAGAGGCAGAACCTGCAGAAAATTCTGAGACAAATGTTGATAGGGTTAGTAGTCCAGATAAAAAACCTGGGGGAGATGGAGCTGCTGTAGAAACCATTAGTGATGCACAGCGTAAACAGGTAATAGAACAAATGCTTAAAGAGCAGGGGGCAGCAAAGGCTCAGGTATCACCGGAGGCTGCTACTGTTTTTGAGGCACAGAAGAGTGAATCTATATGGAAAATTATGAGTAATACTGTGCGTGGTCCTTTGACAGTTGCAGGAATTCTGGCGGCAGTGGCCGTAAATCCTGTTGTTGCTGCTACTGTCCTTGCAGGGCATCAAGTTGGTAGTCGAGTGCCATTGCTTAATAGGATATATAAACCAGTCAGCAAGATTGCTACAGGAACGTTGGCAACGGCTCGCGATTTTTCTATTGCAGCAGCTACCGCTCCTATTGCATTGCCGCTAAGTTTGGTGCGTCAGACATACCAAGGTGTTAGAGGTATCAAAACCAAAGAAGCAACTACTCTTATTGGTAAAGGCATAGAACATACTGGCGAAGCTATTGGTGGTGTAGCACGTTGGACTGCAGAAAAAACACCAAAGGTAATTGGTAAAGGGGGAGAAGCAATTAAATGGGGTGTAGAAACTGCAGGAAAGATCATTGCTGCCCCATTTCAAATTAGTCATTCTGTATCAAAAAATACAGTTGGCAAATTGCCTGGTGGTACTGCTTGGGGATTACTTGGAACAGTTGCGGGTGCTGCAGCTATAGGATGGGGAGGCGCGGCTATTGCAGGCATATCTTCACAAGCATATTGGGGTGCTATAGGTTCTGGAATTCAGCATGGATGGAAATTTGTATCACAGATTCCAAGTTACCTAGGGATTTAAATTAAACTAGAAAATTAAAAAGTGGAACAAGAACGTTCCACTTTTCTTTTCTTACATATAAGAGATTATTTTTTAATCATAAGACATAGGATCCCTCTCCTACTCATCATCCTGATTCGAATCATTATCAGTATTATCATTTGGATCTAGTCCGAGTTCATCATCATTTCCAGTTGCAAGTCCATGTTCTTCTTCGCCATCATTTTCATCTGTATCTGTTGAATGATTTGCAGGAGATTGAGCAGGCTCAGTAGGTTCATTATCTTGAGTTGCCGGTGCGGTTTGTTCAGATGTTTGCTCAGGTGCTTTTTCTATTTCTTGTTTTTTCCTTTTTCTCCTATTTTTACGTATTTGGTTTAGACGTCCGTTAATCTTCTCAATTGCAACATCAAGATTATCAATCATTTCTTCTATTTCTTCAGTTGGTCCCATAATCTTTTTTACAACATTATCATTTCCAGTGTCTGCAAAACGCTTGAATGCATATTTGCAGCCAAAAATTACACTAACAACATTTCCAATGGAACGCCCTGTACCACCACTAGCTAAATCAAACGCATTATTTGTTGCTTCGATGTCGTGAGCCAATTCGCCAAAATCATGAGAAAGCTGACGTCCTATAGTTAACGTATGAACTCCAATCTGCCCAGCTCTGCGAGCACGATCCCATGTTAGTATGCTAATACGAAGTTTTTGAAGATCTGTCAATAATTTTACGAGATCGTCTCTTTGATCTTCTCCCATTTCATTAATGTTAATCCTATCATTTTTCTTTTTATTCGCAATATTTTTCGCAGTGTCACTTGCAGCACCAAATGCAGTTTTCTGTCTAGATTTTGCAATTTTATCTATTGCCATTTCAGAAATTTTATCAATAACAATATTAAGAGGCATTCCAAGTCCATGCTTAATGCCGCCAACAATTCCCTTGTCGTCTTGTTTCATTGGATGGTCTATCCACCACTCGTACCAAGTTCTTCCACGTGTTCCGTCAACATTCCTTTTTCTTCCAGATGGATTAGCTTCGCCAGTAAATTCAGGCCCTTTACCTTCTAGATATTGATTTTTTCTCCAATTAAAATCAGCATTCCTTTCTTTGCGTGTCATTTCGTGTAGCCATAGACGTTCTCTGCGAGTATTACCTTTCCAATCTTCAGGCATTCGTTTTTTAATTTGCTCTTCAGTTTCTCCATTTTCTTCTTCTTCCATGTCGTACCATTCACTCCCCTTTGTTTCTGTGCTTTCGGTACCCTCTTTATCTTTTTCAGGCTCAGAACCTCCGCCACTAAATAGCGATGTTCCTACAGCACCAGCTGTTGCTGCTGCAAGGCTTGATGTAAGGAAAGCACGACGCCCCATCTCATATTCTCCGCTACCAGCAGGCTTTTTCTCTCTCATAACAGTACTTCTAAACCTTCTACCTATCCAACCACCAACTTTACCTAATGCTCCTGGCTCATTTGCTGCTGTATCTGCGACAGGTTCAGGTTCAATGTCAGGCATATCAGGATTCCTTACAGCTTTTGGATCAATAGCTTCTGCACCTGCGACGGGTTCAGGTTCATCACCACTTAGATCAACTTGATTTGCCAATAGATGATCTACACTATCTGGATCAATAGGTTCATCTTCTAGTGTTCTAGTATCTCCTGGCATTTTTGACATTGGGAAGTAAGGAAATTACAGAACTATATTACCATTTTTTACTAAAAATGTCAAACTATATGCCACACACAGGGCAGGAGTATGTTATCTAGTAGATTGCAAAAGAAAATTGGCTAGGATTATTTGCGCGTCCTACTTTGCTATACGTCATTTGTAGTAGTGCCCAGTTTCCTATCTATGTGTTCTATTTGCATATCAATTGCTCGTTCTGCTGTCTGTGTCACTTGCTCCAATTGTTTGGCTATGCTCTTTCTTGCATGAGCCATTCCTGGTACCTGTCTTCCGGAAATAGGTGTTGCGATTCCATGGGAGAGTAGAACACCGGCAGCTGAGTAGAGGTAATTATGTAGGTCCATGTTGCCACTAACTGCTCGTGATATTTGCGCTATCCACCATAGTATTTTTGCCATGGGAACTGACATCTCATACTGATTGTCTTTGAGAGTTAAGCCATTTAATTCTATTTTGGCTTGGTGCAGCTGATCACGCAAACTAGTCAGTTCACCACTATGCATAGTGGAAATATTGTGATTTGGCATTTTCCCTCTATTTCCGGATGCACCAGAATCGTGGGCAATCTTTACAGCGTCCACTGCGGGTAATGCTCCAGTGTTCAGTACGTCAATCAAGCGTGGTGGCCACAAAATGCCATTATCTCTATTACTTGTAACTGCATCTGAATTTTGCATGCCTTCTTCTCTTATAATTTCCTCTTCCGCTTGTCTTGCCTGATCAAGGAATGCATCCAATTCAGGATCTCCTGATCCAGTAGTTGATGGATCTATTTCTTTACCTGGTGAATTTGCCTTACGAATATCTCTCGCCAGTTGCTCATTTTTCTCTCGTGCTTTCCTTATTCGTTCTTCTATGATTTCGTCATTAGTTAATTTTTCATCTTCGGCAGCACTTTCACTGTTACTACCACATCCAGGAAGTACTGCCGCTGCACCACCTATACCAAGAATCTTTAGAAAGTTTCTTCTATTCATCCCTCTCTGTTCTACAGGTACATTTGCGCTAGGAGCCAGTTCGGGTTGTTGCTCATGAGTAGAGCCATTTGGAGTTATGAGATTTCTTGGCATGTACTTCTTGGTTAAAAAGTTGGAAGGGAATTATAATTCCTTTGACGGAAATGTCAAATTCTCTACTTCTCGTATAGCAAGGTATTAGTGAGGTGCAAAATAGGTGGTTGTAATTTTGTGGAAAATATTGTATAATGTATATAGTATTTAGATAAAACATTTACATATACATACTATAAAAATGGCTAAAGGAGATATCGGACGATCGGCTCTACGAATTTTAACAGAGTTTCCTGCACAAGTTGCAAGTACTCCTGAAATGGCAAGTAAATATGTTGACCGAATTAGACCGGAGCGTAATATTATGCAAACAGCGCGCGAGACGGTGGGAAGTATTTACGATTTGTTTACCAGTCCTATAGTGGCTGGCGCAAATGTTATTAGTAAAACAGCTGGTATGGTCGTTCGGGCACCGTTTGCTATTCCTTCTGCCATTCTTTGGACCGTAAGCAACACGCTAATGACTCTTGGAGTGCTTCCTATGCAAATGGGTGCTGTTATATCCGATAAAATCGGATATACAGCAGAAAAGGGATTAGCAACTACGTTGCCAAATAGCATCAATGGAATTAACAAGAGTGTTCGTGGGAGTTTACAGAAAGTGCTTGGTTTGGAGGCGAAAGATGCTCCTCTCGCCATGGCTGCGTAGTGTTTGCTATTCATTGGAGAATTTCTCGTGCGTGGGGCGCATTTCGTGTACCCTACGTCGGAACAATGACCAAGCTTATTTTAGAAGACGGTACGACTTTCCAAGGAGAATCCTTCGGTGCCGCAGTCGATTCTGATGGAGAGGTTGTTTTTAATACGGGGATGGCCGGATATCCGGAGAGTTTAACTGACCCAAGTTATTGTGGACAGATTCTTACGTTTACCTATCCGTTAATCGGCAACTATGGTGTGCCGAGTGCAGAGAAAAACGAGTATGGATTTGCTGCTAATTTTGAGAGTGAGGCAGTGCATGTACGTGGTGTGGTTGTGGGGAAGGCGAGTGAGGATTACAGCCATTTTACAGCGACCAGCTCGCTTCATAATTGGCTTGAGCATCACAATATTCCGGGTATCACGGGTATTGATACGCGTGCGCTAACCAAGAAACTTCGCGAACATGGAGTCATGCTCGGGCGCATTGTGCAGGATGATTCTAAATTGAGAATTGAGAATTCAGAATTGAGAATTGAAGATCCTAATTTGAAAAATCTTGTAGATGAAGTCAGTTGCAAAGAGGTGATCACATATACGCCGAAAAATGAGGAGGTTAAAGCAACTATTGCTTGTTTCGATTGTGGCATTAAGAACAACATTCTCCGTTCTTTTCTTAAACGCGGTGTAAAGGTACATCGCCTTCCGTGGAACTTTGATCTGGCCGGAAGTGATCTGAATTACGATGCCATCTTTATTAGCAATGGCCCCGGTGATCCTAAGATGTGCAAAGAAACCATCGAGCAGATCAAAAAGGGGATAGAAAAGAAGATTCCAACATTCGGTATATGCTTGGGCAATCAATTACTTTCACTCGCTATTGGTGGAGATACGTACAAGCTCAAGTACGGACATCGCGGAGCAAATCAACCATGTGTAGAAGTAGATGACAATGGCGAGAACACAACAAAATGCATTATCACTTCGCAGAATCACGGATTTTCTGTCTCAGATGAAAAACTTCCCGCCGG
>SDBT01007231.1_pt1 | contig 18303 bp, 10 predicted proteins | sample 2277101 | NCBI WGS metagenome assembly SDBT01 (sample SAMN10404973, study PRJNA504765) | marine sediment metagenome | isolation source: marine sediment core GS10_PC15, 103 cmbsf | place: Arctic Ocean: Southern Knipovich Ridge | collected 2010
ATGCGAGAGTAGCACCTTTTCTCGGTTTTGTTTCTTGTGGTGCTGGAGCTCCCAGTATGTCTATATCTCCTATCATTTTTTGTCTTTCCTCCTCAAACTTTTTGTAATCTTTGGTTCCAGAAATGTCTTTGCTCGATCTTGATTCAAGTATTAATTTGGGGAAGAGTTTGACGAGATCTGACTTCATAAATGTTTCTGCTGCCTGATTTTGTGCTTGTTTTTCTTTGAATCCCACTCCTATGCTGTATGCAATTCTATCTAGGCTCTTAAGACGAGGGTCTGGTCCATATAAAATAACCATGACTTGGGGATTTCCTTTGCTATCAACCAATTTAGTACTAACCCGTCGATAGACGGGAGTGTGAAGTCCCACACCCCTCTCATCTCGGATGTTCTTGAGTTCCAAATCTGTTCTCTCAAACAGTTCTTTGACCTCCATTTTAGGAGGTTTATAATCAAAATCTAGCGAAACTTCGTCAAGTATGGGCTTAATCAGGACCCTAACTGCGGGATACCAGTCTCCTATTTGACATCCAGTCTCAGCAAATACTTTATAGAGTGCTCCAATAAAAGCTTCGAAAACGTCTTCAAGCGTAGCGTTTAAATTAATCGTCTTTTCGTCAGAGGTTCCATTAACCCATGGTCTCAAACCTAGTTTCTTGGCCATTAGCTGCAGATTATCTTTATCCTCTATTTTTTGACGCAGAAATGTAAGATGGCCTGCCCCATCTTTTCCTTCTTCCTCAAGTTTATCCAGTTGCTTCTTAAATCGTGCTGCAAGGTAGTCAGTTTGAGCTGCTTTTAGCTTTGAATCTCCCAAAGTCTCTAAAAGTTCGAGATTACCCAAGGGCTCGCGAGTAGGATGCTTTGTATTGTATTCACTTGCAAATTTCTTTGTAGTGAATGCCTGTGCCCATATTTTCATCATTTTAGATGTTGTCATTACACCAATAGCATCAGGACGTACATGGACACGATCTCTTAGAATCGTCTGTATGAACGTGGTAAAAGCTGGGTTATCAAAAGACGCCATTTTGATAGCTCGATAGTCGAGAGACTTGTAGTAGTTTCAGTTGTAATATATATATTATAAAGACACTACAGATTGTTTTTATCCTATATTGTCAGACGAAAAGCTTATTTTTCCCAAGTGAAACTCTCTAAATTTGTTTGAATACACTTACACTCGTTAAATGAAATGAATATGCATTTTTCTGATAGATCTTATGTCAGGCTCAGGAACATCATTATCTTCAGGCTTCTCGGGAAAATTATAGTACTCTTTCATTAAGTTGATGAAATCTTCTAGCGCAAGTCTCATTTCTGTTTCTGGACTGTTTCCTGTAAAAATAATCGGACTATTTCCGTTTGGAAATATGACAAATCTTATAGGACGTTTATCCTTTGGTTTCATTAATGAGTCAGAAAGTTCTGAAGAGTCTTTCATGATTTTGTATCGTACCTTTGCTTCTTCTTTGTTTAAATTCCAGTATATTATAACGTGCTGGTAGTGTTCTCTATTGAAGGTTATACTCGATCCTGTCCATGTTGCATTCAGTGTTGCATTTATGATATTGTTGTAATCTATTCTAAATGGAAGACTTTCTCCCAATGACACGATGTTCTCAGTGCATGCTATTAATCTACTTATATCAATTGGATCTGTCGGAGTTAGATTATGATTTCTCATATCAATCCGCACTCCTAGCTCTACAATACCATATACCTTTCCATTCTTTCTTTTTTCGCGTGGTTTATGAAGAAGAGCTCCATCAATTGATTTTAATATAGAATATGTAGTGCAGAGAATTCGCAACCCCTGATCTACACTGGTACACCCTACACAACTTAAGGTTCCATTGCAAAATATCTTAATATTTACATTACTATCTCCATCGGTAATTGATAGATCGACTGCATTTCCGAATGTTCCCTTATTGCCTCGATGTGTGTGGTCCGTTTCTGTTATTGGCTTCTTTTTTGCTTTTTTTCTTTCCGCTGCTAGTCCTTCGCACTTTCCGGCATAACTTTTTGATACTATATCACCCGTATTTTCGCCAACAGGTTTATCTTTCACCACTCGTGTGGTTTTTTTGACTTGTAGCGCATCATATACCTTTTGAATGACTATACCCCCTATAGTTGTAAATACAGTAATTGTCATTGTTGATACGCGTAATGTATCAAGTGTAATATTTCCAATAGTACTTGGCGAGATTTTATTGGAGTCCATGTTGAGAAGTGTCATAGTAATAACTGCGGCCACCCTTATTAGAAATAATTTTTGTAATTTGTGTTACTCTTACTTTATCACAATCGCTGCTTACCATCTTAGGAGTTCCCTTGAGCTATAGTGAATGGTAGTTACTACTCACAATCTACCTTAATTAAGATGGCAATGAACCATCATAATCGGAGCCATTGGGGTCATCCCATATGGGAAAGTATTCATACTCTTGCAGCTAATTATGATGGATCTCAGCAGAGTGCACAAGGATTTAGAATGTATATGGGATCCTTATCATCACTTTTACCGTGCGCAGAGTGCCGTACTAACCTAATGCGTCATCTTCAAGCAGATCTTCCTCTTACCGAGGAGCATTTTAATAATCGAGACACACTTTTTCTCTGGACTTATCGTCTTCATGATATAATTAACAGAGAGATAGGTGAAAAACGCGGAGTATATAAGCAAAGTCCCGCATATGAGATTGTATACTCATATTATATGGGAGCGGGAAGATGCCCTCATTGTGGAGTACATCATCAGCGTCGATAAGATTGTGTTTCTAATTAAAGCATTAGAAACTCTCTATTCAATCTTCCCACTACGTTGGAAGATTAAGCTGAATTCCGTATGAATTTAGGTTAATGAAATACCCGTTGGGGACCCAACTAGGAGGAAGCTTCCTTTTTAGTTGTGGATTTTTCAGGCCCTCCACCGCCACCCAGTGGCTGAGTCTTCTTAACTCCATACCATTCAAACACCCACCCTTTTCCCTCCGACTCTGGAAGTTCCTTCATTTCGCAACGATCAATGAACCAGTGGCGCAACAAATGACGTTCTGGTTTGGTATTCATTGGCTTCTTAAATGCACGATGAATGTGTTGCATCATTGTAAAGTGTGTCATTATATTGGGAAGGTCATACTCGATTACAGGCCTCATTCCGGTCCTGTTAGTTGTTTCAACGAAACGAAATCCTTCAGTTTCGGGTGCACCCCATTTTTTAGCATCATACTTAACAGTAATACCTGCAGGAGCTACAGTATATGTTACTTCAAAAAGTTTATATGATCTAATAAATCCAAGCCACCCTCTCTCGGATTTATCATACACACATTCAGGTGTGTACACATGCATTGTAGCAAACATTGTTGTCTGTTTTTGTACCGGAGTTAGTTCGGTATTCTTTTCTGCCATCTTAACGAGTCTGTTAAACTTTTAACCCTCACAAAACTTCAAGAGAATATGATTTTAAAATTTGTTAGTTTATAACTCCTAGAAACTTTCATTGGGTTAATTCTTACAGAATTAATTTCATTAACTCGTTGGATTACGTGATCTTGATTCGTCAGAGGTAGCTGCCCTTAAAAATCTAGCAATAAGATGTTGCAATACTCTTCCGAATTTGTTCCAGTTAAATGATACCCCTGTCTCCAGAGTTTGTTCTCCTGAATACGGTAGAGAGTTTTCATTTAAATCATCTGTATTACCATTATTTTCTTCATAGACGTAATACTGTAATATCAAAAGAGCCAGCTTATTTTTTGCTCGTGGCTCCAATTTCTTTATTTTGTCTTTATACTTTTCTACTTCTGAGGGAGGTACCTTTTTAAGTGTTTCATCCCGTTTTACTGCTCTTAGAAGCGTTTGAAAAAAGAAAGGATTAAAATCAGAGTTTTCCATACTAAAAATGAAATCACAAGGAAAATATATAGTGGATACGATGAGTTGTACCCGTTTCGAAAGTGTTTAACGAAAGGAGTTCAGTATTTATGCTATATTCTCTATAGTGGAAAATAATGAGTCAACATATACCTGCTAATCTTGTTACTGACATTCAGAATGTCATTAACTCTGAAGGAGAACCTCCTGAGAGATACCGCGCTAACCCAAGAAATATTGTGTATGAGTATGAATTACGGTTAAAACGCTACGGATTACACGGTCGTGGAAGGCCTCAAGGATGGTCTAATCTTGAATTTCAACGTGCTCGGGAATTACTAGATGATGCAGAAGCTAACGAACTAATGAACGAACCGAGAACTGATTTAATAACACAATCTCGAATTTGGAATATCGATGATCCTCCTCGGACTAAACTAAGAGGATCACTGGTAGCCGGCACTCAAGGGCCTGTTGAATGGACTCTCAAAGGAGAGATAAGCTCCCATACCTCACAACTATTTTCATTCCGATTTACTAAAAGTTATGAGTGGGAAAATGTTAATCCCCAAGAACACACAGATTTGGCATTAATTACTCGAAGAAATCGAGAAGGGGATTTAATTCGTACAAAAACTAGGTGGTCATATTATCCTGGTAGTAACTTCTTTAATGGTCGCCTTCAAGGGTGGCGTCTTGATTTAACTGCGGTTGAAGAATACAACGCGCGATCTAAACGCAATTTTTCAGATTATGAGTTTGAAATTGAATACATCGGAGATGTAGCTCCGAGTCCCGATGCTAAGGATGTTATTCGTGCAGCATTTAGTGGTCTCAGTATGTGGCAGAATAGTCCTTACTTAATGAGTGCTTATACCAGAGAAAACGTTAGAAAAGCATTTAATTCATTGTTTTTCCCATTATTTGTTCAATTAGAAATAGATTCTGCAGTTGCTGGAAAATCAGGGGTAATTAGTCAATCTCAACTGACAAAAGCCCAACGCGACGCACAATTTAAATTTGATAGACAATCTGGTAACAATCTCTATTTTGGTATCAATAAACCAGTTATTCTAAAGTTGTCCGATATTCCTAATCTGGAACAGTTTGCTCCGACTGTAAAAGCAGATGGAAGTCGGCGTCTCATATTCTTTCATTCGACTGGATCTGAACCATATATATTTGAACTATTTCCTCCATTTAGTATTCGTAATATTAAAATAGACGGCGTTAGCGCTTCTACTATTACCGAATTGGCTGGCACTCTCATTGATGGAGAGCTTATTTCGGATATTGGAGTTACGGGTGGTAGTGAATCGCCAACGTCCGTAAAAAGTCTATTTAGAGCCGAATATGGACGCGATAAATCAGGAAGAAGTAATTATAAGATGTTTGATATTTTGTTTGCATCTGCTGGTCTTATAAATAGAGTTAGAGAAGTAAATCCAAACAAACACATAGCCCCTCCAACTAGCGACGTGACTGATGTACGATATCTTCCATTGTACGATCATAAACAAACTAATATTGGACGTATTGACATACTTAAAACAGTTAAGGGGCTTATACCATCACTAGGACTTAAGAAATACTACACTCCCGTATCTTCAACTAGTGAGACTGGTGATGTCGTAACCACTACAATATGGGAGCGAACCTCTAAGGCTATTAGTGATCACAATAACGTAGAGGTATTATGGAGAAGATCAAAAGGATCAAAGGGAATGCCAGTTGACGGTATTATTTTCCAACCCTTAGCCACTCCATACCAATTTGCTAAGGTAGTAAAGTGGAAGCCTCTTTCGAAACTATCAATTGATTTTTCCATTAGTATAGCAGATATTCCCTCAGAGGATAAAGGTGTTGCATATATCGAGGTATATACCATAGAACAAGGACGACTACATCGTTTCCGTGGTGATAATGAACATGCTCTAAGTACCGTTGGTCCACAGCATGAACCTGTTGTAATTGTTAATACTACTGAGATTGATGAACTACGTCTCGTTAATAAGCAAATTGTTGAATTTGGATGGGATATTAAAAAGTTGCAATTATATCCGATGAGAGTTCGTACCGACAGAGATAAGCCTAATAAACAGCAAGTGGCTTTGGAGACGTGGCGTAGTATTCATTCTCCTATTACATCACAATCGCTAACTGGAAACAATTTAACTGCTATGAGAACATTTCATAATCAAACTAAACTGAGTCTGCTAGAACGTGTTTTTAGTAGTGGCCGATATTCTACACTATTGGATGTTGGCCCAGGACGTGGTGGTGATTTAAGTAAATGGCTTAAAGTAGGATTTTATACTGTATATGCTGTTGAACCTGATCGTAATAATCTTGCTATTATGGCTAAACGCAAAGAAGATATGGGACTCCCAGCTCCTAAGATTATTGCTGTAAGAGGTGCAGAGACTGAAGTTGAATTAGGCGGTCTTAGACTGGCTGAAGAAACTAGACGAAGGTACTATATTCTTCCGCGAGCATACGCAAATATTCCAGTTCCCACCGCAGTTTTGCTTAAATATTTTAGAAGCACTACAATCCCTCAAGAATATCAAACTAAACGTGGAGATGTTACTCTTGATACATTTATTAGGATTTTTTTCATGGATAAGAGATACACCAAGCCCTATTATCGGGGGGACGATCTTGTATATCTTATTGATCCAACAAAGGAGGTTGAACTCTCATCCTTTAATGGTACAATTATGACTACTACAATTAAAGATCCTATGCGCCACATCATCCTCATTAACTCTAAATTAGAAGATGTTGAATCTCTCCCTTTTTATTCATTTAATCCTTCTCAAGCTCTTCAGGAAGGACGTGTTGACGTTGTTACAGCATTTTTCTCTTTTACGTTTATGTTTGAATCCCAGGAAACTCTCAGAAAAGCTTTAACAAATATTCATAAACTTCTTCGGCCAGGTGGTCGTTTTATAGGTATTGTATTAAGTGGAGAACGTGTATCTGCAGCATTAGAACATAAAAAGAAATTGGGAAGTAAAACAGTAGGATGGAGTATTAAGCCTAGTCCCGGGTATGATCAAAATGTATCGCTCGAAGAAAATCCATGGAATCGGTTGATTACCATTGATTTAAGTGATAAGAGCTCCATGGTGAAAAAGCTCGAAGAACCACTAGCGTCAATTAATGTTCTTACTCAAGAAGCCGAAAGAGTTGGACTTGAAAAATCGGAACATCTGTACCCTTACTATGATTACTATACTGGGGAAAGTGAGCCTGAAAAGATTGCTATGGCTCAAAAGAGCTCTCTCGTTACACAAACCACATTAACTCGTAAATTAGCTCGAGAAGCTCTAGGACTTTATGCTACTGAATCTGAAGTTTCTAGTTTAGCTAGTGCTATTGATCCCCAGTTCTACTTACTCCAACGTAATGGTTTGCCTGCTAACGACTTAAGCTCACTGTATCGTACATTTTCATATATTAAACGTCCTATTCAGGGACCGTCAGATATGCAAGCTGCAGCAGATTCCAAGGCAGAAGAGCTATATCGTATCCTTGCCTCTCCAAAAGAAACTTACACAACGCAAGAAATTCAAGATCTCTCTGATGAGTTGCGAAGTCTCCAGCTAGAACTTTCTAAATACTATATTCTCAGCGCTGATCCTACACTTCAACAAATTAATGATGAAATGAGCGAGATATCTCTTAAAATGCAACGTGTTCAGCGTGCAATAAGTTGGGGATTGCCCGGAATTACATCTAGTGCTGGTCTTATCCGTCGAGAACTTGGAATTGAACACCTCCCGCAAGATCGTCAACAAGCTATTGCAACTCTCACATTGAAAATAAATGATGCTAAGAAAGTTGTTGAAGGTACATTTGCTATTATGGCTGCAGAACGTGGCGATGAACAAGCTCAAGTAACTGTTGCTGAAGCCAGAATACAGTTAAATGCTGCTCAGAAAACTATTAAAGATTTTATGCGTGATAAAGCTCGTATTGAAGATAAAATAAAGAAAACTTCGACCGAATTAACTGCTGTTGCAGCACAACTACATTCATTACAGGGTACGTCCGCTTTCAGGTTTTATTTTGCTGAGAAGATGGACGAATACATGTCCGAGGCTAAACGTGATGACGAGAGTCTAACCGGGATTAATCTGTTCATTGCGGGAAGAGAGAGAGCACAATCATCATTTGATAAGTTATCCTCCAAGCAAAAGGTTCGGTACCAGGAAATGGCAGACGAGGAAGGTGCTAAACTTGGTAAGAGGGTATCCCGATATATTAGAGCAATATACCCATCTATCGCTTATGCTGGCATTGAAACCCCTCTCGTTTTTCCACTCGAACTTCCCTCACAATCTGATGTTGTTAAACGCGTTAAAAAGCTTTCTAAAACAGTTCCAGAGGCATTTACTGCAGATAATATTACTTCTAGAATTGGAGCGCTAGATGCTGCCATTGCAACTGAGAAAGATGAGACCATTAAGAGAGTAGCAATACAGTATAGGGATCATTTGGCTAGATTATTGGAAGAAGATACTACATTAACTAAAATTCAGGATGCAATGGAGAGAAAAAAGAAAAGACTCAAAGAAAAATGGAAAACATTAAAAATGGAAAGTGGTGTGATTAATGAAGTTCTTGGAGAGGATCTTCTCCGTTTTCGAGATACTACACATTTCATTGTTACAGCTTCTGCTCTGGTGGGGTTATACTCTGCTTACGAGACTCTTGATGAAAAAATGAGGAAACTCAAATTACGACGTTATACATATATCAGAGATCGTGTTCTTGATGCTGACACGGCTAAAAGACTAATAGAGATGAAAACTCGCGCCCGAGAATTGGAAAAATCCAAGAAGGGAGCTACTATGGTTAGTTACCTACGAAGTCAGATCGAAACTCTTACATCAGCTATGAGAGATCCTGAAGTATCACTAACACCCGAAGAACAAGCTGCATTAGCCAAATATCTAGAACTCGAGGAGACTCTTAAACAAACAACTGATGCAGCAGAACGACAAAACCTTATACGCAGAATGGAGGAATTGTATTCGCTGTATCTCGTGAGGTATGACCAGAGTACAAAAATCTACAATAAGCTCTATCAGCAGTATGAGATGGTAAACGCTCGACTACATAGTATTTCTGATGCTGAATTTAGTGATTCTCAGGCTGTTGCACTTTATGAGGCTCGAGCTCAAATTCTTCGTCTTGAGAGACAGATGGAAGTATATGCTACAGGCTTAGGAGTTGCTGTATCTAAGGTAGACTGGGTACGCGCAGGATTTGCAATTCGCTATAACGTTGTTAAACAACTTATAGAATGGCTTCCTAAAGATTCTGCTGCTCTAAAACCTTTGAGTGAACTCCTTTCGCTAATTGAAAGATACAGACGGTTAATAGTCGAAAGTATGAAAACTCAAGATATTAAGGGAATTAACGCAAGCCAGAGAAATATACTGGATGCGCACTACAGGGACTCATCACGAACTCTAGCTTCGAAGATTTCTCAAATGACTGTAGATATAGAAAACATTGTTACACGAGAACTTACTAAGCATGCACTTCCCAAGTATCGTGAGTTGGTACAAAAAGACCATCCTGATTATACTCCAAACCAAATTAATTCTGAAGCCAAGAGAGTAATATCTCAGACAGTTACATTTTCTGTTGAGACTGTTCGCGACCCAACTAATGGAGATCTTATCGTTGAGAATACCGGAACTCATAAATTTAGGGTCCGTCTTCCTCTCGAACGTAATGCTACATCTTATTATAGTGAAGTTCTTGATAAGAGCGAACGTATTGTTGCGGCCGCACATTCTCTTCCTGAACGTAAACCTAAACGTGTTGAGCTTCCTCCTGAGGACCCTCCTCTGGCTCCAGATGCAAGTACTACTAAGAAATCCAGAGAAAGTAAAATTACACGAGCTCAGAATGTTGCCAAAGCGCAAATTGTTACCTCTGAAGCTGATGATGAAACATCTTCTGCCGAAACACAAGAAACTGCCAAGTTAGAGTCACTTAATACTAACGAGAATGAATTAAAAGAAAATCCAGCAGCATACACTCAAACTGATGTACATGGAAAGATAGATGCTCTTAAACAGGACAAGGCATCTCTCAAATCACAGATAAGAATATTAGGTAAAAGCGGAGAGGAGGGTCTTCGTTTACAGGTTAAGGGGTTGATTAAGCGTAGAAAAGAAGTGCAAGCAGAAATACTAAAGTGGGAACAGTATACACCTCTTCCTCCACCTCCTATCAGCGAACCTCCTATTCCTCCTATCAGCGAACGTGAAGTTCCTCAAAGATTTACTCAATCGGAAGTTAATGATAAAATAGCTACGATTAGACGTCGTATAGACGAGATGGTTACATCTCAAACAAATTTAAGTAATAAGGTTAAAGCCATTCAAAAGAAGAGGGGAACTAACGTTGCCAAGAAATCGAGAGAGTATATCGACTTTATTAGTGCACGCGATCGTACAAAAGAGCTTAAAGAAGAACTTAACCGATGGTTAGATTATAAGCCATTACAACGTTTAGAAGCTGTGGAATCAGAACCCGAAAGTGGCGAGGAAGAAGGAGAAGAAGAGTTATCGACATCAGAATCCGAACACGAAGAGGAGATAGAAGCGAGCAGAAATATATTATGTTTGTACGATGAAACTAATAACATCCAGGAAATACACATAGAAACAGTATATACTCCTGGAGATGGTAACTGTATGGCATATGCAGTTCTCATTTCTAAGGATCCCACAATGATGAATTATACTACTATACCCCAAATTAAAGAAGAAAAAGATGCAAATCCATTGTATCAGAAAATGAAGGAGTTAAGAATGGGAATGCTTAAACTTATGAAGGGCGACTGGGCTGAAGGAACTTCCTATAATAAGAAATACACGGAAGTATTCGCAAGTGTTGCAGGCAAACGACGTAAAGCCAAAAAGGAAAGTAGAAAAGACTGGATTTTACGAGGGTACGATAGTGTGCGTAAGATAGTAATAAGGTCTGGCTGCTGGCTTAATACTGATATGTTGGAAGTAGTTGCAGATGTTTTGAAAGCCAATATAATTGTTATTGGGGAGATTCCTGAAGGAACTGCAACCGAAATTACTGAAGGCTGTCTTTATCCGGTGCGCCGTACAACAATTAGTGATTACACTAATGTAATTGTTATCTATAACGATGTTAGTACAAGAGAAAAGGCTCGAGGAGGTGAAAGAGGAGGACATTTTGAGGCTGTGCGAATTCGTTCCCTTGAAGGGGGTCTTATTACATCCGATATGGCAGAACAAGATCCTGACATCGATAATGTTTATCAACTTCTACGTAGGGCTATCCATGACTAATTAATTAACATTAACATTTCAAAAATAAGTTTATCACAAATTACCTAATTTGTGATAAAGTTTCAATCGTGATGACATTCTCAGATTACTACATATTCACTGATGGGAGCTGTTTAGGTAATCCCGGTCCTGGAGGATGGGCATTTCTTGTCGTTAAAAAAGTTGGAAGCAATAAAGGAAAAAAGATTAAACTTAGAAGTGGAAAGTTAGACGTAACAACTAATAATCTAGCCGAGATGAAAGCTATGAAAGAGGCTCTTTTGTATATTAAACAAAGGTGTAAATCTACAACTGTAACTATTTACACAGATAGTAAGTATGTAATGAACTGTTTACTAAGAGTATGGCAACCCAAGATCCATCTAGATAAGTGGAGAAAATTATATTCTCTCATTGAAAACACAATACATGTGAAATGGATAAAAGCACATACAACAAACAAAGGATTCAGAGCTATGTGTAATTCTATCGTAGATGAACGTGCTAAAAATGAAGCAAAAGAAGTTTTAGACACTTTTTAACATGTATTCTTTTTGTCGATATTAATATTAGCCATTATTCCTCCAAATCCTCCAAGAAGCGCTGCAATAATGATTGCCTCAACATAATATATAGTTTTGACCTTTTCGACTTCCTTTACAAGTGCTACCGCACCTGATGCCATAAAATAGATACCTACTATTCCTATAGATCCTGTAATTGCAGGAATCAGTGATGATAGCAAACTACTGCGTACAGCATCAGTGTAACTTTCTGACGAACATACTTTATTTTTCTTTCGAAGCATAGGACCTATCAAAAAGGCACTCGTTCCGAAATTAAGTATAAATAGAATAATTGCCATATACATTAGTCCTTTCATTCCTTTGTGTTTAAAGAAGACTTTAACAGTTACGGCAGCGGCAACCGGTGTTACTGCATATATGGCTGCATATTCTACCTCTTGTTCTTTACTTTTAATACCACCCATTTTGGAGAATGTGTAAGTTAAATTATTCATATACACCTAATAACTTATTGCGTACGCAATAAGTAATATAGTGCTTGTAACCATGACAAGTTTTTAACCATAGTCGAGAGACTTGTAACCATTATATGAATAAATAGGTTGGGTAGTGAGACAACTAACTCTCTAGTATGGCTTTTCGAATGCACGGTAAAGGTGATCGTAAAGCCCTAAATCGTACTAATACCCAACCCGTAAAACCGCCTCCTGTTCATAAGGGTAGCACTATCAACATTTTTACTGTTGAGAAAAGTCAGTCTGTTATACGTGCCCTTCAAGATCTCCAGACTCAGGGATATGATGGAAAAGCTGTGATGCGGATATCTACCTCTCGAAGTGTAGAAGGAAGGTATCAGTGGAAGCAACCGCAAGGAACCCAACAGGAACCTCTTATACTTGAAGGAACTACCGCCAATACGATATGGAAAGGTTCACTTTACCTTGTAACCCCTGATAAAGAGGGTGTAACCCATTATCCGAAAATTCAAATAGAACTTCCTTGTCTGGACAATTCCAACAAAAAAGGTCAACCAAAGTCTGAACCTAAATCCTCAGGAGGATTTAGCTTAACCGCATCCCTACGGGATGCGGTTGAACCTAAAGTTGTGCCAAACTGTAGCTCCCTAGAAAGTGATTCCAATAAGGATGCGGTTGAACCTAAAGTTGTGCCAAACTGTAGCTCCCTAGAAAGTGATTCCAATAAGGATGCGGTTGAACCTACTCAGGGTCCCACAGATAATGAAAATGTTGCTTCAGAACCTTCCGTTGTTGGCTCTGACATCCAGCGAAACCAGAATAGTTCCACACCGCAACGTGTACTCCCAGATACATGTAATGGGGCAACTATTACAATATATCCAAAAGGATTTCCAACTCCCGAATGTACGTCAACATATAAGATGAGAGGACGTCTTCCAAATAAGAGTAAACCTCCTAAATCTTATTGGGAAACAAAAGGAGACGCGTATGATTTTACCATTGGCGATGTGGATCCTGATGGACTGGCAGCAACTCTGGCAGTACATTTCGCTTTCATTCCTAACACTTGGTTTGGAAGGCCACTTGATGTTGTTATTAGGCGTCCTACAATATCTTTAACGCTTGGAGGTGATTGGATAATTAAGGGAGATTCTAATACTGTTCTTATTATGCGTAATATGATTATAAATCTTGGTAATAAGAGATGGACGATAGATAGAATAAATATTGTACTACACAATGTAATAATAACAGGAGGGGAATATCCAGATAGTAATGTTAAGATTAACAATGGAAGTTTAATAAGTGGATCAGCAGAACCAAATATTGCAGAGTCAAGTCATGCAGGTGTGTTTGTAAACAATATAATAATTTGTTCTAATTTAGGAAGAATGTTGTTATATAATAGTATACTACAGAAGTGTAAATTATTTATATCAGATGCGAGAATAGCTGATACAATTATAAAGGAGTGCGTATGTAAAAGTACTGATGATAGTTTACTAGTTGAGTTTCATAATACAGAACTGAGAGGAGGATCATCAGAATTTTTGTGTACTAAAATTATTGCAAGATCGGTGCGCTCAGTAAGATCAAAATTTGTTGTACGACAATCTACCATTATCCTGTGTGATGTCACCAGCAAATGGGAGTCTTCGGGCGCACCTCGTAAGTCTACACCATCAATAGACATACCTAATTTACCAATAGAAGGATGGTTATTGGAAGGTTGTAGAGGAAGATGTACTGGTACCACTCTAGAAGGAATAGAATGTCATCAATGTGATATTGGATTTACGAACTCTTTAAGTGCAGTTATGGCTGAAAATAGCAATTTGTATGTTGAATTTGAATAAGTTACTCCCCTTGACAAATTACAGGGCTCGCGCCCACAAGTCTCTCGACTACAAGTCTCTCGACTACAAGTCTCTCGACTACAAGTCTCTCGACTACAAGTCTCTCGACTACAAGTCTCTCGACTATTGACACCCACAAAAGTGGAGCGAAAATTTGTTGAAAGTAGTTTCAACAAATGTTATTTGTAGACCAGGTCGTTCCAACTCGTACACTCGCTCGCTAGCGGGTGGAAGTTACAAATCTCCCGACTACAAGTCTCACGACTATTACATACCAACATGTGCTCCTAGCGACTTTAAGACATTTCGTAACACCAGAGGTTTGCACGTTTGTAGCTTGAGATATTTCATCTTTGAATAACAACGAGTAGATAGTGTATGTACCCATGCACGCGCATATGCTCGTAGTGGCTCGGCTGCGCCTTTAGATTGACTCAAAATTCCTGCTCGTCTGGCCATTCGAATTATCACTGAGGGGTTAAGAGCCGATTTAATAAGAGTATGTTCGTTAGTTGAGATTTTAGCTCGTGGAGCCGTTGTATCAACCCAAATACTACCATCGTAACTATTCATAGCATTAATAATATCGACATCTTTGACCATCTTACGCTTAGCCAGTTGGGCATTAGCAAGAGCTTCACGAAGTAATCCTACAAGATCCCTTTCCAACATAATACGGAAACTCCTTAAAAATTTTACACTATACCTAATCTGTATCGGACTCTTTCTACTTGTTGAGCATCGCAACATATAGTAGTTTATCCATTTCTTTAGTGGTGCTAAATGAGATACTTCCTCATTTGAATTTTGTAGACTCCTAGCCAGTCGTGCAGCAACAAATCCTGCAGGTTGATGATCGTTATTTGTCTTTCGTGTGCTGCGTTTTGTAGTTCGACTAACGTTAGGAAGTACCGAAAGGTCCAACCAATGATAGTGTAATCGTTTAATTAGACTGCTATAATGATCCGTACTGAGACATGCAAGATTAAGATCCCTAGGCTGAATGCGACGACGATTCATGTTCTCTGCAAATGTAAGTGCGCTATCAACGATCTCTTCAACAACATATTCTACAGCAGCTGTAGCACATACTGGTGCATCCTTACTAATAAGAGTTTTTCTTAACCCATTACGACGCATAACATGTTCTGTTCGTACAATTGACAGATTAAGATTTGCACGTTGTTCCCTACGCACTCTATTAGTCTTTTCGTTTTTGGCGTAATTAGCTAGAGCACTATCCATCCTACTCTTTGCTTCTTTAGACATATTGGTAGGAAGAATTTGTAAGACAGCCTCCCGTACTTCTGCAGCACCAATTTTCTTTCGACAATTGTCAAAACAGATAGATTCACACTCGGTACCAATCTTATCTGTTAAAACAAATACCAGTCCATTTAGCTGAGTGAGTGCCTCACTTGTAATTCCGTTATTAGAGTTCATATTCTTGATTAGGCGTCGAAGATAAAGAGATTGTGTTTGATGTCTTCCTCTTCGACTCTTTTTAACCTTTGGCTTGATGGAATCTTCTCCACCACTAGCTTGTGGTTTACGGTTGTTAGATTTAGGAGGGTTCTTAATAGAACCAGAGCCATGCTTATGTTCTGATGTCCTTGATTTTCCCTTTCCCTCTTTCTTTCCACGCTTACTTTGTGTACGAGTATCCGCTTTTGCAGGCATTTTTGATGTGTTGACACAAAAGGTCACCAATATATCTCTTTTCTTTAAGCCAGATTGGGAGTTATCTATATTACACTTCTAGTAACTACCAGTTAACTCAGAAGTATATTCATTTCTTGAAAAAGAGAGTTATTGTGTAATTCTAGAATTACACAATAACTCTCATGTGTAGCTTAAATGTATACACTTTTTCCTACAGTAAAGGTTTAACCCCTTGCGTGCATGGAGTACTTCTCACTCACTACGTGAGAGAGAAGCACTTTCCGATCGTTCACGATCGGAAAGTACCTATTTAAGTTACAACACTATTCAAACTAACTACAAGTCTCTAGACTATTACATTCTACCTGACACTCGTGTCGGAGTGGAACGACCTGCAGAACGGTTAAAAGACTTCGTGAATATCTAGACTTAGTAGTTTCTATATTGTTATTTAATATAGAAATCCGTTGTCATTTTTCTTCTTATTCTTCAACTCCAAGATCTCTCAAAAATTGTAGAGATTTAGTGTCAACGTTTCTTATTGATTTTTCACTAAATGCACAAATAAATGTTCCTTCCAGAGTGCGACATCTTGACAGTGCAACGTATGCCTGACCAGGTAAAAAAACACTTGTTCCAATATCAACTACAATATAATCCAGAGTTGCTCCTTGGCTTTTATGGATTGTTGTGCTGTATGCTACTATTAAAGGCATTTGTATTCTTGCTAATAGCTTTCCATCAGGAGTTTTATACGTACGTTCCACTTTCAATATCACCTCAGTTCTACGGAGAAATTTTACTTCAACACCATCTCCGATGTATCCTGTTACTACTCCTCTGCTTCCATTGCACAACCCTCCTGACACATCCAGATTCCATGTTAACATTACTTGCGCTCCTATCTTAATATTTACAACTAGAGGTGCTACATCTTCTAGTACTTTCACATAATCTGCCACATATCCTCCTCCTTTTAATATTCTATCAGTTGCTGTGAACACTTTCTTCTCTGTGGGTAGTGATTCTAGATGCTCATAGTTCTCTCTTTCTACATCACGTTTCTTAGAGTACAAAATAGTGGGCATTACACTCCAGTCTATTTCCGCACGTGCATCTTCCGTTAGTCTACGTTTATACTCCTCCTGTTCTTTCTTAAATCTTAGCCAATTTTGATCATATGCTCTCATTCTTGCTTTTAGTTTCTTGATATCATCTTCATTAGGATTTCCAAGTCTTATCCGTGATAGTAATTCAAACCAGTCATTATCTGGGTATCTTTTAGGTTTGGTTAAGGATACTAACACTAAGTTTTCCAATAACTCCTTAAATTCTTGACTAGTAAAAATCCATTTATCTTTTACTGGCGGCAGTTGTAATAAATCTCCTACAAGTATTAACTGAATACCACCCCATACTTCCTCACTATCTCTAGTTAGCTTGGCTACCTCACTCATTTTATCGAAAAATCGAGTTCCAATCATTGATATCTCATCTATGATTATGATATCTACACCTAACCATCTTTTCCTGTACCTAGGATTTCCTTCTATATTTCTGTAGATAGATTCTGCTGTTCCACGTGCTAGACCCACTCCACCCCATGAATGAAATGTAGATCCCTGAATATTTACTGCTGCTACTCCGGTAGCAGCAGTTACTGCTACGTTTTTACCTTTTAGTTCCAACTCTTTTGCTAACATCCTAATGAGATAGGATTTGCCACATCCTGCCATTCCTATTATCATTGCAGACTCGTTAGCGAGTGTGATAGCATTACATATCTTGGTTACAAGTCTAGACGTCTTGCTTGTATCCATCTTGGAATATTCAATTATACTTAATAACTTACATTCAATTTTACTTTTGTATCCTAACTAAAGTTAGGAGACATGTATGTACACATCCACGAGTACTCGGCGGTTGCACGCAACCGTCGAGCGCTTCTCTCTCACGTAGTGAGAGAGAAGTACTCACCAACGAGGAGTACACCGGTACAAATGTTTCTAGTCTTCATCATCATCATCTATATCAAGCACGTCTACTTCTGATTCTGGATCGCTACCTACCACCACATCATCATCGACATCATCAATGTCGTCGATAGGTTCTTCTTTGGGCTTTGGAATTGGAATTGGTCCCATTCCTTCTAACAAGCTGCGCAAAACGCTAGCATTGTTCTTGTCAAGCTCGTACGCGTTCTGAAAGTATAAAAGGGGTTTTAGTCCATTTGGAGTACGGGCCTTATTAATAGTTACTGCCATTATTTCATCGCCAGTAAGTTGATTTAAAAACACTGCGACTGTATTTACTTTTTGAGCCTCCTTCCATTTAGCTTGGTACCCATCAGCTGCGTAGAGCTTCTTTAGATGGTCTCCATTGTCACGAGCCATCTTAGATATCTGTTGGGTTGTTGGACCTTTGGGTGGTGTCTTTTGAGGTCGAGTAGGGAGGGTTTTTGGTGTGGGAGATGACTGATTAGCACGTTGGAGTCTGCGTTCTGCCATACTCAATTGTGGTTTCTTGGGTGCGTTCGGAGTACGTGCATTTGAAGTTGAAG
>SDBT01007232.1_pt1 | contig 18303 bp, 13 predicted proteins | sample 2277101 | NCBI WGS metagenome assembly SDBT01 (sample SAMN10404973, study PRJNA504765) | marine sediment metagenome | isolation source: marine sediment core GS10_PC15, 103 cmbsf | place: Arctic Ocean: Southern Knipovich Ridge | collected 2010
AAATCCACCTACAATCATGACATGCACCCGAATAGCGTTAGGGGAGAAATTTTGCTTGACAGAAAGGGGGGTAAGCTGGTAAAGTAATAGCGGTGAAGCTGGTGGATTTTAAAACCTGGCTGGCTGTAACGACATATTAGGCCCACGGAGGTGCGGTGTGCGAGCCTCAAGCAGGCGAAAGCGGGCAGATGCAGATTTGAGCGTATAATTGCGCGTCGGCCGCGCGCGAGAGGAGATAAGCACCCTCACCATTCGTATTTGACAGGCACAAAGTTTGTGGAGTTTTATTGTTGTCTGTTCAAGGCTGTTTTAGACAGGCGCGATTAAGGTAATTGTGAAGGTCATCGTGCGCGGTGCACAAAACGGTCGCGGCTCTCGAGACAAGCTTTGGCTCAGGGCCAAGGAAAATTTTAAAGTTTTATTTTTTAAAGGAGGACTATTATGAACAGAAAATTGTTATTGTTGGTTTGTTTTGTTTTTCTTGCAGGACTGGGCGGGGTCGTCTAATTTTTTGTTCTGGCCAATGCTATTCGGTAGAGCCAGTAGGCGATGGCAAGGAGCAGAAGGATACCAGGCCATGTTCCCACAGGTTTTTTTAGTATTGCCAGCACATCTGGTTTGCCGCTTAGCACAATAGGTATCGCCAGTAAAATACCAATCAGTGCCTCGCCGGTAATAAGGCCTGACGCAAACAACAGCCCTCGGCGGCTTGCCAATTCCACGGTGTCCTTCGGGACCTGTTTTCTTCGATGATACAGCTTGATGACCAGATGAATTATGCCGCCGGCGAGGATGGGGACCTCCAATTCAAGTGGCAAGTAGATTCCAATTGCTACGGCCAGAACCGGTGTACGAAATGAACTGCCGCGGCGGACCAGACATTCATCGAGTATTATCACGAAGATGGCGAGTCCGACTCCAATCCATACGAACCTCCAAGGCAGAGCACCTTCGAATACACCTTTTGCAACAGAGGCCATGAGATTGGCTTGGACGGCAATGAGTGGATTGTCTCTGGCTGACTGATGGCCGGCAAATCCGTAGGCCCTTAACAGAAGCGTCAGTACCGGTGCCATTACCAAAGCGGCTGAGAGGGTACCGACCATCTGCATGATCTGCTGTTTCCAGGGCGTAGCGCCTACGAGGTAGCCGGCTTTTAGGTCCTGCATATTATCTCCGGCAATAGCGGCTGCGCAGCAGACAACGCTGCCGATGATTATCGCAGCGGGCGGACCATTTTTGGCGCCGGAGCCCATCAGCATCAGGAGCAGAAGGGATGAGATGAGAACGGTTGCTATGGTGACTCCGGATATAGGATTGTTTGAAGAGCCGACGATTCCGGCCATGTAGCCGGCGACTGCGGAAAAGAGAAAACCGGTGAGCAGCATCGTCACAGCCATCGGGGCCGATATTGCAACCTTCTGGACGAAAATCTGGTAGAGAACAAACAGGGGGACGACCGAGCAAATCATGAGAGTCAAAATCCACCTCATCGGAATATCTCTTTCGGTTCTGGGTATTTGAGAAGTTTGGGCCTTGAGGCCTCCATAGGCGCGGAGGCCGCTTTTGATTCCTTTGGTGATTGATTTTCTTAGTTTGAGAATGGTCCAGAGCCCGCCGACGAGCATTGCCCCTACGCCGATGTAGCGGGTGTACGTAGACCAGAGCTGGTTTGCCCATTCGAGGGCAGGCAGGGCCTGACCATCGACTACGGGCCAAGTCTGGCAAGCTGCGCAAACCGGTATTGCGATGAGCCAGTTAATCAGACCGCCGAGAAAAATCAGTACGGCAATATTCAGGCCGACGATGTAGCCGACGGAGAGCAAAGCGGGACTTAGATTGGAGCCGAAGTAGGCGATTGTTGGGCCCAGTCTTCGTGCGGTCTCAAAGACCTCGGCCCAAATTCGCAGACCAGACGCACCCAGCTTGAAGAGGCCTGCTGCCGCTGCCGCCTGGGCGATGTACTTGATGTCCTGTCCGCCTCGCTGCCCTGATTCGAGGACCTCGGCGGTGGCTATGCCTTCGGGAAATTTTAGCTTGTCTTCGATGATGAACGCACGGCGCAGCGGTATGGTAAAGAGCACTCCGAGGAGACCTCCGAATCCGGCTATGACAGTTACCCAGATAAAGTCGAAGTCAGTCCAGTAGTTGAGAATAACCAGTGCGGGGAGTGTAAATATGACTCCTGCAGCGAGGGACTCACCTGCTGATGCGGCAGTCTGGACGATATTATTTTCGAGGATGTTGCTTTGCCGAAAGAGCCTGAGGACTGCCATTGAGACGACCGCTGCCGGTATGGATGCGGAGACGGTCATTCCGGCGAAGAGTCCGAGATATGCGTTGGCGGCTGCTAAGACAATTGAGAGCAGAACGCCCAGGACGACAGCTTTGATTGTAATTTCGGGCAACGAATGTTTTTGGGAATCCATTCCTGAGTAGTGCCTCCAAATCCGTGAAGGTCATAAGGAATTTATCGGTTACTCGACAAACTGTGCGATAAAGTATTTGGGAGTTAGCGGTTCTCCTGTTACTCGTTCAATCATATCGTTAAAATGATAGAGATCGCCGGTTTCAAAAACTTTTTGCCGCAGTAAATCTCCGGCTTTTCTCTGGTTAACGTAACTTACGTTTTGGTCGGATTGGAGCTTCAGGACGTTATGAACAATACAGTGGTGTAGCTGGGATGCGAACAATTCACCCAAGATGTAGTTGTGGTAATAACAGGGCGATGAAGCGATGTGGATTTTTGCGGCCCAGTCCGGCTGGTTACGGTCTTGTGGTTTTTTTACGAGCTGATATTTTTCGACCATTTGCCACCAGAGGGAATTTAGGTCTTGGTCGAGATTTGCATAAAGCTGCTTTTCGAAATGGTACATTACCATTGCCCATCGGGCAAAGAAGATTTGTTTGAGCCGCGCGTACTTTAGGCTGGCCTTTTCGATTTCGGTGCGATGCTGGTCTGAGAGCTGTAACATCTGCTGAATCCAGGCGGGGTTTCGGCTTAGCCTGCCAAAAAACATTGCGATGCCTTCGGTTGCAAAGCTGTGAACGGGGCGTCGAAGCAGGTACGGGACGTCGGGGTTGTGATATTTGTCATAAACTGCGTGGCCGAGCTCGTGCAATATGGTTTCCATCCAATACTCGTTATTTTTGAGATTACAGAGGATGCGCACGTCGCCGGCTCTGTCGATATCGGCGCAAAAAGCGTGGGGGTTTTTGCCCTGTCGGTCGTAGAGGTCGCTGTTGGCAAGTATTGATTGGACGGGCAGGCCGATACCGGCGTAGAAGTCGGCGGCCAACTCTTTAACGTCTCTGTCCTGGTAGTAGGCGTCCAAATTGAGGTCATATACAAGCGGGGTTTCCTGGAAGAAGGGGTCGTGATAATGCCAGGGCATGAGTTGCGTAACGTCAGCGCCGTACTTGGCGGCCAAAATTTCGTCAAGCCGAGCCTTTAATTCGGCAAAAGGCTCGTTAGTCAGTTGATGCAGTTCGTTGAAAATATCGTCTACTTCTGCGACGTTTTGCTCGGTGACGGCAAGAGAGAGGGTGTGGAAGTTATTGAAGCCGACGTTGCGGGCGGCTTTATTTCTGAGCTTGACCAATCGGATAATATCAGGGGCAACTATGGGGGCCACCTGCTTGCTGGCAAGCCAGGCCTGTTTTCTCTTTTCCGAATCAGTTTCTGTTTTGAGAATTTGTTTAATCTGGTTGGTTGTGACTTCTCTGGAGCCGATAGTGCCGCGAAAGGTGCTGAAGTTCTTCTCGACTTCTGTTTCCAGCTCGACGATTGTTTTTAGCAAGTCCGCTTCTATTTGGTTCCTCAGGTAGGCATTATGCAATTGAACCAGCCGTCGGGCCAGTATTGGGTTCGTTACCTGTCCGGCTTCTCTGAGGTCGTTTAGAAAGGCGAATTCGTCGGGATTGCTGTAGAGCTGACGAATTACCAGTTTTAAGCTGCTGAGCTTCTCATATTCGGCAGGGTCGCCGGTTGTAGCAGCGGCCCACCAGGCAAGGTTGGCCTGTTTTTCGATTGGCTTTATTCTTTCGATGTGGTCGGCGATGAACTTCTCCAACTGTTTCTCCTTTGTATAAGGTTGGCAACCAAAAAAAGAGGCGGTCATCGTAAGGAGCAAACCTGTGGTTAATAAAATCCTTATTATTCGTCAGCCCTTTCAAACATTGGATTCTGCGTTGCTTTCATGTTGTGGTCTACTGGTCAGTTACTGCGTTTTATTGAGTTCCGGCATATTCGGAATTCATTTGGTCTTTGGTTTGATTATTGAGGAGGAGGAGAGCTTTGTCAACTTCTTTTGCGTGACGGCATTGTCAGGGCATTTTGGCGGGGAAGACTTTGTGAGGGCAGCGGGTGCAGAGCTGACTGTGTCATAAGGCGACAGTAACTGTCGGGACGTATGCGCCAATATTTTTTGTGTTTTTTCAGGTTTTAACTCCCTGTGGGAGTTAGTGCTTATCCATCAATTTGGTAAAGGTTTCAAACAGATAATTTGAGTCGTGCGGGCCCGGTGAGGCTTCAGGATGGTACTGCACACAAAAAGCAGGAATGTTTTTGCAGCGAAAGCCTTCAAGCGTATTGTCGTTTAAGTTAATGTGCGTCAGCTCAATGCCCTTGTCTTTCAGCGAACTGGGGTCTATGCAGAATCCGTGATTCTGGCTTGTGATTTCTATGTGGCCGGTAAGCAGATTCTTGACGGGGTGATTGGCGCCGTGATGGCCGAATTTGAGTTTGAATCTTTCGCCGCCAAGTGCTAATCCAAGGAGCTGATGTCCAAGGCAGATTCCGAAGATGGGGACACGGCCGAGCATCTTTCTGATTTGGGCTATTGCGTAATCGACACCGCCCGGGTCGCCGGGCCCGTTGCTGAGGAAGACCCCATCGGGCTTTTGCGCCAGGACTTGTTTTGCCGAAGTATGGGCCGGTACGACGCGGACGTCACAGGCGTGTGAGCGAAGCAATCGGAGGATGTTGAGCTTGATGCCAAAGTCGAAGGCGACAACCGTGTATTTTGTAGGTGGCTTCTTCTCACGACCGGTCAGCACATCTACTACGCCGCGGTCCCAGCTATACGGTTTTTTGACAGTAACGTCTGTTACTATGTCCCTGTCCCAGAGGCCGGGGTATTTACTTAACTTTTTTCGTAATTCGGCGATGCGAAATTCGGTTGAAGAGATAATTCCCTTCATAGCACCTTCGGTTCGGATATGTTTGACGAGTTTTCTGGTGTCGATACCCTCAAGACCGATGACGTCATTATTTTTCAGGAATTTGCTGAGGGAGCCTTTACTTCGCCAGTTGCTGGGATAGTCGCAGTTTTCCTTGACGATAAAGCCGCTGGCAAAGACTCTGCGAGATTCCGTGTCGGCCTTATTGGTTCCGTAGTTACCAATCAGGGGATAGGTCATGGTGATTATCTGCTCATTATATGAGGGGTCGGTCAATATTTCCTGGTAGCCGGTCATGGCAGTATTGAAGACGACCTCACCGCACTTTTGGCCTTTTGCGCCAAAAGATGCGCCTTCAAAAACGGTGCCGTTTTCGAGAAGCAGGATGGCTTTCACTTACCGGTCTCCTTATAGTATAGCTGGATAGGCTTGACGCTGATTTTTCTTCGCTTCATTGCATCAATTGCCTTTGCAACAGCCTGGGCGCCCCTTATGGTTGTCACGTATGGTATTTGTTTATCGAGAGCGCTTCTTCTTATTGAAAAGGAATCCATAATCGACTGTTTGCCGACGGTGGTGTTTATAATCAGGTTGATTTTGTTATTTATGATGGAATCGACAATGTTTGGCCGGCCTTGTTTGACCTTGAGTACGAACTCCGAAGGGATGTTATTTTTGATGAACTCGATGCAGGTGCCCTTTGTGGCGACGATTTTGAAGCCCATCTGATGTAGGCTCCGGGCCACGTCGACCGACTTTTGTTTGTCGGCGTCCTTGACGCTGAAAAGGACATTTCCGGAGAGGGGCAGGGTATTGCCGGCCGCTATCTGTGATTTTGCAAATGCGATTGCGAAGTCATCGGAGATTCCCATCACCTCTCCTGTCGAAAGCATCTCGGGGCCCAGGAGGGTATCTATGCCAGGGAACTTCAAGAATGGGAAAACGGCTTCTTTAACGGCGAAGTGGGTGCGGCGGACCTCTTTGGTGAAGTTCAACTCATCGAGTGTCATGCCGGCCATTATTTTTGTAGCAAGTTTTGCAAGCGGGACACCGATGGATTTGGAGACAAAGGGGATGGTTCGGGAGGCCCGGGGGTTGACCTCAAGAATGTAAACATGGTTATTTTTTACTGCAAACTGGATGTTTATAAGGCCTTTAACTTTTAATTCGAGTGCCAAGAGTTTAGTCTGGCGTTTAATCTCATTGAGGAGCTTTTTGCTGAGCGATACAGGTGGCAGGGAGCAGGCGCTGTCGCCGGAGTGGACGCCGGCCTCTTCGATATGCTCCATTATTCCGCCGATCACGACTTTTTTGCTGTCGCTGATGGCATCGACATCAAGCTCGGTGGCATCGTCAAGGAATTTATCAATCAGGATAGGGTGCTTGCCAGACGCTTCAATTGCGCTTTTGACACAGGTTTTTAGAGACTGCTCGTCGTAGACGATTTTCATCGCCCTTCCTCCGAGGACAAAGGAAGGCCGAACCAGCAGAGGATAGCCCAGTTTATTAGCGGTTTTGAGGGCCTGAGCGTAAGTTGTAGCGGTGCCGCTGTAAGGCTGGCGAAGTTTTAGTTTTTTGACAAGCCTGTTGAATCGCTTTCGGTCTTCGGCTCGCTCGATGCTGTCAGGTGAAGTGCCGATTATTCGGACGCCTGCTTTTTTCAGAGGTACGGCGAGTTTGAGTGGTGTCTGGCCCCCGAACTGAACGATTACGCCATCGGGTTTTTCTTTTTCGATGATGGAGATAACATCCTCGAAAGTAAGGGGCTCGAAGTAGAGGCGGTCGGAGGTATCATAGTCGGTGCTCACAGTTTCCGGATTGCAATTTACCATTATAGATTCGATGCCGATTTCTCTGAGAGCAAAAGCGGCGTGGACGCAGCAGTAGTCGAACTCAATTCCCTGTCCTATTCGGTTTGGGCCACCGCCGAGGATGATAATTTTTCTTTTCTTGCTGGGGTTGGCCTCACATTCGTTTTCGAAGGTTGAGTAAAGATATGGTGTTGCGGCTTGAAATTCGGCACCGCAGGTGTCAACGATTTTGTAAACCGCGTTTATTCCAAGTTTTTGGCGGTGTTTGCGCAAGTTTTGCTCCGTAGTGTTCAGCAAGGAGGCCAGATAGTTGTCGCTAAAACCGTATTCTTTGGCTTGGCGCAGAAGTGCGGGCTTTATGCCGGCCAATCGGGTCGACGCAACTTTGTTTTCCAGTCTGACAATATCTTTTATATTATTTAGGAACCAGGGGTCGATTTTCGTGAGGGTGAAGACCTCATCGACGGAGATTTTTCTTCTGAGGGCCTCGGCGATATACCAGATTTTGTCCCAGCAGTTTGTGCGGAGCTTTTCCTTCAACTGATAGTTCGAGAGTTTGTCGTTGATATATCGGGCATCCAGGGAATAGCGGTCTATTTCGAGCGACCTGATAGCTTTTTGCATTGCCTCTTTGAATGTTCTTCCGATTGCCATTGCCTCACCCACAGACTTCATCTGGACGGTCAGTTCAGGGTCGGTTTGTGGGAATTTTTCAAAGGTGAAACGCGGCCATTTTACAACACAGTAGTCGATAGTGGGCTCGAAACAGGCGGGGGTCTTCTTTGTGATATCATTCGGAATCTCATCAAGGGTATAGCCGACAGCAAGCAATGAGGCGATTTTGGCGATGGGAAAGCCGGTGGCTTTGGAGGCAAGTGCCGAGCTTCGCGAGACCCTTGGGTTCATCTCGATGACGTAGAGTTTGCCGTTGTCTGGATTGACGGCGAACTGGATATTGGAGCCGCCTGTTTCGACACCGATAGCCCTGATAATTTTGAGCGAGGCGTCGCGCATTATCTGATACTCTTTGTCGGTAAGGGTCTGGGCGGGGGCAACGGTGATACTGTCGCCGGTGTGAATACCCATCGGGTCAAGATTTTCGATCGGGCAGACAATAACGACATTGTCTTTTTTGTCTCTCATCACTTCCAGTTCATATTCTTTCCAGCCGACGACGGATTCTTCTATGAGTACCTGGCTTTTTGGACTTAGATTGAGTCCCCAGTGGACGTACTGGGTGTACTCTTCCATATTGTAGGCGACGTTTCCGCCGGTTCCGCCTAATGTGTAAGAGGGGCGGATAATGGCAGGCAGGCCGACGTGCGCGATAATTCTCTTTGCCTCTTGCCAGGAATGGGCATATCCGCTTTTTGGCACTTCAAGGCCGACATCCTCGATAATTTTCTTGAAACGGTCTCTCTCCTCGGCCCTTTTGATTGACTTTAAATTTGCGCCGATTAAGCGGACGTTATACCTTTTTAGAATTCCGCCTTCGGCCAGAGCGACAGCGGTGTTCAAGCCGGTTTGTCCGCCAAGTGTTGGCAGGAGGCTGTCGGGCCTTTCTCTTCGGATTATTTTCTCGATGATTTCGGGGGTAATCGGCTCGATGTAGGTTCTGTGAGCCATCTCGGGGTCGGTCATTATGGTGGCAGGATTGCTGTTTATCAGGACAATTTTGTAGCCTTGCTTTTTGAGGACTTTGCAGGCCTGTGCGCCGGAATAGTCGAATTCGCAGGCCTGGCCTATGACAATAGGCCCGGAACCTATAATCAATATTTTACGAATGTCTTTTCGTTTCGGCATTTAAGTGGGTCAGGATACTGTATTTTGACGACGGGTCAAGAGCGGTCGTCAAACTTTTTGTTTTTAGCATATACCAATCGTTGCGAGTTTAACACTGAGAATCCTTTAATAAATAGTATAAATTAAGGTCATAGACGCCAAAGAAGGGCAGTTATACGTGGGTGGGTTTGGGGCCGAGTTACAGATAGCCTAAGAATTTGGCTGCTATAACGAACATAGAATGGGCCCATACGAGCGGGGATACAGACGACTTTTTCTTATCTTTGAATATTTGCTCGGGGATGTACGTATCTATCCTTTCAAGAGGCCAAGTGAAATACTTCTTTGCGGTTTTGGTATCATTAGAAAGACAGTAGTAGATAGACATCCAAAAGTTGAGCAGGGGCCATGGGCCGGCCCCGGTTAAAGTTACCCATCCATTTTGCACGCCGCCACAATATTTATCGTGCGGGTATCTCAACAAGCCTCCATTGTTCACTGTGTTTTCTGCCATTATTTTTTCGACTGTTCTTTTCATCTTTTCATCAAGCGGCGGCAGTATTTCTGCTGGGTATACCAGCCCTAACAGCGAGGTATCCGGCAAGAAATCTTTTTTGCAGATTTGGCTGTTTTTGGCTATTTTACCTGCGCTGTAGGTTCTTGGAATGTAGTGTGCGCCGGATGAGTATATGTCATGAAAAACGCGTGACATTTCTTTTTCTGTTTTTCGCCAATTACGTTTTTCCCCCAATGAAGCAAGTGCGGCTCTAAGTCCGGCTGTGCACATAGCCAAAGAGTAAGTGTGATACCTTTTTTGTGTGGGACGGATGCATCTCTCCTCCCACAGGTCAAAATAAGGCAGACTAAATTTACTGCCTTTCCACAAATTAGAAATACCCGAAGCGACCTTTTCTATTAGCTTCTTAAATTTGGATATATCATGAATGTCAAAATGTTTTGCGTGGTGACTTATTGCGATTAGTAGGGCGCCGCTCTGGTCCGGTTGAAATTGTGTTCCGTGGTGCACTGCGTGCAGATAGCTATTTGCGACCTTGCTGGAAATTTTTAAATCGGTCGAACGTATTAACGTACCACAAATGGTACCGTTAACGTTGTACGCGTTGCAAAAAAGGCCGGTTTCCCTAAATCCTTCGGCTCTATTGAGGCACCAATCAAAGAATCTCTCCGGGATATCCTTTAGTCCCAGCAAATCCGCAGCCATACATGTGTATGCGGCGTCGCGAACCCAAACGTACCTATAATCCTGGGCAGTGGGTGGATAAACTGCTTTGTCGGAATTAGCGGCAACAATTGCACCATTCTCCAATGAACAATCCTGAATGACGTTTTTGCTGACCTGAACAAGCTTTTTGACAGTTTGTTTTTTCACTTTTGAGCCGTTGTGAGGTCGATCCCGGTTTAATGTCAATTTAGCCGGGCTGGCTGCATCTTCCTTTGTAAGAATATCTGACCCACTTATGAAATACAACTATCTACCGGTCACCGAACAAAGCTAAGAGCAGTATGCGCGGCGGTTTTAGAGAATGGCTGCTTTTGGGACCCCGATATGCTGAGGGAGTACGGGGATGCCTGAAGTTGGGGCCCTTTACAAGGAGGGACACGGAAAAGGTTGCAATAGCTTCCTGCATTCTTTTATAATACGGCGCACGGACAAAGACAGCAGTTTTAAGGGCAAAGTGAATGAAGAGAATATATCTACTTGTGGTTGTCGGTACCGGTCTTTTGTTTGGTGGGTGCAAGGCGCGGAAGGTTCGTTTTGTAACGATAGGTACCGGCGGCGTGACGGGGCTTTATTATCCTACGGGCGGTGCAATAAGCAAGATGGTCAACGATAAATTCGAGCAATACAGGATTAAGGCAACAGTCGAATCGACGAGCGGTTCAGTTTTCAACGTAAACGCGGTATTAAGCGGCGATTTAGATTTTGGCGTGGTTCAGTCAGACAGACAGTACCAGGCGTATAACGGACTGGCGGAGTGGTCTGAATCGGGCAGACAGACCGAGCTTCGGTCAGTATTTTCAATCCATCCGGAATCGATTACGTTGGTCGTAGCCCAGGAGGCTGGCATCAGGGAGATTAAGGACTTAAGAGGCAAGAGAATAAATCTGGGCAGTCCGGGCTCCGGACAGCTGCAGAACTCAAGGGACGTGTTGGCGGCAGGGGGGCTTAGTGAAGAGGACCTGTCCGCCGAATACGTCAAGGCTATAGAGGCACCGGGACTACTACAGGATGAACGGCTGGACGGCTTTTTCTATACGGTCGGACATCCCAGTGGTAACATCAAAGAGGCGACATCCGGCAGGGTTAAAGTCTTTATCGTACCGGTCAAAGGGCCAGCTGTAGATAAAATGCTTGAGAAGTATCCTTACTATACAAGGTTGCTGATACCACAGTCATTTTATCCTTACGCCTTAAATACTGAGGATATTGAGACAATCGGTGTGAAGGCGACTTTTGTTACGTCAAAGAAGGTGGATGCAAAGATTGTATATGCTATAACCAAAGAGGTGTTCGAGAATTTTGAAGACTTCAAGTCCCTTCACCCAGCTTATCGAGTGTTGACAAAACCAGAGATGCTCAATGGGCTTACTGCTCCTATTCATAAAGGTGCTTTGAGATATTATAAGGAAGCAGGCCTTTACAAATATATAGCTGCGAAGCTGGTGGCAGATTAGAGGGGGACTTCAAAGAGTATTTATGGCAGACATAAGACGCAATAAAGGCACGGGCCGAGCCGTCATTGGCATACTTTCGGTTGGCTGGGCCCTTTTTCAGCTTTCACTTCCACGTTTTGTAATACTCGACAGTATAACGATACGAGCGGTTCACTTGGCTTTTGCGGTGACACTTATATTTTTGTCGCTTCCGGCCAGCAGGCGCAAGCAAAAGGAGCACTTGGGTGCTTGGGCCAGGCGCGTTTCGCCGTTAAACTATCTTCTGGCGGTGACGGGGTGTCTTAGTGCACTTTATATTGTTTTTGACTGGACCGGGATATCGATGCGGTCAGGGATACCAATCTGGCGGGATATTCTCATAAGTGTAATATTGATTATCCTTCTACTGGAGGCATCGAGACGTGTGGTTGGCCCGGCCCTTTCGGTCATTGTTATTGTTTTTACACTATATGCATTTTTGGGTCCATACATGCCATCGGTTCTTGCCTTTCGGGGCGTGTCGCTGCGCAGGTATCTCAGCCAGATTGCTCTATCTACAGAGGGAATATATGGCATTCCCCTTGATGTGTCTGCGAATATGGTTTTTTTGTTTGTTTTATTAGGTTCGATGCTCGATAAGGTTGGTGCGGGGCGTTTTTTTAATGACCTTGCGATTTCGTTACTGGGTCGATTTAAGGGTGGTGCTGCCAAGGGTGCCATCGTATCGAGCGGACTGATGGGGTTGTTCTCAGGTTCAAGCATCGCCAATGTTGTTACAACAGGGACGTTTACGATTCCGCTAATGAAGAAGGTCGGCTATCCCGGAAAGATAGCTGCGGCGACGGAGGTTGCGGCAAGTACCAACGGCCAGCTAATGCCGCCGATAATGGGGGCGGCGGCATTTATTATCGCAGAATACTTGGGCGTGGCCTATATTGACGTTATAAAGGCGGCAGCAATTCCGGCCTTTGTATCCTATTTTGCGTTATTTTATATTGTCCATCTCGAGGCCTTGAAACTCGGGATGAAGGGGCTGCCTAAGTCGGATATTCCCGGCTTTGTTACAGTTCTAAAAAGCGGGTTCTATTATCTGATTCCGTTAGTGGTTTTAATATATGAATTAATAGTTGTACGCCACAGTCCCAAGCTGGCAGCTTTTAATGCGATTGTGGTCTTGATGGTGATTGTCTTTGTAAGGGAGTTGGTCAAGGCAATTAAAAACGAAACGTCCATTTATAAAGCGGTCGTTAGCAGCGCGAAAACTATTGGCGCGGGGCTGATTGCGGGTTCGCAAAATATGCTGCTTGTAGCTATAGCAACAGCTACGGCCGGCATTGTCGTCGGTATCGTTGCAATGGGCATTGGCAGTATGGTCGTTCAGATTGTCGAGATACTTTCAGCAGGCAATATTTTTCTACTGCTACTAATAACAGCAGTTGCAAGTCTGGTTCTCGGGATGGGATTGCCGACAACGGCGACGTATATTGTTATGGCATCGATAACGGTTCCGATAATAATAAACTTAAGCTCGGCAAGTGGCATCGGCGTTATTCCGGCAATAGCGGCTCACTTGTTCTGTTTCTATTTCGGGATTCTGGCCGATGATACGCCGCCGGTAGGACTGGCGGCCTATGCTGCTGCTGCCATTGCAAAATCCGACCCCATACAGACAGGGCTGTACGGATTTTTGTACGACTTGAGGACTGCAGTTATTCCCTTTATGTTTGTGTTTAATGCGGAGCTGGTTCTTTACGGCATCGATAGCCTTCCTCAAGCTCTATTGATTTTTACGATGGCGATATTTGGAGCATTTGCATTTGCAAACGTCGTCCAAGGCTGGTTTCTAATAAGGAATAAATGGTACGAGGTTCCGTTGTTGCTTACTGCTTGTCTTATATTATTTTATCCGGCTGTTATAACACAGATTTTCAATCTGCACTACGGACTCAGATATTATATGTACTTTGTCGGGATGGGCGTTTACGGCCTGTGTTATCTGATTCAGAAGCTAAGGCTTAAGAGGTCATAGAAAGCGATTAGCAAGCTATCCATGGAGCCGGTCTGTTGACTATTTTGTTCTTGACGGTAAAATTAGGGGACACAGGAAAGATTAGATTAGAAATCATTTTTCGAGGTATGATGTGATGATGGGCAAGAATAATAAAATCGATAGGAGAGAATTTTTGAAGACGGCTGGGGCGGGTATTGGCTCTGTTCTTTTCACGGCTCAAGTAAAAGCTATAGCAAGTAACGAGCAGGCTTCAGTTAAACAGCCCGAGTCTGAACTGATGAAGGTGCCCAGACGAAAGCTCGGCAAAACCGACATTGAGGTTCCGGTGCTGTCGCTTGGTGTAGAGTTCAACGCGCTTGAGAAGCAGGTGGTTCTTGGAAAGGCCCTCGAGTACGGGGTAAATTATTGGGACACTGCTGAAACCTACGCGGGCGGCAACGCGGCTCTGGGGGTGGGTAAGTTCATGCGCGAGCATTCTGAGTTGCGGGAGAAGATTTTTATTGCGACCAAGGCATCGGGGTCGAAAGGCAGTTACGATGAGCACAAGCCAGTGCCAGCGGATGTGGAAAAGTGTCTGTAGGGGTCCTTGAGGAGACTGGCCACCGATTACGTCGATATTTACTTCAGCTTTCATGGCTTGTCCGACCCTGTTCATTTGACGGACGAGGTCAGGGACTGGGTAAAAAGCGCAAAGCAGCGGAAGCTGATTCGGTTTTTCGGTTTCAGCACGCATAAGAACATAGCTCGGTGTCTGGCTGTTGCTGCCAAGCTCGACTGGATTGACGTGATAATGACAGTCTACAACTTTCGACTGATGCACGATGCAGAAATGCAAGCTGCGATTGACGCGTGTCATAAAGCAGGGATTGGCCTTATTGCTATGAAGACGCAGGCGTTCGGCCAGGAACTTGAAACCGACGAGGAGAAAAAACTTGTCAAACCATTTCTGGACCGTGGCTTTACTAAGGGCCAGGCGAAGATAAAAGTTGTGCTGGAAGATGAGCGAATTAGTTCAGCTTGTGTTGGAATGGAGAGCGTTGCTCTGCTGGAATCGAACGTTGCAGCAGTGCTGGATAAGACTAAATAAGCCGCAGAGAGGTGTGGCCGGAAATCTCCGCTCCGAGCGCAAGAAAAGCCAGCCTAAGTGACTGGCCTTACTTGGCTTAACAAAAAAGCGGGGGCAGGAGTCAGCGATTTCTGTGTAGAGCTCAATGGCTTTGCGCAAGTCGGCCTGTGTGGGTTCTTGTCCTTTGGGTGGAGTACTAACAAGCCGGGCCATTGCATAAAGGATGTTGAAACGCTGGTCGTGATTTGGCTCTGCCTCCAGAGCTAATTGATAAAGATGTAATGCCTCTTGTCGGTCGGGCCCGGCGTTCCGGGTGTATATATCGTGATGTTTACGGGCCTGGCGGACCAGCTCATGTGGCCTTTTTGTGCTCGCGCCCGTTGTCAGTGACGAGGCTAAGAGCACCGTAGCCGAGAGTCCTATTAGCTTGTGCAAGTTCTCGTTCACAACCTTTCCTAAGCAGCGAGATGTTGAACAACCTGGCAGGAGTAATTGATTACGACAACTGTCCTGCCTCTATGAGCTATTGCCGGAAAATGTGAAAATCTCGGAAAAAAAAATGGGGTTTTTTATGAGACTGTAGCAAGATTACAGACAATGTTGCCTGCTGAACAATTGTCGGTCGCAGCAAAATTGTGGCAAAAACCCAATCGAGCGTCTGAATCCGCTTTGAAGGCAGGTCTAATCCCGGAATCACCCGATTGGAATCTTATATAACTGGTTGTAAACAAAGGTCTTAAATGCCATTTGGTCTGTAAAGTTACCACAGTCTCTTTTTTATGAGGTTTTCATAACTTGGGCCGGCAAAAGGAATTAGGTGGCAGGAATTTTTGAGGGTTTTGCAGGGGGTGGATGGTGAGCGGCTGCGGTGAGCGCGGTCGAACCGCCGAAGGGAGCCGTGCCGAAGGAATCCGCCTAATCTGCGTCGAAACTCTCTGTTTACTCGCGTTTACCTGTCCTGAGCTTGCCGAACGGCTAAATGCTAATTGCTCCGAGCGACCAGCGATGAGCGGCGAATATGTTCCCCTCCTCTAACTTAAAACTAAACACCTTGTCCTGAGCTTGTCGAAGGGCCCGACTTCGCCACCAATTTTTTCTCCTTTTCCTTTTGACTTTTCCCTTTATTTCCGCTATTCTATCCCCCGTAACAAGGCCGCACCCAAGAGCGGAAAGCTTCAACGAAATGACCAAACAACGTAATTAGCCCTCCAATTTATTGCGCGGGTTATCCCTGTTTACGCCTAGTACTCTGTAACGGATAGGTTGCATAGTTTAAGGTTTTCTTGCCGATGTAATATGAAAACATTTGGTAAGGAAACCGAAAATGCAGAAGAAATTCATAGTTGATTTGACAGGTAAAGAGCGTGAGGGTCTGCGAGAGCTGGTCAAAAAGGGCAAAGTTGCCGGCTATAAGATTCGGCACGCCCAGATGCTGTTAAAAGCAGACCAGGGCAAACATGGGCCTGCCTGGCCGGATGAAAGGATCGCCGAGTCATTCGGAGCCCATAGTGCCACGGTAACCAGATTACGACAACGTTTTGTCGAGGAAGGCTTGGAGCCCGCACTGCAGCGTAAGAACCGTCAGAACTATACCCGTAAGCTCGACGGGGATGCTGAGGCCCATCTGATTGCTGTTGCCTGCAGCGAGCCGCCCAAAGGTTATAAACGCTGGACATTGAGATTACTGGCGGGCCGGATGGTTGAGTTGTCGGTGGTGGCCTCAGTTTCACATATGACCATTAGCCGGACGCTTAAAAAAACGAACTTAAGCCTTGGCGTGTAGAGCAATGGTGTATTCCGCCGAAGGCCAATGCGGAGTTTGTCTGCCAGATGGAAGAAGTGCTGGATTGGTATAAAAGGGCTTATAACCCGAAAAAGCCGCTTGTTTGTTTTGATGAAAGGCCCAAACAGTTGATAAGTGATCTTCGCAAGCCGATGTTGGCCAAACCAGGTCGGGCGGCTCGCTACGATTATGAATATAGGCGTAACGGGGTTGCCAATATATTTATGATGTTTGAACCTTTGGTTGGCAAACGGCATGTGAAAGCAACTGACCGCAGGACAAAGAAGGATTGGGCTTATTGTATGCGTCAGTTGGTCGATGAGCTTTATCCGCGGGCTGAAGCTATTGTTCTGGTGATGGATAACCTGAACACACATAAAAAGGCCTCGTTGTATGAAGCCTTTGAACCGGCTGAGGCCAGGCGTGTTGCGGATAAACTTGAGATTCATTACACACCAAAGCATGGAAGCTGGCTGAATATGGCTGAGATAGAGGTGAGTGTGATGAGTCGCCAATGTTTGTCTGACCGGATGGACAACATGGATAGGCTCAAAAGCGAGGTGTTGTCATGGTCGCAAGCTCGAAATGCTGATAAGTCTAAAGTTGATTGGCGGTTTACCACGACCGATGCACGGATAAAACTCAAGAAGCTCTACCCTACAATTTAGCTGTTACTGAGCACTAGGGCACAGGTCGAAGCGTAGCATAGATGCCTTAGGTTGGCACAAGTTACCTATTTTTTTCCTTTCATTATGTACTCTCGTAATATGTTTAATATTAATGTAATGATACCACAAGACCAACCAGTAAAGTGCACTTTCCCCATAACCGAACGGTATATCTCATATTTAGCCTTCTCCATGTATCGAACGGTTCCATGCTCCATTCGAGAATCCGCCGGATCGGAAGTAATACCATCTCCATACCCATAAATTATCGCACTAATGGTTATTATCAGAAAACAGAGAACAAAAAGACTAGCGGAGACAAGTATCCCCCAAAATAATACTTTCATTAACATAATCGCTTCTTAGCCTCCATTCATACCATAGCCAAGATATTGATTCGAAGTTTGCGTCCACACGTTTCTTTGCAACCAAGAGTCCACACAACTTACACAAACCTGAACTTCTATAGGGTCTAAGTATACAGTTCAATTTTAAGATTGCCAAGTTGCATAACAGAAGAAATTATATCTACAGCAAGCTCTTGATATCATTATGGAGGTTCTCTGAAAACTGCCTTGCCTCCACAGCCGTATCTCCTTGTGGTGGAGCTACATATGTGTTCAAGAAATCCAATATCGGTTTATTCACAGCAAATGGCCCGGCCCAATACCACGCCGTAGTAAATCCCCATACTGCGCTACTTGAAGATAGCATGCCGCCCACTTTGTAGCCATAAGGTCTTTTTCCTAAGGGAGACCAGAACAAGGCCCCACTCATTCCGGGGGATATTCCAGCCCTCGATCTCAGTCCGGCAAAAGGCCTGAAAATACCCTTTGTAGCAGCGAAACTTGTAGTTAAAAATAACTTTTCATAGTTTTCTACTTCTTCTACCCGGTATACAGGTCCAGCCTCTACAGAAAGACCATATCCCGATAAGCCAACCATAAGCCCACCAGCTATATAGTCATACCATCTGCCTTTGGATTTGATATATACAAAGTCGCTGCAATACTCCCCACCTATTCCAGCTAGACCTGGCCATCCGCCTGCGTTTAAGACCGTACCTGAAAGCGTAATTGAGAAAAACTAGGGACAGTCACCTATTTTTCAACACCCAAAACCCACAATTCCTCTCAACGCAAGGAATTCCGCACACTTTAGGGCCATTATAGGGGATAAAGTTCGGATTTCAATAGAAAAAAGCTCAAACTTAGGGGTTTTTCCAAGCTCTCAGCATTTCACAATTAATGCCAGTTGTAACACTATCTGTTATAAATAGTTATAAGACTTCAAAGCATCACCCTTGACTTTTCATGTCGGCCCAA
>SDBT01007233.1_pt1 | contig 18303 bp, 21 predicted proteins | sample 2277101 | NCBI WGS metagenome assembly SDBT01 (sample SAMN10404973, study PRJNA504765) | marine sediment metagenome | isolation source: marine sediment core GS10_PC15, 103 cmbsf | place: Arctic Ocean: Southern Knipovich Ridge | collected 2010
GTTTTTCAACTGAGATCATGCAAGCCGTGCTTCCCTACCTGGCAGCGCTTCCCAAAACGAATACTCACATCAACCTCAACACGGCTAGCGCCGAAGTGTTATCCACCTTAGGTGTTGGCCTGAGCTTATCGCAAGCCAAATCAGTAGTCGCCACACGTCAAGCCCAAGGCGGTTTTAAATCCATGTCCGATTTCACCGACTCACCCATCGGTAAGCAATTACAACTTCCCAGCAATCAATTAACCTTAAAGAGCGAATTTTTTCTAAGCCGCGCCGACGTCAAACAAGGCCGCCAACACCTACGTGTGTTCACCGCCATGCAACGCATGGCCAAGCCTGAACGGATCAAAATTTTATGGCAAAGTTTAGGAAGTTTTTAGACTCAATACCCCTCGTGCTTCAAGATGCGAGGGGTATATAAATCTTTCGCCGCAATAATAACAACGTGGCGCAATGAATGCTTCAGCACAAAACGGGTTGGCAATGTGGTGTGATTGGCGCGTTTCGTTTGCCATATAATATAACCCTCAGGATGTTGCTGCGCCCAAGATACCATCGCTCCTGTAGAGATCACTTTCCCCGCAGGCAAGCGTTTAGGCCCCGCGGTATATTGATCACCTCCATAATAACGGACATACGCCACGGGGGCAGTTCGACGTTGTGGCTGCTGCAAAAAATCAATCAGCGGATCAAACGACGAAACACGTTGTGCGATGGGCATGTACCCCACCATACAAATCAACATCAGCAAACCGCTGAGCACACTGATCCTCATAATCACCGACGTTAAGGGGCGCGTCTGACTGCGCCATAAGATCAACAAGCCTCCAAGCAATACCAAACCCGGCAATAACAAACCCTGCCAGGTGAATTGTGCAAGAGGATACAGGGCAGTCAGCCAATGACTAAACGGTGACGCAGCCAACAAACCAACGGCCAAAACCCCTAATCCCCAAAAATAACTTTTGTAAAGATTTTCCGGCATTTTTTCAGTTTGGGCTGCGCGGGCAAAGATATACGCTATCAAGAGACTGGTGTAGGCAATTAACGGCAAAATATATCTCGTGGCTTTGCCTGCTATACAGCTCAAGATAACAAAAATAGTTATGCTGCTGTGCAGCAGTAATCGAAACACAGGATCACGATCCGTTTTCACAGCATGAATAGTGCGTCGCCATAAAAAGATCCAGATAATCCAAGGCAACAACAACGGCGGAAATTTATAAAGATAAAATCCAAACGACTTATGGCCATAAGTATGCCCAGCACCTAAACCGCGATGGATAATATAGTGCTGAAACTGCTGCCAACCTAATGCTTGATAAATATGACTTAACCACAATCCCACTACGACTAAACAACACAGCAGACTCAAGCCAAGATAACAAAATAGTTTTGCACGCGACAGAGAAAATTGTTTATGCCCAATGATAAGAAATAGAATGGGTACTAAGGTGTAACAAAAAATAATAGGCCCTTTGCTCAAAAAACCCAAGGTGATTGCCACAGCATACAAACACCAAGCGTATTTACGCTGCGTGGCGATAAGACTGATGCTATACAAAGTCAACACCGTGCAGCACAACACCATGCCATCAAAGGTGAACCTGTTACTGCTTAGTAGAAAAAATAGTGAACCAAACAACACTGCAGCCGGCAAGCCTGCCTGGTTTTTCAAATCTGGCCACAAATTCGAAAACGTCGCACTTAGCAAGCAAACACTTACCACCGCAAACAAAGCTGGCAATAAAACCAGCGACGGATCATTCGGCCCGGTAACCAACCACAACGCTTTTATCGTCCAAAACAATAACGGTGGCTTATTGAAATACAAACCCCCATCATCGTGCAATGGCAACCAATGACTACTGCGCCACAAATGCAAAGCGATATTAAGATAATGATGTTGCTCACCCGGAAAAAAATGCGGCGCCAGCAACGCACGCAACAGCGCGAAGCCTATTATGGCCAAACTAAAGTGAACTAATTGACGGTTAACGGTTGTCATACTGACGTATATCTCTTCGGACCCACCTTCGGGTGGCACTCATTCAAGCCACACAGTATACCGTAAAGTCCCTACCCCAGCGAAATCTGGAATCCAGCTTTCGCTAGGGTGACCAACTTCATGGCATTTAGCCTGGAAAACCAAATTGATATTGCTATATACTCTAGCCCAATGGCTAATCGTTTATTTTTACAATGTGATGATCGTGGAATCGCTCAATGGGTCCTGATGGGTGATGAGGGCTTAATCAATTCTGGTGATCAGTTTGATCCTGACGTGCTAGACGCAGCGGGTGATGCTGCGGTCCTGGTTTTAGTGCCAACCGAGCAAGTTACTTTACGGCAGACTACCATTGCCACCCGGCAGCGAGGGCGCTTATCCAATGCCATTCCTTTTGCCTTGGAAGAAGAATTAGCACAAAGCGTCGAGAATTTACATTTTGCATTCGTGCAGGATCCGCATGAAGCGGTGCAGCATGTAGCGGTGGTGGACCAACAGCACATGCAAGCTTGGGTGGACGTATTGCAAGAGCTAGACTGCAAACCGAATGCGATGTTTCCCGATGTATTTTGTTTACCGCATGAACCCGCTACGTGGCAAGTGTTATGTACGCCAACGCGGGCTTTGGTACAAACGGGCGCTTACCAAGGATTTGCGACTACACCGGAATTGTTGATTGAATTTTTGCAGCAAGCGTTAACAGAGCAAGCTGATCAAGCGCCAAATCACATTCATATTTACACTACCCCAGGCAAAACATTGAACTTGCCGCAAGATGCGCATAGCTTAGCTGGGGTTCCTGTGCAACTTACGCAGGTGCAAGATGAACCGCTTTTTTGGTTGGCATCACAGTTGACTACCCAGCCGCTGCTGGGTTTGTTACAGGGAACGTTTCAAGATCAGAAAAAACGCGCGAGTAAAAAAAGCCTGTGGCAGCGCGCTAAGATCGCGGCGCTCATTTGGCTGGCGATCGTTATCGTTGGCAATATCACTCAGTTTACGTTACTGAATAAGCAATTAAAGGCGCAAACGGCCAGCATCAAAACGCTTTATCAGCAGGCGTTCCCGCAAGCCACCACGGTGATCAGCCCAGGCATTCGCATCCAACAACGCTTAAAGCAATTACAACAATTGCGGACTGGCGGTGCGATGCTAACCCTACTCAAACGCAGTGCCGAGGTGTTGCAACAAGATAAAGCGATCCAAGTCACGCAGCTGGATTTTCGTGGCAAAGCCTTGTCACTGGCGGTCACCGCAAATTCATTTCAACAATTACAGCAATTCACTGCGCGCTTAAAACAAACGGGATTACGCGTACAACAGAAACGCGCCTCGGGAACGGGCAAAGTCGTTAAAGCCGACATTACTTTAGAGCTAGGAGCACGCTAATGCAGTGGTGGCAATCGCAAAGCGATCAAGAAAAAAAAACGCTGCTCATCGGTGGTGTTGTGGTTGCAGTATTATTAAGTTATCTGCTGGTGATCAAACCGTTTCGTTCGCGGTTAAATGACACGCGTGAACAAGTTGCCTATCAAACTGAGTTATTACAAAAAATCCGTCCCGCTATGGTTAAGATCAAACAGCTGCAACAACACATCGGCAGCGCCAAAAAAGTCAGCTCCGAACAATTACTATCGGTAATTGCTAACGCCTTACAAACGGATAAGTTGCAAGCCTTTGCTACAACCGTGCGCCAAACCGATCCGCAGAAAGTACAAATTGATTTTAAAGAAGTCCCTTTCGATACCTTAATGGATGGCTTGGAAGATCTCTGGCAACACCATCTAATCCACACCGATCGCCTTAGCCTTACGCCTCTACCCGCTAAAACGGGTTTGGTGAAAGCGCAAATTGTACTGACAATTACGCCGTAACTGCGTTTTCAGGTTCAACCTATTTAACGACAACTTTTTACTCTACATCTTTGCTAGCAGCAGCCGATAACCCTGTTAAGTACGAACCATAACAAAAGGATGTGTGTGATGAAAACTGCACAAAAACTCTGTTTAATCGCCTTAGCTGTGGCTATTTTACCGGCGTGTTCAACATGGGAATGGACTAGCGAACGGAGCTATTTAACCGATGGGAATTACAGCCTTAGCAATCCCTACCCTTGGGATTTGAGCACTACACCATATGATCCACGCCCGCGCGGGATCTATCGCCATATACCAACCCAACCCGGATACCACTTTACTGACGCGAGCAATCCGACCAGCCATAAAAGTCGGGATAAAGGTTGGATCCACAAACAAGCGCCTGGCCATTACACCATTATGATGGGCGAAGGTAAATCACCCGCAGAAGTCGCCAAGCTGCTACACAAAAGCCCAAAAAAAAATCGCGCCGCGCAATATAAATTTCATCACGGTGGGAATAAAGCCTCTAGCGGCGTATGGGGAAGTTACAACAGCCCGGAAGCCGCGCAACGCGCTATGTCAAGTTTACCCGAGCACGTACGCAAATCGGCTAAGGTGAAAAAATGGGGTTACGTACAACAACAAGCACAAAAAAGCGGGCGCTCAACAATGCCCTCACGCCCTGTGCCACTTACCAATGACGCCGCGCCCTCACACACACCGATCGATGCCCCGAAAGTGAAATTACAATATGATGAATGATTGCGAAAAAATCAGTTTGGTTAAATTGTAGCAATTAATAGGGCGGAATAAGGCAGGTTTTTAGGTTTTCGCCCTGCCATTGCGCTTGGCTTTGGCGTGTTCTTGTTGTTCTATCATCACTAAGGCTTGCTGCGCAGGATAATAATTCTGATCGGCAGCTTTTTGCATCCACCGTATGGCTTTGGCTCTATCTTCAGACATTCCTTGCGCGTAAAAATACATATACCCTAACGCATATTGCGCTTGTGGTTTACCGCGTTTGGCGAGCGGCATGATGTCGCGCAGTGCAAGATTGAAATTTTGCAAATGGTAACTTTTGGTAGCGCTACGCAGCTGCATGCTGGGGGTTTCACAACCGGCCAGCAGGCACAGAGACAATAGCAGCGGCAATAAACGTGTTTTCATTCACCGTTTCCTTGCACAGGCAAAGCCCTAGGCGCAGGTTCGAAATTTAACTGTTGCTCGGGGAGCTTTAAGGCTTCATAACGACCTTCACGCGATAAGATAACACGATCCGACAGGATTTTGTAAAGTTTTGCTCCGCCGGGGAGCGTGTCGCCTTTTCTGTAGACTTTTTGCTGAGCATCAGAAATAGCAATGATGGCTTGGGAAGCCGATGAAGGCGTAGCAGCGATCAAACCGACTAAAGTTAAATTTAAACTGGTATCAGGCACCCCTTTTAAATCGAGTTTGCCTGGGTCGTACGCACCAAATAAATGCCAGTGGCTGATAGGTTTTAAAAGGTGGGCAGGCACGGGGGTAACGGCTTGTTGGGTGGCAGAAGATTGGCTGCGAAATTGTTTGATCACTGCTAGGGTTTGTTTAATGCTCATGGCAGAAAGCAAAAGCAATAACACGAGCGTACCCATGGCTACTATCCTTCCGCGCGGGCCGGATAGAGTTTGCATGACTTGAGTATTAGCGAAATCCATTGTGAGAGTTTAACCTAAAAACCCCTGCTAAACACGCTACGAGCTCATTGTGAGTATTTTCTCATAGAGAGTGAGGCCTGAACGCAGAAAAAGCAATTTAATCGGACGTACCCAGCATCCCATTTTGCAAAGCGAGGATTTTATCGCGCACTTGGGCGGCATTTTCAAATTCTAAATCTTGTGCGTGTTGGCGCATTTGTTTTTCAAGGGCGGCAATTTTTTTACCGAGTTGTTTTGGAGTCAGATCAGCGTATTCGGCTTGTTCAGCGGCCACCTTGCTAAAACGGCGGTCGCTGGTGGCGAGATCGGCGCGGGCGCCTTCCATCACATCGCTGATGGCTTTTTGAATGCCTTTGGGAGTGATGCCGTGTTTTTTATTATAGGCTTCTTGCTTTTCGCGGCGACGATCAGTTTCATCAATGGCGCGTTGCATGGAGCCGGTGATCTTGTCGCCATATAAAATGGCTTTGCCGTGGATGTTGCGTGCGGCGCGGCCGATGGTTTGAATCAACGAGCGTTCGGATCGTAAAAAGCCTTCTTTGTCAGCATCTAAAATAGCAACCAATGACACTTCGGGCATGTCTAAGCCTTCGCGTAATAAGTTAATGCCGATTAACACGTCAAACTGTCCCAAGCGTAAGTCGCGAATGATTTCTACGCGTTCTATGGTATCGATGTCGGAATGTAGGTAACGGACTTTCACACCGTGTTCGACATAATACTCAGTTAAGTCCTCGGCCATTCGTTTAGTTAAGGTCGTTACCAAGACACGTTCATTTTTCTTTGTGCGGTTATGGATTTCTGAGAGCACATCATCGACCTGGGTTTTAACCGGGCGTACTTCTATTTCAGGATCGATTAATCCGGTTGGACGAACTAATTGCTCAACCACTTGAGAGCTGTGTTCCAATTCATAATTAGCGGGAGTCGCAGATACGAAAACCATTTGCGGTGCCCGTTCTTCAAACTCTTCAAAGCGTAGTGGACGATTATCCAGTGCTGACAATAATCGAAAACCGTATTCCACTAAATTTTCTTTGCGTGCACGGTCGCCACGTGACATCGCGCCCAATTGGGGCACCATTACGTGCGATTCATCCAAGATTAACAAAGCATCATCAGGCAAGTAATCAAATAAAGTCGGCGGTGGTTCGCCGGCTTGGCGGCCTGATAAATAACGCGAGTAATTTTCAATGCCAGAGCAATACCCCACTTCCAAAATCATCTCAATATCATAACGCGTGCGTTGTTCTAAGCGTTGCGCTTCAACTAATTTATTCGCATCACGCAATTGTTGCAGGCGCTCAGTTAATTCTTGTTTGATGACGTCGATCATATCCAACAACTTTTGGCGAGGCGTAACATAATGGGTTTTGGGGTAGATGGTTAAGCGTGGCACTTTACGGCTGACTTCACCGGTTAGCGGATCGAAAAATGAAAGTTGCTCGATTTCATCATCAAACAATTCAATACGCACGCCTTCTTTAGCAGAATCAGCCGGGTGCACATCAATCACATCACCGTGCACACGAAACGTGCCGCGCTCTAAAATCATATCGTTGCGGCTGTATTGCAACTCGGCCAGGCGACGCAATATCAGGCGTTGATCTATTTTGTCACCGCGCTGTAAATGCAACACCATGCTTAAATACAATTTGGGATCACCTAAACCGTAAATTGCAGAAACAGTTGCCACAATGATTGCGTCACGCCGTTCCATCAAGGATTTAGTGGCTGATAAACGCATTTGCTCGATGTGCTCGTTGATCGATGCATCCTTTTCAATAAAGGTGTCGGTTGAGGGAATGTAAGCCTCTGGCTGATAATAATCGTAATACGATACGAAATATTCCACCGCGTTATGCGGGAAGAAGTCTCTGAACTCGCCATACAATTGTGCTGCCAGGGTTTTATTGGGAGCCAAAATCAAGGTCGGGCGCTGCACGGTAGCAATCACTTGTGCAATCGTAAACGTTTTGCCAGAGCCGGTCACCCCAAGCAACGTTTGAAAGGCTTCGCCAGCGGTTAAACCTTCAACCAATTGCTTTATCGCATTCGGTTGATCACCGGCCGGTTGAAAAGGCGAATGCAGTTTGAATTTCTGCGACTGAGACATACGTTAAAACCTTGCAGACATAAATACTGTATTTTATAGGACTGATTACATATAATCTATACCTATCGCAACTTGGAGTGCTACGGGTATATACCCGTAGCAACTTAATAAGGCAGCAACATGACGCATTCACTTTCCGACCGAGTCCAATTAATCAAGCCCTCCCCTACTTTAGCCGTTACAGCCAAAGCTGCCGAGCTGCGTGCGCAAGGCAAAGACGTGATTGGTTTAGGTGCTGGCGAGCCGGACTTTGATACGCCTGATCACATCAAGGCTGCTGCGATTGCAGCGATCGAGGCAGGTTTTACTAAATACACTGCCGTCGATGGTATTGCCGAGTTAAAACAAGCTGTGGTCGACAAGTTTAAACGCGATAATGGTTTGGATTATCTGCCGGAGCAGATTAGCGTCTCTAATGGCGGTAAGCAATGTTTATATAACTTAGCACAGGCATTTTTAAATCCGGGTGATGAAGTCATTATTCCAGCGCCGTATTGGGTATCGTATCCTGCCATGGCTTTATTGGCCGGCGCTAAGCCCGTGGTCATTCAAGCTGGCATTGAACAATCATATAAAATTACACCCGAGCAATTGGCGGATGCTATCACTGACAAAACCAAATTGATCTTTTTTAATAGTCCGTCAAATCCTAGTGGCATAGCGTATAGTAAGGCTGAGCTCACTGCTTTAGCGGATGTTTTGAAGCAACACCCTAATATTTTGATCGCGACGGATGATATGTATGAACATATCATGTGGACCGATGAACCCTTTTGCAATATCGTGAATGTCTGCCCTGAGTTGTATGAACAGACGCTGGTGTTCAATGGCGTTTCCAAAGTCTACTCAATGACGGGTTGGCGCATTGGTTACGTGGGCGGGCCTGCTAATATCATTGCCGCAATGCGAAAGATCCAATCGCATTCAACTTCTAATCCTTCGAGCATTTCTCAAAAAGCTGCAGTCGCTGCCTTGTCGGGAGATCAAACCATTGTGACTGAAATGGTCAAAACATTTAAGCAACGACATGATGCTGTTTTTGAAAAATTCACAGCCTTGCCAGGTGTTAAGTGTATTCCAGCTGACGGTACGTTTTATTTATTTCCAGACTTCAGTGAAGTGATTGCGGGGATGGATGGCATTGCAGATGATGTCGCGTTTGCAGAATTTTTATTAGAAGAAGCGGGAGTTGCCTTAGTACCGGGTTCAGCCTTTGGTATACCAGGTTGCTTGCGTTTGTCGTTTGCAACCTCAATGGATTTGTTAAATGAAGCGCTAAGTCGGATTGCTAAGGTCGTTAGAAAGTAAATTACCCGCCATCCTTACAAGACACGACGGGCAATCAACGTATGTAAGAATTAACTTTGATATAACTGCGGTAATAAAACTTGTTGCATCAGAGCTTGAAAAACTCCATCCGCAATCATTCCTGAGGCGCCTGCTCCGTGCAGTTGGCATTTACTTAATACCGCTGCAAACTCCGCAGCTTGATGTGCTACATGACTTGCTAAATGCGCGCCTAAACCATGTTTATCATGACCGTAACCACCACTGCCATCGTGATACGTTAAATATAAGTGATACGTATCAGTGGGTTTGATATGTAATTCATAATCCATTTGCTTGGCATACCAACCAATAAAGTCTGTTGCTGCAGCGAAATTAGAGCGTGATGCACTGCTATGCTGATCTTTCTGGTATAAGGCCCAAGTATGATTTAATGCCTGAGAAAAGCCATATGCAGTACTGTGAGCATTCGTCAAATGGGCATCAAAGTCTGATTCCAAGCTAATAATGGCAAATTGAGTGGCGACAGGAACGCCCCATTTATGCTGTGTATGCCGCGCATCAGCGTACCATTGCGGGTGTTTTGCGAGTAATTTACATAATCCCTTAGGGGTTACTGCAAAAGCAGCGGTGCTAACGCCAATCCATAAACTGAGTATTAACATCAAATAACGCATAAAAACCTCCAGATAGTGAAGGTTACATTCTACACAATAAACCTTAAGGAAACATTAGGAGAACTAAAGAATTAGCAACAAATGCCGTTATCTCACCTAGAACAGCCGCTAAATTAGGGATAATGCCATGAACAAGGTAGCAACCGGACACCTCATCGTTGTATTTATCGTATTAATGCTCTTAAGCGCAGAGGCCTTGGCAAAGCCTTGGATAAAAGGCATTTATGTCACTCAATACAGTTTGCTGACCAATAAGAAATTGAATAATTTGATTAAGAATTCTAGAGCGGTGGGGATCAACACTTTTGTCATTGATTTGTGGCGCATGACTCCGCGTTATAAAAAGAATATTAAGAAGGTTAAAGCCGCGGGCATTCGTTATGTCGTACGGATTGTGGTATTTCCGCGTGGTGGCACTTATGGGCAAGTCAATTCGCAAGCTTATGTCAATAAGAAAATTAAGCTGGCAAGACAAGCTATTGCTGTGGGAGCCAATGAAGTGCAATTGGATTATATTCGTTATCGTGTCGGCACGCCTTCATCAGCACGCAATGAGCAGAAGATCCATGAAATTATAAAACAGTTCAAAGCGGTGACGCGTCGTGGTGGCGTGCCCTTGCAGATTGCGGTGTTTGGTGAAACCAGTTATAAGCCGTCGCGCAGTATTGGGCAGAATGTAAAATTATTCGCGCCGACTATTGATGCGCTCAATCCGATGGTGTATCCATCGCATTATGAGCCGCACCCTATTCCATCAAAACAGCCTTATAAAACCATTTTAGATTCGCTAAATGCTTTACATGCTCAATTTGGTAGTCGTCGCCCGTTTAAATTATATCCCTACATTGAGACATCTAATTACCGTATGCCTATGTCCAGCCGACGTAAAATGCGTTATATTCACGAACAGATCCGCGCAGTGCAAGATGGCAAAGCGGATGGATGGTATGCATGGAGCCCAAATAATTTATACGGAAACTTATTTCGGTCATTGAGAGCTTATAAAGTTTGGTAAGGAAATTAACAATGCGATCTAAATTACTATTAGTATTAATGAGCTGTTGTTTGTTATGGGCGTGCTCATCGCCTATCAATCAACAAAATTTTGAACAAATTAAAAATGGCATGTCACGTGTTGAAGTGATTAAACTGCTAGGCAAACCTACCGATGCCGTTAGCATCAGCCTCGGTAATCTTTCAGGAAGCAGCACCACCTGGCAACACAAAGATATGAAAATCGTGATTCAATTCGTTAACGATAAAGTCATTTTGAAGAATTTTATTAAGATTGATGAACCGTAACCATCGAAATAATCTAATGTTCAAGGTCGGTCCTTCAGACCGACCTATACTCGAAACTCCTAAATCAACCCCATTTTCTTGACCGCATCACGTTCATGACGTAATTCGTCCAAGGTGGCGGAAAATTTTTGTTGACCGTATTCATTGTGAGTCAGATCGTTGACAACATTAACGGCACCATTTTCTGTGCGGCAAGGGAAAGAGAAAATCAAACCTGGATCTACATCGTATTCACCTTCACTGCAACGACACAGTGAATAACTCTCGCCGGCCGGCGTATCGTGGGTAATCCGATGAATACCTTGCACTATGGCATTGGCCGCTGAAGCGGCTGATGAGGCACCACGCGCTTTGATGATCTGCGAACCACGTTGCTGCACAAGGCTGACAAATTCATCTTGCAACCAAGCTTCGTCACCAATCACTTTTGCAGCAGATTTTCCATTAATGAGTGCATTATAAAAATCCGGATATTGCGTTGACGAGTGGTTACCCCAAATTGTCATCTGAGACACATCAGTAATATCAACATCCGCCTTTTTAGCCAACTGCGTACGAGCACGCAATTCATCTAGTGTAGTCATAGCAAAGAAACGATCATTTTGCACATCAGGCGCATTGTTCATCGCGATTAAGCAATTCGTATTACAGGGATTACCCACTACAAAAACGCGCACATCATCTGCTGCATTATCGTTAATGGCTTTGCCTTGAGGAGTGAAAATACCGCCATTCACTTTTAACAAATCGGAACGTTCCATGCCTTGCTTTCGTGGTACAGCGCCTACTAATGTGACCCAATTCACATCGCGCATCGCAACGTTTAAATCACTGGTGCAGACAATATTTTTTAATAATGGAAATGCACAATCATCCAATTCCATTGCAACGCCTTCTAAAGCAGGCAGCGCAGCGTCCAATTCTAATAACTGTAATTCCACTTCTGTATCGGGGCCAAACATTTGTCCGGATGCTATCCGAAATAGTAATGCATAACCAATGTGCCCTGCTGCCCCGGTGACAGCGATTTTAACGCGGTTTGTCATGTGTTACTCCTTATTTAATAAATACTTAACCCAAAGCAGCGCGGCAATGCTGCGCGCTTCTGAAAAATCGTCGCGCGCGACTAACTCGCCTAAGTTATCAAGCGACCAAGGCACAACTTCGATGGGTTCAGGTTCATCTCCTTCGAGTTGTTGCGGATATAAATCTCGGGCGATCACAATATGCATTTTACCCGCCATGTGGCCGGGTGCAGAGGACATGCTACGCAAGTAAGTGATCGCATCAGAGGCATAGCCTATTTCTTCTTGCATTTCGCGATTCGCCGCTGCCTCTGGCGTTTCGCCATCTTCGATTAAGCCTTTTGGCAAACCGAGTTCATAGGCGTCAGTCCCGCCAGCGTATTCACGCACTAATAATACCGTGTTGTGATCCAACAGTGGCACAATCATCACGGCCCCACGCTTACGATTACCGCGGATCCGCTCATACACGCGCTGCTCACCGTTAGAGAAGCTCAAATCAACTTGTTCTATGTAAAACAGTTTTGATTCAGCAACCACTGTGGTGTTGGTAATAACCGGTTTTTTTGGCATCGCAATCGCCTCATTTAAGGGAGTATATGATACAATCATCTGCTGTAAGAAACCAGTAGTTGCCCTATGCCGATTCCATTAAGTTTGTATATTCACATGCCCTGGTGCCAGCGCAAATGTCCGTATTGTGATTTCAATTCGCATGCGGCGCCCGAAAGTTTGCCGGAGCAAGCTTACTTGGCAGCGCTCATAAAAGATTTGGAACAAGATTTACCCCATGTTCAGGAGCGTGTAATTGAGAGTATTTATATTGGCGGCGGCACGCCAAGTTTATTTTCTGCGACGACAATTGCGAAATGCCTTGACGCAGTCAGTTCGCGCTTGCGGCTGAGTAAGGCTTGCGAGATTACCCTCGAGGCGAATCCCGGCACCCTACTGTCCAAGCATTTAAGCGATTATTGCCAAGCTGGCGTGAATCGTTTGTCACTCGGTGTACAGAGCTTCCAGGATGACAAATTGCAAGCCTTGGGCCGCATTCATACTGCTGATCATGCTGTTGCTGCGATCGACGCAGCATTGCAAGCAGGTTTTAATAGCATTAACGTCGATTTAATGTATGGCTTGCCTGGCCAATCATTGAATGACGCTTTGTATGATTTGAAAATCGCCATTGAGTTAGAGCCGCAGCATATTTCTTGGTATCAACTCACCTTAGAGCCCAACACGGTATTTTATAAATATCCACCGGTGCTACCGAAAGATGATTTAATTTGTGATATCGAACTTGCTGGGCGTGAATTACTGGCACAAAATGGTTTTCAACAATATGAAGTTTCGGCCTATGCTAAAGCCAACTGGCCTTGCCGACATAATGTAAATTATTGGCAATTCGGTGATTACTTAGGGATCGGCGCTGGTGCTCATGGCAAGGTAACCGATCAGAAAACGCTTGCCGTCACACGTTTACAAAAAGTTCGCCAGCCTAAGGATTACTTAGATCCCAATAAAAACATCATCGCCACACAGCAGAAAATTGAGAGTGAAGCCTTGGGATTTGAATTTATGTTAAATGCTCTACGTTTATTTCAGCCTATCCAGGAAACACTATTAACAGAGCGTACCGGCTTAACGTTTGATATGTTAGCCACTCCGATCGCAAAAGCGAGTGCTAAAGGATTAGTGTTGCTAGAAGATAAAGTGTTACAACTCACACCTCAGGGCAAGCAATTTTTAAATGATGCGATGACAAGCTTTTTGTAGGGATCACCCCTTCATATATAAGAGATCCCAAACTCCGTGGCCTAGCCGCATACCGCGGCGTTCAAATTTACTTTCGACGCGTGAGCTAGGGCGCTTAGCATAACTGCCGTGGCCCGATAAATTAATATAATTTGAGTTTGCATCCAATACTGCCAACATATGCTCGGCGTAATCTTGCCAATCTGTCGCTAAATGCAAAATGCCATTGGGGATTAATTTTCTTGAAATTTGATCAACAAATTCAGTTTGAATTAAGCGGCGTTTATGATGACGTTTCTTGTGCCATGGATCGGGGAAAAATATCCATATGCCTTCGAGCACAGCATCAAGCAAATAACGGGAGAATACATCAACGGCATCGTCACAAATGATCCGCACATTCTTTAACTGGTGCTGATGGCATTGTGCCATCAACGCACCCATCCCAGCGCGATAAACTTCTATGCCAATAAAATTTTTTTCAGGATGACGCGCCGCTAATTGCCAGAGATTTTCACCGTGGCCAAAACCGATTTCAACGACGGTAGGCGCCTCACGTCCAAACACTTGCATTAAATCCAGGGGTTGATCACCGAGTTCGATGACATAATCCGCCCACAGCGATTCTAACGCCAATTGCTGCGATTTAGTGACTCGCCCTTCGCGCCGTACGAAGCTCCGAATGCCGCGCTGTTGCGGTTGTTGTATCTCTGTCATACTGATACCTCATTTATTAGCCGCACATTATAGCAAATCACTTGCATTCATAGGAAAAAATCCCATAATGTGCGGCTGAAGAATTGCGGGTGTAGTTCAATGGTAGAACTTCAGCTTCCCAAGCTGGTAACATGGGTTCGATTCCCGTCACCCGCTCAATAATAGGTGAGATATAATGAAGAAAATGAGTTTATTGATTTGTCTAATAAGTATATTAATGCTATCGAGCTGTTCGTGGTACGTGCGCGAACGCACCAATGTGCTGCAAGGTAATATCTTAACGCCAGAAAAATTAGCGCAAGTGCGCAAAGGGATGAGTAAACGTGAAGTTGTGTTTATCCTGGGTAACCCCGTTTACAACAATGTGTTTTCTGATAATCGCTGGGATTATGTTTACACGCGACAAATACGCGCTGCACACCCGACGGTGAAAACCGTGAGTTATACTTTCGTGGATAATCGGGTGAGTCAGATCAAAAGTTAACGGGACTCTTTTTCACCCAAACAATAAACCACTAACGCTACCACACTGCTTATAAATAGTATCGTCGCTAACATTTCTTGGTTACGCACGTGAAAACAGGATGCGATCCCGGTTAGCACAAATGTAGTGAATGTTTGGAGTGTTCCATACAGCGCGGCTGCCGTTCCTGCCATACGAGGAAATGGTGTGAGCACTGCAGCGAAAGCGTTGGGGAACACAAGACCCGTTCCCATGATGAAACCCATCATCGGGATAACAATCACGTTTACCGTCAAGATCCCAGTTAAACCAATGAGCAGCATAATCAGCGATGCGATCACCATGAAACTAAGTCCAATTCGAATTAAGGTGTTCGATTTGAGACGTCCTAAGAGCAATGCATTCAATGAACGCGAGACAATCGCCATACCGGTCAATGCAATCGTCGTTAAACCAAATTTTACGGGTGACAGGCCCAGCACGGTTTGCAGGATAAAAGGACTCATGGTGTAAAAAACTAGAATCCCTGAAATACAAACGGCAGTCGCTAGGGTATTTCGTAGAAACACCGAGCTCTGACCAATTTGTTTGAAGTTAGTTAACAGTACGTTCGGTTGCAGCGCATTAGGATTTTTATGTTGGTTGGTTTCCGGTAATACATAATAGGTGAGCAATAAGACGCTCGAAACATACAATAAAATAAAACCAAAAGAGCCTTGCCAGCCGTACCAGGTTTCGAAGTACCCTCCTAATACAGGCGCAATTGCCGGTCCGATGGCAAATAGCATAGCCATATATGAGCCTATTCTAGCTAAGCGTTCGCCTTCGAATAAGTCACGAAACATGCTGCGACTCAAACTTAAGGTGGCGCTAACACCAATACCTTGGAGCAACCGTCCTAGGATCAGTTGTGTAATAGAATGTGAAAATAAACAGATGATCGAGGCAATCAGCGTTATTCCCAAACCAAAGATGAGTACTGGGCGACGCCCGATTTTATCCGACACCGGCCCATAAATTAATTGCGGTAGTGATAAACCCAGCAAATAAGCCGTGATCGTCCACTGCACTTGGTTTCGACTGGCGTGAAACGTTTGCATGATATTCGGTAGCGACGGGACATACATATCTGACACAAAAAATGCCGTGACTCCAATAAATAACACAACACTGATCAATATAGGCAGTGGCAAGGTCGTTTCTATCCTCAACCATGGGTGCGTTGTTTTCATCAGTATCCTCCTCTCATCTCAAACTTATGAAAGGAGTGTATCACAAATTGAATGAACGTTCAATCAGTTTTATGAATTTATGGGGTCTCCATGCAATATCCCAAAAACTCAGTATAATGGTCGTTTATGACTGCTAAAAAAACCTCAGCCACACGTGCCTATGCCGATCCGACCCGCAAAAAAATCTTGTGCGCCGCGCGCAAGTGTTTTGTTAAGCAAGGCTTTGCGGGCACCTCTATCAGCACCATTGCCAAAACAGCGGGGATTAATCAAAGCCTGATTTACCATCATTTTGAAAATAAATCGGATTTATGGAAGCAAGTAAAATCGGACACATTTCAACGGTATGCCGATACAACAGGCCACGGCTTGGATGAAGTCATCACGGCGAAAACTTTTCTGGAATTCATCGATGCTTTTGTTCGTCTACGATTTGATTTCTATGAAAAAAATCCGGCGATCCGTCGTATGTTTGATTGGCAGCGAATGGAATCCGATGACACTTTACGTGCTGTTCACAGCAGCAACATCGATAAAATCTTAAAATGTCTTGAAGCGTTTCAAGCAACGGGGGAAATTCGACAGGATATAGAACCTCGATTGATGTTGGTGTTTATCTTGCATTCCTCGATCAGTTATTTTAGTACGCTACACAATTACTACATTAAAGAATTGCCCCATGCCTCTGATGAATTAAAACAGCAATACCTTACCTTGACTATTGAGAGTATTGCGCGAGGATTGACACCTGCGGTTTGATCTTAAGTTTTCGCTTTATTACGCCGGCGCTGTTTGGGATCACATTGCAAGTCACGATAAATTTCAATGCGGTCGCCATCATTCAGCTCCGTGGTCAACTTAACTTTTCGACTGAAAATACCTACGGGTTGTTGTGATAAATTAATTTCAGGAAACTTTTTCAGGATCTCAGACTGCTGTATGGCTTGTTCCACCGTGCAACCTTCTGCAACCTCAAGCGACAATAACACTTGCTGCTGCTCACACGCATAGGCCACTTCCACATTAAGCATAGACTTTCTTAGCCCGATCACAAAACGCGTCAACAAAGGTACTGGCCATTTGATAAAACAACGGCCCAAACGCAAAATTTAAAATACCGCCTGCGAATTCGAATTCCAAATCTAACAGGATCTTACACTGATCTTCATCCACCGCTTCGAACAACCAAAACCCTTCCAAATGTTTAAATGGTCCATCCACCAAACGAATTTCAATCATTTTATTATGCTGCAAGCGATTCACCGTGGTAAACGATTTATGAAACCCACCCCCGGTCACCGTTACACTGGCTTTAACCTCATCCTCATCCCGCGAAAACACTTCCGATGCACTACACCACGGCAAAAACTCCGGATAGTCCTCAATCCGATTCACCAAGGCATACATCTGCTCGGGAGTATAAGGCACGGTTTGTTCGCGTTTAATAGAAGCCATAATCTTTCCAAAACAGCATTTTCGCGGAAAACGGGGTGGATGTAAACTATCACCCCTCATGCTAGAATGCCCGCATTATGAGCAAGTCAAAGTCAAAAGTGCCGAGCAATACGATTATTTTAAATAAGAAAGCCAAACATGACTTTTTTATTGAACAGCGGATGGAAGCCGGCATCTCCTTACAAGGTTGGGAAGTCAAAAGCCTACGTGCCGTCAAAGTGCAATTGCGCGATAGCCACGTGATCGTACGCCACGGTGAAGCCTGGCTATTAGGCGCTTTAATCACGCCTTTGCCAACCGCTTCAACTCACACCAATCCCGATCCCACTCGCTCACGCAAACTGCTAATGCACCGCCGTGAACTCGATAAATTAATCGGCTTTGTCGAACGCAAAGGCTTCACCTTAGTGCCGCTGAGTTTGTATTGGAAAGGCGGCAAGGTTAAAGTTGAAATTGGCTTGGCCAAGGGTAAAAAAGAACATGATAAACGCGCCATCCTCAAAGATCGCGATTGGCAGCGGGATAAGGCGCGATTGCTTAAGAATAAATAACTTTTGCTAACAAAACGACTATACCCCTCGTACTTCAAGATGCGAGGGGTATAGTGCTCCCCAGCCAAATTCTGGCGGTGGTGCAGCAAGCAGTTCGTAAAGCCTCCCTTAAGGTTACTAAACCCCACATGTGTTATAATTATGATGTACCAAAGGGGGCGACCT